>Ga0210409_10006064_pt1 | contig 12613 bp, 6 predicted proteins | sample IncBWH17MmetaG_FD_161649 | JGI IMG/M metagenome (GOLD analysis project Ga0210409, IMG submission 161649) | Forest soil microbial communities from Barre Woods Harvard Forest LTER site, Petersham, Massachusetts, United States - Inc-BW-H-17-M | ecosystem: Environmental > Terrestrial > Soil >...
AAGCGAGGTTGTACCGTTTGACGGGCTTCAGGCGCGTCTGGCAATCACAGCCTTTGGGCGCTTTGGAAAGGGAATGGGCCATCCGGCCCAGCTCAACTTCGGCGATTGCGCCGTCTATGCGCTGGCGGAATTTCGAGGCGAACCCATTCTGGCAACGGGCAACGATTTCGCGGCTACGGATCTAAGGGTTTTGCGTCCGTAAGAGGACCTTCGCGGGCTTCCCGCTACAAGCCTGCGCTACAATCGCTGGATTGGAGCGCACAGGCGTGAGTTCCTGGTGCGGGCTTAAGACGTCGAATGAACATTTCCGTAAAGAGCGAGTACGCTTTGGCCGCAATCCTGGATCTGGCGATGCAGCCGGAGGGCGAGCCGGTGAAGATCGCCGACATTGCCCAGCGCCAGCGTATTCCGCAAAAGTTCCTGGAGTTGATCCTGTCGAGTTTGAAGCAGGGCGGTTTCGTGGAATCCCGGCGCGGGGCTGAGGGCGGCTACCGGCTGGCGCGGCCGGCTTCGCAGATCAACGTCGCCGAGGTGCTGCGGTTTTCCGAGGCGGCCAAGAAAGCCAAACGCAAGGGGCCCGACGCGTTCACTGAAATGTGGGACCAGGTGGACAGCGCGGTCAGCGCGATCCTCGACCACGCCACTTTCGCGGACCTGGCTCGCCGCTGGAAGGAGACGCAGTCGCGCTACGTGCCCAACTGGCAGATTTGAAGTTCTCGTAGTCAATATCAAATGATATTTTCCGATAATTCGTTCAGCATCGGCCGCACGCCCTTGGTGAAGCTGAACCACGTGACCGGCGGCGCGCCCGTAACCATGCTGGCCAAAGTCGAGGGGCGCAACCCCGCCTACTCGGTGAAGTGCCGCATCGGCGCGAACATGATCTGGGACGCCGAGCGGCGCGGCGTGCTCGAGCCGGGCAAGGAACTGATCGAGCCCACCAGCGGCAACACCGGTATCGCGCTGGCCTTCGTGGCCGCGGCGCGCGGTTATCCGATCACCTTGCTGATGCCCGAAACCATGTCGCTGGAGAGGCGCAAAGTCCTGCGGGCGCTCGGAGCTAAGCTGATTCTCACCGATGGTTCGCTGGGCATGGGCGCCTCTATCGAACGCGCCGAACAGATGGTGGCCGAGGATCCCGGCCGCTTTGTGCTGTTGCAGCAGTTTCGCAATCCCGCTAACCCCGAGATTCATTTCAAGACCACGGGTCCGGAAATCTGGGAGGACACCGGCGGCAAAGTGGACGTCCTGGTGGCGGGCATCGGCACCGGCGGAACCATCACCGGCATTTCGCGCTACTTCAAAACTCAAAAGAAAAAGCGTATTGTGTCGATCGGCGTGGAGCCCGAGGGCAGCCCGATCATCTCGCAAACCCTGGCCGGTGAGCCGGTCGAGCCCGGGCCACACGGCATTCAGGGTATCGGCGCGGGATTCATTCCCGAGACTTTGGATCTGAAGATGGTCGACCGCGTCGAACTCGCCGGCGACGAAGAGTCGATCGAAATGGCGCGACGTTTGTCGCGCGAAGAAGGGATTCTATCGGGGATCTCCTGTGGAGCGGCGGTGGCCGCGGCCGTGCGCGTCGGGAAGGAGCCGGAGATGAAGGGCAAGACCTTCGTCGTCATTCTGCCGGATTCCGGCGAGCGATATCTGAGTTCGGTGTTGTTCGACGGGATCGACTGAAGGACTTCGGACCGCACAGGCGGCGCGGTCAGAAAAAAGAAAAGCGGGCGCTTCTTTTGGGTGAAAAGGGGTGAGAGCGCCCGCTGTCGTAACGGGGATTTAGTTATTTGTAGAAACGCTGGATTCGCCGCCGAGGTTACCGCGTGACTAAAGAATTCTGAAGACACGCCCCACAAGCATGGAAAGCCGCCTGCGCGTCGTCAAATCGTGGTCGAACGGCATATTGGTGTCCACCGTCGCCGGGTTTGCTGAAACATTTCCAGAGTGTCTGGTGCTGCTACCTCACCGGATGGCAGGCGAAGAAATGGCACACTATCTCGCCCGCTCGGCCGGAGTTCATGCGATCACTTTGGTCGAGTTTGCGGCGGATCTGGCGCGCCCGGCTATGGCCGTGCGCCGATTGGGTCCGCTGAGCAAGCTGGGACGCGAGGCCGTGGCGGCTCGGATCATCCATGCGGCGTGGTCCGAACGCGAACTGAAATATTTCGATCCTGTGGCAAGGTCGCCGGGATTTGCGCGTGCGCTGGCTCGGACCATCGGTGAATTGCGGATGGCGGGCGTTCGCCCCGGGGATCTCGCGGGCACATCCGCGTCCGCCGACGATTTAAGCCGATTGTTGCGCCGCTATGAAGACGAGCTTCAACAGCGGCGGTTGGTGGATCTGGCGGACGTGTTGGCGCTCGCCGCACAGGCAGCGCAGGAATCGCCTGCCTTAAGACATGGGCACAGGTTGCTGGACCTGCCGGTGGCGTTGCTCGATCCTCCGATCGAAACTCCGGCGCACCGCGAGGTGGCTCGGGCGGTAATTGCTCGCGCGCCGCGGGTGCTGGCGGCAGTGGCTCGCCGTCGATCAGAAGATGACGAAGTGGCACGCAGGCGGCCGACGGGTGAGGCGCTGGCTACCGATACCCACGTGGAACAAATCCTCGGCGTCGCCGCTGAGGATCTCGACCAGGACGCGCCCCAAAACTCGCTCGAACATTTGCGCCGCTTCCTGTTTTCGCCATCGGCGCCGCAGATCAAGAATGTCGCCGCGCCAGATGACGGACGCTTTCAACTGTTCTCCGCACCGGGCGAAGGGCTGGAGTCCGCGGAAATCGCGCGCCGCATTCTTCGCCTGGCTCGCGCGGGCACGTCCTTCGATCAAATGGCGATCCTGCTGCGGAATCCCGAGCGCTATCAGCCCATGATCGAGGAAGCGCTGCGGCGCGCCCGCATCCCGGCGTTTTTCAGCCGCGGCACAGCGCGTCCGGAAGCTTCGGGTCGAGCGTTTCTTGCGCTGCTGGCGTGCGCCTCGGAGCGGCTGTCCGCCTCGCGCTTCGCGGAATACCTGTCGCTGGGCCAGGTCCCAGAGCCGTCGGCATCCGGCGAACCTGCGGAGTGGATCGGCGCTGAACCGGGCCCGGATGACGAAATGCTCGCAACGAACAATCGCGCTGAAACAGAGGAGACTGAAGACCCGGCAGCGGCGCGGCCCCGTTCCCTAAGCGGCTGGGAAAAGTTGCTGGTGGACGCCGCGGTCATCGGGAGCCGCGAGCGTTGGCAACGCCGTCTGGCGGGCCTGCGGGCGGAACTGGAGCTGCAAAAAGGACTCTTGGAGCAGATCGATCCCGACCGCGTCGCCGCGATTGCACGGCGCCTGGAGACGCTCGGCGACCTGGAACATTTCGCGCTTCCGGTGATTGAAACATTGGCCGCCTTGCCCGCGGCGGCGCCGTGGTCGGAATGGCAAGAACACCTGGCGAGCCTGGCGCGAACGGCTTTGCGCGATCCCGATCCGGTTCTCGCGGTGCTGGCCGAGTTCGAGCCCATGGGCGATGTCGGACCCGCCTCGCTCGAAGAAATCTTTGAAGTGCTGAGCGAGCGGCTGCGCTTTCTGCGGCGCGACCCGCCTCGCCGCCGCTGGGGCCGGGTGTTTGTCGGTCCGGTGGAAGAAGCGCGCGGATGCGAGTTCGGCGTAGTGTTCCTTCCGGGACTGTCAGAGGGCTTGTTTCCGCGGCGGGCTCTGGAAGATCCGCTGTTGTTGGACGATTTTCGCCGCGCGCTGAACGCGCAGTTGCCTCTCCGCGCTGGCCGCGCCGAAGAGGAACGTGAGCGGCTGCACGTGGCCGCCGGAGCCGCGCGCGATTTTTTCATCGCGTCCTATTCCCGCATGGACGTTGCCGAGGCCCGCCCGCGCGTGCCGTCGTTCTATGCGCTGGAGTTGCCTCGGGCCATCCAGGGATCGCTTCCGGAGCTGAAGGAGTTCGAACGGCTGGCGCGTGAAGCCGCTCCCGCGCGGCTCAATCGGCCGGCTCCGCTCGACATCGCCGACGCCATTGACGACCTAGAGTACGATGTGGTCGCGATTGAGGCTGCGATCAAAGCGTTACAGTCGGGTTTGCCGGGCGGCGCGCGTTACCTCGTGGAAGCCAACGCGCACATCGCCCGCTCGCTACGCGCCCGGTGGACTCGGTGGAAACCCGCCTGGAAAGAAGCCGATGGTTTGATCACCGCCGATCGCGCGGCGCTCGACGCGCTGGCGGAACACAAACTCTCGGCGCGGCCGTGGTCTCCCTCGGCGCTGGAGCGGTTTGCGATTTGCCCGTACCGCTTCGCGCTGGCCGGGATTCACGGCTTGCGGCCTCGCGAGGAAGCCACGCCGCTGGAACAACTGGATCCGTTGACACGCGGCGCGCTGTTCCACGCGGTGCAATTCGCGCTGCTCCGGGATCTCCAGGACGCTGGGCTCTTGCCCGTCGACCCGGAACACTTGGAGCAGGCGCTGGAACACGCCGAAGCCGCTCTAACGCGGGTCGCCGGAGAGTACGAAGAGCAACTCGCGCCCGCCATTCCCCGCGTATGGCGATCCGGCATCGAAGATCTGCGGACGGACTTGCGCGGCTGGCTGCAACATGCCACGCAAAACGATCAGGAGTGGATGCCTGCACACTTCGAACTCGGATTTGGTTTGGAAGGCATCGGCATGAAACTCAGCGGAGGCCGTGACTCGGCTAGCGTTCGGGAGCCCGTCGCGCTCGCCGAAGGCGTACAGTTGCGAGGCTCCATCGATCTAGTCGAGCGGCACACCTCCCGCCAGGTCCTGCGGATCACCGATCACAAAACGGGCAAGCCGCTGGATCGTCCGCCAGCATTCGTCGGTGGAGGAAAGGCTTTGCAGCCGTTGTTGTACGCGCTCGCGGCCACAAGCATGCTGGGCCAGCCAGTGGAAAGCGGACGCCTGTTTTACTCCACGCAGCGGGGCGGATATCAGCAGATGGGGGTCCCGGTAAACGATCGCGCGCGCGCATTTCTGGCGCGGTTCCTGGGCAATGTGGACGGCTCCATCTCCGGAGGCTTTCTCCCACCCGCGCCGGAAAAAGAAGCCTGTGAGTGGTGCGATTATCGCGTGGTCTGCGGTCCGTATGAAGAGCAACGCACGGGGCGCAAGGACCGGCGCGACGAGCGGATGGAAGCGCTGATTGAGATTCGAGGGATGGCTTGACCCCGGCTTTTGAATCACCCGCCTTTGAATCCGATCAGGCCTCGCGCCTTCGCATCCAAACTTCGCTCGACGAAAGCTTGATCGTCGAAGCGGCGGCAGGCACCGGCAAAACCACGGAGCTGGTCAAGCGGATCGTCGCCGTGCTTGCGGCTGGGCGCACCAGCATCGACCGGATCGCCGCCGTCACCTTCACGCACAAAGCTGCGGGCGAATTGAAATTAAAGCTGCGCGAGGAACTGGATCAAGCCCGCCGCCGTCCCGAAGCCGAAGGCGATCCGGCTGTGCGGCGCGCCCTCGAAGAAGCGCTGGGGCATCTCGAGGAAGCCTCCATCGGCACGATTCATTCCTTCTGCGCGCAGATCCTGCGAGAGCGTCCCGTCGAAGCGCGCGTCGATCCTGCGTTTGAGGAATTGAGCCAGGCCGAAGCCGACCGCCTCTACCAGCGATCGTTTCGCGCATGGCTGGAGCGCAGCCTGGATCAACCTTCGCCGGGCTTGCGCCGGGCGCTCGCGCGCATGGCCTGGTCATGGAACGAAACGCCGCCTACGGAACAACTTCAATACGCGGGCTTGAAGCTCTTGGAATGGCGCGACTACCAAGCACCCTGGAGGCGCCAGCCCTTCCCTCGCGAAGAAGAGATCTCGACGCTGGTCCGCCTAGTGGAGGAGCTGGCGGAGGCGAGCTCCCGCCCGCGCCGCGTGGACGATTATCTGTTTCGCGGCCTGGAACCGGTGCGTCTGCTGGCGCGCGCCATTCGCGATGCGGACTTGGCCGGACCCCGCGACTACGATACCCTCGAAGCCCGCCTCTTGAAACTTTCCCGCGACCTAGGCCGCGGAAATCTGCGCAAAGGCACCGGCGAATACGGCGGCGGCGTCCTGCGCGAGGACCTGCTGAAGCGGCGCGAGGAACTCCTGCAATGGATCGAAGATTTCCGCCAGCGCGCCGACGCCGAACTGGCGTTCCTGCTGCGTGCCGAGATGTCCGGCCTGGTCGACGAATATCAGGAACGCAAGCAGCGCCTGGGCAAACTCGACTTCGTGGATTTATTAATCGGCGCGCGCGATCTCATTCGCAATCAAGCGCATGTGCGGAGTTATTTACAGCAACGCTTCACCCACATCTTCGTTGACGAATTTCAGGACACCGACCCGGTCCAGGCCGAAATCCTGCTGCTACTAGCCGCCGACGACCCCGCCGAGTCGAATTGGTTACTGGTCACGCCCGCCCCTGGAAAGCTGTTCCTGGTCGGCGACCCCAAACAGTCCATCTACAAGTTCCGGCGCGCCGACATCGAACTGTACCGTCAGGTTCGCAAGGGCCTTTCCGAGCGCGGCGTCGGACTGCTATCTCTAACCAGGAGTTTCCGTTCCATCCCCAACATTCAACATTTTGTTAATGCCGCGTTTGAAACAGAAATGGACGGCGATGGTCATGCCGGCTGGCATCCGCTGGAGCGTGACCGCGACGAAATCCCGGGTCGGCCCAGCGTGATCGCTCTGCCCGTCCCCCGCCCGTACAAGACCCGGCTGGCCCAGGAGGCCGTTAACAAGAGCTTGCCGGACGCCATCGCGGCGTTCGTCGCCTGGCTAGTGACCCCGGCCGAGGAAGGCGGCAGCGGCTGGCGCAATACGGAGGGCAAAGCCTACACCGCACGCGACGTCGCGATTCTGTTTCGACGCCGCACCCAAGGCGGCACGGACTTGACGCGCGAGTACGCTCGTGCCCTGGAAGCGCGGAACGTCCCCCATCTGCTCGCCGGATCGAAATCGTTCCATCATCGCGAAGAGGTGGAGACGCTGCGGGCGGCTCTGGCAGCCATCGAATGGCCGGACGACGAACTGAGCGTGTTCGCGACGCTGAAGGGATCGCTATTCGCGATTCCAGATGACGCGCTGCTTGTCTACCGCCACCGGCACGGACGCCTGCACCCATTTCACATTGCGCAGGGCGGGGCCCAGCCGGTGGTGGAGGCACTCCAGATCCTCGCCGATCTCCATCGCGGCCGCAATCGACAGCCCTTCGCGGCGACGGTCAACGCTCTGCTGGAATCGGCGCGCGCGCACGCCGGATTCGTACTGCGCCCCGGCGGCCACCAGGTACTGGCGAACGTCCTGCGCGTGGCCGATCTCGCGCGCACCTACGAAACCACCGGCGGCATCTCCTTCCGCGGATTCGTGGAGGAACTCAACACGCAGGCGGAAAAAGAGGAAGCTACCGAAGCGCCCGTGCTTGAAGAGGACTCCGACGGCGTGCGTATGATGACCGTGCACGGCGCAAAGGGCCTCGAATTTCCGATCGTCGTGCTGGCGGATATGACCGCCAAACTGGCGTCCCGCCAACCGGACCGCTACATCGATGGCGAGACTCGCCTGGCCGCCACCCGTATGCTGGGTTGCGCTCCGTGGGAATTGATCGAGCATGAGCCCGAGGAGGCCCAGCGCGAGCAAGCTGAAGGCGTGCGCGTCGCCTATGTCGCGGCCACCCGCGCGCGCGATCTGCTGGTGCTGCCGGCCGTGGGCGATGAAGAGTATCCGCAAGGCGGATGGCTGCAACCGTTCTACAAGGCTCTGTATCCGCTGCCGCAGTCGTACCGCGATTCGCACGCGGCGGAAGGGTGCCCGGAGTTCGGCGGATCGAGCGTGCTCGAACGGCCGCTCGAATACGATCATCAGCCGGAGTTTTCCGTTCGCCCCGGCGCGATCGTGCCGCGTCACGGCTCGCATGAGGTGGTCTGGTGGGATCCGTCTCGGCTCAAGCTCGGCGAGGAGGGCCACTTCGGTTTGCGGCAGGAGCGCATTTTGCAAGACGACGGTGGAGCAAGCCTGGCGGCGTATCGAGCCTGGAACGAGCAACGCCAGGCCGCCATCGACGAGGCGGCGCTCCCGGAGTTTGAAGTGTTTCTTGCCAGTCAGTCCTCTGAAGCACCGCCAGGCGATGCGATCCAGGTAGAGCTGGTCACCGCAGGACAACGCGCCGCCGCAAGCGGAAGACGCTTCGGAGTACTGGTGCACGGGATGTTGCGGGATGGCGCACTCGATGCGGACGGAGACGCGATCGGCCAGATGGCCGAGTTGCACGCGCGCTTGACCGGAGCTTCGCCGACCGAGGTCGAAGCCGCCTGCCAGGCCGTAGCCAACGCGCTGGCGACGCCGCTACTCCAGCGGGCGAGGAAGTCGAAACGTTGTCACCGCGAGTACCCAATCCGCATGAAGCTTGAATCCAACCGGTCGCTCGAAGGAGTAATCGACTTGGCGTTCGTCGAAAAGAAAACCTGGGTGATCGTCGATTTCAAGACCGACGCCGACGTGGGCGACCATCGCGCGCAATATGAGCGCCAGCTTCAGTGGTACGCTTACGCCCTGCAGCAAATCACCAGCATGCCCGCGAGAGCATACTTGTTATCCGTGTAGGGCCTGTGTTGCCCTCGTGGAGCGCGCACTCATGCGTGCCACGTCGCGACTCATCGCGACGCACGGCGGTCTAGCGCAAACTCGCCAAGCGTCGGCACGAGTGCCGACGTGGCACGCAAGAGTGCGCGCTTCACATCCACGTCAGACCACATCCGCAAAACTCTTCCGCAGCCGATAAAACCAGGCAAACCCGAACAGCGCCGCAGCAGCCGAAACAATCCACAACATTCCCAGTGCGAACAAATGCGGAGGCTGATGTTCCAGCAAAATCGCCCGATAAGCCCGCACCAAAACATAAATCGGATTCAGGTGCAAGATGCGAGCCGCTAACGCAGGAAGGTGCCCCGGCGGCGGCTCCACGTAACAGATCGGCGTCAGGAAAAACCACAGCGTCAGCAGGAATCCGATGATCTGCGCCAGGTCGCGCACGAACACTCCCAGCGCCGCCAGAAACCAGCACAACCCCGCCGTCAACATCAATTGTGGGATCAGCACCGCTGGCACCCACACCAGCGTCCACGGGAGCGCCCCGCGCGCGATCACCAGCAGCACCAGGAACACCACCATGCCGAAAGCTTCCGTGACCGCTCCAGATATGACGATGTTCACCGGCAACGTCTCGATCGGAAACACCAGCTTTTTAACGAAATTGCGGTGCTCCAGAATCACGCTCGGCGAGCGCCCCACGGCCTCCGCGAACGCCAGCCACGGCAGCATGCCCGCAATAAGGTACAGCACGAATCCGAAGCGGCTGGTGTCCGCGCCGAATTTCTGCCCCAACACTACGCCGAACACGAAAAAATACGTGAGCATCAGCAGCAGCGGATTCAAAAACGTCCACAGCGCGCCGCCGAAGCTGCCGCGGTAGCGCGCCAGAATGTCGCGCTTGACCATCGACGACATCAGCTTGCGATTTCGCCAGATGGTGGCGGGCGGGTAAGTGAACAGTTTCGGCGCCGCGGTCAATAGCCTCGCACGCCGCTCTCGTCCGGCCGTGGTCACGCGCGACTGCTGGATCTGCACGCCGCCACCATCGAGATGGGCGTCGATCAGAATGAAGCGCGCCCGATCCGCCACCGGTGCAATCTGCACGCGATACGGCCCGTCGCCAAACGGCAGATCGACCCGTAAGTCGACGCCCGCGCGGTTGCCGTTCACCTCCGACCATTCGCCCTCGGCCAGATAAGCTCCGGAGTCGGGATCGAAGAGTTGCCAGCCGATCACGCCCGGTGAGTCGAGCGTGAACCGCACCCGGATGCCCGAGCCCTCCGCGAGTGCCTGCACCGCTTCAAAACGCGCCATGGTCGTTATCAACTATGTTCAACTATACAGCCATGACGGATACCTCTCGCGCACCGCGCCCTGCTTGCGTCCCACCGCGTAGATTCCGTCTCCGCGATGCTCCTTGGGCAGGATGTATCGGTCGAGCAGGTGCTCCACCCAGCCGAACTCCGGATTGGGCTCCGCTCGAAACGGACCGGTGTCCAACAATGTGACTTCGAACCCGGAGTTTTCGAAAAGCGTCTGAACCTCACGCGGCGTGTACTCGCGAGCATGGCGCGAGTCGGTTTCACCTTCCTGATTGGGACGGATGTACGCAGGAAACAGCATGGGATGGAAGCCTTGCAGGATGCCCGCCAGCGCCCGCATGGAAACAACGTTGGGCGTCGTGAGCACAAAGTGTCCGCCGGGTTTTAGAATGCGGTTGACCTCGCTCATCAAGTGCATCGGATCGCTGGGCAGGTGTTCGATCAGCTCGCAGCACAGCACCGTGGAGAAGTAGCCGTCGGGATACGGGAAGCGGTCCTTCTCCGCGTCGAACAAATCAATCTCGCAGGAGAATGTTTCGCCCGTCTCGCTGGTCACCGTGCGCAAGTGCGTGCTCCCCGCCGGTCCGTAGTAGCATCCGCGAACCTCGCCGTAACCCAAGCGAGTGTGCAGCGCGGGCGTGATTTGCAGATACGCGCCCATCTCCAGAATGCGATCTTCGGCGGATCCCGGCGGAGTGATCGCGAGCGTCTTTTCGAGACGGGTGCGGTGCGTCTCAACGTAGCCTCGTGACCCGTCGGCAACCGGCGCCCAACCCGCGATGTACTCTCCGGATTCCGTGGGGCGGGCCTCCAGGCCTGCGGCCGACCTCTGGTCGGCCTCGTCGGATTCCCGCGCAGCCGGGCGTGGACGTCCGGCGCAGACGTGGACGTCCGCCCCACTCTCTCCCCTGCCCTCCACCACACACTGAAGAAACTCCGCATACCGCCGCGCCACCGATTCCCAACTGCATTCCCGCTCCACCCACTCCCGCGCGCGATCGCCTAGCCTGCGCGCCAGTTCCGGACGCGAAACCAGCAAGTTCAAATACTCGAACAAATGTTCTTCTTCCGTCGCATCCACCGGCGCCTTCAGACAGATCTCGTCGGGATATTCGCGGAAACTGCCGACGTCGGAAACCACCACGGCCTTGCCCATCCCCAGGGCGCGCAACAGCGTTCCCGAACTCTCGCCGACCGTCGGATACCGCAAGTTCAGAACGATATCGCAAGCCGATAAGTACCCGTTGAAATCCTCGATGGGAACAAAGTCCAGATGGCGGACATGCGCGTTCAAGTTCACCGCCTGGATCATCGAAACCAGCGGCAGCTCCGCGTGCGCCTCACCCACCAGAATCATGCGAGCCTCGGGAACCAGCCGCACCAATCTCTTAAACGCCCGAAGGCTCTCGGCGATGCGCTTATACGGTTTCAGAAACCCGAAGATGCCGATCAGCGGCGTGGTTTCGTTCAAGCCCAGGCGCGTGCGATAGCCCATGCGGTCGCCGTGCGCGAGCCAGGCTCCGTGCGGAATCTTCGCGATCGGCCCGGTGAAACCCTGAGCCCGCAGCTCGCTCGCGACCGCTTCTGAATGCACGATGGCCGCGCGCGACCGCGCCAGGACGCTGCGCAACATGGGAATGTCGTAGTCCGGCCCCCGCTCCAGCGTCCGCACGTAGCGCTTGGCGTAAGCCAGCGCATCCTCGCCGCCGTTGATTTCGACCTCGCGCAGGTACGCGTCCCAGTCGTTCCGCCGAATGGTCAGGTCGGCGATCAGGTGATGCAGGTTACCCTCATGCAGCACCACCACGCCGGGATGCGCCATCGCGGCTTCATAAGCAAAGGTGTGAAACGGATTGTTGCCGAGCTGATAGACAGCGATATCGAATCGCGACGCATCGAAAGCAGCCGGCGTGGCATCGAACGCCTCGACATCGGCAAGGCGGGGAAGATGTTCGAGCACCGCCGCGGAATAATCGGCGATACCGCTTTTAGCCGGAGGCAGCGGCGAATAGAACGCGACTCTCATTCTGGACTCGCAAAGAACTGACAGCGGCGTTTGGCGAGCTTTGCGTCTTTGCGAGATCTAATCCGGATATTTATCTCGCAAAGGCGCAAAGCTCGCAAAGAAGAATCCGGAAGGAAAACGCGGCGCGAAGTCTCGGCCATCCGCTAGGGCATCAACTCCACGGTGAACGCGCCCAGCGGCAGAGGAATCCGCGCCATCACCGGAGTCCGCCCGGCGTCGCGGGCAAAGAACAGATCCACCGAAAAGTCGCTGGCCGGTCCCTTGACGCTGGCCTGGATCTTATCCGCGTCCATTTTCTTGCCGCCCACCTCGATATGCTGTGTGCCCACGTACACCATGCGCACCTGATACGCCGCGCCGAAAATCACCGGCTGCTGCGGCGCCATGCGTCCCTGCGCCAACTCGCGCCGGGCGAACGCCAGAAACGTCAGCGGATCGCGCGCGCACTCCGAAACCTGCAGCTCCGTCTTACCGCCGTCATGACCGGTTTCCCGCGTGGCGGAGTGATGGTGCTGATCGAAGACGATTTTCTCTTCGCTTTTTTTAGAGCCGTGCGCCACCGACTTCTCCAACTCCGCCGAGCAGAATCCGGCATCCGAGCCAGACTTATAGTGGTCGCGGATCGCGAAGCCCGGCACGCTGGCATCCAGATCCAAGGTGAAGGACCACGGCCCGCCCGCTTTGCTATCGGCAGGGT
>Ga0210409_10006065_pt1 | contig 12611 bp, 15 predicted proteins | sample IncBWH17MmetaG_FD_161649 | JGI IMG/M metagenome (GOLD analysis project Ga0210409, IMG submission 161649) | Forest soil microbial communities from Barre Woods Harvard Forest LTER site, Petersham, Massachusetts, United States - Inc-BW-H-17-M | ecosystem: Environmental > Terrestrial > Soil >...
GTTGACGCCTACGGCCGTGCTGGAGAAGTTGGCGGAAATCAAAATGATTGACGTGTGGATTCCTACGGTCGATCAACGTTGGTTGATTTTGCCGCGCTACACACAGCCTTCTGTCGACACCAAGGTGCTGATCGAGAAGCTGAAATTGCAGTTGCCGAGCCAGCCGCCACCGCGCCTGGTGGGGCAAAAACAGAGCTACGAAATCGAGATACCAACCGACCGGTAGGAGGCTATTTTGTGGTGGAGACCTTTCCCTAGCCTCGACTGATTCCAAAGCGCTTAACCGGCTCAGAAGCACCCAACTGAGAAAGTTCGGCTAATAAAACGACGTAACCGGTAAAGTACCGGGAGCCACTTTACCGGTTTCCCGACGCAAATCAGGCATACTAAACCAGGTATTTTAAATTTTGAACCGTCACCAAAATGCCCTCAGGCAGGGTTCCCGTCTTTTTCAATTCTTTGGTGGGGTCTGCGCGGCCACACTCTTCAGAAAAGTTCGGGTCCTATCGTCGTCCCAATTCAATACGCCGGAATGCATGAACACGACCGTTCCGTCCCCATTCACTATGTACGTGGTCGGAAATCCTACCGCGGAAAGTTCGGAAGGCGGCTGTCCATTACTCAAATATACTGGCACGGCGAGGTTTCGTTTCGTGAGGAAGTTACTGACTTCAGAGCGCGGTTCCATAGTTACAGCCAGAAATTCGACCCGCTCATCTTTCAGTGAAGAGTAAAGCTTTTCAATTCCTGGCATCTCCTCAATGCACGGCACACACGTTGTGTTCCAAAAATTGATGAACAGCACTTGACCCTTGAAATGCGAAAGTGGAACGGCAGCGCCAGCAATGGGAGTAAGCCTCCAACGGCTAGCTTCATCGTTCAGTTTCTCTGGAAACCAAGGGTGCGGAAACCCCTCATAGACCGCCGACGGAGCCGGCGTATTCGCGGTCTTCAGTGGTTGGAGCAAATGCGGCTGCGCCAATTCCTCCCGCGATTTATCCAAATAGCTACCCCACATTTCGAGGAGCGCCAAAACCAATACCATTCCGCAGCCGACGCCAACAAAAAAGGCTTTTTTTGAGAAGGTCATCGCGAGCCTCCCGAAGCGTGGTCAACCAGGATGAGGTTAACCCGACCGCAAAGTTTTGATAGCAGCAAGTTACCGGTAAGGCGACGCAATATAAAGCCCCTTTGGAGTAAGGTTTTGAGTGTTCGGATCAAGTGGGCTGCGAAGCAAGAAAAAACCGGCCATTGCAGGAGTGTTTTTTCTTGACTTTCCTTTTTATAGAACTTATCAGATGGCATGAGAAGGCACAATGCGAGGTAGGAGACTTACATGACGATCGCCTCCGATCTCTTGCAACAACATATCCAGACACTCGTTGATGACAACACGCAATGGCAAACGCTGATCGCCGATGATCTTTTGTGGGAACTTGCCTATGCACCTGCCATCGGCCATCCGGCGCGGCTGACTGGGCGGGAGGAGGTCATGCGTCACGTGAATTGGTTCCGGGGAGCGGTGGAGAATTTCCGCTTCTTCGACATCAGGGTGTACGCCTTCGTCGATCCTGAAGCGGCAGTCGCCGAATTCAAGGCGGAGGGGCTCATCAAGCCTACGGGACGAATCTATCGTCAGGATTATGTGCTGTTCCTGCGTGCGTTAGCCGGGAAGATTGCATTCCTACGCGAATATTTTGACCCCGTGCGTGCGGCCAAGGCCTTAGACGCACAAATTCTTGGTCTCGAATCCTGAGGACAAGCGGCGACTGACAACGGGAGCTCCGTTCTCCGCCGACCCGGGATGCCGTCGTCGCATGAGACGTCGACCGACCTTACGAAACTTTTGCGTGCCTCGGCTCGCTACCTCGCTTTCTGTCTTGCTGTCTAACCAATCCCTTTCTCTACTCTCCGCGGTCATCCTCACCGCACTCTCCTTCTCTCCCGCTTGGCTGCTGTGCTCTTCTGCGCCACCCCGGGACGCCGCCAAACCTACTCTCGCTCAATTGAATTTGCATAACACCCGCGTCCGCCGCAACCGCGAGCGGCCCTTCAAGTCGCTGTATCGAACGCGCGCCAGAGCACCGTGCTCTCATTCTTCTGTCGATCCGCGCATCCGATACAGCGCTAAGACTAATCGGGACATGTATTCGACTACGCAAAGATCTATGGCAAGGAAGCCGGGGAACGAGGGCCGCTCAACGCTCGCCTTACGGGGCGGTACAACTATTTCGATCCAGAGTGGCACCCCTATTATCACGGCACGGACCTGCATACGATGCAATCTGAATACACCAGTATTGAAATACTTCGACACATCCAAAGTGAAAATGTGGACGACCGCAAGCGCCGCATGACCTTGCGGGACCTGCTGACCATGACCGCGGGCTTGGAATGGCATGAGGACGATGTGCCGTACGACGACCTCCGCAGTGATTCCAGCTTGATGGAAGCCACTGATGATTGGATGCAGTACGCGTTCGACAAGCCTATGGCCGCCGAACCCGGCAAGGTCTGGAACTACAGCAGTGGCGTTACCGAACTGCTCGCCTATATCTTTCAGAAAGAAACCGGTCAGGACATCGACGACTACGGCCAGAAATATGTGTTCGCACCGCTGGGGATCAGGCACGAATGGAAGCGCACGTATCTGGGAGTCGTGGACACCGAAGCCGGCTTGTATCTGAGCGGCGGCGACCTGGCGAAGATCGGTTACTTGTATCTGCACGATGGCATGTGGGACCGCCAGCGATCGTCTCCAGTGAATGGGTGAAAGAGTCTGTGACCCCCTACTTCCAAACCGACGAGCCGCAGTTCAACTATGGCTTCAAGTGGTGGTTGTCCAAAGTGCCGGATTCCACAGAGTACGTCTGGATGTGCCGCGGATTCGGCGGGCAGAACCTGCAGGTGTTTCCAAAGGAGGGTCTGATTGTGACCTTTACGGCTTGGGACATTCTCCCCAACTCGACCGGCAAGAAGCCTCGCCGGTCCGACTTTCTACCTCTCGTGAAAGCCAAAACTTGCACAGGTGGTGCCCACTGATGCTGCTGCCAACTAAAAGTCGCATTGAGAAATTGAGGGCAGAGAGTTCCCGTCAGAGGCGTTTTTTCTCTTCTCAAGACGTATGGTCGAGACCGATCGTGCGAGGCCTTGAAACGAAAGAGGAGAAGGGAAAGTGCCTGAAAAAAGCCGGCATGATCGGCTTCCTGGGACAAGTCATCCTCCGCACTCACCACGAAATCGCTTTTCAGGAAACCGTCCGCAGCAAACTCCACCCGCGGCGCTACATCAACGATCTCCCACGCCCTTATCGCGAAATCATCTCCGATCTTCCCGAACCGCTTCGCCCTCCCTTCGAAGACATGTCCGCAACGCTCAAACGCCCCTCCCGCGCCAGAGCTACCAACCTGCAGACGCTCTCTCCAGCACACAAAATGATGCACAGCCCGAGATGCCTCCGCCCACACCACCGCCCACGCCCGATCCGCCCGCAAAAATCCCCGACCTCAGCCGCTTCTATCCAAACGATCGGACACTCGACCCCCGCTTCAACGCCTATCACCGATTCCCTTCATTCCCGCCGAGTGCACGGACGCGCCTACCCGCCAAGCGCAAGACATCCCGGCATGCACAGCAGATTTCGTCGCCGCTCGTCCCCGCATCGGCCACACACGTCATGACTCGCGCGGCCCATCTCATGCCAATTAATCCACCGCGCGTTACACATTTCATTCGCGCCCCCTACCTGTTTTTGCGTATGGCCCGCCGCGGCGCAAACGTTGTTTATGGTAGGTGCGGCATTGTTGCGCCGGAATGTCGAAAACCGAAGACCTACGGAGAGATTTCCATGGGAACGAATCGCCTAAAGCACCTTTATATTGAGGAACTGAAGGATCTCTACAACGCGGAAAACCAATTTTTGAAAGCCCTGCCGAAGATGGCCAAGGCGGCCAGCGCCGAGGATTTGCGCGCCGGGTTTGAAGAACATCTGGAGCAGACGAAGGGACATGCGGAGCGTCTGGAAAAGATTTTCAAAGCGCTGGGGGAAAGCCCGAAAGGGAAGAAGTGCAAGGGCATGCAAGGGCTGATCAAGGAAGGCGCTGAAATGATTTCGGAAGATCCCGCGCCGGAGGAACTGGACGCAGGACTGATCTCCGCGGCGCAGCGCGTGGAGCACTATGAAATTGCCGGTTACGGTTGCGTGGCCACGTACGCCAATCTTCTGGGGGAAGGCGAGGCGGAATCGCTTTTGCGGCAGACGCTGGACGAAGAAAAGGAAACCGACAAGAAACTCACGCAGCTGGCGGAGCATGTCAACCTGGAAGCCGAGCAAGCCGTGGAACCCGACGGAGGAAACGGCAAGGGGAAGGCCATGAAGGCCAAGGCGGCTCGCGCCTAACGCACCAGAAATTCACCGGCGCCAGGACGGTTTGTTTGCCAGCAGGTGTGTAACGAATTTTGGAAAAGAGAAAGGAGATTTGCAATGAAGACAAACGGAATGCCTGGAACAATCCTGCCGTTCGCGGTGGGACTTGGTGTAGGGGCGGCGGTGGCTTTGTTGTTTCGGCCAAAGGCCGGAGAGAAATTACGGAACGACATTATCGAAGGCGTGAACGATGGAGTGAACCACATCCGCAGTACCGGAAAAGAGCTAAAGAGGAAAGTGCAGCGGCTCGCGGACACGGCGCAAGATCAGGTCGATCGCGTGCAGGATGCGATTGAGGCAGGTGAAAGCGCGTACAGCCAGGCGGCAAAGAAGTCGTGAAAACGCGGCAAGCACTCAGCTTTTCCAAAAAAAAGGAGACGGCAAATGAAAGCACGCACGGGCAGGCACACCAAGGACGAAGCACTCTTGATCAGCATGGCCGAATCGATCGGATCGACACTCGGCAGCATTGCGGCCAAGGCGGATGCGGCGCAGAAAGCACTCAGCCCAAGCCATATTGCCGAAACCGTTCAACGCGAGGGAAGAAAACTGGTGCGGAAGAGCAAGACGGTTGCGCGCAGGACCAGGAATAAAGCGGCGGCAAATCTACGGACGAGCAAAGTGGCCAAGGCTACGCGAGGCGGCGTGCGGCATGCGTCGTCGTCGGCCAAGCGAGTGGCGCGCCGCGCAAGGGCCAAGCGCTAGTTACCTGACACCGGCTTGACCGGCTGGAGGCGCTGGTTATTTCGGCGTCCGGTGGGAGGTGGTGAAATGGCTACGGCAGCGGTGGCGCGGGATGCGTCAACACGTGATGCAGCGCTGACTTATCGAGGGCTCGGCGTGTGCTGGATCGTGTATGGCGCGCTACGGCTTGGCATTGCGGTGTGGCTTGTCGGGTTAACGCGACAGGCTACGGTGATGTTCGGTGCAACGCTCGTGGAAGTGGCACATCCCGAGAACCTGATGGCCATGTTCCACATGTTTTATCTGTTCACGATTGTTTTGTCGGTGGTTTGTGGAGTGGTGGGATTGCTGGCAGGGCTTGCGCTGTTGGCCGGGCAGCGGTCTGGACGGATGCTAGCAATCATTGCGGCGTTTTTATCGCTGAGCGAGTTGCCGATTGGAATTACGTTGGGAGTGTACACGCTGTTGGTCCTGTTCCCGAGGGGCGAGAGGTTGCGGTGAAGAGAATATCCTCTCTTCGCTCGCGATGACAAGTTTTGTAGCGGGACCTGCGGGAAGATTGGTGAACGCGGGGAAGGGGTGTATTAGACTGGACGCGCAATCTTCGGTCGCCAGCCTATGACCCGACAAACTTTGCGCGAACCCCGTTGGCCTGCGTTCGTAGCGATGTTAGCTGCGGCAGGCGTGTACCTGGCTTTGCCGGAGCCACTTTCGGTGGGGCCGAGTTGGCTGCTTCTGGCGATCATCCTGCTCTTGATGATTCCCATCGTGGTGTCGGATCGACGCGGGGATCACAAGGTAACGCGGACCCTGACGTTCATCGCCAATGGCATCATCACGCTGGCCATGATTGCTTCGCTGATTCATCTGATACAAGGCATTCCGCAACATCTCGAGACACCGAAGGCCCTGCTGCGCTCCGCGGGCGCGCTGTGGATCGCGAACATTCTGGTGTTCGCGCTGTGGTACTGGAAGCTGGATGCGGGAGGCCCGTTACAGCGCGATCGCGGGCAAGGAATGTTGCACAGCTCGTTCCTGTTTCCGCAGATGATCAGCCGGGAAGGACATGATGCGTCGTGGACGCCGCATTTCGTGGACTACCTGTTTCTGGCGTTCAACACCAGCACGGCATTCTCACCGACGGACACGGCAGTGCTGTCGCGGTGGGCGAAGCTGGGGACCATGCTGCAGTCGCTGATTTCGCTGGTGATTGTGGCGCTGCTTGCGGCGCGAGCGGTGAATATTTTGTGAGTTGGGCGATTCGATAAGCGGCTAGTCCTACCTTGGGCTGGCATAAAAGCCAGCGCTACGTGCATATGTATTTTAACGGTGTAGAAAGGCGTGCCGCAGTGCACCAAATTGGACACTAAGCTGTCGCGTGGAATGGACGGATTGGAGTCTTTGCCGATAGAGGAGGCAAGAGAGACGCTACACCCGAGCCACGGACGGCGGTAATGATCTTGGCGGAAGCGTCGTGGGAAGACAGAGTGGAACTTTGCGTAGAGAACGTGCACGGATGGAAAACACGTCCAATTCAGGGGCGTGCATTCGGGTGAAGAAACAGAGCGATGTGGGAGCAAAGCTAAGGGTGCAGTTGCGCCGGGAAGAATTTTCAGGAGTAGCGAGATATTGCCGTAAAGAGGGGATCGATTATCTGGTAGGAATTCAGCGAAACGCGAAGAAGAGTGCAGTCGCAAAGAAGGTTGCAGCGGCGAGTGTTCCAGCGCGGGATGGCTTGAAGAACGGTGAGTGGAATGTTTCAGTTTCGGCAGTTCGAGCGGAGCAATTGCCGAAGCAGGAAGAAAGCAAGCCGAAGGAAATAGCGAAAGCGAAAGAGGACGTGGAGAGTGTGCCAATCGTAAACAACGAGCGGACTGTGAGCGAGGTGGGGGCCCCTTGAGGTGGGGCAGGAAATAAGCAGCAACGAGAGTTCGGGCGTTTTGCGAGCACAGAGCTCTGATGAAATTCTAAGAAATGAACCGCAAAGGGAACAGGCTCCGAAAGGAAAAGGGCAGGAAAGGAAACATATGCGAAGCAAATTGCTCGATCTGGCGCCCTGGGGGGAACAAGCAAGGCGAAACGAATGAAAACAACGACGGAATGGGCAGTGGTCCGGGTGGGACGGGCAAACGTCCGCCGGAGGTGACTGCGGTGGTGACGGAAAGAATTCCAGCAGGAGAAGCGGGAGAGGGCGCGGACTTCGCAGGGGAATTATTGTCGATGGAAGATATTTATCGCGCGGCGGGGATTGTGGGGCCGCGCAGCGGCTACAGCATCAACAAAGTGGTGCAAATGCTGCACAGCGAACACATTCGGGGATTGTCGAAAGAAATGAAGCGAGCCTCGGTACTGATGACGTTGGATGCGGTGGGAGTGAGCAGGGACGGAGAGGCGAAAAGTTTCGAGAGGGCCGACTTGAAGGCATCGTAGGAAGCGTCAGTGAGAGGGCCGTGCGTTTGCCACGCGAGATGACCGCGAGGGTCGGTGAGGAGGATGTAGCAGTCGTCGGGCGCGGAGAAGTTGACGAGCTTCTTCCATTCGTCTTCGTGGTCGAGGATGGGAATGAAATGGCTTTGTTGTTCGGCGGGCATGTCTTTGCGCATGCCGCGGAGAATCATCGGTCGGACGAATGAAGGCGCATCTTGGAGGACGGGGAGTTGGTAGTAAGTGATGCGAATGTCTGAGCGGAAATCGGCGAATAGCCGCTTGCCCCACGGGGCGCAATTCTCGCCGCTCTTGTGAGAGAAACCGAGGACAAGGATTAGAGCTTGCGTGCCGCTTGTCTGAGGCAGAACGATATCGGTGTCGGCAAGAGTCTTGGCTTTAACAGGGGGGATGGACTGGGCGTTTGTGGTGGTGGAGAGCGATAGGGAGAGGAAAAGAACGAATGGAGTGAGGCGTCGCATGGGCGTCCTTTGAGGTGCGAGTGTCGTGGTGCGGCCGGGAAGATAGTTTAACGCAGTCTGGGAGTGGGGAAGCATATCCCTCGCTGCGCTCGGGAGGGCGACGACGTCAACTGGGTTCAGGCGGGGAGGGGACGCAATCTCGCTTGGAGGTGAGCAGGGGTGGTATGCTCGTGCTCTGTGCGTTGAAGCTATGAGGAGTGGTAGAGAGCAATCGAAATAGTGCCGAGGTGGCACTGGTTTAGGTGTGGAATGAGCGAGCAAAGAGAAATGCGGCTGGAAATTTCGGACCGAGCGGGAAGCCGTTTGGTAGCCGGGGAAGCGAACCGCGCTGGCGGAGCGATCGCGAAGCTGAACGGGCGCGAACTGGTGGCGAACCGTGGGACTTCGCTGAACCTGGATTGGGTGGAGCAGGTGCGGGTGAATACCAGCGCGGTGGAACGTCGAGCGGCGACGCTGGTAACGCGGAGGACGGTGAAGAAAGATTGGCAGATTGCGTGGTTGCTGCGCGCGATCACCTGCATGGACTTGACGACTCTGTCCGGCGACGACACGGATGAGAGGGTGAAACGGCTTTGCGCGAAGGCGCGTCAACCGATTTCGCAGGAAATGGTGGAGAAGCTGGGGATCAGCGAGTTGGGGATACAGGTGGGCGCGGTGTGCGTGTACCACTTGTTTGTGGAGACGGCGAGAAGAGCGCTGGAAGGGACGAAGATTCCCGTGGCGGCGGTGTCCACCGGATTTCCGGCGGGGCTAACGCCGCTGGAAGAACGAATTGCGGAAATTCGGAGGTCGATAGAAGCGGGAGCGCAAGAAATTGACGTGGTAATCACGCGGGCGCGTGTGTTCGGCGGGGAGTGGCAGAAACTTTATGACGAAATCGTGGCGTTCAAGGATGCGTGCGGGCCCGCGCATTTGAAGGTGATTTTGGGCACGGGCGATTTGACGACGCTGCGGAACGTGCAACGGGCGAGCCTGGTGGCAATGATGGCGGGCGCGGACTTCATCAAGACATCGACGGGAAAAGAGAGTGTAAACGCAGTGCTGCCAGTTGGATTGGTGATGACACGGGCGATTCGCGAGTACGCGGAAGAGACGGGGATGGCGGTGGGATTCAAGCCTGCGGGAGGAATCCGAACAGCGAAGCAGTCGTTGGAATGGCTGATGCTGATGAAGGAAGAGTTGGGCCATTCGTGGCTGGATGCACATCTGTTCCGGATGGGCGCGAGCGGGATGCTGGGAGATATTGAGAGGCAATTACAATTCCATGCGACAGGAAGATACTCGGCGGAATACCGCCACCCCATGGCTTGAAAAAAAGAAGTGAAGAAGTAAAGAAGGAACGGAGCGAAGAGGCTAGGAAGTAATGACGAGGGGGGATGGCGAAGAAGGCCAGCGCTACGGATGCTCAGTTGATACTGAAGCTCTACGAGTTGCGGCGCGAGGCTGAAACGCGGAAAGCGCGGCATTGGATGCTGGTTGAGTTCTCGCCGCGCACCGCGGCCGATTTTCTGAAAGTGGTATCGGCTTTGGGCACGCAAGAAAACAACTGGCTGCGGCAGACGTGGGGTTACTGGATGGCGGCTTCGTTCGTGTTGCAAGGAGCACTCAGCGAAAGCTTGTTCCTGCAACCGTCCGTTAGCGGCGAAATGTTTGTGATGTTTGGGAAGGTGTATCCATTCCTGAAGGAACTTCGCGAGGAGCTAGACGACCCAGAAGCATTTAGGGACGTCGAGGCAGTGATCATGCGTACGAAGTGCGGCCGGGACCGGCTGAAATTCATAACGAAGCGGATTGAAATGTCGCGTGAGAAGACGGCGAACAAGACCGAAGCTGGCGGTAAGAGAACCTAGTCACAGAGGGCTCGAAAAGAATGAGCGTGATTGAGAAATTTGCGGCGATGGATTACGGGCCGGCGCCGGAGGATCCGAAAGAGACGCGGGTGTGGCTAGACGAGCATGGCCGCAAGTTCGGCCATTTTATTGGCGGCATGTGGAAGGCACCGCGCGACGGCAGATATTTCGAGACGAAGGATCCATCGACGGGCGAAAAGCTTGCGGATGTGGCGCAGGGTAGCGCGGCGGACGTGGACGCCGCAGTGAAAGCTGCGCGAAAAGCATTGCCGGGATGGCAGGCGCTGCGGCCACACGACCGTGCGAAGTTTTTGTACGCGCTGGCGAGGCAGGTGCAGAAGCATTCGCGACGGCTGGCAGTGCTGGAGACGATTGACAACGGCAAACCGATTCGCGAGAGCCGGGACATCGATATACCGCTCGTGGCCCGGCATTTTTACTACCACGTGGGCTGGGCGCAATTGCTGGAGCAGGAATTTCCGGGTTACGAAGCTTGCGGCGTGGTGGGGCAGATCATTCCATGGAATTTTCCACTGTTAATGTTGGCGTGGAAGATCGCACCGGCGCTGGCGACCGGGAATACGGTGGTGCTGAAACCCGCGGAGTACACGCCGCTGACGGCGCTGGCGTTCTCGGAGATTTGCCGGGAAGTGGGATTGCCGGGCGGAGTGGTGAACATCATTACGGGAGACGGCTCGACCGGAGAGGCGTTGGTAATGCACGCAGGTGTGGACAAGATTGCGTTCACGGGATCGACCGAGGTGGGACGAGCGATCCGGCGAGCGACGGCTGCTTCGGCAAAGAAGTTGTCGCTGGAGTTGGGCGGAAAATCGCCGTACGTGGTGTTTGAAGATGCAGATCTGGACAGTGCTGTGGAAGGGTTGGTGGACGGGATCTGGTTCAACCAGGGACAAGTGTGCTGCGCGGGATCGCGGCTGTTGATGCAGGAGAGCATTGCGGAGAAGTTGACGCGCAAATTGCAGGCGCGGATGAGCACGCTGCTAGTGGGCGCGCCGCTGGACAAGGGCATCGATATCGGCGCAATTGTGGCGCAGGTGCAGCTGGAGCGGATCGACCGGCTGGTGAAGCAAGGCGTCGCGGAAGGAGCGACGTGCTGGCAGCCGGAAGTGCTGATGCCGGAGCGGGGGCTGTATTACAAGCCGACGCTGCTGAGCAATGTGCACCCGACATCGATTGTTGCGCAGCAGGAAATTTTCGGTCCGGTGCTGGCGGCGATGACATTCCGTACGCCACGCGAGGCCGTGGAGTTGGCGAACAACACGGTGTATGGATTGGCGGCGAGCGTGTGGAGTGAGAGCGTAAATGTCTCGTTGCAGGTAGCGGCGCAATTGAAGGCCGGTGTGGTATGGGTGAACAGCACGAATCTGTTTGACGCGGCATGCGGATTTGGCGGCTACCGGGAAAGTGGATTTGGAAGAGAGGGCGGCCGGGAAGGATTGCTGGAGTATCTGGAGCCGACGTGGTTCCGGAACGCACCCGCGTTACGGAATGGCGGGAAGAGGGAAAAGGGCGGAGCTGCGGAAGTGGCGAGCCCGGCGATTGATCGGACGGTGAAGCTGTATATCGGCGGGAAGCAAGCGCGGCCGGATTCGGGGTACAGCGTGGAAATTCGCGGCAAGAAGGGTGAACTGCTGGGCGAATCGCCACTGGGAAACCGGAAAGACATTCGAAACGCGGTAGAGGCGGCGCGGAAAGCAGAGGCGTGGGGAAAATCTTCGGCGCACAACCGCGCGCAAGTGCTGTATTACGTCGCGGAAAATTTGTCGCAGCGCGGGGAAGAGCTCACGCGGCGGCTGGCGGCTGCGGTGGGGAAGAAGCAGGCGGCGGAGGAAGTGCGGGCGAGCGTAGAAAGGCTCTTCTCCTACGCGGCGTGGGCGGACAAGTTTGATGGGGTGGTGCACAACCCTCCGATGAGGAATGTGTCGATTGCGATGAACGAAGCCATTGGAACGGTGGGAGTGGTTTGCCCGGCGGAGATGCCGCTGCTGGGATTTTTCTCGCTGGTGTTGCCGCTGCTGAGCGCCGGGAACACCGTGGTGGCGGTGCCATCGCAGAAATACCCGCTGATTGCGGGCGATATCTATCAGGTGCTGGAGACGAGCGACTTGCCGGGAGGGGTGCTGAATATTGTGCCGGGGCGAGCCAAGGAATTGTTGAAGGTGCTAGCGGAGCACGACGACCTGGACGCAGTGTGCTGTTACGGGAACACAGAACTGTGCACAATGGCGAAGGCTTTGTCAGCGGGAAATCTGAAGCAAGTGTGGACGAATGAAGGGCGGGAGATTGATTTCCTGAGCTCGGGCGAAGGTGAAGGGCGCTGGTTTTTGCAGCACGCGTATCAGGTGAAGAACATTTGGGTGCCGTACGGGGAGTAAAGTAGGCGCGATGGCGGCGTGACGGCCGCCGCTACATCTTCGCGGGCCGAGCGAGACATGTGGTGGCGGACGGCCTCAGAAGGCCGTCCCTACAAAGGCAACCAAAGAAAACCGAAGAAAAAAGCCCCACCCCTGAAGGGGTGAGCTACAGGGTTGCATTAGACACCGCGCCCGGCGGGCTCGAAGAAGAAGAAAAGGAAAGGGGATGGCGAAAGCCATCCCCTTTTGATTTAGGTTGTGCTGTGAATGCCGCGGGGCGTTCACAGCGTGGGACTATTGCACCGTGTTGAGAATGCCGACGCCCCATGTGCCGAGGTCCGCGTTAACCGGGGTGCCGACGGCGGTGAGG
>Ga0210409_10006066_pt1 | contig 12610 bp, 8 predicted proteins | sample IncBWH17MmetaG_FD_161649 | JGI IMG/M metagenome (GOLD analysis project Ga0210409, IMG submission 161649) | Forest soil microbial communities from Barre Woods Harvard Forest LTER site, Petersham, Massachusetts, United States - Inc-BW-H-17-M | ecosystem: Environmental > Terrestrial > Soil >...
CATCACGTCCAAGATCGAGTGAATGGCTTCATCGCTCCCTGTGCCAAGAATAGCGGCTCCCAGAATTTCGTGTGTTTGCTCATCCACGATAATCTTCATGAAACCTTGCGTCTCGCCCTTTTCAACTGCGCGGCCCACTTTCGTCATGGGTAGTCGGCCGATGAGCGCGCAGCAAGTGAACGGTCGATCAGGCTCTGCTGGTGTGGTTGGGTTTCTACGGAAATATGAAATATGGCGAAACCTGAGGTACTCCTTCATTTTGAGGGGGCCTTTGGCGCGGGAATCTTGTGATGGAAGCCATCCTCGAAACGAAAGCCGAGACGATTCTCCAGTTTATTCGCGGCCTGCGCGGCAGTTTGCACGTGACCTTTGAAGAAGGAACCTGGTCCGCCTGGTTGTACGATCTGCTCCAGCCGCGCGTCACCCAAGTGCTAGCCTGCAATCCGCGCAAGAATGCCCGGACGTTATCTGATCGGAACGGCTCACAGTGGGAGTTGCTCCGGCGGCGGATAACCATGCTGCTCTCGCCCAACCCTGCCGTCGTATTTTTTTGTTGTTTTGAACAGCTCGAGATGGCCATCACCCGAACAAGGCCTGCATCGCTCCCGGAGCGCCTGCATCTCTTGAGACGCCATCGGCTGGAAGCCGCGCGCAATTCCCACGTTCTGACGCAACACGTCCAGCGAATCGATGCCGCAAATTGTGGTCGCCACCGGCAGACTCATCGCGTAGCGCAGCGCCTCTTCCGCTCTCACCACGCCGTATTGGATCGGCTGGCCGTCGCCCCCCAGACTCTTCATACCGAGAGCCGCAATGCCGCGGCGCTGAAGTTCCGGCAGCACCTGCTGCTCGAAGCTACGATAGGTCGCGTCAAAACAGTTCAGCGGCATTTGGACGGTATCAAACGCGTAATCGTGCGCCAGCATTTTCAGGTGGATCGCCGGGCTCTTATGTCCGGTGAAACCAACAAAACGAACCTTGCCCTGCTTTTTCGCTTCATCCAGTGCTTCGACCACGCCACCCTTTGCGAAATGCAGGTCCGGGTCGTTCTCGTAGATGACCTCGTGAATCTGCCATAGGTCCAAATGGTCGGTGCCCAATCGCTTGAGGGACTCTTCCAATTGTTGCATAGCCACCTTCTTATCTCGCCCGTGCGTGCAAACCTTGCTCATCAAGAAAACCTTGTCCCGTCTCTCCTGTAATCCGAGTCCCATCCATTCTTCGCTGCGGTGGTCGTTGTACTCCCATGCGTTATCGAAAAAGGTGACTCCGGCGTCCACTGCTTCCTGCACCAGGCGCACGGCAAGCTCGCGCGATTGCACCGTCCCAAGATGATAGCCGCCGAGGCCGATGATCGAGACTTGTTCGCCCGTTTTTCCCAGCGACCCGCGTGGAATCTGGTCACCGCCGTTGTTTTTCATTTGCGGCGGAAGTGCAGCCGATGCGACTTGGCTGTACAAAACTGAATTCGCAAGCACCGTCCCTGCGGACGCCAGGCCTGCTTGTATGAAGCACCGCCGTTCGATTTCGGCAGTTGCCTGGGATTGCTCGTTCGGTTGACGTTGATCCGCCATTCTTCATCTCCTCGACGTCTCCGGCGTTGTCTCTGGCACCAACCAAGGGCCGTCCGCGTTGTCCAACATCTCGGTGACTTCTCTTTGCGTGTGGTCAAACGGGAACCCGTGAGGCATACGGGTCATCGGGTTGTCGTATCGCAGCGACACCTTGTACGGCTCGAAGCGCCCGTCGGCCGCCGTCGGCGCGCAGCGAGCTCGCAAGGCCTCCATCTCGCTCTGCGTCATCGGCTGAAAGCTCTGCACGACGCGCAAATTCTGGTGCAGCACGTCCAGTGAGTCCATCCCGCAAATTGTGGTCGCGACAGGCAGGCTCATCGCGTAACGCAACATTTCCTTAGCCTGCACAACGCCGGCCTTTATCCCCCACGCAGTACCACCCATGCTCTTCATGCCCAGCGCCGCCATGCCTCGCCGGTTCACCTCGGGCAAGACCTGCTTCTCAAAACTGTGGAAGTTGGCGTCGAAGGGATTCAGCGGCATCTGCACCGAGTCGAACGGATAACCGAGTTCCAGCATCTTCAGGTGAAATGCAGGGTCCTTGTGACCGGTGAAGCCGACGAATCTGACCTTCCCTTCTTTTTTGGCTCGATCAAATGCTTCCAGGACGCCACCTTTCGCGTAGGCCAACTCTGGGTCGTTGTCGTAGACGATGCCATGGATCTGCCAGAGGTCCAGATGATCGGTTTGATACCGCCGCAGCGAGTCTTCCAGCATCTGCATCGCTAATTTGCCGCTTCGACCATGGGTGCAGACCTTTGTCATCAGGAACACCTTGTCGCGGCGCCCGCCCCGGAGCGCCCTACCCAAGATGGTCTCAGTCTTGCCGTTGTGATACTCCCAAGCGTTGTCGAAGAAAGTAACGCCTGCTTCTATCGCCTCGTGAACGAGTTGCACCGCCTCATCCAAGGTCGGCACATCGCCGAGATGATGACCACCCACTCCGATAGCGGAAATGTGCGCATCGGTGCTTCCAAATTTGCGATAAATCATGTCTCCCGCCTCCCCTGCTGACGCTGCTGTTCGTTCCCCTGATGCTGTAGAGGAGGCGAGTTCCTTCGAGTTTGCTGAGACGCCCGATTTTGCGGCCACCGCACCCGCACCGACTTTGAGAAAGTCCCGTCGAGTCGTATTCATCTTTACGCCTCCAATTCCAAGCAGAGGTGGACCTGAACCGGCTCGGAGGGTTCGTATCCGGAACCGTCGCAGTATACAAGAGTCACGCCGCCTCTTGGTAGATTGCCGATACCATGCCACTCGCGACCACTCTTCTGAATCGGATAGTCAACTTCTATCCGACTTCATCGGACTTCAACGGAATCAGAGCCAACGTCGTACTCGGAGATTCAAGACCAGACGCGCTGGAGACTCTTAAGAAGTTCGTATTGTGCACCTACATCCAGCCGTTCGAGGGGCAGAAGTCGAATGATGTTCCATTTCTTAAAGTGTTCGAACAGCTTCGGAAAGACTCGTCACAACGAGTCCTCGGCCTAACTGTCGCGGTAGGGACGAATAGCTTGCGGAAAGGGATTTCCAACCATCTTTCTGACTTAGCAGCGGTGAAAGCGGCTTTGACGATAACTTCAGAGTGCAACTGGTCCAGAATCATCGGAATCAGTTCCACAATTCTTCCTAGCTCGCCGCGGACGCGACTTTACAGAGGGGCACGCGGGCGTGGACCGTCGTGCCCTGTTGGGGTTGCGAGTCGATGGAAAGCTGCCCATCCACCAACTTCAGCCGCTCCCTCATACTGACAACGCCGAGCCCGTGTGTTTTCATTGCCTCTTCAACGTCAAAACCGGATCCCGAATCACGCACTGTGAGGTGGATCTCATCCGGCGCGTATCGCAGCTCTACATCGAACTGCCGCACGCCGCTGTGCTTGACCGCATTTTGCAAGGCTTCCTGTAACACGCGGAAAAGGCAAAGAGAAATTTCAGGCGGCAATGATTTCGGCAAGTCAGCTATTTTAAATTCAGTCTCCACCTTCTGCTGTTCGCCGAATTCCTTGCAGAATCCTCTCATGGCCGCAGCGATGCCCAGATATTCCAGTTTTGACGAATGCAACTCGTGCGACATGGATTGGACATCGGTCGCTATCTCGGAGGTCTGATTCTTCAGTTCACCAATGCGGCTATGGACTTCATCAGGCAAATCGGGAGAGTTTTGCTGGAGCTGTTCTAACTGGATGGTCAACAGTGCGACACGTTGGCCGATGTCGTCGTGAAGCTCTCTGGCGATCCGGGTTCGTTCCTTCTCCTGTGCCTCAATCAACCTGCGGTTCACGCTGGCGAGGGCCGCTTCCGCCACCTTGCGCTCGGTGACGTCCATCATGGTACACACGAATTGCTCCACATCACCCGATGCGTTCAAGACAGGATGGCCGACGGTGCGAGTGTATTTGAGAGTGCCGTCCGGAAGAAGAATTCGGTGTTCCCCTTCGTAATCCGCCTTTTCCCTTATGGCTCGGTCGGTTATCTCTCCCCACTTGGCTCGATCCTCCGGATGCATCCGCTGCAGCCGTTTTTCCCAAGCCGACAGGCCCTCTTTTGGATCAAAGCCATATATGCGATACCATTCCTCGGAGAGATTCACGGCGCTTCTTCCTGCTACCTGCCAGGCGGCACTCCCGGTATGCGTGAGCCTTTGCGCTTCTGCTAAGTACGCCGCGCTCTCCTTGAGCGTCTTTTCCGCCTGCTTTGCTGCGGTGACGTCCATCACCGCTCCTACAAATTCGATCCCGGCTGATTCATCTCTCAATGCATGAGCCACAACATGGACATATTTGAGGAAACTATCCGGCATCACCAATCGATATTCATGGTCAAAATCTTTCCCATCCTGCTCCGCCCGCTCGATTGTCTGTTGCACCAGAGCCGCGTCTTCCGGATGAACTCGTTGGAGGACCAGTTCCACAGTCGGTGTCATGGTTGGGTCGTATTGGAAGATTCGAAAAGTTTCCTCTGACCAGATGATCTCGCCGGTAGATGGCTTCCAGCCGAAGCTACCCGTATGACTGAGCCTTTGCGCTTCAGCTAAGTACGCCTCGCTTTGCCGGTCGACACTCCGTTGTGCGGCCATAATGCTGTTTGCGTTCTCCAGATCCACAGAGTGCGGTAGCTTGTTTTCATCGCCCTTCGCGGACAGAAGTCACCTCCGATAAGATACTCCGCGAGTTTCGTGCCCAGCGCACGCGCCCGTTATCTTGGCGAAGGCGGCACCCCTGCGAAGCGGTCCTGACACATTGCTACAACCGCCATGCTAATGTGACGACTACGTTCCTCATCTGGCCAGTACTTTATCTTTAAATCTGCGGAGAGTCTAGCCGTTGCCGAACAACTGTTGAAACCAGGCCATAACGTTCAAAACTACAGCCCGGCGAATTCTTGTCGGATGACGGGCAATCCGGAAGTTGGGCTCGGTTGCAGCCTCAGCAAGGATTATAATAATCCGGAAAAACGTTACGCCCAGCGCGAAGAAGGAGACATACTAAAGAAGGCCATCCAAGGCCTGCGGACGGCCCTCCGCGTCGTAGTTCAGCTTCAACAACTGCAAGAACGCTGCGACTTGCAGCCGATCCGTGTGCGGTTGTGATTTCATGAGAATGTGACAGAATGACTCGGTGTACTGTTCACGAGACTCGTCGAACCGTGGTTCTCATGGATGGCAAAATGCAAATACGGCATCTTCAGACGACATGCCTCTGCGCCCCTATCAAAGCGAAGCGTTGACGGCAGTTCGAGATGCCTACTTAGCCGGCAAACGCCGTGTGATCGTTTCATTGCCCACGGGCACTGGGAAAACGGTCGTGTTCGCTCATTTCCCTCGCGTTCTCAAGATGAAGAAACGATTACTCGTGCTCGCACACCGGGAGGAACTGCTGCTGCAAGCGCAGGATAAGTTTAGATCCATCGACCCCGAATTGAAGGCGGAAATTGAACAAGCCAGCACCCACGCCACTTCCGATGCGAAGGTGGTTATTGCTTCCGTCCCAACGTTAGCTCGCAGCGGCGCTCGCTTGTCGCGCTTTCAGCCGGAGGAGTTTTCCATCGTTGTTGTTGATGAAGCGCACCACGCAGTCGCACCCAGCTACCGGCGTATCTTCGATCACTTCGGCCTGTTCGAACCCCATGTTTCCCGTTACCTGATCGGGTTCACTGCCACCCCGCGACGCGGCGATAAGCAGGGGCTCGGCGAAGTATTTGAGGAGGTCTGTTACGCACGGGATATGCGCGAGATGATTGTGGACCGTTACTTGTGTCCCATTACGGGCTGGCGCGTGGACACCGATTTGTCCCTTGATAACGTGAGGGTCCGACACGGCGATTTTATCGAAAGCCAGCTCGCACGCGTGGTCAATATGCCGTTGCGCAACCGTTTGCTGGTGAAAGCTTATCGGGACTTCGGCCCGGGAAGACGCACTATCGTCTTCTGCGTGGACGTGGCGCACGCTAAGGACGTGCATCGTGCGTTTGCTGACGCCGGGATTCGAGCGGCGCCGGTCTGGGGCGAGCTTTCAAGAGATCAGCGCCGCTCGACGCTAGCGGCGTTCTCAGCAGGAGAGATCGATGTTGTTACCAACTGTAATGTGCTGACCGAGGGTTTTGATGAACCGCGCGTCGACTGCGTGATCATGGCGCGGCCGACGAGATCGAAGCTGCTTTACGCGCAAATGGTCGGACGGGGCACGCGGCTACATGCTGGAAAGAAGGATCTCATAGTCATCGACGTTGCCGATAACTCCAGAACGCATCAATTGCCGGGCTTGCACAGCTTGTTCAATTTGCCGCTCAACATGAATCTGAACGGCGGCAATGCGCTGGAGATCGAACGGCAGATCGAACGACTGAATCGGACTCAGCCGTGGATCGATACGTCTCGTATCCGGGCATCTGAAGATCTGAAGCTCGCTGCCGAACGCATTGAGTTCTTCAATTTCGAACCGCCAGTGGAAATAAGCGCCTACACTCAGAATACGTGGCACGCCGTGTCCGGAGGATACCGTCTCGGCCTCCCCGAGGGCGAATGGATTTCGATCGAACCCAATCTTCTCGACACGTGGGATATTCGACTTTCCACGACACATGAGACAACGTTGTCATTGAGTCCTGCCGCGAGTCTGGCCGCTGCCGTTGCAGCCGCGGACCGTTTTGTGGCCGTTAATCGCCCCGATGCTCGGCGGCTGATTGAACGCTCGGCCCGATGGAGAAACGAACTTCCCAGCGACAAACAAAAAGAGGTTCTTGCCCGTAACAGGATTCCCGCGCCCGCAGGACTTACACGGGGGCAGGCCGCTCAAATGATCGCGCAACTCGTGTCAGCGCGAAGCCTCCGGAGCTCACAATGACGGGAGCCGGGCTCCCCTGAAACGACGAGCACACCTTATAGCAACCAGGACCTGAATTCGCGCCGTCGAGCGCGCGAAGCATGTCACTCGGAATCGTAAGCCGTCGCCGAGCTCTCGTGGCCTCCCTCACCGGTGATCCACGATTCTGATCGAGCCGTTGCACCCAGCGGCTGTTTTCATTCGTGACCCGCCTCCAGACCGGGTAGGCAGCCCTTGTGCGCGCGTCACCTCAGGCTCCGCAGCATCGTTTCCACTTCTTGCCACTGCCGCAAGGGCAGGGGTCATTGCGACCAATTTTGGGCTCAGGCGTATGAATTGTCTGCCTTTTCAAGCTGCGGCGACACAACCGCCTCAACAGTGACTGACGCTGGGCCAACAGCGAATTCAGGTCGGCGCGGGCTTTGTTCAGCGATTCCAGCAGACTGTGCTCGGAATACCGACGGTCACCTTCTGGCTCGAGCCGAGTGACTTTCCCGTCGCGATACTGGTAAGAGATCGACAGAGTCGACTGGAGGGGCTCCTGCCCCGATTTCTCGGGAAGGCGAAAGAACAAGAGAACGGCTTCCTCGCACGGGCATTTCGGATTGCAGCAGTATTGGTCGTTCATCAGCCAATTCTCCTGCTCATGAATAAACTCAATCCGCCTGGCAAACGGGAAAACGTCGAAATATGCGACCATGGCGCCAGCCAGAACATCAGGTGGAAACGAGACCTGGACCTTCTCCAAATCCGAATGTTCGGTCCAATACTGTTTGAGTTCCCAGTACAGGCGTCTGAGCTGATTCCATTGTTCTGTGCCACATTCAGTCGCGACCGCGTTCGCCAGGGCCCGTGTGGCCGGATTGGCTTTTAGGTCCCCTAGATTGGCAATCTGCCGTCGTTCAAGATCCATCTCAAGGTACACGGGGATGGCAGGAGTGCTCGCCTCGGGCATCTCCGTGAAGCACTTGAGGGTAACGCGCTCGCAGTCGCAAGTGGGGTTCTGGCAAACGATGGCCTCAAAACGATAGTTGCGACCAGCAAGCTCGCCTTGCTGTATGAGCAGTTCACCTCTGTCACTCGGGGTTGTCGAGAACATATTACATTGAGAGTGGCGCTCTCTCCATCTGCCTTGGCACAGAAGATCGCCGACGCGAGCTCGGTACGCTTCAATTATTACACTGTCCGAGGCCCGCGCCCGCATAGCGTCTCTCGCCGCTTTCACGCCGGCCTTTGAAGGTTGTCCGGCAACACGCTGCGCCGTCCCAGACAACCATACTACGAAAGCCCTTCTTGTGTTGCTAGAGGCATTTTTCAAGAACCAGTCTATCGACATGGCCGCTGAACTAGCGAACGCGGTGAAACGCTACATCGCAGGTCAGGGCTCAAAAAAATCGACTTACCTGTTTCAGACATCACGAGGAATGCCGCTATCGCAGCGGAATGTTCTGCACGACAGTCTTCATCCGATTTTGAAAAGGATGGGCAGAGAAAAACGCGGTTTCCACATCTTCCGCCGCTACCGTGCGTCTTGGCTCCGTAAGGGCCGTGTGCCGTGGGATTTGGAGAAAATGTGGATGGGACACGCGCACACAAGGACCTCACGGACCAGTATGCCGAACAGCTACGCGAGACGTGAAATACCGCCGCAAATGGTGCGAAAAGATTGGCCTTGGTTTCGTTCTACCCACCAATGTTTCGCAACTTTCGCAACCAAAGCCCGCAGCGATCGCTTCAAGGAAAGTAGCATGAAGTTGTTGAATTTATGGTCGGGGCGAGTGGATTTGAACCACCGACCTCCTGGTCCCGAACCAGTGGACAAAATCACATAAGTCGCTGTCCTGGCGTCACTTATTGGTTTTCGGGCCGCTCTCAGATTGACAAGCTTGGACAAGTCGCATCGCGGCAGTAGTCCAGTAGTCAGGGCGAGGCGCTGGAAATTATGAGACCGGAAACCAAGCCTTTTCAAGGCGTTTGAGATTTTTGACCATACGAGCACGTGAACGGAAGATCGAAGACAGAGTTGCGAGCAGTGTCGTGAGAGAAATGAGCATCGGCGAGAATTATAAAAGAAACATAACCCCCATCCGCTCACACATTTCGAGATTTTCGAGAGGCACAGGTCGTCGAAACTGCCGCTAGCAGTGAAGCCCGCTTTCAAAATAAGAGGGGCGCAAAACGCGGGTCGGAGCGCAACAGATCGAAGGTCGGTTCCACCTTGAGCCAGATCAGCCAGCTCGACCGATCGGCCAACGCCTCTTCCAAATAGGCGAACGCTTTGTTCTTGTCCGCCATTCCAATGTGGACCAGCGCGAATTCGTAGGGAGAAACATACCGCTTTGTTCGCTGCTCGTCCAATTGCCTCAGTATTTCGAGCGCCTTCGTTTCTTTACCTGCGAGCGCTGCGGAATAACCGATCGCGGAGAGAATGGAAGGGAGGCCCGGGGATTGCGACAAACTTGAATTAAGTTCCGAAAGCGCCTCTTCATGTCGGCCCTGTTGTGTCAGGACTTGTCCGAGTACGAAACGCGCGAGAACGAAATTCTCGTCCAACTCGATGGTCTTCCTCAACTGCTGCTCAGCCTGATCAAATTCGCGTAGGAAATAGTACGCCCAGCCCAAATGTGTGTTGATGGGGAGCGACAGGGGATCGAGTTTCTGGGCGTGGCGAACGGCAGCGAGCGATTCCTCTTGCCGCTCCTTCGCCATGAGGTAAACGGCATACCATTGGTAAGCGATGGGATAGTTGGGATTCAATTGGATCGCGCGCTTGAAGGATTGCTCGGCGCTTGCCCAGTTCCACTCATAGAAGAGGATGGACATTGCCAGCGAGGTGTGCGCTTCGGCGATGCGATCGTCGATTTCCAATGCCTTGAGCGCGGAAGCTTTCGCCTTCCCGAAGGCTTCCGCAGGTGAAAGCACTCGGTAGGCTCCCAGTGGATGGAAGCAGTCGGCAAGTCCCGCGTGGGCCAGTGCGAAGCCAGGATCACGATGGATGGCTTGTCCGAAAAAGTTGATGGCGTTGATTAGGCCATCCACCGTTCGTTTGTTCCAGTAGTAGCGTCCCTTGAGATACAGGTGATAGGCCTCGAGATCCCGCGAGTAGCGGCGATCCAATCGCTTCTTCTGTTCTCCGGAAAGGTGCAGTTGCAGTTTCTGGCTGATCTCCGTCGCGATCTCGTCCTGCATTGCAAAAATTTCCGACTGCGGCCGGTTAAACCGCGCTCCCCAGAGGCAGCTTCCATCCAGAACGTCAACAAGCTCAGTGCTCACGGTCAGCGCGTCGCCACGCTGCAACATTCTGCCGGTCAGCACCGCCTGCACGTTTAGCTCCCGCCCGATGCCCTGCGGGTCGTCTACCCGGGACTTGAAGCGAAACACCGTGCTGCGTGCCTGAATCCTCAGTTTGGGAACCTCCGCCAGCGCATGAATGATGGTTTCTGTGATTCCGTCGGTCAAGTAATCGATGTTTGAGTCCCGGTTTTCATTCACAAACGGCAGCACCGCCATCGAGCGGATTGCCCGGGCGCTTCTCTTGCGCGATACTCCTGCAACGCTTCCGACATTCGTGAGCGGAGGTGGCGTACTCGTCCCGGGAGTGATCCGGCCCGACTCTAGTTCGCGCTTGAGGCCATTGAGGTCCTCTCGCAGGTCGGATGCGCTCTGGTAGCGCATCTCGCGATCCTTCTGGAGCGCCTTCCGGATGATTCTTTCCAGATCCGGTGGTATTTGCGGATTCAGTGACCGCACCGGCGTCGGTTCTTCGGCGAGGATCGAGTGAAGTACAACGGCCGTGGGCTTGCCGCCAAAGGCTTGCCGGCCCGTGGCCATCTCATAGAGCACTGCTCCGAAGCTGAAGACGTCGCTTCGTCCGTCCACCCCCTCGCCGCGCGCTTGTTCCGGCGACATGTACGCCACCGTGCCAATAAGCCCGCCTTTTGAAACTTGTATGGAAATGGTATCCCCTTCGGCTCGGCTATCGCCTAGCGCTTCGGAAACGCGGCTCAGGCTCAGCTTGGCCAACCCGAAATCCACGATCTTGGCTACGCCGCGTGCCGTTAGAAATAGGTTAGCGGGCTTGATGTCGCGATGAGTGATTCCTTTGGCATGCGCCACATCGAGAGCGTCGGCAATCTGAACGGCCAGGTCCAAAAGCAGTTCAAGTTCGAGCGGTTTGCCCGAAATCAGCGTGTTGAAGCTCCTGCCCTCCAAAAACTCCATGACGATGAAGGGATGCCCGTGGTTGTCCTCGATGTCGTGAATGGTACAAATGCCGGGGTGGGCCAGCGAGCCTGCCGCCCGCGCTTCGCGTTCAAAGCGTTGCAGCAACTGAGGATCCTCGATCAGGTCGTCCGAGACAAATTTCAGGGCCACAAAGCGAGCCAGCCTGGTATCCTCTGCCTTGTAAACCACGCCCATACCGCCGCTGCCCAGGCGCTCGAGAATCCGGTAATGCGAGATGGTGTCGCCAATCATAGAGAATGCTGGGAAGAATCGTAAACGCGGAACCAGTCAGCTTCAAGGAGATTAGATTTTTTCGAATATCATCCGTTGATGGTCCATGATCTCGCGCTTGAAGCACTCCTGATTGTAATTGCGGACCAGGGTCTCAACCTTATAGCGGAAGTCGGGATCCAGAAAGAAGTAACGCAGGCTCTTGATCCCGGGCAGCACTTTTTGTGGGCTGAATCTCCACGTGCGTCCCCATTGCTTCATCGTTTCGATGTAGTCTAGCCGGCCGTTTTTTGCGGAGATCAGCCGCAGACAAGGCTCCGCGCAGCTGACGATCTGCTCCAGGCCGGAAGGCAGCCAGGAGCCGGGATAGAATTTCTTGAGCACCGCGACCACGTACTCGTTCGAACCCTTTTTCGCTTTCAGCGATATCGCCTCCGGCGGCGGTGCGTTCCTCCCCCACATCATCGTTTGCAGATAAAGCCTGCCACCCGTGGGAAGAAGCTCACGGCACAGCTTCATAAAATTCCGATAGACCTCTTCCTGCCTGCCGGCTGCAAACTCCTCTTCGGAGCAGAAGTGCTCGAACGAGCCGATGCTTACCACCCCGTCGAAACTCCCGAACGTTTCCGAGGTAACTTCCCGCCAATCCCTGACGTAAACCTCCAACCCGTTTCGCCGGCACGCTTCCACCTGTTTAGTGGAGAGCGTTATCCCCACGCTCTGCGCCCCTCGCTCTCTAGCGGCGTTCAGCACCGGTCCCCAGCCGCAGCCGCAGTCTAGAATGCGCTTGCCTGGACCGATTCTCAGGTTTTCGAGGATGTAGTCGTGCTTCGCCCTCTGGGCCTGCTCCAGCGTCAGCGAAAAGTTACCGTCATACATCGCCCCGCTGCAGTCCCCGTGCTCGCCATACGTGACCCGGAACAGTTCATCCATGTAGTCGTACGTGGATTCAATTTGCTCTCGTGTTGCCATAAGCAATGTTCCGAATCACGTCTGTGTGGCCGTGGCGCTGACGCCCTGCAGAAACCGAAAGATCTCGCGATACGATTCCAGGGGGCTGGTTTCATTGTAGGGTATGCCGTGTGCTTCGAAATACGGACGCACAATGGCCTGCGCCTTTCGCAATGAGCTCAGCGGGATGGTTGGAAACAGATGGTGCTCTAGCTGGCAGGAGAGCGGGCCGTAACAATAGTCCGTCAGCCAGTGCCGCCGCAGGTTTCGCGTGGTCAGCGCCTGCTGGGTCAGGAAGTCGAGC
>Ga0210409_10006067_pt1 | contig 12609 bp, 9 predicted proteins | sample IncBWH17MmetaG_FD_161649 | JGI IMG/M metagenome (GOLD analysis project Ga0210409, IMG submission 161649) | Forest soil microbial communities from Barre Woods Harvard Forest LTER site, Petersham, Massachusetts, United States - Inc-BW-H-17-M | ecosystem: Environmental > Terrestrial > Soil >...
GCAACGGGCGGCGTCCAAACCATCGCCAAAGGCGTAGGCCCCGGCGTTGTTGTTACCCAATTGGCCGTTCACCCCACCATTGTTGCCGTTGCTGGTGAACAGGAAGCCAGACAGCCCCCCGGTGGTAGGCGGACCCGAGATGCCAGGTCCCGAGTTAAGTCCAGGGAATCCGAGTTTGTCCATCGGCGACTGACTCCCGTCGGAGTACGCCGTCTGCGGATTGTACTTAAAGTACCCAAAGCGGAAGTCGGTCAGCCACTTGGCGCCAATGGCCTTTGTAAAGCCAGTGGCCAAGCTATAGTTGTGAACGATGGAACTGCCGTTCAAACCACCGGGGCCGAACCCAACGCTACCGAGTGGGCCAAGTCCGCCCGTCCCGGAAAGCGAGAAGTAATCGAGGCTGAAACGCCCGAACACCTGGTAATTGTGGGGAGCGTTGTAGTCGATGCGTACGTCAAACGATTTTTGATCGAAAGGACCCGAACCCTGGCTGACGAAATTGTTGTTAACGCCCGCGGCCGTGGGAGTCGGAAATAGAGCTAGGACGTTACCCACATTCTGGCCGATCATTCCGATAGGAATCATGTTGTTGGCAAAGGGGGTACGGCCCGAACCGCTGCCCGAACCGCCGATTAGAGGGTCGCCGGTGTTGGGGTTGAAGACTTGGCCGCTAGGAATGCCACCTACTGGTGGTCCGTAGGCGTTCAGATATTCGCTCAAGTCGCAAAAGCCTGGAGTCGCGCTGGTAGCGTTCGTAGCCGGATTGCAAGTCTTAACTACTTCCGGGGTCGGAACGGTGTACAGGTTGGTGATACCTTGCTGTTGCTTGGTTCCCTGATAGTCGCCAAAAAAGAAGAGCTTATCCTTCAGGATGGGGCCACCAACCGAACCGCCAAACTGCTTCCAGTTTGCGGAGGCGAGAGGCACTCCAGGCTTGTTCGTAAACGGGTCGCGAGCCTGTTGGTCGCTGCTGCGGTAGAAGTAGAAGCCACTGCCGTGGAATTCATTCGAGCCGGACTTGGTCTGCACTCTGACGATTCCGGACGTGCTCTTGCCGGACTCTGCGTCGTAATCCTGAAGAGCGATCTTGGTTTCGGCGATGGCGTCGAGGTTCGGGTTCACTACGATGATCCCCAGGATCGGATCCTGGTTATCGGTGCCGTCCAACTCAAAGTTGGTGCCCGAGAAATGCTGTCCGTTAACTTGGATCTGCCCGCCGCCCTGTGGATTTTCCGTGGCCGCGTGGTTGAAACCTGGCAATTTCTGCGTACCCGGGGAGAGCAGCTCGAAATTCGTAAAGTTGCGGTTAAGGATCGGCAGATCTTCGACATACTTCTGGTTGAACTGAATGTCCACGTCCGCGCGATCGGTTTGCAGTTGAGGAATTTCGCCGGTCACTTCGACCGTTTGTGTGACCTCGCCGACTTGCAATGTCGCATCAACATTTACCGACGAGTCCGCGTTTACCGCGACGCTGGCCACGTCGTAAGCCTTGAAGCCCGTGGATTCAATATGAATCCGATAGTTATCAGGGATCAAGTGCGTGACAGAAAAGTTTCCGCTTTCGTTCGTAGTCGTTTCGAACGCGGTGTTCTTAGTGACCGAGGTTACCGTCACCTTGGCTCCGCTGACAGCGTTACCTTGCGGGTCAGTGACGGTGCCGAGGATGCCGCCGAACACGGCCTGAGCCAAACTTATTGACCCGCTAAGGCCACACACCAGGCTCAAAATTACCAGTCCCACCCAAATCGATCGCCTCACGATTTTACCCTCCTTCGAGAAACGCAACCCAAACCTGCCCACCCATAACCAATCATTGGAATCTTGACCCAATACAACGCTGGGCCAGCGGTCAACGACGCTTCATTTAGAAAGGTTAGAAAAGCTGAACGTCTGAGAGAAAGGTACAGCAAGTGCCAGCCGGCAACGGCCAGTTTTGCATGAACGCACAACCCCTTCAGACGTACAACCCCCCGACGTGAAAAGCACACCAAGCACGCTCTTCCCCAATTGGCACCGGGAAGATTCACTGCAAAACGTACGTCCGGGCCCTCGACAGGCCGAACACAAACTGCGATGGCTACTATTAGTTTTTTTGCTCTCTTCGAATGAAGTCTCAAGGCGTCTGATACGGTTACAGATCTTAAATCTCAATCTTGCAAGCAGATGCGCTCGTTGTTACACTCCCTTTAACCGGTTGTCACGAGGGTTTCTTGACCGAACGCGAGCAATATCTCGGGCAAATCGACAAGCTGGTCAATAGCCACGTCTTGCATGGCTCCGAATCCCTGTGCAAGCTCCTCCGTTACCTTGCAAAGCACGTCCTCGATCATCCCGGAACTCCAATTAAGGAATACCAGATAGCGACCGAGGTCTTTGGCCGATCCACGGACTTTGATCCCCAGTTGGATTCGATGGTGCGCGTTCAAGCAGGTCGCCTGCGCGTTAAGCTCGGCGAATACTATGGATCGGACGGTGCCGAGGATGCCGTCATCGTTGAGCTTCCACGGGGCACGTATGTGCTGTCCTTCCACCACCGCGTACCCGGTTCATCCAGAGCCCATTCGACCGCCCCTGTAAGCCCCGAGCAAAATGGCGCATCGCCCCGGCGAAATTGGATCATCGCCACAAGCCTCCTGGCGGCTCTGTTGGTGACCGCGGTGATCGCCATCCTCAGTATGGTTTCCAATCGAAATCCTGCCCAGGCTGGGATTGCGCGCGACTCAGACGGGGTGCCTGCCGCATTTCAGGTTTTTTGGAACGGCTTCGTTTCGGGACAGCAAGAACCCTGGGTGATCTTCAGCAATGCCAAGTTTGTGGGGCGCCCGGAAATCGGCCTGCGTTACTACGATACGGTCAAGGACAAGAACAACCCGATCTTCGATCACTATACCGGCGTCGGAGAGGTCTTGGCCATCCATGAACTCGATCATCTTTTCGACACCTTCCATCGCCAGATACGCGTCAAGCGCGGCAGCTTGTTCTCGCTGGATGACGCCAAGAACAACAATCTGATATTCGTCGGATCCTCGCTGGAGAACCTGACTCTCCTGGAAGTACCGGGAACCCAGGAGTTTGTCTTCCATCGGGTCGCCAGCGGCCCTCGTAAAGGTGACCCGGAAATCGTCAACGTGCACCCGCAACCAGGCGAAGCCAAGGAATTTCTTGGCACACCCACCAATGATCCCTTGACCGACGACTATGCCGTCATCGGACTAGTGAAAGGCCTCAACCCGGGCCAAGCCGTGCTGATACTCGCGGGAGACACCACTATGGGGACGCAAGCGGCCGTCGAGTACGTATGCCGCCAGAATTCCGTCGAGGAGCTTCTTCTACGCCTCTCCGTATCGCAGACTGGCCAACTGAAGCCATTTGAGGCGGTTCTACATGTGAAAGTGACGCGAGGCGTGCCGGTTTCAACCGAACTGGTCGCCCTCCGCAACGGGGTTTCCTAGTTCCGAGTCCCAAAATCTTCCTTGTCGCCAGCCGACTCAGTGCGAAGCAAGAGTGAGCCGCGGGTCAAGCTGCGCAGCCTTCTGAAATTCCTTAGCGGCCTCCTCGTTTTCTCCCTTACGCTGCAGCGCCAATCCCAACTGAAAATGTGCCGGCGCGTACCCCGGCGCCGAACCAATCGCCGATCGAAACTGTGAAATTGCCCCGTCAAGATCCCCAGCATTCAGAAGCCGCTTGCCCGAATTCGCCGCGAAAAGCGCCGCCTGCTCGTTGGTCTTCTCCTTGCCAATCTCGATTCCCGCCTTCGATTCCGCGGCCGCGCCCTGATTATCGCCAAGCTGTCGAAGCACCGTCGCCAGCGTGGTATGCGCTCCCGCAAAATCCGGTTGCAAGCGAATCGCTTCCCGCAATGAATTTGCCGACTCCTGGAACTTCCCTTGCTGCTTGAGCACGGTCCCCAAGGTGTACCAGGCCTCGGCATAGTCGGGTTTCGCCCGCAGCGCCGCGTGCAGTTCGTCCGCGGCCCCCGGAAAATCACCTTGCTGCCACAGCGTCACGCCGAGCGTGTAGTGCACATCCGCCTGCTGCGGGTCCAACTCCTCCGCCTTCCGAAATTCCGCAGTCGCCTCCGCCAATTTGTCTTTCAGTTTCAGCGCCAGCCCCAAGTCGTAGTGCAAAGTAGCATCTTGCGGCGAAGCCTTGAGCGCACTCTCGAACTGCCCCGCCGCCGCATCAAAATCCGTCTTCTGCAAGTAAGCAACTCCGAGATTCGTTGCGTATCCAGTATCCTGCGGCCGCGCGCGCAACGCCGCCTGAAACTCCGTGATCGCCGTATTCGCGTCCCCGCTCTGCAACAGCGCTAGCCCAAGATTGTTGTGCGCATCTGCGCTTTCCGGCTGCGCTTTTGCCACCTCGCGTAGAGCCGCCACTGCTTCGTCCGCATTCCCAGCTCGCTGTTCCAGCCGTCCCAGCAGCTCCTGCGCGTCCAGCAGGTGCGGTTGCAATTTCACCGCGACGCGAGCCTCGCGCAAAGCGCCATCCTGATCCCCCTTCGCGCGCAGCGCTTGAGCCAAGTAAAAATGTGCCTGGGCATTCCCAGCATCCAGTCGGGCGGCCTCTTGCAGATGCGGAATCGCCTCGTCCACAGCGTTCTCCTGCAATTTCAGAACGCCCAGATGCAAGCGAGCAGCCGCAAATTCGGGCTGCAGCCGCAGCGCTTCGGCATATTCGTTCTCTGCAGTCTTCGTCAGCGGTTCGGCAGAGCCGCGACCGGCTGCTCCAGTCGAATCCTTGTTTTCAACGCCGCCGCGTTGTGCAGTCTCGTCCGTAGCCGCCGGACTCGCCGGCATCATCGATTGCCGCACCAGCAAAGTTCCCAGCTCGTCGTGTAATTCCACTCGACCGGGATCCAACTCCACCCCGTGCCGCATTTGCTTGACCGCTCCGGCGACATCGCCCGTGGCATCCAACGCCCGCGCCAGCGTACGATACGCTTCGGACTCCGTGGGCGCGAAACGTACCGCCTCGCGCCCTTCCCTCACCGCGCGCTTGGCATCGCCCTTCTGCAAAAACGCGTTGGACAGATTGATGTGCGCCTGAAAAAAATCCACTCGTAAATCCAAAGTCGCCTGAAATTGCGCGATCGCCGGATCAATTAGTCCCTGCGCCAGCAAGACCCATCCCAGCGAATTGTGCCCTTCGGGACTTCGCGGCGAAAGTTGCACAGCTTTTTCAAACGCGGCGCGCGCCGCCGCCAGATCGCCCTGCTGTAACGAAACAATCCCCTGCCGGTAGACCGCATCTGCCTGCGCGAGACGTCCGCCGCCCGCCGCCGGCGCGTCTTGCCCGCGCACCGCCAAGGGCAGTGCCAGACACAGAATCATTACCGTCAACCTCATACCCGCTAACTCCGTCATGAATTCAGCCAGTGCTCTCGTCAAAATCGTAGCATGAAGCCGAGAGCGTTCGAGGTCTCAACGAGGCAGAGCCGCTTTCGCCGAAAAACAAAAGCCATCGGTGTCTCAGCGGCGAAAATGGGAGATGAGCCACAGGATGAACGAAAGGCCAAAGCTGACGACGATCGAGGTGCTGATGGGGAAGTAAAAGGTGGTGTGTTCGCCGCGATGGATCATGTCGCCCGGCAATCTGCCCAACCGGAAAGGGAGACGCCCGCTGAAGTAAAGTATCGCGCCGACGCCGGCCACGACCACGCCTAGAACTAGGAGCAGGCGGCCGAGGTCGCGCATCGGATCCATAGGACAGTTTAGAAACGATTGACCCAAAGAGTCAAAGCGCGATGCCGTAGCCCAGTTAGCCGCGTGAGTCCGGCCGGAGAATTTGCAAAAATGCGCTCGTCAGATGAGCTCTAGTCCCGCGAAGAAGTAGCTGATCTCGAACGCCGCCGTGTCTGGAGCGTCGGAACCGTGTGTACAGTTGTTACCGATGTTGGTTCCGAGGTCGTGCCGGATGGTGCCGGGCGCCGCTTTTTTCGGATCAGTAGCCCCCATGGCGTCCCGCCACTTGGTGATGGCACCTTCCGCTTCCAGAACCATGGCGAAAATTTTGCCCGAAGACATGAACTCGGTCAGTTCCCCAAAGAACGGCCGAGCCCTGTGAACAGCGTAAAACCCCCCAGCTTCCTCTTTCGTGAGCCGCATTGATTTGATGGCGACAATGTTGAAGCCCGCTTTATGGATGCGTGCCAAAATTTCTCCCTGCTGATTCCGGCTAACCGCGTCGGGCTTAATGATTGCGAAGGTGCGTTCGAGAGCCACTCTTTTCTCCTAAGAAAAGCGAAGTAATCACGTAAAGATGTAACGAAGTAACGACAAATTCAAAAAAACCTACTTTGGATAGGTTCGCCATTGCTTCCATAAACTTTTCAGCATCGCACCAACGATGTTGAAGCGATTCGAAAGCTGATCGCACTGGGAGCCTGAAAGATAGCCCTCATCCCGGCTCATCTCCAGCCAAAGCTTGCATTCATCGCACGAGCCCATCGCGACCTGCAAATGCCTTTGAACTCGGCGGCCGCGGAACGTTTCGCCCAGCCTTCCACGATATTGGCCGGGATCGAACGTGCCGCCCTCTGCAGTTGCCGTACCAGTTCAAACTGCTCGGGCGCAGGAAATCTTCGCGCAGCGCGAGAACATCCAGAGCCAACCGGTAGGACTCGCCAAAGACTTTAAGGTCTTTATATGTCTTGATCGGCACGCCCACAATCATTGCACCAATCGGAGTTTGGGCTATTGCTTCGTTACTAAATTACTTCATTACTTCTATTTGAGGGCGGCGGCTACTGCCGAGCCTAAATCCGCCGGCGTTTCGATGGTGCGGATGCCTGCGGCATTCATCGCTGCATACTTATCCTTCGCAGTACCTTGGCCGCCGCTTATGATGGCGCCTGCGTGGCCCATGCGGCGGCCTGGCGGAGCGGTTTGGCCTGCTATAAAACCCACGACCGGCTTTTTCACATTGGCTTTGATGAATTCCGCGGCCCGCTCTTCGGCATTCCCGCCGATCTCGCCGATCAGAATGATCGCGTGCGTGTCGGGATCATCGTTGAACATCTTTATGGCGTCGAGGAATGACGTCCCGATGATGGGATCACCACCGATACCGATACAGGTGGACTGCCCGATGCCCAACTCCGTCAATTGATGCACCGCTTCGTAGGTTAGCGTGCCGCTGCGGCTGACGACGCCGACGTGGCCTTGCTTGTGAATGCGCCCGGGCATGATCCCGATTTTGCATTTCCCGGGAGAGATCACACCCGGACAATTCGGCCCGATCAGGCGCGTCTTCTCAAAGTCGATGGTGGCGGCCACGCGCACCATGTCGATGACCGGAATGCCTTCCGTGATGCAAATGATGAGCGGCATTTCGGCGTCGGCGGCTTCCAGGATGGCGTCCGCGGCGTACGGAGGCGGAACAAAAATCACGGACGCATTCGCCCCAGTGGTCTTCACCGCTTCCGTCACCGTATCAAAAACGGGACGCTCCAGGTGCTTTGTGCCGCCTTTGCCCGGGGTGACGCCACCCACCACGTTGGTGCCATACTCAATCATTTGTTGCGCGTGGAAGGTGCCTTCACGACCCGTGAAGCCCTGGACGATGACGCGCGTTTTTTCGCCTACGAGCACGCTCATCGCGCACCCCCCGCGAGAGCCACAACCTTTTGCGCGCCATCTTTCATGCCGTCGGCAATGGTGAAGTTTAAACCCGAGTCGCGGAGGATTTGCTGGCCCACTTCCACGTTGGTGCCTTCCATGCGGACCACGACCGGAACATTGACACCGAGGTCTTTCGCGGCGGCCACGACTCCGGTCGCAAGAACGTCGCAGCGCAGGATGCCGCCGAAAATATTGATGAACACCGCGCGCACGCTCGTGTCGCTCATCAGGATGCGGAACGCGTTCTTCACCTGCTCAGCCGAAGCGCCGCCACCAACATCAAGAAAGTTTGCCGGTGAGCCGCCCGCATACTTGATGATGTCCATGGTGGCCATCGCCAAGCCCGCGCCGTTGACCATGCAAGCGACGTTGCCGTCGAGCTTGATATAGTTCAGCCCGTACTTGGAGGCTTCCACTTCCAGCGGATCCTCTTCGTCCAGATCGCGCAATTCGCGAAGTTCCTTGTGGCGGAACAAGCCGCTGTCGTCGAACGTCATCTTGGCATCGAGCGCCACCAGTCGCCCGTCACCAGTAACGACGCAAGGGTTGATTTCCAGCATGGACGCGTCCGTATCCACGAACGCCCGGTGCAGCGCCTGAAAAAACGGAGCCGCCTGCGGGCCGAATTCACCGGAAAGCCGAAGACCGAAGGCCAGCTTGCGCGCTTGATACGGCTGAAGGCCGACCGCCGGTTGCACGGTTTCCCGCAGGATGGCTTCAGGATTTTCCTTCGCGACCTCCTCGATTTCCATGCCACCAGCGGTGCTGGCCATGAAAACGACTTTGCCAGCCGCGCGATCCACCAGGATGCTGAGATACAGTTCGCGCTTGATGTCCAGCCCTTCTTCGATGAGCAGGCGTTTGACGATGCGGCCGCTAGGGCCAGTCTGCACGGTGACTAAATTCATTCCGAGCATGTGGCTGGCGATTTCCGCGGCTTCGTCAGGAGAGTGCGCCAGTTTTACGCCTCCGGCTTTGCCGCGGCCGCCCGCATGGATCTGCGCTTTCACCACGACAACGGGCGTGCGAAGACGCTGCGCCGCCGTGCGGGCTTCCTCCTTGGTGAAGACAACTTCACCACGAGGAGTCGTAACGCCATAGCGAGCTAGGATTGCTTTCGCCTGATATTCGTGAATCTTCATCGGGATCCGTGTTCGGTGTGACCGGGGAGCGGTCTGCCAATGTTAGAATTTGTCTGCCTGCAAAACATCAAAGTGTAACCGGAACGCTGGCGAGGGAGCAAGGCAACCGCGTAAAATCAGGGAAAACACACACCCGTTGCAAGATCTGGTATTTCTGATGTTTGGCCCACGGAATCGATATTTTCCGTTGCCACGTTCTTCCGTTCTTGGGCCACGAATCGGTTTCTGTGTTGGGTCGCGAATCGGTTTCTGTATTGGACCGCGAATCGGTCTACATTGTAGGGGCACGGCATCGCCGTGCCCGCCTGCGCAGGAACGCCAGCCGTCACGGATGGCACGCAAGATGAGGTTCCGATGTCACGAGAGCTGATAAGGCGTGTCGAAACCGGTCACGTCTTCACGCGCCTGGAAGCGGAAGCGGTCATGGAAGAACTGCTTTCCGGGCGCGCTGACACCCTCGAAATCGTGCAATTGCTCACCGCGCTGAACCAGCGCCCCGTTGACGTCGCGGAGCTCGCCGGATTTGCTTCCGTGATGCGGCGATTTGCAGCCCCGGTTTTTGCCGCGGGCGAGGTTCCACCTTTGCACATGGTCGACACGTGTGGCACCGGCGGCGATGGGTTCGATGCCTTCAATGTTTCCACCGCGGCTGCCATCGTGGCCGCCGCCGCGGGCGCGCGCGTGGCCAAACACGGCAATCGCGCGGCAAGCTCACGCTGCGGTTCCGCGGATGTTCTGGAAGCGTTGGGCGTGCGCATCGATGTCCCACTGCTACGCATGGGCACCGCGATTCGCCAGCTGGGGATCGGATTTTTATTTGCCCCCGCGGCCCACGCGGCCACGCGGCGCGCGATGCCGGCGCGCAAACAAATTGGCGCGCGCACAGTTTTCAATCTGCTGGGGCCGTTGACCAACCCCGCTAAAGCCCAGTCGCAAGTGCTTGGCGTGTTTTCGCCGGACGCCATCGATCTGGTTGCAGCGACCCTCGCGGAATTAGAAATCGAACGAGCGTTAGTGGTCCACGGCGCCGGCGGCTTGGACGAGATTTCCCTCGCGGGCGAGACCCAGGTGGCCGATGTGCAACGCGGCGCAGTAATCCGCTACACCATAGCACCGGAGGATTTTGGCGTCGCGCGCGCCCCGCTCGAAGCCATTCGCGGCGGATCAGCCTCCGACAACGCCGCAACAATCCGCGCCATCTTCGATGGCCAACCCGGCGCTCCGCACGATATCGTGGTGATCAACGCGGCCGCTGCGTTAGTAGTGTCGGGCGTCGCCGACCATTTTCGGGATGCCGCGCACCAAGCAGCCCAAGCGATCTCATCCCACGCAGCCAAGGAGAAATTAACTGCCCTAGCCACGTTTACCTACGAGGGAGAATTCCTCGCCCCCTCTTAGCGCTTGTACATCCCGCTAAGCAAAGCGTGTCGCTGCGAACCTTGAGCGAGCGCTTCGATTTGCGCGATCAGGATCGCTGCCCAACAAGGCCTATTGGAGGGCTCAAAAGGCCGCGGAAAAGATCCTCTTTTTGCGCTCCTCTTTAGGAGCTCGGAGCTTTAGCTCCGACGTAATGGGTTTGCTCTCAACGGGCTTCAGCCCCTGAAGAAAGCTTTGTCTTCGTTTTGTTAATCCGTGGCGTACAGCGTTCGAGCGGATTGCGATTGTCGCGCTACTAAGGATGATCCGGACTCATAATCCTTCGACATAGCCAAAGGAACAGTTGCCGCAGCGGGAACCCCCAATAGCAGTCACCGCAATATGCTTGCCCTTGTGCGACGCCGCCTTACCTCGCTCACCCCGCGTACTCTTCGTCGATGTATCCTCATCAGCCCGAATGCATGCAGATTCAGATACAATCTGGCACTTCCGTCATTTTTTCACGCCCACTACGATGGACAGCCGGTGGATGCGGCCGCGTGGAACCACGGCAAACCGTTCGAGCCGGCGCTCCGCGGCGCCAAGGTTGTTGCCAGAAGTGGAAGCAACGCCAGAGGCGGAACCAATGCCAGAAGTGGGGACCAATATTTGTGCCGGGGAATGGTGCTGCATTCGCGCCTGTGGAGGCGGTACCCGATGTACTACCGTTCCCGCTCTGTGGTGCAATGAGTGCATATATTGCCCTGGAAGTGTAATGATTAAGCGATGGCCCAGAACTACTACGAAATATTAGGCGTCGCCGAGACTGCCACGGCCGCTGAGATTGAGGCCGCGTTCAGGTCCAAGGCGCGGGAGGTGCATCCGGATACCGTGCCGGCCGAGAATGCCTACCTGCGCAAAGTCGCGGCCGAGGCCTTCAAGGATTTGTCGGAGGCCAAGGCCGCGCTGCTCGATCCTACGGCGCGGCAGAAGTATGATGCTGGGCTGGCCTCCACGCGCAGCGCCAACCGGCCGCAGTCCGAGCCAAGCAGGGAAACTTCCACGGGAACAAATGGGCCTTCTGGGAGCGCTTCGCGTCCTCGAAGCTCTTCGTCCTCCGGTTCGCGCAAGGGAGCGAGTTCTTCGCAAGCGGGTTCCGGTGCATCGCGGCGCGCGCGTCCTGTTCCTCACCTGCCGGAGATCAAGAACCTGAACAGCTTTTTGTTCATCGTTCTGGGCATGGCCACGATTTTCTTTCTGGCCGCGGTGGTGTGGAGTGAACGAATGCCGCCGGTGTGGCTGGCCGCGGTGACGGCCGGCCTGGGCATTTTGTTTTTCGTGAACGGGATGCGGCCGGTAGCTCCGCGAATCAGCAGCGGGCGCCCAGCGCTGTTGGCTAGCGCGGGTGTGGTCGTGATCGTCTTGCTTGGCTTGTGGCTGCTGTCGCCGTCCTATCTGGAGATTGCCACTTCGCGGGGAAATAGCGCGATCGCCTCGTCCCCTGCTGTGAACAAGAGAACTCCGCGAACAGCCGCTGCGGGCCGCGCAGCACCCAGTCCGGCCGTCGCGGTGGTTGATGAAAGCGGCGAAGACGCGGCGTTGCCGACGAAAATCTGGACGAACCTGAAGGACGGGCAGAATTATCGAACGCGCGCGAAAGGCGATGTGCTGTTTCTGGATGCAATCGCGAACGGCCCCAAAAACGGCGGCGAGATCACCAAATGCGAATTTCATCGAGGCTCTGACGGCGCGCCCAGCTGGGTCGGCATTTGCTCGGAGGCCGGTTTGCAGGGCGAGGGCGAACGCACCTCCATGGCCACCCTCAGCCAATTTTCCGATACGCGCCTCGAGGGCAGCACCGGGGACATCCCGGTGTTCGTGATGACGCCCGTTGACACCGTGCAGATGGGAGCGCCGCCGATCACGCCACAGATTGCTCCGCAAGTCGGGCCGCCCGCCGAAGGCGAGATCGTGGCCGAGCCGGATTTGTCCGAGCTTAACAAGGACGATCGCGAGTCGATTGAAATGACCTGTGCCTCTGAAAAATTGACGCGAGGGCCCGACGCGTATAACGTATGCCTTCGACAGCAGGTGGAGGCGTTGAAGAGCACGCCCAAGCCGCGCGGTCTTTCCAAGTTGAGCCGTGCGGACCGCGAAGCCGTGGAATTTGCGTGCACCAGCGTAAAGTTAATGAAGGGGCCGGCAGCCTCCAATCAGTGTTTGGCAGAACAGATGGCGATCGTAAGTAAGAAGAAGCGGTAATCCCATCGGGGTCTGTTCTAGTTAACAATTTCCACCCTCCCCCACCCTTTTTTGCAAGTGCGGATTCTGAAGGAGTTACGGGTGCGTTTTGCGGAAGTGCGGATTGTAAGGAGTTAGCGGATTTTGGGCGGGGTTTTGATTGGATCATGGCCACGTGGGGTTCGGAGACTTCGAACCGCGCCGCGAGGCTGACTTTCAGCGTGAAGCCGTCGGCGCTCAGCACA
>Ga0210409_10006068_pt1 | contig 12608 bp, 12 predicted proteins | sample IncBWH17MmetaG_FD_161649 | JGI IMG/M metagenome (GOLD analysis project Ga0210409, IMG submission 161649) | Forest soil microbial communities from Barre Woods Harvard Forest LTER site, Petersham, Massachusetts, United States - Inc-BW-H-17-M | ecosystem: Environmental > Terrestrial > Soil >...
CGGCAGCACGAAAAACAATCTCGATCCGACCAGCGTCGAGGGCGTCGCCAATCTGCCGTACTCGATTCCCAATATTCAGGTGGATTACGTGCGGACCGAGCCGGGCATTCCAGTCGGCTTCTGGCGGTCGGTAGGAGCGTCGCAAAACGGGTTTTTCAGCGAATGTTTCATGGATGAGCTGGCAGTCGCCGGCAAGAAGGACCCGTACGAATTCCGCCGCCATTTGCTCGACAAGGCCCCGCGCCTCCATGGCGTTCTCGAACTCGCCGCGCAAAAGGCGGGATGGGATAAGCCCATGCCCGCGGGCCGCTATCGCGGCATTGCAGTACTCGAAGCGTTCCAGAGTTACGCCGCGCAGGTGGTGGAAATTTCCGTGGACCGCAAGGCGCGATCGGTGAAGGTGCACAGAGTGGTTTGCGCGGTGGACGTTGGCCGCGTGGTGAATCCAGCCAATATCGTCATGCAAAGTGAGAGCGCGATCGTGTACGGACTTTCGTCGGCGCTGTACGGCGAGATCTCGATCGCAAAAGGCCGCGTCGAGCAGACCAACTTCAACAACTATCAGGTCCTGCGTATGGACGCCATGCCCGTCATCGAAACGTACATTGTCCCCAGCGAAGAAAAACCCACCGGATCGGGCGAACTGGCCGTGCCTCCCTTGGTCCCGGCGCTGTGCAACGCGATCTTCGCGGCCACCGGCAAGCGCATCCGCCGCCTGCCGATCCGCGCGGAGGATCTGGCGTAGCGCCGCCAGTGGAACACGCTTGAAGCGTGTTCCACAAAAACTTGTTAGAAAGTCTTCATCAAACCTGGCAAATCGCGAATCGTTTCGATCAGCGCGTCGGCAGAGGCGGCGCGCAGCCGCTCCGGGACCGGCGAGCCCCCGAGCACGCCGATAGCGCGCACGCCGGCGCGATGTGCCATCTCGATATCCTCGGGGGCGTCGCCGATATACACGCTGGTTTGGGGCAGGGCTCGGAGCTTTTCGAGCGCCATCCGCAGCGGCGCGGGATGCGGTTTGCGGCGCGGAGCGTCCTCATTGCAAACTTTGGTGAGAAACATCGCCGAAACATCGTGCTCCCGCAATTGCCTGCGCACGCGCGAGCGGCTCCCGCTCGACACCAGCGCCAGCTTGAAGCGACGGTCGAGCAATTTCAGAACTCGCAGCGCGCCGGGCTGCAGCTTCGGTTGCTGCTGGCGGTAGAAAAATCTCCACAGCCGGTCGGCCTCTCCCCATTTGGCGCGAGGGAGACGCGCGGCGCGGTACACGCGGTGCCAGTTGGGCGAATAATGTCGCTTCAACTCCGCCATGCTCCAGCGCATCCCGAGGGCGCCGAACATCAGCATGTAGGCATTAGCGTCCGCCTCGAACGAATCCAGGAGCGTCCCGTCCCAGTCGAACAATACATATTCAATCGAGTTTTGTTTTTTCGTCGTCACAACAGCGTGGCCGCAGTTAAAAATTGAAAAGCCCTGCTTAATATCGCAGAGAGCAAAGTAACACGGAATTGGCGGCTGGCTGAATTACAGTTGGGCGGGATTTTAGTAGGACAGCCACTCTTGGCTGTCCCGCAGAGGCTTACTCAAGGAAAAGCGACCAGCCAAGAGTGGCTGTCCTACTGGAGCTAACGGCGCAGGAAGCGGGACGGCAGCGACTCTTCCCGGTGAAATGTAATGTCGTCGAAGGTGGCTGCCAGAGAGTGCCAACCGGGGCGCGAAGCGGGTTCGGTGCGCACGATATGCGCCTCGGTCGTCATTTTCACGGTGCCCCGGCCAAATGGCCGGTCCACCAGGCAGACCTCGATCGCAATGGGCGTCCCCAGCTCAATCCGCTGAGGGCAGAGGAAGAGCACTCCGCTGGAACTGATGTTGGTTGTTCTCAACGGATCCCCCGCCCGCTCGCGCTGGCCCGCGATGCGCTTCACGCGCAGGGGCAAGCTGAGCTTGGCTCGAGCGTAAGCCCGCCGTTCTTCAGGCGGGCGAATGGCATGGGTGGGAACCCGGGCAATGCCTTTCGGCTGGGCTCGCGTCGTCCACGACGGCGGGTCGGCAACCGAAGTTGCCGAGCGGGCCGGCAATTCTTCGATAGCGGCATTGCCGCGGCTGGAATTAGATTGATCCATGAGCTTCTGATTTCGAACAATGCGCATAGGTCTCCCTCAGATACATACGCCTCTGGCACTGCTCGTGGACACTATCCTCTGCCAGACCTAACCGCGTCAATTCAGGTTCACTCCCGTGTTGTCCTAATACAAACTCCCTGGAGAAGCCGTTCCCAGGCCCCTCCCACGGGAATCGAAAGGCCGCCGAAAAAAAGTTGGTTTGACCGCAAAATTCGGATAGCGCCGCGGGAATGGTTTTGGATATTGTGGTTGGGAAGGAACCAGACAGCCAATGTCGACTCAGCCCAACCTGCTCTTGCCTGCAATTCCCGCGCTCGCGCGGAGAAGATGCCTTGCCGCAGTCGCCCTGCATGACTCGCGAATGGATGGCGCATTTGTCTACGCGGTCCGCTCGACCGGCGTCTACTGCCGGCCTTCTTGCCCATCGCGCCGCCCGCGCACCAGGCAAATATTGCTTTTCGTTCAGCCGGAAGCGGCGGAGCGGGCTGGATTTCGAGCCTGCCGGCGTTGCCATCCTCGCCAGGCGCGCGGCAGCCCGCAAGCGGATCTGATTCGGCGCGTGTGCAGTGAAATCGAGAGCAACCCGGACGATTCTGTTTCTCTGCAGGAATTGGCGGAACGCACAGGTCTGAGCGCCGCCCACCTGCAGCGCACGTTCCGCCAGGCGATGGGAATTTCACCGCGGCAATATGCGGATGCGCTCCGCGTGTCGCGGTTCAAATCCGAATTACGAAAGGGGAAAGACGTGACCACAGCACTTCATGAGGTTTCTTACGGCTCCACAAGCCGCCTTTATGAGAAGTCTGACGCGCAACTAGGCATGACTCCGGCGACGTACCGTCGAGGGGGACGCGGGATGAACATCTCCTATACGATTGCGCCGTGTTCCCTGGGGCGCGTGCTCGTCGCCGCAACGGAACGCGGCATCTCCGCCGTATATCTGGGCGAACGCGATGCCGATCTCGCCGCTGCCTTGCGCAAGGAATATCCCCATGCGGAAATCCAGCGCGGCTCGGGGGAGCATTCAAAATGGGTGCGCGCGATTGTGCGGCACCTGGCCGGCACGAATCCCCGGTTGCATTTACCCACGGATGTAGTGGCCACCGCATTCCAGCGGCGCGTCTGGGAAGCGTTGCGGTCCATCCCGCCCGGCGCTACGCGAACGTACTCCGAGGTCGCGCGCTCAATCGGCCAGCCCAGCGCGATCCGCGCCGTGGCCCGCGCCTGCGCCACAAATCCGGCGGCGATTGTGGTTCCCTGCCACCGAGTGGTGCGCACTGACGGTACGCTCGGCGGCTACCGCTGGGGACTCGAGCGCAAGCGATCCCTGCTCGACCAGGAGCGGCGCACCGCGAAACGCGAGCGCTAGGGAAACATTGGAAGTGGGGGCTTGAGGGCCTAGGTGGCAAATGCCAAATCTTTGTAGGGCACGGCTTTACAGGTTGCGGAAAAATTCCAAAAGTGTCATTCCGAGGGCGCGGTTTGCCCGAGGAATCTGCTTTTTACTTGGGATTGGTGAAAAAGCAGATCCCTCGCTTCGCTCGGGATGACAGTAAACTACCTTTTTTCCGCAGCCTCTATAGCCGCTGGCGTGTTGGAAATCGAGTTGCCACAAAGGCTCTTGAGATTGTTCTACTGGGCCGCCTGCGGAAAAAACACGTGGAAGCGCGCGCCGTGCGGCGTGTTGTTCTCCAAACGAATCGAGCCGCGATGGTCGTCCACGATTTTTGCGACAATGGAAAGCCCCAGACCCACTCCATCTTTCTTCGAGGTAAAAAATGGATTGAAGATCTGCTCGCGCAATTCGGGCGGCACGCCGGGGCCGGTGTCTTCGACAATCACGCCGACGCCCGATTCGCCGTGCGAGGATTCGGGCCCAATCGACAGGCGCAGCGTTTTCTCCGATGAGTCTTCCTGCGCCAGCATGGCCTGCATGCCGTTGGTGATCAGATTGACGAACACCTGCTCGCAGAGTTGAGGGTCCGCGGGAATTTCGGGCAGGTTCGGAGCGTAGTGGCGCTCGATTTTCACTCCTGAATTTGGGATGGATGCGCTGGCGGCTTCCACGGCCCGATCGACGATTTCGGAAATCCCCGCGGGACGCAATTCGAGGTTCGAGGGACGCGCGAAATCGAGGAATCGCACGACTAGCGCGTTCAGCCGGTTCACCTCGGAAGAAATGTACCCGGCCAGCTCCGCCACCAGCGGCTCCGATCCTGCAACTTTTCTGTTGAGCATGTCCGCCGAGCCTTTGATGACGCCCAGCGGATTGCGGATTTCGTGCGCCAGGCCGGCGGAAAGTTGCCCCAGCGCGGCCAGGCGCTCGGCGCGACGCGCGCCGGCTTCGGCGCGGCGCAACTGGCGATTCGTTTCTTCCAGTTTGTCCGAAAGATCCTGCAACCGCTGCACCTGCCGCCGGTTTTCCACGGCAAAGCGGTTGACCAGGATCGCCGCGATATAGAAGAAAAGCACGCGGATGGCGAGGATGCCCTTCCCCTCGGGCGTCACGTCTACTTCCTGCAGCGCCGGGAACAACAGCGACAAGTAAGCAAGCGAGGAAATGGTGGTCCAAACCAGCGCGCCGAGCGTCCCGAAGTAGATTGCGGCGCTCACCACCGGCAGGAAATAGATGGGAAAATAGCTGCTGTTGATTCCGATCTCGCCCGTGTGATCGAGCAAGAGCGTGGCCAGCAAAATCTTGATGAGAACGCTGTAAGCGGGACCTCGCGACGGCAAACGCGCGACCACCCAACCCTCGAGAAGCTGGACCACGAAGATCAAGAACAGGATCAGTTGTTTGTGGATTTCGTCGAGAGGCGGGAGAAGCGCCAGGCCGCCCAGAAAGACCAACCAGATCAAATCAATCCAGTTCAGATGAAGGTCACGAATTGCGGATCGTTCGCGGTCCAGCATTCTGCAAGGCTCCGGCAAAGTCTAACACGGTCGCAAGTGGCGCACGCTTCAGCCTGTGGGTTTTAATCTTTGTAAGAACGAAACTCGACAGGCTGAAGCGTGCGCCACCAGTGCCTGCAAAACGCGATCGTCGTCTGGGATTTTACTGCAAGAGCTGGGGGCGCGATTCGGTGTCGACGAGCGCCTCGAAAATGGCCAGGACGTGGCGGCGGTAATCAACCATGCGCGTGAAGACGTCACGCAGCGTGGGATCGCGCTCGGATTCGCGATGCCACTTCCGCAGCACCGCTGGCGGCACTTCGATATCCCGCCGCAACTCTTCCGCGGAATGCCCGCGCAGAAACAGGCCATAGAAGAAAGCCGCCTCGCGCTGCGGGAAATCGAAGTCGTGCTGTGATTCGTCCGCCGCGTTGGCGGCGGTCAGCAGGGTCGTGTTGGATACAGTCTGCATCAGGGTCCAGAGACAGAAAGGGAAGTTTACCGGAACTTTTCCCCCCGTCAAGTAGCACGGCCCAGAATCTATGTGACTTGATTAATGCTGGGTCCGCAGGGCTTGCCGCAAGGCCATTCGATGCGGAAGGAAGCAGAAAAGGTTCCAATTCCGGGGTCCAGTGTCACGGTCTTCCGCCTGTGGGGTTTAGTCCTCGCAAGGACGGACCCCCACAGGCTAAATCCTGCGCTACTGAAAACAAAGGTTTTGCGAGGATAACGACGAACTACCCCAATTTTCCGGGTTGGCGCGCGGAACGCACAAATTCGCGCAACGCTGAAACGTTCGGGCCATAGGCGCCGATCCGTGCCGCGTCGACGGGCAAGCCCAGTTGTTCCGCGGCTTCCATGTTGATCCCTGCATCGTCGAGTTCGGAGAGGCTAAAGCCAACGGCGGGAAGCACACGCTTCGTGCCGCTCGGATAGACCGGGCGAGGTGGACGGCGCCGTTGCCAGGGCTTGTTTGCGATTGCGAAGAACTGATGCCAATCGTTCTTGTCCCACATCGCTCGCTCCCGCGTCTCGGGGACCCAGGGCGCTCTGAGTCGCTACACATCAGATGCGCCAAACACCCTTGCGGTCGCTTCCCGTGGCCCGCCCCTTTAATTCGGGGTTTTGCAGTGGCCTGCACTTGGGTATACGTCACAACCCAAGCGGCGTCCACAATAGACTGAGGAATGTTTCAGAGGCGTTACGAAAGAGAGATTATCATGTAGGGTGGAATGGCGTGTACCGGATGGACACCGCGGTTTTTTCGAACGGATTGGCCGGCGTCCAGACCAAGATTATTCACTCCGGACAAGCTGCCAACTGACTGTGGGCATTGCCCTTGCGACGGCTCGGCGCGCCGGGCGCCTGTTTTAAACGCTCACTGCGTTGGGCAATCGTCGCGCGCGGCTGGTATACTGGGCGAATCCGACCGTCCTCCGGGGAACCTGTGGAAAAGTCGAAACTCATCATCGTCGTTCACTATCACGAGCTTTGGCTCAAGGGCGGAAATCGCCGCTTCTTTCTGGGTAAACTGCACATGGCGTTGAAGCGCGCGCTCGAAGGCTTGCCTGTCGAGCGGATTCTGCGGCCAGGCGACCGTCTGCTCGTGGAATTCGGAGAAGGCGCTTCGGCGGAAGAAGCGGTCGCGCGCATCGAACGCGTGTTCGGCGTGGCATTTTATGCCGTGGCGCGAGTGGTTCCGCGCGGAGGCGAGCACGATCTCGCCGCGCTGGGGCGCGCGGCGTGGGAAGAAATTCGCGGCGAGAAATTTGAAACGTTTGCAGTGCGCGCCAAACGCAGCGACAAATCTTTCCCGCACGGCTCGGTCGACATCGATGTTTCTGTCGGCCAATATCTGGTGGATCGATTGCGCGCCTGCGGCCGCGAGGCCCGCGTGAAACTCAACGATCCCGATCTAACCTGCCGCATTGAAATTCCCCCCGGTCCTTCGCTGCTGGTATATGCGCGAAAAATTTCCGGCGCGGGAGGACTTCCTCCTAACACAGCCGGGCGAATGACGTGTTTGCTTTCGGGAGGTTTCGATTCCGCCGTCGCAGCGCACAAAATGATGAAGCGCGGCGCGCACTTGAATTTCGCGCACTTCTGGGGCGGCGGGGCGCGGCCGGGCGAGTCCTCGGTGCACGTGGCGCGCGAACTGGTGCAGCGCCTGGTCCCGTGGCAATTTTCAGCGAAGCTTTACCTCGTGCCGTTCGAGCCGGTGCAGCGGGAAATTGTGGCGCGCGCGCCGGAGGAATTTCGCATTTTGCTCTATCGCCGGATGATGCTGCGCATCGCCGAGCGCATCGCGCGCTCGAACCGCGCTCTCGGGCTCATTACCGGAGACAGCCTGGCGCAAGTCGCTTCGCAAACGCTGCACAATATGGCCGCCGTCGGGGCGGCCGTGCGCATGCCGCTGTACCGCCCCCTCGCCGGCGACGACAAAATCGAAATCATGGATGCCGCGCGCCAAATCGGCACCCACGACATCTCCGCCGAACCCTTCCACGATTGCTGCCCCATCTTCCTCCCGCGCAACCCCGCGCTGCACGCGTCCGTCGCCGAACTCGACCAGGCCGAAAGCGCGCTGGACATCGAAGCGCTTATCCGCCAGGGAATCGAAACCATGGCCATCGAGCGCTATCGCTACGCCGCCGGCCAAGTGGAAAAAGTGGAGTCGTTCAAGTCCGCCACGGCGTAACATCGACGCTGAATTGCTACCCAGAGAACTCGCTCGCTGCTAAGTTCTGACGTAACTTCTTTTGGCTCCAAGGAGGACGTGTTGCCATGGGAAAAGACTGGCAGGATTGTATCGTCACTCTGATTGATCTCCAAGGTGTTAAGGCGATGGCAGAGCAAGGTATCGCATCAAAGCTGATGCTCAAGTTCCACAACATAGTTATCAAAGAGAGAGATAGCTTGAATACAACTGCACATGCATATGTTTGGAATGACTCAGTCTTGCTCCTTTCCTATGTGAATGAGGACGACTCATCATTCGAGAGCGCGATGAAGGACGCCGATAAACTGAAACGGCGAGTCGACGTCATAGTGCGCAGCTACGCCATAGCTGTCAAGGGCCAAACCTTCCCTCCCGTGAATGACGCAGCCACGCACAAGAAAAGCCCGAGCGTAACGGTCATAAGGGCCTCCAGTTGGGCTATGGCAAATGTCTTTGAGATAGAAAAAAAACTGGGCAACCTGAAGAAACCTTGGTACGTAGACGGTTGGATCAAGAATAGAATCACTACGTCCCAAAAGTTTCAGAAGGAGTCTATGACCATGTTTCCATCGAAAAAGAAGCGGCCAATCTACGTTTTTGATGGCTACCTTTGGGCTCAGGAATAGGCGGGTCTACTCGCTTAACTGATGTATCTTTGGAGAAATTATAAGCTCTCTCTCTTTTTTGAGACCCAGATCCGTTTCGCTCGTTTCTTCAAATTGCTCCCAACCATTTGACTGGAAAACGCGCGGCGAGTGCATTTGCTAGCCGCTCGTCCGCGGTAATGAGTTGCGCGTTGGTTTGAATGGCAAGGGCGACGTAGAGGCAGTCATACACGGTTCGTCCATGATCTGCTGCGATTTGAAACGCATTGTCCAACAATTTCAGCGAGGGAACGGTGGGGAAATCGAATCGCTTCAGGGATGCGAGCGCAGCGTCCGCCGAATCTTCCGGAAAGTTGCCCCGCCGAATCGCCTTCCAGAGCACGCTTGCAAATTCCACCCAAAACAAATCGGGAACAATGAACTGGATTTCATTTTTTCCGGATCGATCCAGCAGGGCAAGGGCTTCAGTCGCCAGCGTTTCGACCTTCTCCGGCAAGAACCATTTTACGGCGACGCTGGCATCCAGCACGATCAGGCTCACCGCTCGCGGTCCTCACGGATCATTTCTTCCGACGAGGGAAACACGCGACCTGCGGCCACTTCTTTCGCTCGCAATCGAATGATCTTGCCGACCAAGTCTTGCCTGGCCTTCAATTCCTTCGCCGTGGGGACGTTTTCTTCGAGCAGGGCCAGGACTTCCGCGGCGATGGAACGGCGGCGGGCCTTGGCGCGGCTGCGGAGCGCTTCATAGCGATCGTCGGGGACGTTTTCGACGTATAGTGTTGCCATAGGAATCTCCTAGGGAAAGCATAGACCACAATGAGGTCCATGGCAACCCAAAAAATAAAACCGGGGAGCCTCGATGCTCCCCGATTTCGGTACTGCAAACTTTCTTGCCAGTGCGGTTGCGTCGCTGCTCGCAACCGCCGCGGCGTGCTTAGAACTGGAACGTGTACCCGAGCGAGAGGGACTGCAGTCCAACTCGATCGGTGCTGTTGTTGTATTCGCCGGCGAGCAAGTTGCTCTGCCCCACCTGCTGCTGGGAGATGGGATCGAACGTGTAGGCAAAGTCCAGGCGCGAGCGTCCCATGTGATAGGCCAAGCCGGTGGAAAGCTGGTTGGTCATGATGGCCGCGGTCATCGGCGTCAGCGTGCCGCTCGGGACCGGGTCATTTCCATGCGCATAGCCGAAGCGGACCGACAGGCTTTCGGTCAAGAGGCGCTCCACGCCGCCGTGAAAGGAGTATTGATCCTTCCAGTTCAAGGGCACGCCATCGACGAGGGTCGAGGAGCCCGCCACGCTGTTGATGACGGCGTTCGAGCCGTTGGTCAGCGTGACCGGCAAATTGACGAAGGCGTTGCTCCAGTTCACCCAATCGGTCTGGAACACGAGCGTCCAGCGCGGGTTGACGTGCCAGGCGACGTTGGCATTCACCGACTGCGGCAGGATGTTTTTGACCGAAGCATGGTAAGAGAATGTCGACGGGTCGGAAGGAGGCACCGAGAGCGCAGTGAACAGTGCGCTGGCATTGCCAGAAGCCAGGCCGTTGGTGACGATCACGGTGTGCGACTTCCAGGCCACTCCCAAGTCCACGTTCTTAGTGGGCTCAAACATGGCGCCAACGCTCATGTTCCAGCCGGTGCCGTAGGTGTGCAGGTCGAGCAGGGTTTTCGCGCCCGCCAGCGTCGGCTGGCTCTGGAAGATGTAAGGGGCGTGAAGAGTATTCGAGTTGTAATCGGCGCCCGCGGTCACGCCGACGGAGAGCTTGTGGTTGAATGCGTAACTCAGGCCAACCATGGCGCGGCCCGCCAGAATCGCTGATTTATTTTCCTGCATCCCGTGGGTGACCCCGGCAAATCCGGGAGCATCCACGTAGCGCCAGTCCGAAACCGAGACCAGGTCCGGCGCAAATCCGGCGCCGAAGCTGAAGTGCGACTTGCCGATCGGCATGCCGAACGCGCCGTACGGGATGACACCCGGCGCGGTGGTCATCGGGCTGTTGCTGTTAACCGAATTACTGAAAGAGCCGCGCGCAAAAACGGCGGACATGCTCAGATCGAGCGTCGGGCTGCTGAGATAGGTCAATCCCGCGGGGTTGGTGGTAAGAGCGCCGATGGCGTCCGAAGTGGACGGGACGTAAACCCCGCCAAGGGCCAACGATCGGGTGCTCGCCGAACTCCAGTAGAAATCCTGTGCGGAGGCTGATACCGCGAAGAAGGCAAATAGAATAATGAACAGGGAAAGGTTTCTGCGGAACTTCATTTTGTGAGTGCTCCTTTTTTATCTTTATTTTGCGACTGCATTTTCCGGCTGGCCGAAAGCCAACGGTTCGGAATTTGTTTTGGAAGCGATCAGCGCCTCGACGCACGGCAAGTCGAGCGCGTGCGGCGCGTCGTTGCGCAACATTTGAAAAACTTTTTCCAAGGGCATTCCGTCCCGGTAGGGACGCTTGGCATGAAGCGCATCGAAAATGTCCGCCACCGCCAGGATCCGCGCGAATCGGGAAAGCTGTTCCGACCCCCAGCCGCGCCAGTAACCGGATCCATCAAGTTTTTCGTGATGCGCGGCGGCATCCTGGCTGAGCCGCTCGAATCCGGGAATTTTGTTGAGAATCTCAAACGTGTAGTACGGGTGGGCCTTGACCACCGTCCACTCATCAGAGGTCAGCTTCGCGGGCTTTTCCAGGACCGAGTTGGGAACGCTCAATTTGCCGATGTCGTGCAACAGCGCAGCCCGCCGGAGCAGCTTGAGGCTCTTGGAATTCATGCCGAGCCACTGGCCGATCTCCACGGCCGTCTCCGCGACGCCATTGGAATGGCGATAGGTGAATGGCGATTTGGCATCGATGACTTCTGCGAAGGCCATGCAGATTTTGTCGATGGAGTCCTGCGTGGCTGTCATCTGGCGATTTTCCGGTTCCAGCGCGGTAACCTTTCGGACCAGGTTTTCATCGTCCAGTCCCGTCCACAGCGCGCCTGAATTTGCCAGGGAAGCGGCCGCTTTCACCAGATCGGGATCAAACCACCGGCCGCTGCGCTTCCGCGCGGCCTGGACGGCGGCCTCGGGGCCGTAGGCGTTGAAGAAAACATCCAGTGTCTGCGCGAGATTGGCAATTCTTGAGAACAAGGGGATTTCGTTCATGCGGAGCCCATCGGGATAGCCGCGCCCATTCCAGTGCTCATCCAGGTTGTAAATGCCGGCGGATACGGCCTCGGAAAATCCCAACTGCTTGGCAATATAGGAACCGCGTTCGCACCGAATTTTGACCAGCGTGCATGAATCCTGTTGCTGTGTCTGGGCAACCTGGAAAAGCCTCTGCATGCGCTGCAGGAAGGGCATTCCGGTGGCAACATGAGTGAGGGCATAGTGCAGGCTCTCCCAACCCACGCGAGTCCAGTCCTTCGTCTTCAGGTCGCCCTTGGCCCGAATGTCGTCCGCGTTCAAGATGTGGTAGAGCCGGGAGGCGTTGCTGCTGCATCCGGCATCCTTGAGCAGCAGCGCGTAGTAAAGATCGGCTTGCTCGTCCACGCTCATGCCAACCTGCTGCGCGAGCCGCATCCCGATCATGCACGCCCGAACGGAATGCCCCATGGGCTGACCTTCGGTCAGGTCGAGGGCGTAGGAAAGCGCGGAGATGATTTCGGACAACCGGAGCTTGGAAGGCGATTCATTGCCTTCAACGTTCGAAAACGGCTGCCGTTGTTGTTCGCTATCGTTGAAGGGTGGCATGGATCTCCCTCTTAACCGTACCAAATCCAGGGAGGCCATTTACCCCATTCGGAACCATGGTTTTTCCCGTACAGGGACTGTACGTAATAGGACTTTTCTTTCCTATGGAACCATTGGTACATTCGGAGGGGGACAGAAGTACTAGTGTCAAGCGATTGAAAACAAGCAACTTATTTTATTACCGTTGTGCCATATCCACGCCACGGGACTATTCGCCCATTCTGAGGAGGAAAGTCATATTCTCTTGAAAATGAGGCCAGTGCAGACAATATTTCAAAAAAAGTGGGGAGCCCCCACGGCGGTCTCCCCCTGATCACAATCTCGTTTCCTGAGTCGTTTGGCGCGATTACCAGCGGCGATCGCCTCCACCACCACCGCCACGGTCGCCGCGGTCACGATCTCTGCCGCCCCCCCCACCGCCGCGGCCCCCACCACCGCCTCCTCCTCCGCCCCCGCCCCCCCCCCACCCCCCCCCGCCGCCCCCCCCCCCCCCGCCCCCCCCCCCCTCCCCTGGCGGCCCTGCCTCGTTCCACACAACC
>Ga0210409_10006070_pt1 | contig 12607 bp, 10 predicted proteins | sample IncBWH17MmetaG_FD_161649 | JGI IMG/M metagenome (GOLD analysis project Ga0210409, IMG submission 161649) | Forest soil microbial communities from Barre Woods Harvard Forest LTER site, Petersham, Massachusetts, United States - Inc-BW-H-17-M | ecosystem: Environmental > Terrestrial > Soil >...
GGCTTCGTCGGTTGAGCGTGCGCCGTGCTGCGCAACGATATCGACCAGTGCGCGCTCGACATCCTTCGCCATTCGCTTGGCGTCACCGCAAATATACACATTCGCGCCCTCGGCCAGCCACGACCACAATTCGCGGCCGACCTCGCGCATGCGGTCCTGTACATAAAATTTCTTGTCGCCGTCGCGCGACCACGCCAGCGACAGCCGCGTCAGAAGCCCCGCGGTTTTCATCGCATTCAGTTCATCGCCATAGAAGAAATCACAACTGCTGCGCTGGTGACCAAAGAACAGCCAGTTCTTGCCGGGCGCGCCGGTGGCTTTGCGATCGAGCAGGAAGGCGCGGAACGGAGCGATGCCGGTGCCGGGTCCGATCATGATGATCGGCACCTTTGGATCCTGCGGCAGCGCGAAACTGTGCGCCTTCTGGATATAGACCTTCACTTTGTCACCCGGCTTGATGCGTTCGGCAAGGAAAATCGAAGCCAGTCCAAGCCGCCTGCGCTTGCCGACGACGTAGCGCACGCAATCGACCGTCAGCGACAGTTTGCCAGGGGTGGCGTTGTGCGACGACGAGATCGAGTAGAGCCGTGGCTGCAGCGGCTCCAGCGCTTCGACGAACGCTTCAGGATGCGGGCGCACGCCGGAGAACTTTTGCAGTGCCGCCATCACATCGAGCGTGGCGGCATCGCCGTCGGGATCGTCGCCTTGCGCCAGCGCGCGCGCCTTCTCGCGCTGCGCGCCGCCGGTAATGAACGAGATCAGTTCGAACAGTGAATCCGGCGCGGGCGCCAGCGATACTTCGTCGGTCAACACGTCGCGCAACGTCCTGCCTCTCACTTCGGTCGTATGCGAGGCGCCGAGCAAGGCAATGATCTGGTCGACATGGCCAAGGTCATTGCTTGCGAAGATGCCAAAGGAATCGCCGACGACGTAATCGAGGCCGCTGCCCGTCAGATCGAAATCGATATGCCAGGTTTCCTTTTCCGACCCCGCTTTGTTGAGCGGCGCCGCGACACGAACGTCGTCGGCACGGGATTGTCGCGCGAACGGCCTGGCTCCGCAGTGGTGGGTAGCGCCGCCACGGCCGCTGGGCCTGCCGCAGCCGCCGGCGCTTTTTCCAACTCCTCGTGCAGCGCTTTCAGCATCCGGGCGGTTTCCTTGCCGCCGGGGACGCACAGGTTCAGACGCGCTTCCGCCCTGCTCGCAATCGCTTCGGAATAGTTGTGGCAGTCGTAGCCACACTGGCCGCAATCCTGCTGCGCCATTGCGGCCATCATGCGCCTGCGCAACGGGCGGCCTTCCGCAAGCCTCATGCGGTCGGCGATCGGCATGGTCTGGTCGTGCCAGGGTGCCTCGCCGTCGTCACCGTCACCTGTCGGCCCTTGCATCACAGCGGCGCCCTGCTCCGCCGACAATGGCGCCGGACCATCCGTCGACAGCAATCCGGCGAAGAAGCCATTCAGCCATGAACGCTGCGCCTCGGAAAACGGCGCGCTCGAAGGGATGATCTCGATCTTTGGCGGAGGCGTCATCTGGTTCATGTCGAGGTCTCCGCATCCGCAAGCTTGCGCAGCGTCTCGCCATCGTGGCGGCGCGCGAAAGTCAGGAAGGTTTCGTCGGGCGACGCGCGATGGGTGAGATAGGCCTTGAGCAACTTCTCGACCGTCCTCGGCGCGTCCTCGGCCTTGACGTCGTGGTAGACCTGCTGCCCGATGTCGGCATTGGGGCCGAACCCGCCGCCTGCGAACAGGTGATAGCCCTCAACCGTATCGTCCTCCTCGCCGACCGGCACCTTGGCGGCGATCAGGCCGATATCGCTGATGTAATGCTGAGCGCAGGAATGGTGGCAGCCGGTCAGGTGGATGTTGAGGGGCGTGTCGATGTCGACCCGGGGCTCGCACCAGTCGCCGATTTCGGCGGCGTGGCGCTTGGTGTCGGAGGCCGCGAATTTGCAGCCGGCATTGCCGGTGCAGGCGATCAGACCGGCGCGGATTTGCGACGTCTTGACCGCCAGCCCGGTCGCCTCGATCGCCGCAACAGCAAGGGCTACATTCTCGTCGCGCACGCCCGAGATCAAAAGGTTCTGCCAGACCGTCAGGCGGATATCGCCGTCGCCAAGATCGCGCGCGATCCTGGCCAGACCGCGCATCTGCTCGCAGGTCACCTTGCCGAGCGGCAATGAAACGCCGATCCAGCTCAGGCCTTCCTGCTTCTGCGGGTGCACGCCGATATGCGCCATCCGATCGAAGGCCGGGCGCGGCGCCAGCGCCGCCGCCGGCACGCGGGTGAAAGCGTGGCCGAGTTTTTCCTCGACCAGAACGAGGAACCTATCCAGTCCCATGCCGTCGATGACGTATTTCATCCGTGCCTTGAGGCGGTTGGTGCGATCGCCGGTGTCGACGAACACCCGTACGATCGCATCGGCCACTTTCGTCGCGTCCGCAGGCTTGACAATGATGCCGGTCTCTTTGGCAAAATCCCTGTGGCCGGTGATGCCACCAATCCCGAGCCGGAACCACACGCCAGGTTCGACACCAAAACCGTCCTTCACCTCCACGGCGGCAAACGCGATATCATTGGTGTCTTCAAGCACCGCGATCTTGCCGGCGCCGTCGAACGCGACGTTGAACTTGCGTGGCAGCCCCGTAAGCGAGCGGTCGTTGAGAATGTGGTAGTGCCATTCGCGGGCGTATTCGCGGGTGTCGATCAATTCCTGCGGATCGATCCCGGCGGTCGGCGTGCCCGTGACGTTGCGAATATTGTCAGCGCCCGAACCGCGCGAGCACAGCCCAAGTTCCTGGATACCCTCGATCAGCGCGATCGCGTGCTTCGGCGGGATTTCACGGACCTGGAGATTGGCGCGGGTCGTCACGTGGCAAAATGGCCCGCACAGGCGCTCGGCAAGATCGGCCATTCCCGCGAACTGCCAATGTTTGAGCACGCCGTTGGGGATTCGCAGCCGGCACATGTAGGAGTCCTGTGCGGGAGCGACATAAAACAGGCCGTAAAAGCGCCAGCGAAAATTATCCGCCGGCGACGGGGGCGCATTGGTCAGCGCCTGCTGCTTCAATCGCGAATAGGCATCGAAGGGATGCTCCTCGCGCTTGAACTTTTCCTGGTCCGCAAGCTTTTTGCCAGACGCCAGAACCTTATCCTGCGCCCTGAAATGCGCCGCGTCCGGTCCAATCGGTTCGGCGTTGGTCTTGGCCGCGCCCGCGCCGCCGAAGCCCCGCCCGACCTTGCTGATCTGCAAGCCGGTGGCAAAGCCTTCGAGATAGCGTTTCTGCTCGTCGGTAAACTCGACTGAGAGAGTGTCAATTTTCATGGCGCGTGACGAAGCTCCTGCAGCCACGATCGGTGGCATCAACGAGAAACGGAATGTGACCGAGCGGAAACCGGTGTCGGCGTCAGAGGCCGGCCTCGATTCCGGATGCGGTCCGACCAGCCTCGTTGCTGCGGAAATCCATCTCGGACGAACGCCAGCGGGCATCTTCGACGGCTGGCTGCAGCGCAATATTCAAGTTGCATGCCATGCGGGCTCGCCAGAAATACCTATGTTTTACAATGGACTAGGCCAACCAATTGGAACCTTACGCCGGCGCTCAACACCAAATTCGAGCAGGTAGCCCAAAAATTAGCCTGCGCGGAAGCCTGCTCAATAAAGGTTCAATCGCCCTAGGTCAGGGGCTTCGTCGGATATTGAACACCGCCAGATGGCCGGCAATATCGTCGGCATCGAACGTCGGACCTGCGAAAGCTCCCACCGCATGGGAAACAGGTTCGAGCTCCCCCTTACGCCCCAACGCCGCATCGTAGAGGTCCGGTCTGAACACGGCCTTTGCGGTCGCGAGAGCTTCAGAGCTGATGGCCGCCTGCCCCCAACGCACCATCTGTGCGTACAGCCATGCCGCCTGGACCGGTTCCGGCCGCGGCGCGTCCTCCCTCCCCACCAGCAAATAGCGGCTGCTTTCGCGAATGGTTCCATCCGCGGAAATCTTCAGGCGGCCCTCCAGCGTTCGCAGGATCACATCGGCATCGACGCCGATGTGCTCCGGACGCGCCAACATGCGCGCCACCTCGACCCGATTGTCCGGCTGCTCGATGAATTCGGCCCCGCAAAAGATGGCCCGCACCAGGGCCGCGACGAGCTCCGGGTTTTTCCCAGACCAGGCTTGCCGGAGCGCCAGCACCTTCTCAGCGCTGCGGACCAGAATGTCCGAGCCGAAATGCATGATCTGGCCAACGCCGCGATCGGCCGCGATCGAATTCCAGGGCGCGCCTACGCAAAACCCATCGACCTGGCCGGAGGCGATGCTGTCCACCATGTAGGGCGGCGGCAGCACGACGAGACGAACGTCCTCGTCCGGGTCCACCCCGCCGGCGGCCATCCAGAACCTCAGCTGGTAATTATGGGACGAAAACGGAAAGGTCATGCCGAAGGTCAAAGGCTCGGCTCCGCTGCTGCGCCGCGCCGCAACCACACGCGAAAGCGCCAGCGCAGTTGCCATCGGATCGAAGCGGTCGCCGTCGATTTCCGCCATGATGGCGGTGTGCAGGGCCGGCGACACGGTGATTGCGTTCCCGTTAAGGCCAAGGTTGACGGGCGCCACGATCGGCACCTTGATGTGTCCGAGACCGAGGCTTGATGCGATCGCGACCGGCGCCAGCAGGTGTGCGGCGTCAAACAGGCCAATGTTGAGCTTGTCGCGGACGTTCGACCATGACGCTTCCCGCGCCAAGGTGACGTCCAGTCCCTCCGCCGCAGCAAAACCCTTCTCGACAGCGACGATCAGCGCGGCGGCGTCGATCAGCGGAATGAAACCGATGTGGAGCGGTTTGCTCATTTCAGCAACTCCGACGCCGTCAGGATCGATTGCGCAATTTCCCCGATCTTCTTCTTCTCGCGCATCGCGGTGGATCGCAGCAGGACATAGGCCTCGTCTTCTGTGAGGCCCTTCAGCTTCATCAGAATTCCCTTGGCGCGATCGATGACTTTGCGGTCCTCAAGCGCGGATTTGGTGCGATCGAGTTCATCCTGCAGCCTGGAGAAGGCGTTGAAGCGCGAAATACAGAGGTCGAGGATCGGCTTGAGGCGCTCTTTCTTCAGTCCGTCGACGATATAGGCGGAGACGCCGGCGTCGACGGAAGCCTGGATCGAGGCGGCGTCGCTCTGATCGACGAACATCGCGATCGGCCGCCGCACCGCTCGGCTGACCTGGAACATCTGCTCCAGAATGTCGCGGCTCGGGTTTTCCAAATCGATGACGATGACGTCGGGATCGAGCGCATAGATGCGGCTCAGCAAACTCTGCATTTCGCCGATACGGACGACATCGGTGAAACCCGCCTCCCGCAACCCTTCCTCGAGAATTGCGGCACGGATCGGGCTTTCGTCGACAATCACGATCTTAGGAGACGACTCGGCGCCCATCGATCACTCGCAGTCCGGCGAGGTAGTGATAGCACGTCGCAGGCCCGCTCAAAGTCTTGTAATTGTGCGCAATTGGGGTTAGCTCCTGCCCATCAATTGGACATCTTGGAAATGCAACAGGCCGCCGCGCCCAAAGTCAGTTTTGTTTCGCTGGGATGTCCCAAGGCACTGGTCGATTCCGAGCGCATCATTACTCGCCTGCGTGCGGAGGGCTACGAACTGGCGCGAAAGCACGATGGCGCGGATCTCGTCATCGTCAATACCTGCGGCTTTCTCGACAGCGCCAAGCAGGAATCGCTTGGAGCTATCGGCGAGGCGATGGCGGAGAACGGCAAGGTCATTGTCACCGGCTGCATGGGCGCGGAGCCCGAGCAGATCGAAGCGGCCTATCCCGGGGTGCTGTCGATCACGGGGCCGCAACAATACGAAAGCGTACTCGACGCCGTCCATCGCGCGCTGCCGCCGCTGCATAATCCGCATCTCGACCTGGTGCCCCCGCAGGGCATCAAGCTGACGCCGCGACATTACGCGTACCTCAAGATTTCCGAAGGCTGCAACAACCGCTGCAGTTTCTGCATCATCCCGAAGCTGCGCGGCGATCTGGTGTCGCGGCCGGCCAACGACGTGTTGCGCGAGGCCGAGCGGCTCGTCAGCGCCGGCGTGAAGGAGCTGCTGGTCATTTCACAGGACACTTCCGCCTATGGCGTGGACGTCAAATATGCCGCGAGCCCATGGAGGGACCGGGAAGTCCGTGCCAAATTTTTCGATCTGGCAGAGGCGCTCGGCGAGTTCGGCGCCTGGGTGCGGTTGCAATATGTCTACCCCTACCCGCATGTCGACGAGGTCATCAACCTGATGACCGAGGGCAAGGTGCTGCCCTATCTGGATATTCCCTTCCAGCACGCGAGCCCGGAAATCCTCAAAGCCATGAAGCGTCCGGCGGCGCAGGAGAAGACGCTGGCGCGGATCAAGTCGTGGCGCGAGCAATGTCCGGATCTGACGCTGCGCTCCACCTTCATCGTCGGCTTTCCCGGGGAAACCGATTCCGACTTTGCCTATCTGCTCGACTGGCTCGAGGAGGCCGAGATCGACCGCGTCGGCTGCTTCAAATATGAGCCGGTGGCGGGAGCCTCGTCGAACGCGATCGGTCATGCCGTGCTCGACGAGATCAAGCAGGACCGCTGGAACGCACTGATGGCCCGGCAGCAAAAGATTTCCGCACGCCGCTTGAAGCGCAAGGTCGGCACGCGGCAACAGGTCATCATCGACGAAGTCGGTCCGACCGTTTCAAAGGGCCGCTCGAAGGCTGACGCGCCCGAGATCGACGGCGCGGTCTACGTCTCGAGCCGGCGACCGCTGCGGGTCGGCGAGATCGTCACCGCGAAGATCGAACGATCGGACGAATACGATCTTCACGGCAGCGTCGCCGGCTTTTAATTTTTCAGCGAGTCGTCCCTGCTAAAGCAGGAACGACGATGGAAGCGCGCGCTTGACATCGCTGGCCATTCGGTTGTATGGCGGCGGCATGATCTTCAACCGGACCCAACTCCGCGCCACTTTCCGTCGTCGCTCGTTCGACGATGATGGGTCGCGCCGTGTCCGACGACAACGCTGAAAACTTAAGATCAGCAACGTTTTCGAGAAGGCCGCACCCTCAAAAGTGCGGCCTTCTTGCGTTTTGTCGGCCTTTTTCCTCCAATCGCAGGAGTTTCGAGATGAACATCGCTACGCATCCCTTTGACGCCTTGATGGAAATAACCGCCCGCCCTCCGGTCGTGTTCATCCGGGGCGATGGCTCGTTTTTGTGGGACGACAGCGGCAAGCGCTACCTCGACTTCGTGCAGGGTTGGGCGGTCAATTGCCTCGGTCATTCACCGTCCATCGTCGCTGACGCACTTGCCGCACAGGCAAAACGTTTGCTGACGCCAAGCCCGGCTTTTTACAACGGCCCGAGCTTGAGGCTCGCCAGGACTCTCGTCGATCACAGCTGCTTCGACCAGGTGTTCTTCGCCAATTCCGGCGCGGAAGCCAATGAGGGCGCAATAAAACTTGCGCGCAAATACGGCGCTCTGCATCGAGCCGGCGCGCACGAAATCATCACCTTCGAGGGCGGCTTCCACGGGCGAACGCTGGCGACAATGTCGGCCTCGGGCAAGAAAGCGTTTGAGCAGCTGTTCGAGCCCAAGGTGCCAGGGTTTCCCAAGGCGCAGCTCAACGATCTCGCATCAGTGGAGCGCCTGATCACCGACAGAACCATTGCCGTGATGCTGGAGCCGATCCAGGGCGAGGCCGGCGTCTGGCCGGCGAAGGACCAATTCCTGCGTGACCTGCGCGAGCTGACCCGCGCGCAGGGCCTGCTGCTGATCGTCGATGAAATCCAGACCGGCATCGGCCGCACGGGAAGACTTTTCGACTATGAGCACGCGGACATCGCGCCCGACGTCATGACGCTCGGCAAGGGCATTGGCGGGGGCGTTCCCCTCGCCGCGCTGCTTGCTACGAAAGCAGTGTCCTGCTTCGAGCATGGCGACCAGGGCGGCACGTTCAACGGCAACCCCCTGATGTGCGCGGCTGGCCTTGCGGTCGTGGAGCACGTCACAGCTCCTGATTTCCTGAAATCAGTCGTCGATATCGGTCTTTACCTCGAAAGCGAGCTGCAACGGATATCCGCGCGGCATGGTCTCGGCGAGGTCCGTGGCCGCGGCCTGCTGCTTGCGCTCGATTTGAAAATCCCGATCGCCGCATCGATCGTCGCGCAGGCCTTTGGCGATGGCGTGCTGCTCAACGCGCCACGACCCGATACGCTGCGATTCATGCCGGCGCTCAACGTCACGCGCGAGGAGATCGCCCTCATGATCGATTGCCTGGACGCGGTGTTAACAAAAACGGGGGCGGCAAGGCGCGTAGCGTAGAGATAGAAAGCCGTCATTGCGGCGGAAGGCTGCTCGCGAGCCCTTACGGCTTCAGAATCGAAGCCCCCGTCGTGGCCCGGCTTTCCAGCTCGGTATGGGCCTTTGCCGCATCCTTCAGCGCATAGGCGTGGTTGATCGGCACGTGCAGTTTGCCGTTGATGACGGCGGCAAACAGGGTGTCGGCGCCCTCCAGCAATTCCGAGCGCTTGCCGAGGTAGTCGTTGAGTTTCGGCCGGGTCGCAAACAGCGAGCCGTGATTGTTGAGTTCGGCGATCGAGAAAGGCGGCACCGGCCCTGAGGCGTTGCCGAAACTCACGAACAGGCCCCGCGGCTTCAGACAAGAGAGCGAACCTGGAAACGTGGTCTTGCCGACGCCGTCATACACGACGTCGCAAAGTTCATTGCGGCTGATCTGCTTCACACGGGCGACGAAATCCTCCTCGCTATAGAGGATGACGTGATCGCAGCCATTGGCGAGCGCGAGGTCGGCTTTGGCCCTGGAGCCGACGGTGCCGATGACATGCGCGCCCATTGCCCTCGCCCATTGGCATGCGAGCAGGCCGATGCCGCCGGCGGCAGCGTGAATCAGCACCCGATGATGCGGCTCGACCTTGAACGTCTTGTGCAGGAGGTACCAGACCGTCAGCCCCTTCAGCATCAGGACCGCGCCCTGCTCGTAGGTGATGTGGTCGGGCAGCTTGACCAGCTTCTCCCAGGGGATGTTGCGCTCGTTGGCGTAGGCGCCGAGATTGGCATAATAGGCGATGCGGTCGCCGGGATGAAAATTCGTCACACCGGGGCCGACCGCGAGAACCTCACCGGCGGCTTCATTTCCGGGAATGAACGGCAGTGAGGGCGCCTTGTAGAGGCCGGTGCGGTAATAGACGTCGATGAAATTCAACCCGACGGCGTGCTGGCGGATGCGAACCTCGCCGGGTTCGGGTGCGGGTACGTCCGCGTCTTCATAGACCAGGGCTTCAGGACCGCCCACCTTGTGCACCCGCACGGCCTTGGTCATATCCGGGTCTCCCTCGCATTGCTCTTACTATCGAGCGAAAGCCATCGAGACTGCATTGTCAACTCGGTGGCGCGCGCGGACGGCGAACAATTAGTTAACGGTCTTTCGGCGATTCCGCCTGGCGAGCACATTGAAGAATTCGACCGCTGCCGAAAACGCAATGGCAAAATAGATGTAGCCGCGCGGAATGTGAAATTTGAATCCGTCTGCGACCAGCGCCACGCCTATCAATACCAGAAACGCCAGCGCCAGCATCCTGGTGGTCGGATGCTCTGCGACAAATCGGGCAACCGGACCCGATGCCGCGTACATCACGAGGCAGGCGATGATCACGGCCGCGATCATGATGGCAAGGTCCTGCGCCATGCCGATCGCGGTGATGATCGAATCCAGCGAAAATACCATATCGATGATGATGATCTGGACGATAACCCAGAAGAACGCACGGCGTGCCGGCGCAACGTCACTCGCTTCGTCGTCCGCTTCCACCTCGTTGTGGATCTCGTGGGTTGCCTTTCCGATCAGGAAGAGCCCGCCGCCAATCAGGATGATGTCACGCCATGAGAAAGCCGAGCCATGCACGGTGAGGACGGATTGGGTTAGTCCGATGAGCCACACCAGCAAGCTGAGCAGCAGGATGCGGAATACCAGCGCCAGCGCCAATCCGACTTGCCGCGCGCGCTTCGCCTGTGCCGGCGGAATGCCGGAGACGATGACGGACAGGAAAATCACATTATCGATGCCGAGAACGATCTCCAGCGCCGTCAGGGTCAACAGCGCCGCCCAGGCTTCCGGGCTGGTCAGCAGGTCGATCATGCGTTGAGCGATCTGACGAGCCGGATCGCCGCGTCGCATCCCACGATATAGGCGGCGATCACGCAAAGCGCTGCGGTGACGGGCATGCTGACGTTGAAATCGTCGGTCAGCACGATCATGGCAAGAGCGGCCCAAGCGCCGATCAGCGACAGGGTCAGCCAGCGCAAACGCACGACGCGGATCGGATGAATAACGCGGAAGGGAACAAACGTCAGCACGATCAGGACGGCGACCCCGAAGCTGGACCAGGCCGCCGGCAAATGCAGCAGGAACAGATAGAACGCCGCGACGTTCCACAATCCGGGAAAACCATGGAAATGGTTGTCTGCAGCCTTCATGCGGCGATCCGAAAAATACAGTGCGCCGGTAACGGCAATGCCCACGCCCAATAACGGCGCCGCCACCGGGAGCAAAAGGCCGCTTGCGGTGATGGCGTAGGCGGGCACGAAGACGTAGGTGACGAAATCGACCACTAGGTCGAGCACCTCACCCGACCAGTTCGGCTGCAGGCGCACAACATCCAGCCGCCGTGCCATCGGACCGTCCAGGGCGTCGATCACGAGCGCGACCCCGAGCCACCAAAACATCGCGGCCCAGTGCTCGCGCACGGCTTCCAGCAACGCGATCAGGGCGACGCCCGCACCCAATGCCGTGAAGATATGCACGGCAAACGCGGCGGCGCGCGCCACCCGCGATGCGGAAGAAACATCCTGCGGGCTTGCCTGATCCATTTGGGTGTCGCCGATTTGAAATTCCTGTACCGAATGCCGCAATTGCCGACCAGACATCAAATCGAACAGCCGCATCGGGAATGCATATTTGCCAGTGCTATCAGGAATCGCCTCGATTTGCACATCCGCCGTTGCCGTGCCTGGCCGCCCAATTAGGTGGAAACATCGAGGCGACGGCGGGCTTGAAAATGCCGCGGGGAACGTCAATTGTTCCGGTATGAACGATGCATCCATCGCATACGACGTGGTTGTGGTCGGTGGCGGTCCTACGGGGCTGGCGGCTGCGATTGCGCTGGCACAAACCGGCGCGCGCACCGCCCTGATTGCCCGGCGTGCGCCTTACGCCGACAATCGGACCACGGCGCTTCTGGGCGGTTCGGTCGGGTTTTTGCAAGCGCTGGAGGTCTGGCCGCGCTGCAGCGGCAACGCCGCCGAGTTACGGGTCATGCGCCTGGTCGACGACACCGATCGTCTCATTCGAGCACCTGAAGTCCGTTTCTCTTGCGAGGAAATCGGTCTCGATGTGTTCGGCTATAATATCGAGAACCGGCACCTGGTATCCGCGCTGGAAGAGCGCGCTGCCGCGCTTGTCAATTTGGCGCGATTCGATGATGAAGCTGCTGCGATCAGCCCTGAAGAAGGAATGGTCGCGATCAGTCTGGGGAATGGCGGATCGGTGTCGGCGAGCGTTGCGATCGGCGCGGACGGACGGCAATCGCTGTGCCGCGAAGCGGCCGGCATCGCCGTCAACCGCCGCGAACTGGACCAGGCGGCGCTCACGTTCAACATCAGCCATTCGCGTCCACATCGGAATGTCTCGACGGAATTTCACACCCCGCAGGGGCCGTGCGTGTTCGTGCCACTGCCCGGCGACCGCTCCAGCGTGGTGTGGGTCTGCGCGCCGAAGGAAGCCGAACGGCTGAAGGCATTGAGCGACGAGGAATTGTCGCAGGCCGCGGAAACCCAATCGCACTCCATTTTGGGCCGCCTTAAGGTCGAACCGGGACGGCATTTGTTTCCGCTCGCGATCGAGCGGCCCCGGCAACTTGCCCGCGCCCGCATTGCTCTCGTCGGCGAGGCCGCGCATGTGTTGCCGCCGCTCGGTGCGCAGGGCCTCAATATGGGGCTGCGGGACGCGGCGGATATCGCCGATGTCGTGCGAAAGGCGCTGGCGCAGGGTGAAGACCCCGGCGCGCCGCCGGCGCTGAACCGCTATGCCTGGGCGCGGCGGGCTGACGTCATCAGCCGGACATTCGCCATCGATATCGCCAACCGTTCCCTGCTCAGCGCGATCTTGCCGATGCAATCGCTGCGCGCGGCGGGCCTGCATCTGATCGGCTCGGTCGGGCCGCTTCGCCGTCTTGCCATGCGTGAGGGACTGGCGCCATCGTGGCGAACTTTGCGGGCCAGCTAGATTTTGTAACTCCCCGAGAGGCCGGCCATGGTTGCTTCGCGGAACGAAAGCCGCCCCACAAGCCTGCCGGCAGACACGGCAAGGGCGAAAGCAATGGTCGTTCCGAGGGTGGTCGCAATCAGGAATGGCGGGTTATTGAGTTCCGCAAAAGGCGTTTTCGACGTGATCCCGAACAACAGCGCGGGCAGCGAAACGTAGAGCAGGAAGAAGTTCATCCACGCCAAGCCCTGCTCGGGGAGCTTCCTGGCCTTGCCACAAGCGAACCCAATAAAGATCAGGCCGAAA
>Ga0210409_10006071_pt1 | contig 12607 bp, 15 predicted proteins | sample IncBWH17MmetaG_FD_161649 | JGI IMG/M metagenome (GOLD analysis project Ga0210409, IMG submission 161649) | Forest soil microbial communities from Barre Woods Harvard Forest LTER site, Petersham, Massachusetts, United States - Inc-BW-H-17-M | ecosystem: Environmental > Terrestrial > Soil >...
GTTCGCGATATGCAATGGATCGAGCCCCAACAACTCGCACGCGCCGCGGACCTCGTCCCGGACTGGCAACCACTCCTCGACGAGGTGGATGCCGAGCCCGGAGTCGATCGCCAACTCATTGAGCGTCGTCGCCACACCGCCGCGAGTTGGATCGCGCATCCATCGTATCCCGGGTCCCGCCACCGCGATCATCTCATCCACGATGGGAAGCACTGATCGAGTATCCGATCGTAGATCGGCCTCCAAATCCAACTCGCCCCGCGCGAGCAAAATAGTGATGCCGTGATCCCCGATGGGCCCGGAGATGATGATCTTGTCCCCAGGCCGCACAAATCCCGGCCCGAGCGTAAGACCGGGTCGCAAGACCCCGATGCCGGTCGTCGTGATGTACATCTGATCGGCCTTCCCATGCTCGACGACTTTGGTGTCGCCACCAACGATCGAGATGCCGGCCTCAGATGCAGCCTGCGCCATGGCCCGCACCTCGGCTTCGAGCACGCGCATGGGAAGCCCGGCCTCGAGCACGAACGACGCCACCATCGCCAGCGGAGTCGCACCCGACACCGCGAGGTCGTTCACCGTGCCGTTGACGGCCACCTCCCCAATAGACCCCCCGGGAAACCGCAACGGCGTAACGACGAACGCATCCGTCGTTATGGCGATCCCGGACCCGTTGACGTCGACCACCGCCGCATCGCCGAGCGACTCGAAGCCCTTGGGAAGAAGCAACGGCGCGATGAGCCCATCGACCAGTCGCCGCGTGGCCTTGCCACCGGCGCCATGGGCCATCTCGATCTGCGCGTCGCCGTTCAGACCGTTGCGGGCTGACGACCCAACGTCTTGCGATGTTCGTAATTGTAGAACGCTGCGCATGAGCCTTCCGAGGAGACCATCAACGCCCCAACCGGCCGCTCGGGCGTGCACTCGCGCCCGAACAGTTTGCATTGCACGGGCTTGAGCACGCCTTTCAAGACCTCACCGCACTGCGCTGCCTTGGGATCCGTCACTCTCACGCCCGGGACCTCGAACCGCCGCTCGGCATCCCACTCCGCATATGCCTCACGGATGCGCAGCGCCGACTGCGAGATGAACCCCAGCCCCCGCCACTCGAAGAATGGCCGTAGCTCAAACACTTCGGCCATCGCCGCCAGCGCCGCGCGATTGCCTTCCCACGGAACGACGCGAGTATACTGGTTCTCGACTTTAGAAGTCCGGTCCTTGATCTGTCGTAGCAGCATGAGGATCGACTGCAGCAGATCCAATGGCTCGAACCCCGAGACCACGATGGGCCGTTTCTCATCGCGCGCGATCCACTCATACGGCCGACATCCGATGACGGTCGAGACGTGCCCCGGCCCGATGAACGCGTCGAGTCTCATGTCGGGCGAGTCCAGAATCGCACGAATGGCCGGAATGATGGTGACGTGGTTACAAAACACGGAGAAGTTCTTGATGCCCTCAGTCCTGGCACGCATGAGGGTCAACGCGGTCGACGGCGCCGTAGTCTCAAACCCAATCGCAAAAAACATCACATGCCGCTCAGGATTCGCCCGAGCCAACTTGAGTGCGTCGGATGGCGAGTACACGATTCGAACGTCCATCCCCCGAGCCTTGTGCTCCAGCGGACTCCCATGCGCACCAGGCACCCGCATCATGTCCCCGAACGCCGCGAAGATGACGTCCGGCTGCCGACCAAGCTCGAGTCCATCGTCGATCCGCCCCATCGGCAACACGCACACGGGACACCCCGGCCCATGTATCAGCTCGATATTCGCCGGCAGGACGTCCTTGAGCCCGAACCGATAGATGGCGTGCGTATGCCCGCCACATACTTCCATGAACCGGTAGCGACGTCCCGGGTCCGTGAGCCACCGAATCTCCTCGGCGACGGTATTGACCACCTCGGGGTCGCGAAACTCATCGACGAATCTCATGATGACTCCAACCCATAGCCGCGTACCTCGTCCATGGCGGCTTGGTCTTCACCGAGAATGCGCAATGTCCGCATTTGCTCCGCGGCATCGCGCTCACTGATCTTGCTCATCGCGAACCCAACGTGAATGAGCACCCAGTCGCCGGGCACGGGCTGCTCGTCGACGAGCAGCCCCAGGTCGACGCGCCGACGTACGCCGTTGACGTCGACCGTCGCAAGGTTCGGCTGATCCGCGATCAGCTCGATGATCTTACCGGGAATCGCGAGACACATTGGCGACCATGTCGAAGGAAAGTGTCAAATCATCCTTGACCTTGATGGCCCCGGCGGCAGCGGTCACCAAACGGATACCATAGTCGGTCTGTCTTATCTGGAATTCCCCAAAGGCGCGCAACGTAGCAGGCCCAGCGATGCAGCGAGCGTTGACAGTCTGCCGGCGCGTAGCGCCGTGCAGCGTCAAATTACCGCCGAGCCCAATATCAAACTGTCCCTTGTCGTTGTTCTTCGCCGATGTGGCCGAAGCAGGCGAATCGTAGACGATGGTCGGATACCGAGAAGTCTCCAAGACTTGCTCTCGCATGATGCGCTCGATGTCATCCCGATCCTTGCTGCTGACGTCGTCGATGAGCTCCAGCGAGGAGGCGGTGATGTTCAAAGTCAGTGATGCCCCCGCTCCCGACTCCGGGTCGATGTTCGCTTCCCCCTCATACTGTCGCACGGCAAACGTCGGATTGTGCGCCAACGCCGACAGCATGCCGGCGGCAAACGCCTTGATCCTGAACGTGCTCACGCCAGCCTCGATCCGGTACCGCACGCTACATGGCTCTGAGCTTCAGATATCGGGCCACGTCGGGCACGGCGTTTTGGATCAGCTCGACGGGCCGTATCTGCCCCAGCAGTTGCCGCACGTTCCGGTTCGCCAAGATCAAGCCCGCGCCGAAGATCGCCAGGGCAACGCCGCCGAACAGGAGCATGGTCTCCCGATCGGCCGCCTCGCCGTTCTCGACTGCTCTCATCGCTCACCCCCATTCAAGAATCTCGCGATCAATAGTTCCACGACGGTCGCCGCTTGCGCGACAGCGGCCTGTACGGCGGGACTCAACCCCATCTGCCCCTCGGGCGGCCCGAGCGTATCGGGCTCACAGCCGACGAGCTGAACGTCCCGGAGCGTCGCCCCCTGCGCCCGCGCCAGCCGCAACACCTGAACCGGATTCATGCCGTGCGCGTCAATCATGCCGTGCGCGTCAATCATGTCGTGCGCGTCAATCGTCGCGCAGTCGTCATCGCCCTCGACCTCGACCACGAACACGGTTCCAGGAGCGTGGCCCCGAGGACAGGCATCCACGAGAATGACGTGGTCGTACTCATCCATGAGCGCAAACGCGAGATCATACCCCCGGATCCCGAAGTCGACGACATTCACCCCTTCAGGAAATCTCCGACACCCCAGCTGCCGGATGACTTCGACGCCAAACCCATCGTCCCCAAGAAAGATGTTGCCAATCCCGGCAACAAGAATTCGAAGTGGTGCCGGCTCGGTCGCGAGCGCAGCAGCCTCGATGAACTCGAGCTCGGCCGGCGCAAAAAAGAACCGATGCGCCGGCGCCCGCGCCCCTAAGGCGCGCCCGGGATCATCGTCCAGTACGACCACCACATGCTCCTGCCCTTCGTAGTCGCGCTCGACCGACGCGACCCGCGCGAATTGGCCCGCGAGCGCGAGATCGAAAATATCCCCGCGCGCTCGCGGTTGTAGCCGCACGCGATCCCCAGGACGCAGGGGAGTCATGGGGACCGCATCCGGCCGTGAAGCCTCATGAGCTGCTCGGCGGTTAAAGACCGCGTACGCTCCACAAGACCCCGACCTCGTTCGCCAGACTCGCGTATCTCCCGCTGTTCATCGTCCGTCAACGTCAGGATGCGGAGTGACAGGATCTCATCGATCTCGGTACTGTCGTACAAATCCCCCGGGCTTTCGTCGGCAATCTCCGGATAGTCATAGACGATGATCGGCGACGACAGCATGATCTGATGCTGTCCGCGCTCCCCAGCCAAAACCGGCCACGTCCGGATATTCTTGCACTCACCGGCCGTCGCCTGGTAGATCGCCGGCGGATCGATCATCGACAGAAACTCACCGCCGGACACGCGCAATATGGTATGCGTCGCGACCATGGAGTCCGGCTCCTGACTCGTGTTCACGATCCGAACCCGGAGCCGGATCATGTCATCCGCATATTGCGTCGTGGAGATCTCGACCGCCCCGGTCAATGGGGGCCAGCCGAACGCCGTCGCGCCCGTCACCTCCCGTTCGACCGGGTCCGGTGTCAGCTGCAAGAACCGCACGCGAACATCGAACGTAGTGGAAGCGTTGCCCATGGCGAGACATTCGGTCTGCATGTAGTCGCCCGGTGCGATGACACCAAAATTGAACGGTTGCCGGTTCTTGAGTGCCGACGGACGATACGGATAGAGCAGGTATCCTTCGTAGAGCAGCGTCGTGGCGACCTTGTCGACATCGCAAATGGTCATACGCGCGTCGCCTCTTCCATGGTCTGCTCCCACGTAGGAATGCCGCGGGCGACCTTGAACCGATAGAGCCGCTCGAAGATGTCGCGCCGCAGCGCCAGCCAGGCGAGGTTCGGGTAGTAGTGATCCATGAGACCCTTCCACACCTTCACCGGCAGCCGAAACTTCGCCTCGCGGTCCCATGGGATCGGCGCAACCTGAAGCACCCCCGCCGCATCCTGATAGAACACGCTCCCGCTGAACAGAAACGTCAGCGGAACCTCACCATCGGCGAGCGCATAGAAGTATTTCGTCGCCGCCACGTTGAAGTCGAAGGTGCAGGGGACGGGCATCTCGACGGTGGTCTCCCGCGTGAACGAGGGTATGATGACGCCGACGTGCGTCCACAATAGGCTCTTGAGCGTCGACCCCCACCGATCCCGCTCCCCGAACAAGTCGCGCAGCTTGACGGCTTCCTCGCTGTTGTACTGGCGCTGTACCACATCCAGTTGGATCTGGCACCGCACGACCGCGGTATGAATCGCCTCATCAGTCGGCCGATTCGCGACGCGGAGTGTGAAGCTGAGCATCGGGACGACCGCGAATGGCGTCACCGCGGCATGTTCGACGGAGAAAGAGAGCTCAGGCACGATGCCTCAGGTCGTTGAAGAACTCGGCGATGGACGCCCAGACTTTCGTTCCACCCGAGAGTCCGGCCCACTGGGTGCGAATCAGCCCGACGAGCCGGTAACACTGATCGATCGGCGCAATGAAATACTCCGGCGCGCTCCGATTGACCAGTAACGCCTCGACATCGGCTGCCATCGGTGGGATGAGATCCGCCCCGAGTGTGAGCAGCGATTCGATGGCGCCGGCGGGGCTCGGATAGTACGCCACGACGCGCTGATGCGGCGTCGAGTCGACAAAGAACGCCAGGTTGATCGGAATATTGAGCGCGTCCCACTGCGCATCGCTGACGTGCAGGTCTTCCAGCAGCCGCACGCGCCGCGGCACGCGCTTTCGTGTCGTCGTCCGCTCGAACAGCACGGCGCAGGCGCCGCAGGCGCACAGCAAGCGCCGCTCCACCACGTCGAGCAAATGCTCATGCTCGCTCGCCACGTCCGAGCCGCACAAATCGCAGCGCTCCACCGCGCGAGACCGCCCAGAGAACTGACGCAAGCGGTTGAGCGCGGCGGTTTCCACTAGCGCCTCCGCTCCAACGTGACGAGCGGTTCCTGGCGCTCGACGACAATCGACTCGACGTCGGGGATCGCCTCCCGCAGCGCGTCCTCGACCGTCTTGGTGAGGGTTGCCGGCCCATCGACGCGCACACGAACCGACGTCTCGTCGATGCCAAGCACGTCAACCTTCCCGTTATGGGCACGCAGCGCCTCTCGCACGCGCGTGGCCACATCCCAGGGATGCAGGTCGTGCACGAGCAGCAGGGTCCGGACCTGCGGGTCCCGCGCAAACCGTTCCAGCAAGGCCTCGCCAGCGGCGCCGCTCGCGCGAGTCAAGTCGAGGAGCCGTTCGAGCCCCGCCGCGTGGAGCCCCATGACCGCCTGCAACAATTCTTTAGACAACGCACTCGAGGCCGGGTCGCTCCCGACCTCGAGTTGCTCGACGAGCTCCGCGATCCGCTCGAGCCGCTGCTCGAGCTGGTTCCTCACGGCTGGATCCCGAACATCGGCGTATGGTGCGTCTCCAACGTCTTGCCGTTGCCGAGGTACATGTGGACGCCACACGGCAGGCACGGGTCGAAGCTCCGCACGGCGCGCATGATGTCGATGCCCTTGAACGAGTCCGGCCCGTTCTCCTCGAAGATCGGCGTATTCTGCACCGCGTCCTCGTAGGGCCCCGGCGTGCCGTACACATCTCGCACGCTGCCATTCCACGGCGTGGGCGGATACGGATGGTAGTTCGCGATCTTGCCATCCCGAATCACGACGTGATGCGAGAGCACGCCGCGGACGGCCTCATGGAACCCGCAGGCGATCGCCTCGTCGGGCACCTTGAACTCACTCCATGTTCGGGTGCGTCCCGCATGGAGCTCCGCCAACGCCTTCTCCACGAAGTAATACGCACAGGCGCAGGCATACGCCTGGAAATACGTGCGGGCCCGGTCGCGCTCCAGCGCGTTACTCCACTTGGGGATCTTCCACTCGAATTCCGTCTCGGGCAACGTCGCGGTCTTCGGCAGATAAATCTTGACGCTCTTGCCCGTGGCTTTCACATACCCAATATCGACCAACCCCGCCAGCGCGGTCGCCCAAAATCTCGCAATGGGCCCTCCGCCGGTATCGAGCGCCAGATAATTCTTGCCGTCGAACCAGCGTGGAGACATGGTCCACGAATATGCACCATCGAAGTCCCGTTTCTGCGGCCGTGGCAGTGTGGTCTGGTTCCAAGGATGCCGTTGATCAACAGGATGCCCTAATGGATCCTCTCTAACAAAGGTCTCGCTATTCTGCCAATCGTCGTAAAACGAGTGTCCCAAAAGGATGCGGATGCCGAGATTGATGTCGACGAGATCATGCGTAACCAATTTCCCATCGACGACAACCCCGGGCGTGACATACATCGCATCGCCCCAAGTCGACATCTTCTTGTACGTATAATCACACGCATCGGGATTATTGAACGACCCCCAGCACCCCAATAACGTCCGCCGATACCCGACCTTCTCGTACCCAGGCAGCGCATCATAAAAGAAATCGAACAGATCGTCATGCAACGGCACGACCTTCTTCATAAACTCCGCGTAGCGGGTCAGTCGCACCAGATAGTCAGTAAATAACTGCACCGTCGGCACGGTCCCCACGCCACCTGGATAAAGCGTCGATGGATGCACGTGACGCCCTTCCATGAGACAAAACATCTCACGCGTATACCGACTGACCTGAAGCGTTTCCAGATAGAACGATCCGGTAAACGGGTTCAAAGCCGTCATGATATCGGCGATAGTCCGGAACCCATGCCGCGCCGCGTGAGGCGCCTCTGTCTTCTTCGCTTTCTCCCAAACCCCTGGATTGGTAGCCCGCACCATCTGCTCGCAGAAATCCACCCCGACCAGGTTGTCCTGAAAGATGTTGTGATCGAACATGTACTCGGCCGCCTCGCCGAGGTTGACGATCCATTCGCCGAGCGCGGGCGGCTTGACGCCAAATGCCATGTTCTGCGCATACATAGCGCAGGTCGCATGATTGTCACCGCAGATCCCGCAAATGCGACTGGTGATAAAATGCGAATCGCGCGGATCCTTCCCTTTCATAAAGATGCTGTAGCCACGAAATATCGATGACGTACTATGGCATTCCGCGACTTCCTTATTCTCGAAGTCGATCTTCGTGAAGATGCCGAGGCTCCCGACGATGCGAGTAATGGGATCCCAGTTCATCTCCACCAGCTTGCGCGATGACCCTTCGCTTCCGGCGCGTCCCGTGGGCGCAATAGTTGTCATAACGTCCTCAAGCTCTGGGGTGGTAGCCGGTCGTGAGCTCGGCCCGCGGATGACGCCACTTGGGTTCTTTGTTGAGCGTCGTATTGGTGAATGATCGAAGCGCCCGAATGGTCCGACCATAGATGCTGATGCTAGCCGCCGAGACTTTCGCTCCAGGCGGCTCATCCATGAACGGCATGAACTTGTCGGGAAACCCTGGCATGGTGCACCCAATGCAAATGCCGCCAACATTCGGGCACCCGCCAATGCCCGCCATCCACCCGCGCTTCGGCACGTTGCAGTTCACCACTGGCCCCCAGCATCCGAGCTTGACGATGCACTTAGGCGACCCGTACTCGCTCGCGAAGTCGCCCTGCTCATAGTAGCCAGCCCGGTCGCACCCTTCGTGCACGGTCTTCCCGAACAACCACTGAGGTCGCAGCTGCTCGTCGAGCGGGATCATCGGAGCCAGCCCCGCGACCTGGTACAAGAGATAAAGCACAGTCTCCATGAAGTTGTCCGGCTGCACCGGACACCCAGGCACGTTCACAATCGGCACACCAGCCTTCGACCGCCAATCCCAGCCGAGATAATCGGCGAGCCCCATGCACCCGGTTGGATTCCCCGACATGGCGTGGATCCCTCCGTACGTGGCACAGGTCCCGATCGCCACGACCGCGAGCGCTTTCGGCGCGAGTCGATCGATCCATTCGGTCGTCTTGATGGGCTGCCCAGTAACGGAATCAGTTCCCAGCGCCGCCCAATACCCATCGCTCCCATGGATCTTCTCATTCGGAATCGACCCTTCGACGACGAGCACGAAGGGATCGAGCTTCCCTTGCTCGGCTTGATACCAGTATTTGAGAAAATCCGACCCGACTTCAACCGCAAGAACAGGGTTGTGCAAATGAACTTTCGGCAACCCAGGTATCGCGCCGAGCAACACGTCCTCGATGCTCGGTTGAGTCGCCGCGGTAATAGAGACCGTATCGCCATCGCAGCCGAGGCCGGCGGTCATCCACACGATGTGGATGTCGGAAACCGGCGACGCCCGCTGCGTCTTGCGGCCGTAGGGCACGGTGTCGGGCATAGCGCCTCAATGCCAGTGGAGTGGCCTTTGAGATACCCAGACGTGCGGGCCGCAACAAGCGGGGAGGCCCCGCGTCGCCCCCGGGGATTCCCCTAGGTGGAATCGCTACTGAGGCGCCACTCGATCGCGCGCTGCATCAACGCTCTCGCGCTCGGTAGCGAAAGCTTTTCCTTGATGTGCGCTTGATACGATTCCACGGTCTTGACGCTCAAATGCAGCTGCTCGGCGATCTCTCGCGTCCCGTGGCCGTCGCCGATCAGTCGAAAGACCTCGAGCTCGCGATCGCTGAGCGTCGCGATCAAGCTCTCGCGGGCATGGACGGGTTTCGACACGAGTTGCTGCAGCATCGTGTTGGCGATGCGATCGCTGACATAGTACTCGTGGTGCAAGATCCGGCGAATGGCCACGAGCACGCGCTCGGTCGCTTCCTGCTTCATGATGTAGCCGTTCGCGCCGGCCCGCAGGGCTCGCTCGGCATACACCGACTCGTCGTGCATCGACAGCACGAGGATCGGCAGCTCGACGTCGGTCGCGCGGATGCTCTTGAGTAAGTCGATCCCGTCGGGCCCGTTGAGCGAGAGATCGACGATGAGGATGTCTGGGTTGAGCGTCGCCAGCGCGGAGGGGACCGACCAAGCCGCCTCGGCTTCTCCGCAGACGATGAGATCGGGCTCTTGATTGATGAGCAGCGTCAGGCCTTGGCGGACGATGGGGTGGTCGTCGACGAGAAAGACCCGATGCCGGTGCCTCATGTGCGCAGGGGAAACCGGCACGAGACCATCGTGCCGCGCGCGGGTCCGCGCTGCACTTCGAGGGACCCGCCGACCAGGTTCGCGCGATACCGCATGATGTGCAACCCTAAGCCCGTCCGGCTCGGTAACGTGTCTGGCAAGCCTACCCCATCATCCTCGATAGTGATATTGCCGCCCTCACTCGTGCGCCGCAATGAGACGCATACGCGCGTCGGCTTGGCGTGGCGAATCGCGTTGTTCACGGCCTCCTGCACGATATGATACACCTGCGTTGCCACCCGAACGTCTGTGACCTCCATTGGCTCATTGCACCGTATTTCACAAGGAATGTGAAAGAGGTCCTCGACCTCCCCGGCCCATTGTTTTAATGCCGAAAGAAGACCGTCCTGATCCGAGAGCACGGGTAACAACCCCCGCGACAACTCGCGGGCCTTGTTGATGGCTTGATTGACGAGCCGCACAATCTTTGCCGCATCCTCCGCCTCGGCCATTTGCCCGTCGGCGAGCTTCTGCTCCAGCACCTTGCTCATGAAAGCAATCCCGGTCAGATGCTGCCCCAGCCCGTCGTGCAAGTCCTGGGCGATCTGCCGCTGCACAGTCGCGCTGACGTCGAGGATCGCCTCCTCCATGCGCTTGCGCTCGGTGATATCGATCCCGGTCGCGATCACGTAACTCGGTGCCAGAGTCGTGCACGACCACGCGATCCTCCGCTGCTCTCCGTCCGCCGCCTGCACCCAACTCTCGAACTCGCTCCGCGCGAGGGCTTCCGCTGGGATCGCGAACAGATCCCAAAATGATCGCCCAGTCATCGCATCCGCCGACCGACCCATCAATCGCTCGCATGCGCGATTCGAGCGGATGATCTGCCCCGAGGGCTCGAGCACCACGACGAGCGCGCCGACCGTGTCGAGGATGGCCGAAACTACGTTGCGTTCCTCTTGCAGCGTTTCTTCCGTGCGCTTGAGCTCCGTGATGTCAAGCGCGATCCCATGGATGAACCATGGTTGTCCATTGTCGCGTCGCACCATCTTGGCTTCGCAATGAAACCACACCACATGCCCATCGCGCGCGATGACGCGATACGCTGATCGGAGCGGCCGACCCGTCAAGAACATCTCGGCGGCCTCGGTACTCCAGCGCTGCCGGTCGTCTGGGTGCACCTGGTTGTACCAGCGCACGGGATCCTCGAGCCATTCGGCTTGCGTGAATCCCAGCACCTCTTCGATGCGGGGACTGACGTACGCCTCGCCGATGCCTCGGTCGAGATATGCCATGAACACGACAGCCTGGAGCTGCTCGACCAGCGTCCGATACTTGGCCTCGAGCGTGTGCTCTTCTATTTCACCTGGGGCGCCGACAAAGACCGACGCCAGCCCGAGGAGAGTGGCCTCTGCCTCAGCTGGACTGATCACGCCCGCCTCTTATTGAGCGATGCCTGCGTGAATCGCCGGAGCGCGTGAATCGCCTTGCCGTACGTCATCACCGCGGTCGACGAGAGCAGGGAACCGGGTGGCTGATTCATGAACGGTTGGAACTTGTCCGGGAACCCGGGCATGGTGCACCCGATGCAGATCCCGCCGACATTGGGACACCCTCCGATACCACCCATCCACCCTCGCTTGCCGACGTTGCACTGTACGACCGGCCCCCAGCAGCCGAGCTTGACGATACAAGTCTTCGTGCCATAGCTGTCGGCGAACTCACCCTGCTCGTAGTACCCACCACGATCGCAACCCTCGTGCACGGTGCTCTCGAACAGCCAGCGCGGCCGCAGGGACTCATCCAGTGCAATCATCGGCGCGCGCCCGGCCGCCATGTGCAGTAAATAGAGCAGCGTCTCCATCATATTGTCCGGTTGCACCGGACACCCTGGCACGCAGACGATCGGAATCTGCGCTTGGGACCGCCAATCCCAACCGAGGTAATCGGGCAGGCCCATGCAGCCCGTGGGATTGCCTTGCATGGCATGAATGCCGCCGTACGCCGAGCACGTACCGGCCGCGACGACGGCCCAGGCCTTGGGCGCGAGACGATCGATCCACGTGCACGTCTTGATCGGCTGCTTCGTCACCGGATCGGTGCCGAACGAGGCCCAATACCCTTCGCCGGCCAACGACTCGTCGGGGATCGATCCCTCGACAACCAGAATGAACGGACCGAGTTCCCCTTCCGCTCCGCGACGAAAGATATCGACGAACTCATCACCGTTCTCGAACGAAAGGAACGGGTTATGCAGCGTCACTTTCGGAATCCACGGAATCGCGCCGCGCACAACATCTTCGATGCTAGGCTGCGTCGCGGCCGTCATCGCAATCGTATCGCCGTCGCAGCTCAAGCCGGCGGTGAGCCACAGAATCGAGATCTCTTTCATGTCACACGCGCGCTCGTGGGCTTGGTTGGCGGTGATCGGCATCGTCGGGTATGTCGTCGCTCGAGCGCTGCCAGACGTTGCGCGCTATCTCCGCATGCGGAGGATGTAGAGGTTCTGAGTGGCGCTTCGCGCCCGCCTCGCTTCGCTTCGGCGCTGCAAGCGTCTCAGTTTCGCCGGCATCGCGAGTGTCTCTTTTTGGCGAGCGAAGCGAGCGGCGCGAAGCGCCACTCAGAACCCGATGCCCTAGTGCTGCGCCTTATCAACCGCGCCCTTCACCTTAGCCTCGAGATCCGCCAACTCCGCGTGAAACTTGCTGAGCCCAGTATGAGCCGCCCCGCCGGCCTGCTGCATGACCGCATTCGCCTTCGCCCTCAAATCCGCGAGCTTCTGTGATGTCGCTACCTGCGCCTTAGCGCCGGCGACCGCAAGCTCACCCTTCACTTTCACCATCTCCGCATTGAGCGCATCAAGCCGCTGATCCATCGAATCCATACCGCTCTCCTGGTCGGGTTTCGCC
>Ga0210409_10006072_pt1 | contig 12607 bp, 10 predicted proteins | sample IncBWH17MmetaG_FD_161649 | JGI IMG/M metagenome (GOLD analysis project Ga0210409, IMG submission 161649) | Forest soil microbial communities from Barre Woods Harvard Forest LTER site, Petersham, Massachusetts, United States - Inc-BW-H-17-M | ecosystem: Environmental > Terrestrial > Soil >...
AGTTTCGCCGCCCGCGAAGCCTCCCACCGCGAAACCGGACGCTGCGAAGCCGGACGCCGGAGCCTACGACCCGGTTACTGCGGAAGACGACATCGAAGTCGGGACGTTTTACATGCATAAGGGCGATATTGACGCGGCCATCTCGCGGTTTCAGGACGCGATTCGCGCGCGATCGAATTTTGCGAAACCGCGATTGTTGCTCGCCGAGGCGTACGAGAAGAAAAACGACAAGACGACCGCGGTGAAGTATTACAAGGAATATCTACAGGTTTACCCGAAAGCGCCGGACGCCAAGAAAATCCAGGGAAAGATCGACAAGCTCTCCAGAGAATAGGGCGCCGCATCCGGCGAGCGACGAATTTACTTATCCTGCAGAACCCAATCCGAGGTCGTTTCCATGAACTGAAATCCGTAGCGGTTGAGCGCCGAGCCGGTAGGTTCCTTGCGCACCACCTTGGCGCGCCCGGCATGGCGTTCCGCGCCGCCAGAAGTAAGGAACACGTCCACCGGAGTGCCTTTCACGAGAGACGCAGCGCAGCTGCACAGGAATCCGCCGGCGCTCACGTTGTCTGTGGTCGTAGATTCGTCGAATTGCTTTCCCTGGGGATCCGATCCGCGCAATTTCAGGAGAACGCGCATCTGCACGCGCTTATGCGCGCGGCGCTCCGGCTGCTTGCCTTTGAGTTCCTCGGTGAGCGCGGCCTTCAGCGCGGCGAAGTCCACGGGCTTGTGAAAATATCCCCTGGCGCCAAGACTCTCGCAGTGCTCCTTGTATTTCGTGCCGGCCTCGCCGGTAATCACGAAAATCGGGATTCGCGAGGTATAGCTCAACGAATGGAGGCTCTGGCACAGCTCGAATCCTGAAAATCCGGGCATCATGAGATCGAGCAGAATGGCGTCCGGTTTGTGTTCGAGAGCGAGACCCAGCGCTTCTTCGGGATCGCCCGTTTCGACGATTTGATACGCGCCCGAGAGCCGCATGCGCAGCAATCCGCGCACGGCCTCGTCGTCGTCCACGATCAGGATTTTCGGCATGGTCTTGGCTCCGGAATCCCCGGAATTTGCCTGGTCGGTGCGCTCTGCAGTGGCTTTCATGTGGTCTCCGTCACAACGCTACGATCCAGCGCCTCGCGGATTTTGCGCGTGAGCATCTCGCGCGTGAAAGGCTTCAGCAGGAAAACGCTGCCCGGATCAATCGGCCCTTGCGAGCCGACGGCTTGGCCGGTGTAACCGGACATGTACGCCAGGCGAACCTCCGGGCGGCGGCGCGTCAATTCCTGCGCCAGCGCGCGCCCGCCCATCCCCGGCATCACCATGTCCGTCAGCAGCAGATCAATGGTCCCGTCATATGCGTCGGCGACTTCGAGCGCCTCGACCCCGTCCTTTGCTTCGAGCACTTTGTAACCGCAGAGTTCGAGCGTGTTGCGCGTCAAGGTTCGCAGGGACGTCTCGTCCTCCGCGAGCAAAATTGTTTCTTTCCCGGTGAACGAGGTGGCCGCGCGGGAAGGCAGCTCCGCCTGAATCGCTTCATCCACCCGCGGCAGATAGATTTTGAATGTGGTGCCTGCGCCCGGGGCGCTATAGATGTCGATGTAGCCGCCGCTCTGCTTCACGACGCCGTAGACGGTCGAGAGACCCAACCCCGTGCCCTTCCCCTTTTCCTTGGTGGTGAAGAACGGCTCAAACGCGCGCGCCTTGGTCTCGGCGTCCATGCCAATTCCGCTGTCCGTGACGGTCAGGAGAACATACGGCCCCGGCTGCACGGGGTAGGGATAGCGGCGCACGAAGGCCTCGTCCATGATCATGTTCTGAGTTTCGATGAGCAGCTTGCCGCCTTGGGGCATGGCGTCGCGCGCGTTGACCACCAGATTCATGACCACCTGTTCGAGCTGGCCTTGATCGGCCTTCAGGCGGCCGAGCTCGGCGCCGAGAACGGTGGAGAGTTCGATGTCCTCGCCGATCATGCGGCGCAGCATTTTTTCCATGTCGGAAACGACGCCGTTCAAATCGAGAACCTTCGGATCGAGAACCTGCTGCCGGCTGAACGCCAGTAACTGGCGCGTGAGTGAAGCCGCGCGCTTGCCGGCCTTCAGAATTTCGTCGACGCTGCCGCGCAGCTTGTTTTCGGCGTCGAGGCTCTCCTGCAGGAATTCCGCGTAGCCGATGATCACGCCGAGAAGATTGTTGAAATCGTGCGCCACGCCGCCGGAGAGCCGTCCCACGGCCTCCATTTTCTGCGCCTGACGAAACTTTTCCTCCAGCTGCCGGCGCTCGCTGACGTCGCGATTTACGATCACCAGCTTCTCAACTTTTTTCTGCGCGTTCAAAATCGCGCTGGCGCCGGATTCGATCACGTGCCAGCTGCCGTCCTTGTGGCGCATGCGGTATAGAACCGTGCGGCCCTCGCCGCCCCCGCTGGCTTCCCTGGCCGCTTGCTCGGCCGTGTGGCGATCATCTGGATGAACCTGTTCGAAGAAGGAGCTGTTTTCGAGCTCCTCGTTGCGATAGCCGAGAATCCGCGCGCAGGCAGGGCTGTTGTAGAGCCGGCGGCCACTGGGGTCAACGACCGTGATCATGTCCGCGGCGTTCTCGCTGATCAGCCGGAATAGCTCCTCGCGTTCCACGAGCTGATGGCGGATTCGATAGATCTGCACCTGCTGATAGATCGTGTAGATATCGAACAGCAACACCAGACCGACCAGGCCGCGAAGGGCAACACTCAGATGAAGCGAATCAAAGTCCCCGGCGTACTGACGCAACATCGGAAAACTGAAGGAAAGGATGCCGAGAGTGAGCAGCAAGGTAACAAGAATGGCGGAAGACCATAGCAGCCATTCGCGCCGTTCGACGCGACGCATTCCGACTTGAATATTGGCGGACGAAGGCAGTGTCATAATGAACCATCTTCAGTATGGCTGCCTGTGCACATACCCCTTATTGGGCATATCTCTGCTTATATTCCCGCGCAGAATCACACGTCGGCGGGGAGACTGGGCTAACTACCTGAAAGGAAGTGCGTTATGCGGAGCGGCGCGACGGAAACCGGCCTAGAAAGCGCATGGCGCGTGCGTAATCCGTAAACCTTTTTTCTTCGCTACGGAACTGCGGCGAATGCGATTCGCGCCTGCAGCGGACGAAGCGGATAGGATGCTTTAGGTGCAGCATCTCGTGAAACAGGACGTAGGCAACCACATACTCAGGAACCTGGTTGTGATCCAGCTGGCGGTTGAGCACGATCTGATAAAGCGCCGGATCAAAGCATCCCAATTGGGTGCGCCAGCCGCGCGTGCTCCATCCCAAACGTGGACGGATCAGGAGATTCTGAAAATAGTGATGATTCAGCCGGTCGAACATCGGCTCGAGGTCATAATGAGCCCCGGCGGGGCGATGTTCCATCTTGCGAGCGCGCCGCTGGCGCATTAGAAGCAGGCGCCGACGCGTGGATCGCGCGTAGGAAAACCGGCGATACGTCTCGATCATTTCCGCCGGAGGCCGCCGACGATACAGACGTCCTAGCAGAATCGCGGCGGCGGCTTCCACGACGGTGCGGGGCGCTTGCCCAAGCGCGTCGGAAAGCCGCACGTGAGCCGTATCTTCACGAAGGCGGATGGTGTGTGTCAGGCCGGCATAGGGATGATATTCGACGACGAACTGCGGCGGGCGGCCTTCGCATCCGAGTCGCGTGTAGATTCGTTGGAAGATGCGCTCGCCGCCGGGGACGGCCCGGCTCCGATTGCCTTTGCGCGCGGCCGGACGCGTCACTGCTTTCTCCGCACCGGGGGAGCCTGCGATTCCTTCTGCGCTTCGTCCACGTCGGAGATCGCGTCCCTGGTTCCCTCAATCGCGTCTTCCAGCGTGTCGCGGTAGGTATCCAGCTCCGGCCCGTCCTTGTCGTACTTCTGAAGCAGCGCGAGAAATTGCTTGTTCTTGGTCTGCATCAATTTCAACGATTCGTGAATGTCCAGATGTTTCTCGCGCGCCAGGGCGATCTGATCGGCGGCGTCGTCCACGCAACCGGCGTAGCCGTTCAGCAGGCCGTTCAGGATCTCGCTCCGGCGCCGTTCCTGCACCGTGCGGTTGAGTTCGTATTCGAATTTTGTAAGGCGATCTTCCGCGAAAGCCATATAGAGCTTGATGCGTTCGGCGGGCTCGCGCGCTTCGCGGATTTTGTCCGCTTCCATTTCGCTCAGGTAATCCTTTTGTTGCTGTTGCGGACCGGGGACGCGCGCCACGGCCATGCCGGCCAGCATCCACGCGGCGATCACGATCGTGGCGATTCGATAGTGCATCGAAGCTTCCGTCCTCGCTTTCTAGGACTGCGGCTTTCCCTGATCCTGGTGCGGAAACAGCTGCTCAATAAGATGCCGGTCAAGCTCTCTGAGTTCTTTGCGAATCTCGAGAAACGGCGGCTGCTCGTCTGTGGTCATACTCACGATCACAATATCCAGGCGCCGCAGCGAGTCACGCAGCGAAAACTGCAACTGCTTGAAGCCGTTCGGATGTTTGTCGGCGTCAATTCCCAGCGCGTCGAGCGCCTTGTCGCACGAAATCACCTCGTCGCGATAGGCGGTGAGAAGCGTGAGCGCCTCGGTCAAGCGCCCCTGGTTGACGTCCGCGTCCATTTCCGCGAACTCGAGGTCGCCGAGCTGGGGCATGATCTTGGCTTTTGACACCGGATTGGGCTCGTGCGCGAGCCTGGCCTGGAGGTCGGCGATCTTATTTTGCGCGAGAAGGGGACTGGCGAACGCCGCCATGGCCAGAACGAGCGCCGGAATGCGGATGATGCCGAGCATCCCTACCTCTTCTTGACTTCCCGGGACAACTCCCGGACGCGCGCCGTGGCTGCAAAGTACATGTCGCTGTTTTCGTCCTTGTTCACTTGCAGAAATTTCTGATACGCACCGAGCGCCTGGGCCGCTTGCCCAAGATTATCGTAGCAGGAGCCGCGAAGATACCAGCTCGTTGTCGGAAGCTCCCGCTGCTTCTCCAGCGCGTCGAGCGCCTTGAGTGTGGCGCCATAATTCTTGCTGCCGTATTCCGCGTCAACGAGATACGCCAGAACGTCGGTCGCTTTCGGATTCATATTGTAAGCCGCGGCCAGCCAGTGAACGGCGTTCGCGTAATCCTTCGCCTGAAGATACGTCCTTCCCAGGCGCGCGGGAATTTCCGCGTCACCCGGCGCGAGCGTCGCAGCCCGCTGCAGATAGGGTACGGCATCGGCGTAGCGCTTCAGATCCCAGTAGACATCCACTCGCAGCTCGAGCGTAGCCACGTCCTCCTGACCGGATGCGGATGCGCGGTCGAGCTCAGCGAGCGCCTCGTCGTTTTTCCCGAGATTGACGAGCGCGGACGCGTGTAAAACCCTCGCCCTGGTGTCGTTCGGCACTGCGTCGAGATATTGCGCCAGTTCGGCGGCGGCGTCCGGAAATTGCCGCTTCGCGATCAGAACTTGAGCGATCCCGAAATGCGCCTGGGCCAGCTCAGCGGCGGATCCATGGAGCCCGAGCGCAGCTCGAAATTCGCGCACGGCGTCGTCTCCGCGCCCCACGACTGCGAGGGCGTGGCCGAGCGCGTAACGATACTTGAAATTGGAGTCCTCGAGTTTACTGGCAGCCTGATATTGCTCGATGGCCGGCGGCACTTTGCCGCTGCGCTCAAGGGCCGTTCCCAGCAGCCACCGCGATCGCGCATCTTGCGGAGCCAGTTCCGCCGCCTTTTGCAAAGGCTCGACTGCCGCAGCCGGGTCCGTATTGAGCAGCGTCACTCCGAGATTCAAATAAGCGGCCACCATCGTGGGATCGAGCGCGATGGCGCGTTCGAACTGGCTCTTGGCGTCCGCGGTCCGATTCAGCGCGGAGTAGGCGTAGCCCAAATCGTAATGCACAATGGCGTCGTCGGGTTTTTTCGTCAGGTAGTCTTCGTAGTTTTGAGCGGCGCTGGCGTAATCCTTCTTGTCAACCGCCGATTGCGCGGCTTCGAGAAGTTTATTTAGCGCTTCGGCCGCCGGATCGCCAAGATGTCGCGGCGGCGGGTTGCCGGTCTGTGCGAAGAGTTGTTGGGAGGCGCCGAGCAGGACGCACAGCGCGCAGCAGATCAGCGCTTTGGAAACCGATCTCATGCGGAGGAGCGAGTTTCTCCCGGCACCTTTGCCCTGGTTGGCGAATGGTGGTCTTCGTGATTTGCGCCGTTGCGCGCGTTGAGCACCCGCGCAAGATACTTGCCCGTGTGCGATTGCGAATTCCGCCCGACCTGCTCCGGCGTTCCTGCCGCCACGATCCTGCCTCCGGCGTCGCCGCCTTCCGGCCCCAGATCAATGACCCAGTCCGCAGATTTGATGACGTCGAGATTGTGTTCGATGATCAGCACGGAAGCTCCGCCTTCCAGCAATTTGCGAAACGCGGTCAGCAGCTTTTGAATGTCGTCGAAATGCAAGCCGGTGGTCGGCTCGTCGAAAATATAAAGAATGCCGCTGTTGTCCTGTCGCGTGAGATGCGCGGCGAGTTTCAAGCGTTGCGCCTCTCCGCCGGAAAGAGTGGTGCCCGATTGCCCGAGCCGGAGGTAGCCGAGGCCGACTTCGTCGAGCACGCGCAGTCGGGAAGTCACCTTCGGATACGGCGCGAAAAATGTGAGCGCCTCGCGCACGGTCATTTGCAGCACATCGTGGATGTTTTTGTCGCGGTGGCGCACCTCGAGCACGCTGCTCTTGTAGCGCGTACCCCGGCACTCTTCGCAGATGAGTTCCACGTCCGCCAGGAAACGCATCTCCACGGTGACGGTGCCGTCGCCCTGGCAGGCTTCGCACCGCCCGCCGGGAATGTTGAATGAAAAATGTCCTGCCCCGAGACTCCGTTTCTTCGCCTCCGGAGTGGACGCGAAGAGGTCACGAATGGCATCGAACGCCTTCATGTACGTCGCCGGATTCGATCGCGGCGTTCGCCCGATGGGCGACTGATCCACCATCTCCACCGCCTGAATCGCCGTGTCGCCTTCGATCCGGTCGCAGTACTCGCGCCAATTGCCGCCGGTGCGCTTGGCTTCGAGCGCTTTATAGATCACGTCGTACACCAGAGTCGATTTGCCGGAGCCCGATACGCCGGTCACCGCCACCAGCATTCCCAGAGGCACGGTCGCGTCCACGCCTTGAAGATTGTGGCTGCGCGCTCCCAGGATTTTCAGGAATTTTCCCTGCGGCTTTCGCCGGCGAGGCGGCACCGCGATCCGCAGCTCTCCGCGCAGGTAACGGCCGGTGAGCGAATGCGCGTCCGCCAGCAGCTCTTCGCGCGTTCCCGCGAATATCAATTCGCCGCCGTGCTCTCCGGCTCCGGGGCCGAGATCGAGAATCGTATCGGCGGCGAGAATTGTATCGGGGTCGTGCTCGACCACCAGCAGCGTGTTTCCCAGATCGCGCAGCCCCTTCAATATTTCAATCAGCCGGCCGGTGTCCCGGGGGTGCAGGCCGATGGAGGGCTCATCCAGCACATACAGCGCCCCCACCAGATGCGATCCGAGCGATGTCGCCAACTGGATGCGCTGCGCCTCGCCGCCCGAGAGAGTCGAAGTCAGCCGGTCGAGCGTCAGGTAATCGAGCCCTACTTCGTCGAGGAATCGCAGGCGCTGCTGGATTTCCTCCAGCACTTTTTCCGCGATGGTCGTTTCGGCCGGGCTCAGTTGCAGCGTGTTGAAGAACGGCCGCGCCTCCTTCACCGTCATCTGGCAGACTTCGGTAATCGAGCGCCCCGCGATTTTGATCGCCCTCGCCTCAGCTCGCAGTCGCGTCCCGCGGCAATCCGGGCAAGTGGCGTAGCCCCTGTAACGGCTCAGAAAAACGCGCACGTGCAGTTTGTATTTCTTGCGCTCCAGCCATCCGAAAAATCCCTTCACGCCCGGAAAATCCTCTTTGCGGTCGCCGTCGAGAATGGCATTGCGCTGCGCCGCCGTCAGCTCGCGGAACGGAATATCAAAGGGAATGCCTTTGGCGCGCGCGTATTTGCGCATATCCATCGCCAGCTGCTTGTAACGAGGCTTGGTCCACGGCTCGATGGCGCCTTCGGCGAGCGATTTGCCTTTGTCCGGCACCACGCGATCGAGATCGAAATCAATTGTGTTGCCAAATCCCTGGCACCGCGGGCACGCGCCATAGGGATTGTTGAATGAAAAAAGCCGCGGTTCGGGTTCTTGATAGACGGCGCCGCATTTCTTGCAGTCGAATCGTTCGTTGAACACCAGCCGGTCCGGCGCCGGGCCGCCCGGCGCGGCCGCGTCATCCGCGACAAATTGCAGGATGGCTTCGCCGCGTCCTTCGCGGTAACAGATTTCGATCGAATCCACGAGCCGCGAGCGTATTTCCCGCGAGATTGCCAGCCGATCCACCAGCACATAGGCGGGCTTCGCGAAATCCACATCCAGCAAATCCTCCGGCGTCGAAAATTCAAACACGCGCCCGGCCTGGAACAGGCGATTGAAGCCGCGCTTGCGCAGGCTCGTGAGCGTCTGGCGAATCGTCTCGGGAGACGGACGTGCCGCCTTTCGCGGCCGCGCGGGGGCATCTTTATGCGCCCCGGCCGCTGTGGCCGCTTCAGGCGTCATCGCCAATTCGTACAGAACGTAGAACCGGCGGCCGGCGGGAAGAGCCATCACCCGCGCCGAGATTTCATCGAGCGAATCCTTGCGCACTTCCTCGCCGCAGTTCAGGCAGAACGTATGTCCCGCTCGCGCGTAGAGCAGCCGCAAATAATCATAGATTTCCGTCGCAGTGGCGACGGTGGACCGCGGATTCCGCGTGGAGTTCTTCTGGCGGATGGAAATGGCCGGAGCGATTCCCGTGATTTCGTCCACGTCGGGCTTCTCGATGCGCTCCAGAAACTGCCGCGCGTACGCCGAAAGCGATTCGATGTACCGCCGCTGGCCCTCGGCGTAAAGCGTATCGAACGCCAGGCTCGATTTGCCGGAGCCGGATACGCCCGTAACCACGGTGATGGCGTTGTGCGGGATGCGGAAGTCTATATTCTTGAGGTTGTGGACGCGCGCGCCCCGCACGCGGATTTGCTCTGCGTCCGCCGCTGCGGGTGCGGATGCCGCTCGCGCTGGAACCCGATCGGCGAGCGCCAGCTTCTCAGTGCGTTCCGTTGGCATAAGGCTAAACAAAAAATTATACGCCTCGCCGCCAAACCCGGCAAATGGCTCCCAAGCTCGCGCAAGCCCTCTCGGCACGCCTTGCCTGTGGGAGCGCCGTGTGCGATAAGGCTAGAGATATGCGAAGAACCTTCGCAGGAGTCGCGATCGTACTCGCCGGGACGGGGATTTCCCTGTGGGCCGCCGATAAAATAACTCTCGCGGACCTCCCCAAACACGCCATCGCCGAGTCTCAGCTCACCGTTCCCGGAGAGGCGCCCTTCCACTTGAAAGCGAGGATCTTCGAGAAAACCGACCGCCATAATACCGATCACGATGCGGAGATCGAAGAGTTCTGGGTGGCCCCGGACAAATGGCGGCGCACCGTGAAGTCTCACGGTTTCGCGGAGGTGCTGGTCATAAACGGAAGCAAGGTGGGTGCGCAGTTGGATGGCGACTACTACCCCAATTGGCTGCGCACTATTGTGAACGGCCTGTTCGATCCCGGTGATGCGGTGCAGGGCATTGACTTGACTAAATCACACGACACCGCCAGGGGGATCTTGAGCGAGCAGGGGACGCTGATCCCCGCCCCGGACTCCGGATCCGAGGTGTGCCGAAGATTCGCATTCCTGGCCGGAGATCCCCCGGTTACGAATCGCGTTTTTTCCACGTACTGCTTTGAAAACGGGCGGCTGGAGTCGATTGGCGCTCCGGGTTACAGCGTCTCCTACGCGAACTACAAGAAATTTGCGGATAAACAGGTCGCGCGCACGATCGGAGAGTACCTCGGCCCGGGCACCGAGCTGGAGGCGGACGTTGAAGTGCTGGACGAGCTGGCGTCACCGGATGAGACCCTTTTCGCGGTGCAGACATCCGAGCCGCCCTTGCAGACGGTGTTCGTGAACGAGAAAACTCTGCGCAGCCTGATTCTAAATGCGCCGGAGATTCGCTGGCCTCCCATGGTGGGTGAGCGCAATTACGGAGTGCTCAGCATCTATGTCTGCGTGGATCGCGCCGGCCACGTCCGCGAAACCTACGCCCTTAATTCCGACAACGCCCACATGAGCCAAGTCGCGCGAGAGCAGGTGCTGAAGTGGGGTTTTCGGCCCGCCATCCACGATGGCACCGGCGTGCAGATCGAGTCGGTGCTGACTTTCGGCTACCAGGCGCCGCCGTTTGCGAATCCTTAGGCAGGCAACGACGCGAGATTTGACGCAGGGAGAAAAGCGCCGCGCTTAGTCGCCGGCAGCGGCCTTCGGCGCGAAATAACCGGACCGCGTGCGCACCGCCAGCTTGCCGCGCCCGTTGGGCGGGATCACCTTCACCTGAACGGGGCGAAACGCGCCGTCGTGCGACGTATTCGCGGGGTAGTAGCCCAGCGTGTACTGGTTGCGAATTTCCTTCGCCACTTCCTCGCAGATCGGCGTCACCTGATCGAGTCGATCGGGGAAATAGGCCTGCCCGCCGGTGGCCTCGGCGAGCTCGGTCAACACTTTTTTCGAGCGCCGCACCATCTTCTTGTCGTGCTCCCGATCGTCGTCGCTATACACGCCGACCGCGTAGATCGTCGCGTTCGATTCCTCGGAGGCCTTAATGGCGTCCTCGAATGTCTTTTCGCTGGCGGTATCGTCGCCGTCGGTAATCAGCAGCAGCACGCGCTTGTCCTTGTGACCCTTCTTCAAATGAGCGAGCGATCCGATCACCGCGTCGTAGAGCGCTGTACTGCCGCGGGTATCAATCCGCGAAAGTGCGTCGTGGAGATTCGTCTGGTCGCTGGTGAAATCGCCGTCCGTGTCGAGGTAATACTCGTCGCTGAAATTCACCACGAACGCTTCGTCCTTCGGATTGCTGGTGCGCACGAAGGTCATCGCAGCGGCGTTCACCTGATCGCGCTTTTCGCGCATGCTTCCGCTGTTGTCAATCACCAGCCCCATGGTCACCGGGATGTCGTCGGGTGAAAAAAACGAGACCGTCTGCTCGATGTTCTGTTCGAACACCTTAAAATTGCCCTGTTTCAAATCGGTTACAAACTGCCCTCTTTCGTCGGACACGGTCACGTGCAGCACCACCAGTTCCACGGCGGCCTTGAGCTTGTGATCGGCTCCGGGTTGCTGGCCGGGCGGAGTATATCCGGGCGGAGGCGGCGGACTCGACGGAGAGAGAATCGGAGGGGGATTCTGGGCCTGAGCGCAGGGCAACGCGCAGAGCATACTCAGAAATAAAACCGGGAGGAGCAGCGACGGAAGGGCGCTAGTGGCCCGGCGCGAAATACCCGCTCTTCGCGGAAACGCTGAGCGGCGGCAGACCCTTGGGCGGGTTGAGTCTGACTTTAATCTTGCGCCATTTCCCATCGTGCATGCGGTGGCTTGGAATGTATCCGAGCACATACTGATTGCGCAGCTCCATGCTGATTTTCGTGGCGATGTCCGGCAACTGGTTCACGTTCTGCACCGCAAACGCCCGGCCGCCGGTCATCATGGTGATGTCGTTTAGAAGTCCGGGGCCTGCTTTTTCCTCCGGCGTCGGTGCCTCGGCCTCGAACAATCCGATCGCATAAATCTGAACGTCCGCTTCTCTTACGAACTTCCGGACTTCCGTTTCGCTGTACCGGCTATGATTATCGCCTCCATCCGATAAGATGAGCAAAGCTTTCTTTGTGTTGTGTGCTCCGCGCATTTGGCTCAGCCCAAGATACACGCCGTCGAACAGCGCCGTCATCCCGTGCGCGCCGGTGTACATCAGCCGTTCCTGCAGGTCGTCCACGCTCTCCGTGAACGGGCTGATGAGCTGCGCCCGGTCGTTGAAGTCAACCAGGAAGAATTCGTCCGCCGGATTCGCGGTGCGGAAGAATTGCACGGCCGCCTGCCGCGATTTGTCGATCTTGTCCGCCATGCTCCCGCTCATATCGAAGATGACGCCGATGGATACGGGCACATCCTGGCTCGAGAAGCGCACGATTTCCTGCTCCACGCCGTCCTCGAACACGCGGAAATGCTGCTGCTGCAGGCCGGTCACCAGCCGCCCGAGCGGATCGGTCACCGACGCGCCGACCAGGGTGATCTGCGTTTCGGTGCGGATGGGTTGGCCCTTCTGAATTTTGAACGAATCCGACGGCGGGGGATTCTCCGGGCCGGGGGGACTTTGCTGTGCTCGCGAATACGCTGCGGGGAAGGCGACGGCGAGGGCTCCGAGGGCCACGCAGGCGATCACCAACCTCCAGTTTCGAGTTGGCTGACCGGCGCGGTGTTCCATGGTACCCCCGGACGCGCTACACCTGAATACTACCACCTTGCCATTTCAAAGCAAGGATGACGCGCGGTCCCGGCGTAACCGTGGCGAACCCAGGCCCCGCGCTGCACCGTGCTACTATGGCGTCATCGGCGATGCCGTCGTCGAGTTTATGGCAAATTCCGCATCTCCGAATGTTTTGGCCGTCATTCCGGCGCGATACGCCTCCACGCGCTTCCCGGGCAAGCCGCTGACGATAATCGCC
>Ga0210409_10006073_pt1 | contig 12605 bp, 10 predicted proteins | sample IncBWH17MmetaG_FD_161649 | JGI IMG/M metagenome (GOLD analysis project Ga0210409, IMG submission 161649) | Forest soil microbial communities from Barre Woods Harvard Forest LTER site, Petersham, Massachusetts, United States - Inc-BW-H-17-M | ecosystem: Environmental > Terrestrial > Soil >...
AAGGCGGCGATCTACGCGGCATACGAGCGCTTCTACCGCGGCGACATTGCGCGTGATCTCGTCGAGGCCGTGCGCGCGGCCGGCGGTCTGTTCACGCTCGAGGATCTCGCCAACTGGAAGGTGCACATCGAGGAACCGGTCCACAGCAGCTACAAGGGGATCGAGGTCTACAAACTCAACGCCTGGGTGCAGGGCCCGGTGATGCTGCAGACGCTCAACATCCTCGAGAATTTCGACCTCAGGTCCTTGGGCTACGACAGCGCGCGCTACATCCACACGCTCTACCAGGCGATGAACCTCGCCTACGCGGACCGCGACTTCTACTACGGCGACACGAGCTACTCGCCGGGACCGCCGGTAAAGGGCCTCCTGTCAAAGGACTACGCCCGCGAGCGCGCCAAGCTCATCCGGCCGGACCGCAACGACCCGGATGCGAGACCCGGAGACCCCTATCCCTTCCAGGGCGGGAAGAATCCGTATCTCTCGTATCTCGAGAATTGGCACAGCCGGATGCCTGCGCAGCTGCCCGTCACGCTCGCCGAGTTCGATCGCACTTTCCGCCTCGGGACCACGAGCATCGAGGCGGCGGATGAGAAGGGCTGGGCGGTTTCCGTGACACCGAGCGGCGGCTGGACTCCAGCGGTGATCGCCGGCCACACCGGCATCGGCCTCAGCCAGCGCATGCAGAGTTTCGTACTCGACCCGCGGGAGAACCCCTACAACGTGGTCGAGCCCGGCAAGCGGCCGCGCGCGACGCTGACGCCGTCGCTGGCGCTCAAGGAGGGCAAACCGTTTCTGATCTTCTCCGTGCAAGGCGGCGACACGCAGGATCAGAATCTGCTGCAGTTCTTTCTCAACGTGGTGGAGTTCGGCATGACCGTCCAGGAGGCGACCGAGGCGGCGAACATCACCAGCTACCAGATGCGCGACTCCTTCGGCGACCACCAGTCCTTCCCGGGCCGGCTCACGCTCAATACCGCAACGCCCCCCTGGGTCCGCAGGGAACTCTCACGGATGGGCTATTCACTCGAGTTCGAGGAGCGCACCTCGGGCCCCCTCAACGCCATATTCGTCGATCGCGAGCACGGCACGTTCTGGGGCGGCTCGAGCAACTACGGGCAGGATTACGGCATCGGCTGGTGAGACCTTGCCGGCGGCGACTGTGACTGCCTCCACAGTTCCGAGGCCCGAAATCCTCTCGCGCAGGCACGCCGGTTAACGTAGGAGCAGCGTCCCGCAACTCCGTAAGGCCGGTGCCGGTGCCTATGAATCAGTCGAAACCGTCTGGGTCTGCCCCCCTGCCAACCGGCGGCGCTGCCGCTGCGCGACCGGCCAACCCTGGCGCACGCACTGCGGGGACCGGGTCCAATCCCGGGCAGCCCGGGACCAAGACCGGCAAGGTGGTCCACGACGAGCGTGGCAACGCGGTGTGGGACTGGCTGAAGCAGACGGGCCGCAATGCCATCGAGAGCACCACGCGGATGCTGAGAAAACTCGAGTCGCCCGAGCTCCAAGTCGAGCAGCCGCACGAAGAAGAGCTGCGCATCCAGCCGGACAACGACAACTGCGCCGCCGGCGGCTATGACCCTTACAACCAGCCGATCAAATCACGCCGCACGCCTACGAAGTAGGCGACGCAGACCCGCTCAGCCATCGGAGCTCGCACGGGCCACCACCGTGTAGTGCTGCACCTCGTCCTCGAAATCGAGCAGGAAATCCTTGTCCTCGTCGTAGTACTTCGCTTTCAGCACCTGGCTGCCGGCGAAGGCTCGGATCGCGTGCTCAGACTCCCAGCGCGTCACCGTGAGAAAGTGGCTGACCTCACCCTCATCGCGACGCAGAATCGCGACATCGAGGTTTCCGTCAGTGCCGCGGTAATCCGGAATCGCGCGCAGGGTGAGGAAGGCTGCATACTCGTCAGCGCGCTCGCGCCGGGTGCGGCCATGCCAAATACGGACAATCACGGGTCACTCCTTGCCGTCGCGTATCCTCGAACGGGATTCTCGCATGGCACCTCGCCCCCGCCCGCCCACATTCGGCGTGCATGCCGGCTGCGGGTGATTTAGTCTTACGGCCCGGGCCGTGGGCTTCACAGGGACGTCCGCGCGAGGCTCTCCGACCTGAGACGGCGTCGCCCTCGCGCATCGGCGCAGCGGACCGCCGCAGCATTGCGAATTAGAGGAGTGTTCATGGAAGCCAGAAAGCTCCGGCAGCCCGACTCGGAACCGTTCCAGCTCTCACTGCGAATCCGTCATCCTTCGCTCGACCCCAGCGAGCTTTCGCGCGAGCTCAAAATCGAGGCTGCGCATTGTTTTCGGGCTGGAGATCCGCGCGCCTCGCGCAGCGGGATCGCCTCGGTGCACCCCGAAAGCTACTGGCTGGGCGCGCTGAATACCGCCAACTGGCCCGTCGACGTGACTTTCCCGGGGGTGCAACATCTGCTGGCACCCCAGGAGCGCATCGGTGTGGTCGCGACGCAGAGCCTCGGGTGGGCACTCTCGCTCTCTACGCGGTTCTTCAATGCGCATGCCGGGACGCTGCGCCGGATCGGTGCCGAAGGGGGCCAGGTGAGTCTGCTCATCACCAGCCACTCGGCCGAGGTGAGCGGCTTCAGCCTCGCCCCTGCCGTCAGCCGGGTGTTCAGCGATCTCGGCATCACGCTCGAGTTCGAGTTCACCAGCGATTGAGAAGGGGGGCGGCGCCCTAAGGTGGTGCTGCGCTCGCCCTTACTCGGCGCCGAAGATCGAGCGCATGCGCTGCGTGTCGCCGTTCGGTTGGCGGATCTGCACTTCACGCCACTCCCGATCGGGTGACTGCGGCATCGCCAGGATCGCCTGGCGCGCTTGAGCCAGGCGGTACTTGAGGAGCGGCCTCAGCGCATCGAGCGCTTCGCTCGCCTGTTTCTCCTCCTCACTCTCGGCGAGCTCGGTATCGCAGTAGGCACGGAAGTACTCCGCATACCACTGTTCGTACAGCTGCAGCGGCTCATTGAAGGCGGCATCCTGCACGAGGTGCTCGCCGAGATGGTGCGTGCACAGGTAGCTCGAGCTGCAGCGCACGTAGTTGGCATGCTCGCGGAGTACGGCATCGGTGTAGTCGCGGCAGCCATAGAAGAGCGCCAGAACGCGGCGCCGTCTGGGGCCGGTGATCCCGCCCTTGCGCAGATACTCGAACACTGCTCGCCGGTGCACGAGCCCGAATACCGCGGTGCGCAGCGCCGTGATCTGCTCTGCGAGACGTCCGCGATCTGAAACGGTGTGCATGAGGCGACCGTGCTCCGCCTCCCAGCGGCGGTAGGTCTCCCGACAGTCGAGCATCCCTCTCGCGATGGCATCCGCCGGCGTGCGCAGATACACAGACATGTGCACGCGCGACTCCGACTCTTCCATGAGCTGTGCATGCTTATACAAGCGAACGAGCATGCGACCTCAATGGCTGGTTCAATCCACGGAACGACTCTTCAAGCAGCCAGCCAGGGTCTAAGTCTCCGCGCTTGCGCGTTGCAGCGCAATATGTCGCGTCCTGGCGAGATAAGTGAAAACCCCTCTTTTTTCACCGCGGGGACCCGCGCGACGGCGCGGAATCTTGGCCGCGCAGTTATCGCGGCGCAGCAATCTCGGCGTCAGGCTGGCGGTCTTTCGCCGCGCGGGTCTGCGCGAGGGCATGACGGTGCTCGACATCGGCTGTGGGTGCAAACCGCGCGCGGTCGCGCCAGCGCGCTTGGTGTCGCCCCACGCGCACCGAGCGGCCCGATCTCGCGACATTCGATATCGACACGCTCGCGATCCGGATGCACGAGGATGCGCTCGTGCACGAGCGCGTGATGTTCCTGCCGTGTGTGGCGGGCGCCTGGACGCGCCAGCGGGCAGGCTGATCGAGGGCGGCGGACTCCAACACTGATTGCGCAAGTGCTTGATTAGCGGATCGCAGTCGCCGCACAGCGCGAGCTGGCGCTGCGAGGCGGCTTGCATTGACCCTCCCGGACTCACTTAGTACGCTACACAAACAAATTAGTCATCTTGAGGGGGCGGCACTGCCGCGCCCGGGGCAATCCCCGAGGATAGTGAAATGGCCACCGTGCAACCGATCGTCGAGGACAGCGGCACCTTCGTGCAGCGCGAGTATTCGCCGGGCGCCAAGCGTGCCCTCGCGCGCAAGCCGGCGCTCTTCATCAACAATGAGTGGGTGTCATCGACCCACGGGGCGACACTCATCGTCGAGGACCCCTCCACCGGCCGGGAGGTCGGCCGCATCGTGGACGCATCCGACGCCGACGTGGACCGCGCCGTTGCCGCGGCCCGCGCCGCGTTCGACGACGGGCGCTGGTCGAATCTGCCACCGAAAGTGCGCGAACGGACCATCAATAAGCTCGCCGACCTGATCGAAGCGCACCTTGCTGAGTTCGCCGAACTCGAGGCCATCGACAACGGCAAGCCGGTCGCCTTTGCGAAGATGGTCGATATTCCCGGTGCGGTGGATCACCTGCGTTATATGGCGGGCTGGGCCTCCAAGCTCGGCGGCGAGGTTCTCGATCCCCAGGCGTTGCCGCGCGGCACGGTGTTCAGCTACGTCTCGCGCCAACCGGTCGGGGTGGCGGTGCAGATCATTCCCTGGAACTTCCCCCTGCTGATGGCGACACTCAAGATCTCACCGGCTCTCGCCGCCGGCTGCACGGTGGTGCTGAAGCCCGCGGAGCAGACCTCGGTGACCGCGCTGCGCCTGGCCGATTTCGTGGCCGAAGCCGGCTTTCCGCCGGGCGTGATCAATGTGATCACCGGCAACGGCCACACCGCGGGCGATCGTCTGGTGAAGCACCCGGACGTCGACAAGGTCGCGTTCACCGGCTCCACCGAGGTGGGCAAGATCATCAACCGCAACGCCACCGAGACGCTCAAGCGCGTGACGCTGGAGCTCGGCGGCAAGTCGCCGGTGATCGTGATGCCCGATGTCAATGTCGATGAGGTCGCGCCCGCCGCGGCCGGTAGCGTGTTCTTCAACGCCGGCCAGATCTGCGTCGCCGGCTCGCGCCTGTTCGCGCACCGCTCGATCTTCGACCGCATGGTCGAGGGGGTGTCCAAAGCCTCCGCATTCTGGAAGCCACGCCCCTCCCTCGATCCACAAGGGCACATGGGCCCGCTGGTCTCGAAGGAACAGATGGACCGCGTCATGGGCTACATCGAGGCGGGCAAGCGCGAAGGCGCCTCCGTCGCCGTGGGCGGTGACGCTGCGGCAGCCAACGGCTACTACGTGAATCCGACCGTGCTCGTCAACGTGAAGCCCTCCATGAGCGTCGTGCGCGAGGAGATCTTCGGTCCCGTGCTCGTCGCGCAGCGCTTCGACACGCTCGATGAGGTTGCCAAGGCCGCTAACGACACCACCTACGGCCTCGCTGCGAGTATCTGGACCAAGGACGTTTCAGCGATGCACAAGCTCGCCGCCAAACTCAAGGCGGGCACGGTATGGGGCAACTGCCACGCCGTCATCGATCCAGCGCTGCCGTTTGGTGGGTTCAAACAGTCAGGCATCGGCCGGGAGCAAGGTCGGGAAGGCATCGAGGCTTATACCGAGCTGAAGACGGTCATCATCCAGCTCTGACACCTGGCCCTGAAGCCCGACGCTCCCTTGCGGCGTGCCGGGTCGAGTCACAGCAGGGGCGAACCGCGCGGTTCGCCCCTGCTGCTATGGGTCAAGGCTGTCTCAGGTTACCAGCTCTTCTTCATCGTCAGCGCCCACCCGAGCGGTGCGCCGGGCGAGCCGGTGATGGTTCCAGAACCGGCTTGGGTGAGGTCGAACTTCCCGTAATAGTAGTAGTGGTCGAAAATGTTCGTGGCTTCGAGCGTCGCCTGCAGATCCTTCTTCGGATTGGTCCATATGAGGCGGGCGTTGGCGACGGTGAAACCCCCTACCCGGCCATAGACGTCTGACGGCGACCCTGGGGCGGGCGCAGTATTGCTGCCGTTCTGTGGACCCTGATAGGCGGCATCGAAGCGCGGCGTCAGTGTGCTGCCGTTGCCCAGATGGAATTCATACTGGATGCCGACATGGCCCTGCTCCTTGATGAATCCGATCGGCGTCCCGGAAAGCTTATCGATAATCGCCGGATCGCTGGTGCAGGCAGTTGGCTGGCCGGGCGCTACCACCTCCACCACCTCGGGGTTCACGCATTTCCAGTCCCACTTCAGATACGACCCCGACAGATCGATCTGCAGGCCGTCGAAGGGAATCGCGAAGATCTCGACCTCCACTCCCTTGACCTTCGCATTGCCGGCGTTCTGGGGCAGCGCGCAGGGCCCGGGACCGCCGTATTGCGGGCAGGAGAGGAGCACGATCTGTGCGTCGGTGAAGTCGTTGTAGAAGATGGCGGTATTGAACCGCAGGCGCCGGTCGAACAGATCGGTCTTGAGTCCGAGCTCGTACGAGGTGAGCTTCTCGGGGCCGAAGGGCCGTGCCTGCTCCGCGTTGAAGGGTCGCGGGCCGACGCCGCCCGCCTTGTAACCGGTGCCTGCCGAGGCGTAAGCCATCACCGCCGGGTTGAAGCGGTAGTCGGCACTGAAGTGCCAGTCGGTCCGGTTGCCCTCGAAGACGGACTTGCGCCCCGTGAGCGCGGTGCCGTTCGGGCCGTCATAGCCCGCTCCATTCGCGGCACCCACCGGATCGACGAACGGGTTGATCGTGACGCCGTCGAGGTTGAAGCGGTAGTACGTATAGCTCTTGTAGTCCTTCGTGTAGCGCACGCCGCCCGTCAGGGCGAGCGCGTCGGTGACATCCCAGAACAATGTTCCGAACGCCGCCTTGGAGGTGGTCTTCACGGGGTCATTCCCGAGGAACTGCAGCGGGAAGATGGGGCAGGTGGGCGTTGGCAGCCCCCCGATCGCCGCGCACACGGGCCCCGGGACGCCGATGGCTACGTAGCGGATGTCCTGCAGCGTGTAGTACGTCGTCTTCTCGTCGGAGTAGTAGCCGCCGAGGGTGCCACGGACGCTCTTGGAGAAGTCCACGTTCAAGCGCAGCTCCTCGCTCCAGAACCAGTGATCGAGGATGTTGTTGCCGAACTGAGTCTGGGCCGGGGACAGGTCGCCGTCGATGCTGAACGAGTTGTTCCAGTTGTGGTAGCCCGTGATCGAGTTCAGCTTCACCGCATCCGTGATGCCGATATTGAGGTTGAGCGCGAAGTCGTAGGCATCGAAGACGTTGAGCTGTTGGCCCGACGTGGCAGGCAGGGGAAAGCCCTGCAACGGCGGGATCAGGCCCGCGGTGTAGGAGCCGGCGCCGTTGCCGAGCGTGGTGTAGTTGCACCACTTGCCGCAAAGGAAGCGCGAGTCGAACGGCAGGCCATTCGGCGTGTTCACGTTGGGATTGGCGTTCTGCCCGTACAGCAGCACCTCCGCGCCGTTGTTGTGAGCGTCGTGGATGTAGTCCGCGCTCAACAGGGCCTCGAAGCTGTCGGATGGCACGAAACGTAGCGCAGCGCGCAGTGCACGGTACCCGACGTCACCCAGCGAATACTGCCCGCACTTGATGCCGCCGCTGGAGGGCGGCGGGGCCGGGAAGGCTGCCGGATGGACGCAGTCGTAGTTGAACACGTCCACATAGCCGTCCTGATTGGCAAAGGTGCCCGCGATGCGCGCGAACAGGGTATCGGTGAGCTTGAAGTCCGCCGCGCCGCGCAGTTGCAGCAGATTGCGCGTGCCGTACGTGGCGGACACGTAGCCGTCGCCATCGCCCGTGGGCTTCTTCGTCACGAAGCGGATCGCGCCGCCCTCGGAGTTACGACCCTCGAGGGTACCCTGCGGTCCACGCAGCACCTCCACGCGCTCGACGTCCATCAGGTCGAAATTCGCGCCCGTCAGGCGCGGATAGTAGACATCGTCGATGTAGAGCCCCACGCCGGGTTCGAAGGCGGGATCGAAGTCGGCCTGCCCGAAGCCGCGGATGAACGCAGTCACCGATTCACCGAAGGCCGCCGACTGCTGACGGAACGCCACGCTCGGCGCGCTGGTCAAGATGTCCGACAGTCGTTGCGCGCCCTGCTGCGCGATCGTGTCCGCAGTAAACGCAGAGATGGCGATGGGCGTGTCCTGCAGCTTCTCCTCGCGGTACTGCGCGGTGACGACGACCTCCTGGAGCTGAGTGGTCGGCGCCGTGGGCGCCGCGGCATCCGCCGCCAGGACGAGTCCGCTGATCGCTGTGCCAAGCGCCGCAAACACGCTTAGCGCGCACCACCGCAAGTTGGAAATCCGGCGCTGACTAGCTTCCATCTCACGTCCCCCCTCTAGTTGCCGATCGTTGACGACGCGGTACCGGAACGCCCCTTCGTTTTTTGTAAGTAGAACAAACAACTTGGTTGTTTGCAAGACATACGATCTCCAATTCGTGGCGTCCGTGCAACGGGTGACGGCCGCAAGCCTTACGGAGATCGGCCGGGCTGAAGCGCCATCGCGGCTGAGGGCAGTGCAGTCACGGGTTCATGCCTCACGGGCCAGCGTCAGCCCGAAGCGCGGATGCGCAAAGTGCATGGGCACGTCCTGCCGGTGCGGCCAGGTGCGGCGGACCTCGGTGGCCGGGAGCAGCACGTCCGGGCCCAGCGGATTTGCCGGATAGATCTGCGTTGCGGGCTGCAGGTGTGCGATGGTCCTCGACCAGCCCTTCTCGTATTCCGCCTGCCACTGCATCATGTAATCGAGACGCTTGATCTTCCAGACGTCGCGCTCGAGGACATAGTCGTTCTCGTAGAGGCCCGCCTCGAAGAACTGCAGGGGCAGCCCCTCCGGTTTGTACGGGCGCGTCTCGTGGCAGCCACCCAGGAGCAGTCCGCGGAAGCGGCCTTTGGCGGTGCGCCGGTCCGGCGCCACCGTGATGATGTCCTGCATCTGAAAATGATCGAGCAGAAACCCGTCGACCGGTCCGTTCACTCCTTGGGTGAAGTAGTTTTGGAACCAGGTCCCGTAGAGACGGCGCACCCCCGCATGCCCGTGGTATTCGCCGGAAAGGAAAACGACGACGCCGTCCTCGGCGAACAACCCTACGATATCCTCCGCCCGATTGAAGTCGCAGTAGTAGCCATACGCCCAGTGCAGCCGGCGAATAGCGTTGGTGTCCTCCAGCTCCCCGACTCGATGTTCCAGAGCCGCCAGCCGTGCTTCGAGGTCGGACATGGGTCACCTCCGCGTGTTGGTTTGCACTGAACGCTAACAAATGTTACCTAGCGAGGCGAGGGAGAAGCGCATGGACCTCAAAGGCAAGACGGCACTCATCACCGGCGGCGTATCCGGCATCGGCTTCGGTATCGCGCGTGCGTTCGCCACTGCAGGCATCGATCTCGTGCTGACCTACCGCAATGAAGAGTACCGCGCGCAGGCGGCCGACTGGTTCATGCAGCAACGCCGCCCGCTGCCGCGCTTCATCGCGCTCGACGTCACCGACCGCGAGCGTTGGCGCGAGGTGGCCGAGGAGATCGGCCCGGTGCACATCCTCGTCAACAATGCCGGCGTCAGCGTGTTCGGCCCCACCGATGCCGCAAGCTACGCCGACTACGACTGGATCATGGGCGTGAACTTCGGCGGAGTCGTGAACGGACTGGTGACCTTCGTTCCCCGCATCAAGGCTCTGGGAGCGGGCGGACACATCGTGAATGTCGCCTCGATGGCCGGGTATCTGCCGGGGCCCCAGGCGGGCATCTACACGGCGAGCAAGTTTGCCGTGCGCGGCCTCACCGAGTGCCTGCGCTTCAATCTGGCGCCGTACGGAATAGGCGTGTCCCTGATGTGTCCGGGCCTCACCCGCACCAACGCGTGGGATTCCGCGCTCAGACGCCCGACGCGCTTCGCGGCCTCGGGCTTTGCGCCGCCGGATCGTACCGAGCTCGCACGCTTCGGTGAGGCCTTCGAGGCCGGAATGGATCCGCTGGAGGTGGGGCAAAAGACCCTCGCCGGCATGAGGGAGAACCGGGCGGTGATCTTCACCCACCCGGAATTCGCCGAAGACTTCGACGAGATCCACCGTGCATGCTGCGCCGCGCTGCCACAGGAGCCGGTCCCGGAGGGACGCCTGCACATCGAGCGCCTGCGCCGCGCGGCGATGCGTGCAGCCGCTGAGGGCAAGCACGTCGGCCTCGACGACCTGACATGAACGCACCGCAGCGGGGCGGCCGAAGCACCCCATACGCCCGACTGAATTGCAACGAGGGCTTCAGAACATTCCGTTGGTGTTGGCCGACTTCTCCGGCACCGGCTGCGCGACATCCCAGTGCTCGGCGATCTTGCAGTGGTCCACCCGCAGGATGTCGACGATCGCAAGTCCCCGCTCGCCCGGGTTGAACACCCCGTGCGAGTGCACGGCGACGAGATTCCCATCCGCGATGATGCGCTTGATCGAGTAGCTGATGTCGGGGTGGGACTTGAAGAAGGGCTCCAGAAAGGCGATCGCCGCGTCGCGGCCGGTCTGCGCCAGGGGGTTGTGCTGGATGTAGCCGGGCTCCACCCAGGTCTCGAACGCCTCGCGCACGCGCTTCTCGACGTAAAACTCGTTCATGAACTTCGTGACCACTTCCTTCGGCTTCAGCTTGCACTCTTCGGCCTGGGCAACCGTGACCAGGGTCAGCGTCGCGGCGAGCAGGATGACGGTCGGGCGCATAAGTCTCCCCTTGTTTCTGCGTTATGAGTGGTTCAGTCGGGCGGCGGCGATGTCGGCACCCTCGCGTAGTGCCCGCAATTTCTTCCAGGTGACGGCCGGGTCGATCTTGCCGTAGCCGGCAAACGTACCGAAGCCGCAGTCGGTGCTGGCGATGACGCGTTCGACGCCGACGATGGCAGCGAAGCGCTCGATGCGCTGGGCGATGAGCTCGGGGTGCTCGAGGCAGTTGGAGCGCGTGTCGATGAGGCCCGGCGCGAGCACCTTGTCGTCGGGAATCTTCGCCTCGGCCCAGACCTTCCACTCGTGCTCGTGGCGCGCGTTCGCCGCCTCGAAGAGGATGGTCGCCGGGCGTGCCTTGAGAATAATGTCGAGCACGCGCTCGAGCGGGATGTCGTGGTCGTGGGGCCCCTCGTAGTTGCCCCAGCACACGTGCATGCGCAGTTTCTCCGGCGGGATGTCCGCGGTCGCGGCGTTCAGCGCCTCGACGTTGGCGGCGGCGATCTTGAGGAACTGCGCCTCGCTCAGGTCCTGGTAGCCGGTGTGGCGCGCCATCGCGAGATCCGGACAGTCCAGTTGCAGCTGTATCCCGCTCGCCGCGATAGCGGTGTACTCCGGCCGCATGGCGCTCACGAGGTCCGCCAGGTACGCCTCGTGGCTCGGGTAGAACGCGTTGGGCTGAAATGCCGTGATGAGCCCAGGCGATGCGGCGTTCAGGAAACCACGCACCGCGTGCCCGGCGAGCGCGCGGATGAAGCGGCGGATGTCCTCGTGACAGGGCTCGAGATTGACGAGGCGCACGGGACCCACGCAGCTTGCGCGCACGAACTCCTGCTCGCCCATGACGGCCGCGAGCTTCTTGCGCAGCTCCGGCAGTCCCGCGAGATCGAGCGCGGGCTTGCGCTCGATGCGGCCGCCGAAGCCCGACAGCCGCTCTTTGACGTAGGTGGAATATCCGACCTTGCCGAGCTCACCGTCGCTCACGATGGAAATGCCGGCTGCCGCCTGCTTCGCCACGGCATCATCCACAGCGGCCTGAGCCAGGCGGTCGAAGACGGCGGCGTCGTAGGGCCTGCCATGGTCGCGGGCGAGCAGGAGCGGCACCAGCTCATTCCCCCGCGGCAAACTGCCGACGTGTGTAGTCAGGATATCCGGCATGAATGTCCTGTTGCCTTTTGTAGGCAGTACATACAAATATGTCGCAACCGGGCTCGCCCGCGCAAGCGGGCAGCCGGCGCTACCGACGCGCCTTCACGCTTCGAAGGGAGAATCCATGAGCGACATTGCCGCACTGACGGCCCGCATCGAGAAGCTCGAGCACGAGCTGGCGATCCAGCAGGACATTCATCAGATTCGCCGCGTGCAGTACACCTATGGGTATTTCATCGACAAGTCGCAGTACAACGAGGTCGTGGATCTCTTCGCCAAGGATGGCGAGGTGTGGTTTAAAGGCGGAATCTTCCGCGGCAAGGCGGGCGTGCGACGCCTGTACGTCGAGGACTTCCGGACGCAGTTCACCGAGGGTCACAACGGCCCACGCTACGGCTGGCTGCTCGATCACCCGCAGATGCAGATGGTGATCGACGTGGCCCCGGACCGCAGCACGGCGAAGGCCCGCGGGCGCTCGATGATGCAGGCGGGGCTGCACCACACGGCCAAGGGCCGGCAGCGCGCCTGGTGGGAGGGTGGCATCTACGAGAACGACTACCTGCGTGAAAACGGGGTGTGGAAGATCAAGGCGCTGCGGTATTTCCCGTTCTGGCACGGCAGCTTCGCGGAAGGGTGGCAGAAGACCCCGATCGACTTCGTCCCCATGTACACCACCTGCTATCCGCAGAACCCCCTTGGACCGGACGAGCTGATGAATCCCCAGCCGCGGCTGTGGCCCGCGACCGACACGGTTCCGTTCCACTATGCGCATCCGGTGACGGAAAAGCCGATCGTGCTCGACAATAGCCGCGCGCGCGAAGGGTTCA
>Ga0210409_10006075_pt1 | contig 12601 bp, 12 predicted proteins | sample IncBWH17MmetaG_FD_161649 | JGI IMG/M metagenome (GOLD analysis project Ga0210409, IMG submission 161649) | Forest soil microbial communities from Barre Woods Harvard Forest LTER site, Petersham, Massachusetts, United States - Inc-BW-H-17-M | ecosystem: Environmental > Terrestrial > Soil >...
GATCAAGTGCGAGCGCTGCAGGTGGAAGCCGCGCGCGCCGAGATATCCCACCGAAACGGTGGTATTGGGGCCGAAGCTTTTCTCCACCTGCGCATTCCATTGCTGGATGTATTGCGCGGGAGCGTGCGGATCGAAGGCGGTGAAGCTGACGGTCGTCGCCGGTAAAGTTCCTTTCCCGAGAACCGGCGTACCGAAATTCAGAGTACTGATGTAGAGCGCTGCGGGCGGCGTGAAGTTGTCGGCCTGCTGTGTTTCGGGGAAGACGTAGGGAACGTTGTGGCGCTGGTTGCACCAGGTATTCTGATCCACGGGCGTGTAGAAGACTCCATACGCTCCGCGCAAGATGATGCCGTAGCGCGGCAAATTCTTGGCAACTCCAAAGCGCGGTGCGAAGTTGTGCTTGTTGGCGAACATCAGCCCTTTGGGATAGCCAAGTTCGCCGCCGATGAACGGTGATGGTGTGCCGTTATTAAAAGTCAGGTTCGCGTTAGTGTTATTGAGATCGTAGAGTGGGCTGGTGTACTCGTAGCGGAGGCCCAGGTTGAGGGTGGTGGTCGGGCTGATCTGCCAGCTGTCTTCCGCGTAGCTGTCCCAACCCCAATTGCGAAGATTCATCTGCGGTACGCCCGCCTGGCGCTGCTTCACGCTCGGAAGGCTGAGCAGCAGGCTGGCGAAGCCTGAGCCGCTGCCGTCGTTGAATCCGAATTGCGTCGTGTAGCCGTTGGTGAACTGGTAGTAGCCACGGTTCTGGAAGAAGCCCCACATGGGCCAGATGTAGCGACGCGCATCGCCACCGAAGCGTAGCGCGTGATGTCCGTGCTGCCAGGCGAACGTATCGCGGAGTTCGATGGTTGTGTCCCAGGCATGCATTGGGGTGGCGGCGAAGGTGTCGCCGATGCCGGTATAGCCCTGTGCAGCGAACCAGGGCGCGCCCCAGGCACCCGGTCCGCCAAAGCCGATTCCCTGAATGCCGAGCTGACCGACGATGTCGTTGACGTTGTCGTTTTGCGAAGTGCGGTCCATCGAGAGCCGCGACATTGCAAGCGACGCAGTGTTCAGCTTGCTGCTCGAAAAAACATGGTTCCACGAGATGACGGCTTGCTGGGAGAGATTGTCGAAGTTCACGCCGAAGCCGGGCAGGTTCTCCGTGGTCGAAGTAACACCGCTGCTGGGCGAGAAGCCGTTCTCCGCGCCGAGTGAGTAGCGCAACATGATCGTGTCATTGTTGTCGAAGATGTGATCGACGCGGACGGTTCCTTGGTTCTGATAGTGATTCTCGTTCCGGATGTCGAGATAGTTGTTCGAGTCCGCGCCCACAGAGGTCATCATCATGTTGGGCATAGGCACGTATTTCATCAGGAACGCTTCCAGTTGGGTGTTGATGCGGTTGCTCGGGATGACGTTCCCGGGGAACTGGCTGCGCTTGTAGGGAAAATTCGAAGCGTTGGTAGGCAAAGCCGGGTTGTAGTTCGGGTTCGCGACGGCGGTGGTTGGGTCGTAGATCTTCACGTTGCTCTTGCTGAAGTCGCCCATGAGTTCGGTCTGTGTGGGGACGGTGAGCGTCTGGGCATCGGCTTGTGCGAGCCGCAGGCCTTCGTAGTTCACAAAGAAAAACGTCTTGCGCCCCTTGCCGAGAAGCGGGCCGCCGAATGAAGCACCGTAGTTGTTCTGCACGAGGTGGTTGTTGCCCATGGCTGCAAAGGGGCTCGCATCCATCGCGCCGTTGCGCAAGAATTCGTAGACCGTGCCGTGATACTGGTTCCTGCCCGAGCGAGTGACGATGTTGATCTGCCCGCCACCGGCGCCGCCCATGTCGGCGGTATAGCTGCTGGTCTCGACCTGGAACTCCATCACCGAGTCGGGCGAGGGGCTGAGGTTCTGCGTGTTGAAGGTCGGGTCGGTGTTGGTGGCGCCATCGAGCAAGAAAAAGTTCGCATTAGGACGAGCGCCGCCGATGACGACAGCGGAGCGCTGTCCGGGCCGCCAATAAAGAGGATTGGTTTCTCCCGTCTGCGCGCCAAAGCCTATGTGCGTTCCGGGCACAGTAAGGACGAGATCGATGAGCATGCGTCCGTTGAGAGGGAGTTCCTGAATCGACTTGGGCTCGACGACATCGCCAACGCTGGCATCCGTGGTGCGAAGAATATCGGAGAAGGCATTTACCTGAATGCCTTCGTGCACCGGGCCGACCTTCAAGGGGACATCGATGGCGAGCTTCTGTCCGACTTCCACGTGTATCGATTGCGCGCCAGGCGCGAAGCCATCCGCGGAGGCGGTTAGCTCGTAATCGTCCGGCAAGAGCGCCGGGACGTAGAACAAGCCGCTCCCGTTGGTGGTCACAGCGCGGGTTGCGCCGGTGCTCAGGGACTTGAAACGAACGGTGGCCTTCGCGATCGGCAGCGATTGCGCGTCGGTGACCTTGCCGGAGACGACCGCGTAGTTGCTCTGCGTGAATGCGAGTGCGGAGTAGAGGAGGATCGAGCCGACGAGCAGAAACGTTCGCATGTACCCACCAAGTCAGGAGATTCCGAGCGGCAATGGGTGACAACGGCGGGAAGCGACCGCATCACATCCACACGATGGAGACTGCCATCCCGAGTGTCGGACACTTTATCGACGTGAGGATTGCCCAGCAATAATGGGAAAACACTAGTGGCGGCGTTGGTAATAAGAGAGAACCTTTCTACTAAAGATTTGACCGCAAAGATCGCGAAGGATGCGCGCAAGGGTCGCGAACAGAATCTGAAAACGCCGATTGTGCAGGCGAGATTCGGCAGCGGCTTGGTTGCCGCGCGTGTCGGAATGACAGGCTCCAGGCGCGTCGTTGATTGTCCTATTTTGAGAACACTTCCGCGCATGTTCCGCGTGGCTATGCATCATTACCAAAGACATCTTGCCGGTTGCCCGGTGGAACATTCCCAGAGCAATACTCCCGAGTGGGGCTCTGGACGTGGGTTTGGGGTTAACGTATGGGCTACGACGCCGGTGGTGGGTAGCCGTGCGTTACCTAATTTTTCGCTTAAGGCAGCCACTATGCAAAGCTCTTACTCCCCCGCTCCCCTACGGCGCAGTTCCAGAGTGCCGGCCAACGTACCCATCCTGGTGACCAGTCTGGAGCCGGATGCCCGGTTCTCAGAAGTGTGCGAAACACTGGTGGTGAGCGCTCACGGCTGTTCGATGAAGTCGCCCGTGAAGCTGGACGCGGGGGTGCTCCTGCACTTCCACAGTAAAGACGGCCGCGAGACGACGGCGAAAGTGGTCTATTGCGAGCCGTTCGATTCGGAGCGGGGCTGGCGTCTGGGCGCACGCCTGGACCGTCCGCAGAACTTCTGGGGACTGAAAACCATTCCGCAAGATTGGTCGCGCTTGCCCGCGCCTGCAGAACCGACAGGCGACCCATTGCCAGCCAAGCTGATGGGGAAAAATGTTCAATCCATGCAGCCGGCAGCGACGGAGAAGATTCCGGCATCGCTGAAGGGCATGCTGGACAACCTGCAGAAGCAGGTCGGCGAGGACCGCCTACGGGGATTGGTGGCGGATGCCATGCGCCCGCTGCTTTCGGAACTGGCGGAATTGCGTGAAGCGGTAGCCCGTTCGCAGCAGCCGAAAGAGCGCAGCAAGTTCGAAGTCTCCCTGTCGCATATTCCGCCGGAGGTGCAGGATCAGATTGAAACTCGACTGCGGAAAGAGCTGAATCCGCGAGTGATGGACGAGGCGCGATCTCAGTCGGCGCGGGTCCTGGAGTCAGCCAAGAGCGCGATCGAGAAAACAACCTCGGCCAGCCACGCGGAATTCCGTGAACGCGTGTCGGAAGACTTGCGCACCGTACAGAAGAAGGCGGAGATCGTTTCCGCGGAGGCCGAGAAGCGCGTTCAGGGTATTTCGGCCGAGATGGAGAAACGGGTGCAGGCGGTGTCGTCGGAGACGGTGAACAGTCTGCGCGACCATCTGCGGCGCGAGATGGGCGAGTTCCACCAGCACGTGGTGGATGCGGGAGCCAGGCTGAAGCACCTGAGTCAGGAACTGCTGCAGGCACAGGAGAAGACCCTGGCGGGCGAGCACCATGCCCGCCGTCAGGATCTGGAGCTGTTGCAGGCAACCGTCAAGGAAGAATCAGCCCGGCTGCAAGCCGAGGTGGTCGATCTGGATGGACGGATTGCGAAGCTGGACGAATCCGCCCGCGGGCTCGAGTCGGGCTTGGATATCCGGTTGTCGAAGCTCGCCAGCAGCACGGTGAGCAGCGCCCGCTCCCAGCTGGAGACTACGGTGGACGTGATCTTGCAGGAGCTGGGTACGCGCAGCGCGAAAGAACTCACCGAGCAGGTGGATGAGGCGGCGGTGCGACTCGGGATTATCCAGAAGGGAATTGAAAACGCGGTTTCGGAGTCGATGCGGGTGCAGGCGGCGGGGACTCTGGAATCGTTCGAGAAGAGCCTGGAAGACCTGTCGCGGAAGTCGGTGGAACGTTGCCGCGGCGCCTTGGCGAACGGCTTGAATTCGTTGGCACGGAGCTTGGGAGAGCAGTTCCGGCTCGAGGAGTAAAGAACAGGGCAGCGCCCCGCTCGAGAGCTTTCGATTCTCCGCGCTTCGAGAATTAGTGAGGATTCACATGCCGTGGATATCGGCCTGTGATCTTCCGGATGAATCCGTGGAGGCGATGTCCGCCTCCTGCATCCGGCCAAAACATGAACGGACACTGGCCCGGGATCACCTGAATCCCGTGTTCCTCGCAGAACTCGACTGCCCGCGGGCTGACCGCTCCTTTTCCTCCCGCCCGATACATCCAAACTCGACGTACCCCTGCCTCGGCGCAATCGCTCACCACAGAATTGGTCACTTTCGGGGAGGTCATCAGAAGGGCCGCGTCGACTGGAGGCTGGATGTCTTGTATGCGACGGAAGCAGCGCCGTCCCTGAATCTCGGCCGAGCAGGGATTCACGGGAACAACGTCATAGCCGCGCCGACACATTTCTTTAAACAGAGCGACGCTGAAGCTCTTGGGCTCGCGGGAGAGCCCAACCATCGCAATCCGTTTCTGCGCCAAGAACACCTCGATCGTCTCCAGAGATACATTTTGAGCGGTCATTTTTCCTCCTGTCGACCAGTCCCCGTCTGAGGCGGTATGCGCGGGACCGAATCCATGTATGAGCTCGTCCAGATAGACGGTCCTCGTGGGGGACGCTGCTGTCGGCGGAAATTTAGCATTTTGTGGTGGATGTCGCTGTGACCTCAATCACCACGTCGTGGACGGATTCGAGCGTTCGTTCAGATGACGGGACTCGTCGTTTCTAGCCGGGCAGGCTGCGGAGCTGGCGTCTACGGAGGGCGACTCCACCCCGTGATGCCAAAACCGGGCATTTCTAGGCCCCGGCGGCGCTTCCCACGTGAGTGAACAGCGAAGTGAGGGCCTCCGGGATATCCCCACGTGACCGGACGACGAGAACCGGTACCTCTTAATTACTTAGCCGTTGGCGGAATGCTTCGGGAAACCGGCATTTGCGTCGGACGCAAGGACGATTGGACCGGTACGGCGCATGGTGGTCCAGTCGTACCCGAAAGCGGTTCCACAAATCAGGCAGACCTGATAATCCTGCCCGTGGGTGCCGCTGTGAGGCCAAGAGAATCGGTGAGGGCAGAGGTTCTCGATGAGCCGCTGGAGGAAACGGGTCGCCATGCTGGTCGTACTCCTTAGGAATGCGGGGTCGCGAATAAAATCTCGCGGTGCCGGGAGACTCGCGAGGTTGGCCAGAATCAAATCGCGCGAAACGCCCGTCTGGTGCTGGTTTTCACAGTAACACGAGAATGAAAAAACGCGTCACGCCGTGGTGCTGCTTCGAATGTGCCTAGGGTCAGTGTTCTATGTGCCGAGTTCGCGCCGTGGTTCATTACTATGATTCACGGGGCGAGAGTACAAATGTGAGTGCATATTGAACGCAGAAATCGTCCCGGATCGTTGAAGGTGCAGCTTGGTTCCGCTTTCACGGACGAAGGAACTCGTGTCACTCCGGTTTGGATTAGCCTTAAGACTGCGGAGTTGACGCTCCGCTTGGACAGCCGAGCGCTTCCTCCCTACGTAAGTAGTGTCGAAGTCGGCCGTTCGTGTCCAGTGGTCCGACTCTGGATGTACTACTGTGTTCGAGGCGTACAAGCCCTTCCGTAATCTATGGAGTGTGATTACTAACTTCCTATACTCAGCCTTGTCATGAGCACCCTCCCCCAAGTGCAAGTCACCCCGCGCTCCCCCCGTTTGCATCTGGACGGGGGTACCCCAGCGGTAGTGAGATTCCCGGATGGCGAGCGCGTCTCAGGAAGTTTGGAAGTCGTATCCCTCAGCGGTGGCCTGTTGGCGCTGGAAAACACGCTGGAAAAGGGATCTCAAGTAAAACTGATGTTCGTGACCGGCGCCGGATCGGTGCTGGCGGGCGCAGAGATGTTGGCTCCCGTGAGCCGCTCCCGGCAGCCGTTCCGGTTTATCTCACTGGCGCGGCAGGATCGCTACCGGCTCGAGTCGATCATTCCAGTTTCGGTGTATCAGGACATCGTTGAGCCGGACTGGATGAAGAAGCTGCGAGCCGCGTCGCAAGATCGATATGAGCCGAAGAAGAAGCGGCGCATGAATTTTACGGTATGCGCGGTCGGGCTGATCACGATTGGTCTGATGGCCGCCATGTTTTTGGCGCGGCTTCCGTTGTTGAGATTGGTCGGAAAGTAGCCGGCAATCGTATGGGCATGACGAGCACTCGCCGCTGGCCGCGATACCACGTGCACCTGCCTGTCTTTATTTCCAACGAAACGGATGTTTCGACAATTGCCGTGCCCGGAGTAGTTAGCGAGATCAGCCGGGGCGGGATGGAGCTGTACGGGGGCGTGCAGCGGCGGCCGGGCGATCTGATGGAAGTGGAGTTCCAGGCTGTGGGCGTGCCGCGCGTGGCGGGCGTGGTGCGGAGCCAGTCGGGATTCTGCTTCGGGCTGGAGTTCCTCAGCACGCTGCCGGGCGAGCCGGGAGGCACGCTGAGCGCGTTGCGTCCATTGTCGCGCGAGGATGGACGGATGACGCTCGGAGAGCTGGGAATCAGCCCGCAAGGGCATCGGGCTCCGGCCGCCAGCGCCAAAGACGAGGTGGATTCCGACGACGCAGTTTTTGTAGAGATCTTTCTGGACCGGCACGACACGTTTTTACGGGAAGCGCAGATGGAGATCCAGAACCTTCGCCAGAGGGCGCTGCGGCTCAAGCAGTGGCGGGAGGAAATGGAATCCCTGCTGCGGAGTGGGATGGGCGGACGATAGAAGCTTTTGTACAGGTTGGTGCAACTTCTTCGGTCCGGACGTGAACCGGACCGGATCGTGTACAGAGGGTTTGCTGCCGTGAACTAAGAAATATCAAGGCCGCTCGAAAGAGCGGCCTTTTCTTTGGTGTGCCGAGCATGTTCGACAGCTAGGAGGTGCAAGTCCTCTACCCAAACTGATGGAGGGGAAGGGTTAGCGAAGCGCAAAGGTGAAATAACACCCGCCGCGAGGCGGGGCCTGAAAGAAGCGCGGAGCAAAGACGCGAGCCGATGAACAAGAACCGGATACGAGGCCTACGGTGGGGGGCGAGCGGGGCAAGGATGGCGAAGCCCATATCCATCAAGCTCACTGGTGGTAAATCCGGCGGTTGCGTGGCGAAGGCGGTCGAACTTAGCTCGGGAGATCTGCGGCATGTCACGGATTCGTGACGGAGGGTGAATCGATTCATCCAGACCGTGTCGCAGAAGTCAGCCGAGGGCAAAGTAGGGGATGCAGTCGGCGAAGCTATGGAGGCACTCCAACGCCGAAAGGCGGAGCAAACAAGATAGGCCCGAGCCGGGAACGATGATCCGAAGGCCCGAACGGTACCCCGCAAGGGGAATAAAGGAAAGGGCGAGTAAGCGGCGCAACTCAGGAGCGGACAGCGGCAGAAAAACCGGCCCGAACAAGGGGTGCTGGCCTTTCCGGCGGAAAGTAGGAGGGATGCTCCGAAGGCCGCTGAGCAAGGGACCGAAACACTTATGGCGCAGCGCACGTCGGAAAGCCTGGCCGGAACCGAACGACGGATGGAAGAAGTCTGCGAGCTGGAAAACTGCAAGCAGGCATTACAACGAGTCCAGGCGAATAAAGGGAATCCGGGGGTAGACGGGAGGACCGTCGACGAGCTCTCGGAGTACCTGAAGCAGCACGGGTTGAAGATCGGGGAACAGCTACGAAGCGGAACTTATCAAGCGCAGCCGGTAACACGGGTGGAAATCCCGAAGCCGGATGGCAGTGGAATGCGCAAGCTAGGCATCCCTTGCGTGCTGGATCGCTTTATTCAGCAGGCGGTGCTGCAGGTTCTGCAGAAGCGCTGGGACCCGACGTTCTCCGAACACAGCCACGGTTTCCGACCGGGGCGCAGTGCGAAGCAAGCGGTGCACAAGGCGCAGCAGTATATCGCCGAAGGATACCGCTGGGTGGTGGATCTCGATTTGGAAAAATTTTTCGATCGAGTAAACCACGACCGTCTGTTAGCGGCGGTGGCCGAGCGCGTGGCCGACAAGCGAATGCTCAAGTTGATCCGAGCGTTTCTGAAGGCCGGAGGGATGGAGGATGGGTCGGTTAAGTGCGGGGGATGAGGGCACGCCTCAAGGCGGTCCGCTTTCACCACTACTTTCCAACTTGGTGCTGGACGAACTGGACCGGGAGTTAGAGCGGCGCGGTCACCGCTTCGTCCGCTATGCCGACGACTGTAACATCTACGTCAGCAGCGAACGAGCAGGACAGCGAGTGATGGAGAGCGTTACGCGCTTTATCACGCACCAACTCAAACTGAGGGTAAATCAGACGAAGAGCGCCGTGGCCCGACCTGGGCGAAGGAAGTTTCTCGGATTCAGCCTCACCGGTGAACGAGAACCGCGGCGGCGCATCGCCCCCAAGGCTAGCGCTCGCTTTAAGGAGAGGATTCGGGAACAGACACGTCGAACCCGTGGCATCAGTCGGACGCAGTTGGTCACACAGATCGCGACCTATCTGCGGGGATGGCTCGGATACTTCGACGATTGTCAAACGCCCTCGGTGTTGCAAACCCTTGAATCGTGGCTACGCCGTCGACTTCGGTCGGTGGTGTGGAAGCAATGGCAACGGGGACGAACGCGATTTCGCGCACTTCGCAAACGGGGTGTGGGCCAAGACCTGGCGGCGCAAACCGCCGGGAGTCCCCACGGCCCGTGGCGCATCGCCAACTCGCCCGCCTTGGCCATTGCTTTGCCGAATGCCTACTTTGCCAAGCTCGGGCTTCCCCCCATGGTCGTACGGTCTTAGCTTAATCCGCCGAACCGCCGTATGCGGACCCGCATGTACGGTGGTGTGGCAGGGGAGGCGGGGCGACCCGCCCCCCTATGCCGATCGAGCAAATCGGCTACTTTTTCATGTTGTCTTTGCTCATGCTGTCCTTGCTCATGGTGTCTTTCTTGCCCACGGGCGATTCCTTTGCTTCTTTGAAACCAGCCTTTTGCGCATCGGCTTCCGTCATGTACTGCCCGTGCTTGGTCTTGCCGTACCAGGGGTCACCTTCTTTGTGGTAGACCTTGGTGTTGGCATTGACCCACACTTTGCCGCCGCCACCTCCCGGAGCCTGCTGGATCGTCGACGGATCGACTGGCTCAGTTTTCGTCTTCGCTTTTGTTGTCTTGGCGGGCTTGGATGTGTCGGACGAAGTGGCCGGCGCCGTCTGGGCAACGCAGATTGCCGAGAGTGCGGCTGCAAGAACGGTGAGGATTACGAATCGGAATTTCGGAATCATCGAAGCATTCTCCTTGAAGGGAATTGCTATTGAGGGGGCCGGGAAAAGAGGGTACGGCGGGGGATTATACAGCGGGAAAGCGATGTTCCGTGAGGAGCACCCGAGACGCGTTCTATGTTCTACTCCTTCGCGACGCTCCTATTCTGTGCCGCACCGTTCTTTAACAGAACCCACCTCCGACATCGAAAATCGCTGCGAACTGAAAAAGGGAACAGCGATGCGGCATTCCAGGACACGGTACAAGCCCGCTGACCACGCCTTCGCGGCGGTCTTGCGGATCAACCTACGCGTTGGCTCACAAAACTAGGAGGACCTTTTGCCCGCAAAAATTCTCATGGTTCTTAGTGCAAGTATTGTCTTTACACTCGGAGTCGTCCACCTAGTCTATACATTCTGGGGGCCGAAGCTCACTCCCCGTGACCCGGCGCTGCAAATCAGCATGAGCCAGATTTCTCCTGTTATTACGAAAGAAACAACGATGTGGCGGTGCTGGGTGGGCTTCAGTGCCAGCCACAGCATGGGACTTATCCTGTTTGGCTTGGTTTATGGTTTTCTCGCGTCAGCTCGCGGCCAACTCCTATTTCACTCACCGTTCTTGCTCATTGTCGGGCTGGCCATGCTGGGTGGTTTTGTTGTGCTTAGCAAGGTGTATTTTTTCAGTGCGCCTCTCCTCGGCATCAGCATTTCGTTGGCCTGCTATTTCGGCAGTCTTGCCCTGTCGTGGGTCCACCCACGGCCCGGTCCATGAGCGTATTGCTGGATGGCAGCATTTTGCCGTCCGTACACACCATCCCTAGTCAATTGACGGGAGAAGGGAAAGAGAGGGTCTCAGAGCGCTTGCATGTCTCTTCCGGGGAGGCGCACTACCCAAGTCCGTCCACTAAAGTTTGGGAGCAGCCCTCAGAGTTTTATTGCCCTGTAATCGCTGCACTCGTGACCGGTGGATCCCACTTGTTATGTGCCATGTTGGAACGATCCGTGCGCGACAGGGGGGCCATATCGCGGCGATGGACACTGACAGCGCGATGGTTGTTGCAACCAAGGATGGCGGATTGGCCCCCTGCGCAGGAGGCCCACACAGGCTTGAAAACTTCCAAGCGAGCGGTCACGATGCCATTCGGGCACGGTCGTGGGCCCAGGTGGATCACATTCGTGAGCAATTTGAAGCCCTCAACCCATGGCGGAATACGCTCGGCGTTCCATTTCTCAAATTGGAAAAAGAGAATTTCACCTCGGAAGGTGAGCGCCACCAATTGTATGCGTACTGCGTCTCAACGAAGCTCTACTGTTTGTTCAACCTGGATGAAAACGGGGTGCTGATACGAAAGCGGTCCGGCCACGGTCTAGGCTTCTTACAAGCTCCGTAAAGTATTGCTGATTGGCAGCGCAGAAGAGGCAACAAATGGAAAGAGAACCTGCCCCCTTGGATATATGAGGCGTGGCATCTAATCCTTTCGCGCGAGTTCGGTCTCCCCTAATCAGACGCCACGCTGGTTGAAGCGGCCCGCGGTCATGGCGGTGCCCATTTCAACACCTCAAGTTTTGGAACGGCTTGGCTGTTTCAAAGATATTCTCCGCCCGTTCACGGTCGTGATGGTTCCATTCCCCAAGAGGGAAGTGAATATTCTCTGGACTGGATACTTCATCCTCCCCTATTGGAAAAAACTTGACGATTTGCACGGACGTCCAATGATCAACATAGCGAGTGGTGCGACGTTCTATGTTTACGACAAGGCATCAGCCATCTCCACCAAGCCGTTGGGATGGTTTGAGGTCGGCACAATGGGTGATGAAATCAATCGCATCCTATTCAGAGCGGAAAGCAAGTTTTCCACGCCCAACGGCGCCACGTGCACAGGCAAGACCATCGGCTTACTTGTGCGAAGGCATATTGTTGCCGGTGAGTTTCACTATATCGGCAAAGAAGCATCGACCCGCTGGGGCAGCGCACCCGACCTGTCGATGATGGCTGAGGCGGGACTGCTCGACCCGATGGACAAAACGTATCGGGAGTACGAAAGAATCGTTGACCCAAAATATCTTGATGAAATCCGAGCAGCTGCCAAGCAGTTTTCCACCAAACTTCTCTCTCGTAAGTCGAGCGTTGCAGAGTGTGCGATCAGAAACTTTAAGAATGGGAAAAACACGATCAGGCCCCGCACACTCAGAAAACTGACAAGGGCGATCCATGATCTGCAAAACAAACGCATGCAGAATTGACCGGCTTTCAGTATCAGACGGATACGGATCGCTTTCTAGAAAACTTGAGAGAGCGATTGGCCAAGTTTGGACTGGAGTTACACCCAGACAAGACGCGCCGGATCGAATTCGGCAGGTTTGCCGAAGAGAACCGGAAACGTAGAGGAGAAGGGACGCCGGAGACGTTCGACTTTCTGGGCTACAGTGTGCTGCAGAAGCACACGGATAAGGAGTTCATCATGAACTAATCAACCGTGTGAATAAGCTGCGCGATAGATGAGGGAAGGTCCCTCGAGATCGGCTTTCAGGAGCAGGTCTCAAACCGCCTCCAAGCTGCTGCGGTAAAGAGCCGTGGTGGTGAGCGTTGGAGGAAAAGCGCGGGAACAAACTCGTGCAGGTGAGCGTCCGAGAGACGAACGAAAGTGAACCCTTCGAAGACGCGTCGTTAAGAAATCAAGTGTCGTCGAAACCAGGAGCGTGTAGCCCACCTGGGACAAGTCTGTGGGGTGCCTGATGACCGAGCGGACGGCGATCGGCGTAGAGGGGGCGTGAAGCGGATGCAGGCTATCGCGTGGAACTGCAGGAACCAGTCGCTTTGATGCGAAGGGA
>Ga0210409_10006076_pt1 | contig 12600 bp, 10 predicted proteins | sample IncBWH17MmetaG_FD_161649 | JGI IMG/M metagenome (GOLD analysis project Ga0210409, IMG submission 161649) | Forest soil microbial communities from Barre Woods Harvard Forest LTER site, Petersham, Massachusetts, United States - Inc-BW-H-17-M | ecosystem: Environmental > Terrestrial > Soil >...
ATCTTTGTTCGACAAAGCGGCGGGAAGGTCATGATCCGCAGTGAAATGGGCAAATGGTGGAAGGATTCGAATGTTGCCAAAAAGTTGCAGCTTACCGACGGCCAGATCGCGCAACTGGATCAGACTTTCTACGATCACAAGATGAAGCTGGCCGACTACGGCGCTGAAATGGAGAAGGAGGACTTGAAACTGCAGAGTCTGCTCGACGCTGATGAACCCAACGAAGGCCAAGTGGGGAGCCAGGTAGACCAAGTCCTAACCGCCCGGGGCAAACTGGAGCGCGAGTTCACCATGATGAATCTCGATCTGCGCAAAGTGCTATCTGTGGAGCAATGGCGCCAACTCAAGTCCATCCGCGAGGAGCGTGGTGGTCCTGGCGAACACTTCATCTATCGGAAGGTGATGCCCGGAGGTCCGCCTCCAGGCCCGGGCGCGCAAGCTATACCGCTTCCGCCGCCACCAATGCAAATACCGGACGACGCATTCTGAGCGAAGTAAAGTGATTTTGCTGCCTGCTTGTCTCCACAACCCGCAGGCAGCCTGGCTTTTTCCTCCATGTTAGACTCAGAACGTAGCCTTTCAGCGAGGAAACGCGGATGAAATTCGGCGTCATCATTTTCCCCGGATCGAACTGCGATCACGACGCATTCTGGACCATCCAGCAGGTAGCCAAGCAGCCGGTCACATTCCTGTGGCACGAATCGCATGACCTCCAGAACTGCGACGCCATCGTTGTCCCCGGTGGGTTTGCCTATGGCGACTATCTGCGAACCGGGGCCATCGCCAAGTTTTCTCCGGTAATGGAATCCGTGAAGAAGTTCGCGGAGGGCGGCGGCCTGGTTTTGGGGATCTGTAATGGCTTTCAGATTCTGTGCGAGTCCGGATTGCTCCCCGGCGCCCTAATGCGCAATGTGGGATTGAAGTATGTCTGCAAGCCGGTTCACATAAGAGTTGAGAACGCCGACACTCCGTTCACCCATGCCTGCCGGCAAAGCGAAGTCCTGACCATTCCCATCGGCCACATGGAAGGCAATTACTTTTGCGACGACGCCACTCTGGACGAACTGCAGCGGAACAATCAGATCGTATTCCGTTATTCAAGCCCGGAAGGCGAGATCACGCTGAATGCGAATCCTAACGGGTCGCTCGACAACATAGCAGGCATCTGCAGCCCAGGTCGAAACGTGCTTGGAATGATGCCGCATCCCGAACGCGCGAGCGAGCCCGAGCTTGGCGGTACCGACGGCTTCAAGATTTTCGAATCCCTGGTCGGAGCGATGGCGGAAAAGTAATCGGGGCTTTAAATTAACCCTGTTTTCCTCAGGATTTTCGCTATCTAATCTAAATTAGCACTTCCCTTTCACATTTTTCTTTGCTAGCGTGAACTCCCCTTCGCTTCCCGGACTGCCCGGTTGTTGGATTAGTGTCTTTTCTGCCGGGAGGAGTCCGATGACAGCACGAGAGATGATCGACAGTCTCTCCGGCACCCTGTTGTGCGACGACCGCATTCTCAGCGTGCCCGAGAGAAATCTGCTTGCCAATCTGTTGCAGCGCACACAAACCCAGACCAGCGCCCCGGGCAAGGACTTAGCCGAGGCAATCAATCGCACCGTTGGAGAAATCATCGCCGAACGAGCCCTCGGAGTCTTGGGGGAGAGCATGACCAGGCAATTGCTCCAGCAGGAATTTGCCTCGTCCCTGAAGCAAACCGTGGCGGTGATTCGCGCAGGCACGCCTGGAACTCCGCCGCCGAGTCCTTCACCGGGAACACGCCCCCCAGGTACGAGCCCGCCGCCAATCAGCGCGAGCACCCCTGGAACTCCACCGCCGAGTCCTTCACCGGGAACACGTCCGCCAGGTACGAGCCCGCCGCCAATCAGCGCGAGCACCCCTGGAACTCCACCACCGAGTCCTTCACCGGGATCACGCCCGCCAGGTACGAGCCCGCCGCCAATCTCATTCGCGACCGTAACCTCTCAACCGAAGACGGGCGGGGTTGCGCTGCTGGAGGCGGACGACTACGTGCCCGCCCAATGTGCGGTGCTCGACGAGTTCCTCACCTTGACCGAACTCAACACGCTGAGGCAATACGTTCTCGAACGAGAACCGCAATTCGAAATCAGCGAAGTGCTTTCGCCGGGCGTCCACGGAAGTGCCGTGGACTACGAGACCCGCCGTTCACGTGTGCTGATGAATCTGGGCGAGCATGAACGGATGATTACCGATCGTGTCCTAAACTACTTGCCGCGGGTTCTCCAGAAGTGGGGACGCGATCCGTTCCCGATCTCCCGCATCGAGACCCAAGCCACCGCCAGCAACCACGGCGACTTCTTCCACTGCCACAGCGACAATGGCGCGGAGGCAGTCGCGGCTCGAGAAATCACTTTTGTCTATTTCTTCCATCGCGAGCCCAAGCAGTTCAGCGGCGGCGAGCTGCGCATCTACGACTCGCGACGGGAAAACGATAACTACGTCCCCACCGCCAACTACCGCACCATTGTCCCCGAGCAGAACCAACTAGTCCTGTTCGCCAGTGGTCTTTCGCACGAAATCACGCCGGTCGATTGCCCGTCCGGACAGTTTGCCGACAGCCGTTTCACGGTCAATGGATGGATCCACAGGTAATGGATTCACAGATCAAAGACGAAGCTTGGCTGGCATGGATTGAGCAGCTCGCAGTCGCACCCGCGAGTGATGATCGGGAGAACGAACTTCCCCGATCGCTCTTCCACTGCCGCCTGGACGATCAGCCGGACCATCTGGTGCCAGAACGTCTCCTCCGGCCAGAGTACTGGGAGGGTCTTTCTGATCGTCCGTTTTATGTGAATCCCGCCTGCTTCTTCACTCCGCACGGAGAGTTGCCGGCGGCCTGTCCCCGCGCTGGTTTCGCCGCGCAGGGCCGGATGGTTTGGGTCAGAGATCCCGCAAACGAGGCTCTGCAACCCTTCTGGCTGGGCCCCGAACTCACCGCCATGCTCTCCGGCGCCCAACCCGGAGACCCCGCTCCGTCCACGCTTTCGCAGCAAGCACGCTGCATTCTATGTATGGCGAATGTCCTCGTGATGGACGACTACGCTTCGCATCGGCGAAAGCAATGGGACAAGATTGTATCCGTCACCGGAGCAAAGTTTCAATCGCAGGGTTACGCTCCCGTGGGCCGGCTGCTTCATCCCTTTCACATCGCGGCCCTGCGGCGCTTTTACCGTCACCAACTCCGCACCGGAAGGCTTCGCCTCGGAGACAGCCAGTGCCCTGGTCGTTACGTGTCTGACAACGACCCCGTTGCCCGCTTCTTCCATCAACAGCTAACCACAGCCGTGGCGGCTTTCGCGGGTGAACCGTTGAAAGCGTCCTACGTATATCTGGCTTCTTACCAACCTGGTGCCATCCTTAAGAAGCACACCGACCGCGAGCAGTGCGAATTCAGCGTTACCCTGTGCCTCGACTACTCACCCGAGCCGAGCAACGCAACTCCTTGGCCGCTCTGTCTGCACAAGGACTCAGGGAAGGTCACAGTCTTCCAGGGCATCGGCGATGCGCTGCTCTACCGCGGCTGCCAATTGCCGCATTCCCGCGGCCCATTGCCCGAAGGACACACATCGACTTCGATCTTCTTCCACTACGTGCGGGAAGACTTCGCAGGCAGTCTGGGTTAATCGCCGTACGCGTTCCGCACGATTGTCATCCCGAGCAGCAGCATCGCGAAGCGAAGTGGCTGCCTAGTCGAAGCATCCCACCGCTTTTGTCGCAGCATGAACGGGTCAGGGCATTCGCACTCTCGGCTCGACAGATGCTTCTCCGAACCCTTCGGAATCAAGCTATAATTGCGCGCACATATGTCCATAGCCTCTGGCAAGAAACTTGGGCCCTACGAAATTATCTCTCCGCTCGGCGCGGGCGGGATGGGTGAAGTCTACCGTGCGCGCGATACCCGCCTCGACCGCGATGTAGCCATCAAGGTTCTCTCCGGGCATTTCGTCTCTACTCCCAGTTTGAAGGAGCGCTTCGACCGCGAAGCGCGCACAATCTCACAACTGTCTCATCCCAACATTTGCCGTCTCTACGACGTCGGCTCGCAGGATGGCTCCGATTACTTAGTGATGGAATGCCTGGAAGGCGAAACCCTGGCCGATCGCCTAGTACGGGGACCGCTGCCGATCGAAGAAGTTCTGCGCTACGGGGCCCAGATCGCCGATGCACTGGACAAAGCCCATCAGCAGGGAGTGATCCATCGCGACCTGAAGCCCGGCAACATTATGTTGACCAAAGCCGGAGCCAAAGTGCTGGATTTCGGCCTGGCCAAGCAGGCTCAGGCAACCAACGCCAGCGCCAGCGTCCTGACTGCCATGACTGCGGGCAAACCACTGACCGTCGAAGGCACCATCGTTGGCACTTATCAGTACATGGCGCCAGAACAGATTGAAGGCGCAGAAGCCGACACGCGCTCCGACATTTTCGCCCTGGGTTGCGTGCTTTACGAGATGACAACCGGCAAGCGGGCGTTCGCCGGCAAGACGCAAGCCAGTGTCATCGCCTCCATTCTGGCGACTGACCCAGCACCGCTCTCGCGAGTAGCGCCCATGACCCCGCCTGCGCTGGAACGACTGGTGCGCTCGTGCATGGCCAAGGAGCGCGAAGACCGTATTCAGAGCGCGCACGACGTCAAGCTGCAACTGGATTGGATTGCCGAGGCCGGCTCGCAGGCGGGCATCCCTGCGCCGGTGGTGACCAGGCGCCGGATCTCGCACAGACTATCGTGGGCCGTAGCGGGCGTGGCCGCAGTGGTTGCCGTTGCGTTTGCCATTGGCTTCGTGTTGCGCGCTCCAATGCCCGCCAAGCCATTGCGCGTAAGCATTCTTCCTCCGGAGCAACACGCTTTTGAACCGTTGAGTGTTGCGCTGTCGCCCGACGGCACCAAACTCGCGTTTGTAGCAACCGTCGCGGGCTTAACACCGCAACTCTGGGTGCGTCCACTGGATTCGACCGCGGCCCAACCGCTAGCGGGGACCGACGATGCCAGTTTTCCCTTCTGGTCGCCGGACAGCCGCAGCCTGGGATTCTTTGCCCAGGCAAAACTGAAGATCATTGACGCCAGCGGCGGAGCCGTGCAGACTCTGGCCGATGCTCCTCAGCCTCGCGGTGGCGCCTGGGGCGGTGATGGCACTATCCTGTTCGCCCCGAACCCCACGTCTCCCTTGCTCCGCATCCCCGCGGCCGGCGGAACGCCGTTACCGGTGATGAGCGCGGAGAAGGCAGCTCCATCCACGAGCTTGACCGGTCAGCGCTGGCCTGCATTTCTCCCCGATGGACGACACTTCATCTTTTTCCAGTTTGCCCGCGACACCCAACTGGGGTCGCGTGGAAATATTCATCTGAGTGCCCTCGATTCACAGCAGGACACAATCTTAGCGGGCTCGGACTACCGTGGCCATTACGCCAGCGGACATCTGGTTTTCGTCCGCGGCGGCAATCTAATGACCCAGAAGTTCGATGAGAAGAAATTTCAGGTGGTCGGGAATCCTGTGCCCATCGCCGAACAAGTCGTCGGTGACGATCGCGGAGCTTCGGCGTTCTCTCTCTCCGGCGAGGGCAAATTGGTCTTCGTGGGCGGACAGGCGACTACTCTCGACCTGGCGTGGTACGACCGCACCGGCAAGAAGGGCGACGTCATTGACAGCGGAACCTTTCAGGATGCCCACATCTCACCCGACGGAAAGAAGGTCTCGGCAGCCCGCGCCGATGCCGGGGGACACTTGGAGATCTACATTTACGACCTGGCGCGCGGCACCAAGTCGCAATTCAGTTTTTCGCAATCGAGAGATGACGATGCCGTCTGGTCCCCGGATGAGAACACTATTGTTTTCGATTCCGGTCGCAGCGGGAGAATCGATCTCTACACAAAGCCGGCAAATGGCTCTCGCCAGGAAGAATTGCTTTATCACGACGATATCGATAAATACCCCAGTAGTTGGTCGTCTGACGGAAAATACGTCGCCTACGAAGCCTTATCGAACGGTCACTACGACGTTTGGGTGATGCCAATGTTCGGTGACCGCAAGCCCTATGCCTTCCTCAAGGAGAAGTTCAACACCCGTTTCCCGGTGTTTTCGCCGGATGCAAAATGGATGGCTTACGAATCCTATGAGGCCGGACATGGCCAGGTCTACGTCGTCGCCTTCCCCCAACCCGGAGGAAAGTTTCTCGTCGGAGACGGCCTCGGACCGGTATGGAGCCGCAACGGCAAAGAAATTCTCTACCTGGATGACCACTCCCGGGTTGCATCGGTGGAAGTCACCGCGCACGGCGACAGCATGGAGTTGGGCAAGCCGCAGATTCTATTTCCTACCCAGCCCGTCGGCCCCGGCCTGTTCGAAGTCACCCCCGACGGCAATCGCTTCCTCATGATGCAAGCGCCGGTACAGAATTCGTCGAGTCTGACCATGGTGGTGAACTGGCCGCAGCAGCCCAAGAAATAGTGGTGTAAACGGCCCATCGCGTTCAATAGCTGCCATCACTTCCCGACGCCATACTTGATCACCAACTTGGTGTCGATATACCCTGCCGAGTAGACACTGCCGTCGACCACTGCGATGCCTGTCGTGTTTCCCATGGTAGACACCGTCTTCAACACGTTTCCTTTCCGGGGGTCTAAAGCCGCAAGCAGCCCCGATTTTTGGAATCCATTTCGACCCGTGCCCGCGTCTAGAGCCATGAAGCCATCTGTCCCGTCCGAGGAGTCCCAGGAATCTGTCATTGCGTTCTCAGCGAAAGCATCGCCTGCCAGATGAAGTCATGCACAAAACAACGCTCGCAAAAACTGCAGGAACCTCATCTAGGCGACAGTACGGCGCCCAGCGCGTTGCCGGCAAACTGCGTGAACCAAATGCGATTGTCGGAGCCAACGGTAATTCCATCGGGATTCGTATAAGGTCTCCCGAACGAGAACTCGGTCAGCTCCCCGCTCATCGTGATGCGGCCCAGCGCGTTGCCCCCGGCCTCAGTAAACCAGAGGTTTTTGTCCCGCCCCACCACGATGTGCATCGGCGCAGTTCCTACACCCGAGGTGGGATACTCGCTGATTTCACCGGAGGTCGTAATTCTTCCAATCTTGCCGGCGTTATATTCCGCAAACCACAGCGCTCCGTCCGGCCCAAGAACGGTCATGAACGGCTGGGCGTTCTTGGTGGGGACCTCGAACTCGGTGATCTCCCCGGCCATGGTAATCCGTCCGATTCGTCCCGCGCCAAGTTCGGTGAACCAGACTGCGCCGTCCGGACCGGCTGCGACCTTGCAAGGGCCGCTTGCCGGATGCGGCAGCCTGAACTCCCTAAACTTATGAGTACGGAGATCGAATCGGGCAATGCGGTCGTTGACACCCTCGGTGATCCAGATATTGCCGTCCGGGCCGGGGCCAAGTCCAGCCGCGCCCCTGCCGTGCGGCATAACAAACTCGGTGATTTTTCCGGTTGGGGTGATTCTCGCGATAACGCCGCGATTCCCCTCGAAGTCGCTGTACCAGACGTTGCCATCCGGCCCATTGGACATGACCAGCACTTGGCTGGTCGGATGCAGCGGAAAAGTGCGAAGCTGCCGCCGTTTGATATCGAATCGGGCGATCTCGTGTCGGTCGATATTCGAGAACCAGAGGTTGCCGTCCCCTCCCTTCAGGAGAAATGTCGGCCCTGATCTCTTCGGAAGTTCGATTATTTTGAATTGGAAGAGCCCCGGATCGCCTTGCGACGCCGACAAAGCTTCGTCGACGCCAAACGAGCGCGTTTGTGCGGCAGACATACCGGTGGCAAGCGCGACGACTCCCGCCGCGAACAACGCGACTAGGTATTTCATTAATAGCTCCTTTAGTGCCTGACTTGTTTTCACGCTAGTCTGTCTGACGTTCATACGCTCCTCGATCGCAGCCGCCCGCGTCCTCTTTGTCGGGGCGAGGTCGACCGCGCTGGTCGGTCTTTAGCAGATGACCCTTGCCATCGGTGCAGCCACTCGGATTGCCCGAATCAATCGCCGCGCTTCCCGGAAGCAGCGCCAGAGTCTCGGTGGGACCACCATTATTCTGTAATTTCCCGAGTCCGGGATCGGTGTTGTTCAGATCGCCTGCGCCATCGAAGTCGCAGGTGCTGTCGCTGCTCAGGTTGTAGCCTCTGGAGCTCACCGCGCCGTGACAGTTTCCTCCCACATTGTTTGCCACAATACTGTTCTGAACCACAACCGTGCTTCCCTTGAGGTTGAAGATGCCGCCGCCCTTACCTCCGCGTGCGACATTTCCGCTGAGCGTGCTGTTGTTGATCACGAGTGTCCCCGACGACTGGAACAATCCCCCATTCAGAATGCCACCGGCGAAGACGCTGCCCTTGTTAGATCGTGCGACGTTACCGCTGAAGGTGCTGTTGGTGATGATCAGGGTGCCGTAATTGGCGATGCCGCCACCGCGGCGCTGGTGCGCCTCATTGCCGCTGAACGTGCTATTGACAATCGTCAGCATGCCACCGTTGCAGATGGCGCCGCCGATTTCCGCGCTGTTATCGCTGACGGTAGTGTTGATGAGGGTCAGGGTGCTGCTAGGGCAGTTATAGATACCGCCGCCGTAACCGAAGATGCCATTGCCGCCCCGAATTCTGTTCCCAGTGATGATGCTGTCGATGACCGTCAAGGTGCCGAAGCAGTTGTAGATGCCGCCGCCGCTGTCTATCAGCCCAGTGCTACCGCGGAAGGTCATTTTGGAAATCGTGACTTTCGCTTTGGGTTCCGAGCCGATGACCACGCCCTGGCCGCCGTTTCCGCCAACAACAATCGTTGTCTTCGCGTCGGACCCGATAATGTGCAACTCGAACGGGATGAAGAAATTACTCTCGTGATAGATCGCCGGAGCGACGAAGATGGAATCACCCGGCAAGGTAAGCAAAAGAGCGTTCGAGATGGTTTTGCATGCGTGCTGGGGTGACGCGCAGTTGTTGTTGTCACTGCCGTGTTTCCCATCGACATACCATTTGCTGCTTGCCATGGCCGTCGGCACGGCAGCAAACAATGCCAGCACTACAAACCAAATCAGTTTTCCAGATTTCATTTTGCCTGCTGTGAACGCGAAGGGATCTTGAGCATGGGTTGCGGCCGGGCGGGCAGCACGCAGCAATCGCCGGCCAGCGGCATTAGTGAGAGCACTTGTAGCTTGGAGAGTACGAGGTGTCACGAGCGCCTCCTTGATCGGACTAGAACGATCGGACTAAAACTGAATCGGACTACAGCGCCGGATTAAGCAAGATGGATTTGCTTCGGGGAACGTTAGAAGGAGTTTCACTTCAATGTGTCATCACGGCGTCAAGAAGAAGTAAAAAGATTGCCTAGGCTCGTAAGAAAGTCACACCCAACCCGAATGCCCCATTCTTGCGCGTTCTGCGCACAAAGATGCGAAACGAGTGGCCCACCTCCAGCAACCCGAGCAACGCTCTCCAAACAGCCGAGTCCAGATCGAGCGTTGCCAGATGAACGAAAACCTGATGCGCCCCTCGCACCTAGGCTCGCCGTGCCCGCTAAAAGAACTGCTGTCCCAACCGGAATCCAAAGCCCCCGGCAACAAACTCCGATTGCCACGCCGAGTGTAGCCGAGTTCACGCTGTCATCCTGAGCAAAGCGAAGGATCTATGCATTCTGCCTGTAGCACCAGCGAGTGGCCCACCCTCCAACGATTCTCCGCAGTCATCCTGAGCGCAGCAGACACTTCGCCAAGCGAAGCGCCTGCGGAATCGAAGGATCTGTGCCGTCCATGTCGGCCAGAAAGTGTCGGGGCATTCTCACCGTACACCGAACCTACACGGCTGCTGGCCGGACAGTAGGAGGCACACTGCTCAACGCAAAAGCCGCTTCCACAGCAGCGCGATCACAAGAACGAGAATGCCAATCACGATGCCGATCGCTCTCGCTCTGCTAGTCTTTTCCGTCATACTTTCATTCGGCCCCGGCACACCGACACACAGGCCCGGGTTGGTCCTTCGCCCGGAGGACGAGGGTGCCCCCATCAAAGTCTAAGCTGTGATAGCCAAGACTTGACCCTGCAGGCCATTCTGTCGAACGGGGTCGTTAACTGTCAGGCAGATCTTAGCCGGGCGTTCCGCGCAATAGCTGCTGAGAGGGCGAAGAACGGGCGCAAGCTTGTGATAAGGCCTGGTTTCGACAGTTATCCGTGGTAAGCGAAGCTGGCACAGTCGAAGGTCGTTGAGCAATTAATCGCCACGGATCTTCCTGTAAAGGCCATCGCTGCCGAGCTAGGATACCGAATCGCTTTTGACTTACCCCGTAGCGTTGAGAAGCGGTACTTGGTAACACCAACAAAATTCCGCAACGCCAACCGGCTAAGGCTCACGTCTCAGGAAGTATCTTAAATCTCTTCCCGCCTACGGGGATGACTTAGAAGGCCGCCATAGTGTTATGTGTCGTTCTCAAGGCCGAACCTCAAACACAGTGCCGCAACCCAGGCGTTGGCATCCACTCCCGCCTTCCCCCGTTACGCCGTATAGATTGCCCCACTTGCCCCAAGTCAGGCCGTTGGGCACGGCTCCATCGCCGTTGCTGCCGGTGAACCGGTGGAGCACGCTCTCCATCCATGCCGGACCGCCGCTCGCAGCCCGACTCAAACGGTAGACAGTACCGCCGTTAGTCTGTCCACCCCCGCTTTGGGTTGTGCCGTAGAGATTTCCAGCGCTGTCAAAGACTAAGTACCCTGAGGGGTCGATGCCATCGTTGCCACCTTGAAAGGCATGAAGGGTGGCGTAGGTCCAGTCTCCTCCCTCTTTGACTGACGGCGAGAGCTCGAATACCACGCCGCAACCGAAGCCGCCCTGGCAATTCAGGTCACCGCCAAATGCCGTAGTCCCGTACATGTTGCCCGATCCATCGAAAGTCACAGGGCCCTCAGGACTGGAGCCCACATTGTTACTCCGGTCAAAGGAATAGAGCACGGTTTCTGTCCAAGACTGGCCCTTCTCCGCCGGTGGAGTCAGCCGATAGGCGACGCCATACCCGAAGGTCCCTCCGTAATTGGTCGTGCCGTAGAGATTTCCCTTTTGATCAAACGTTACGCCCGCGAAAGGTTCTGCTCCATTGCCACCGCTTCCATCGAATGTGTAGAGCACGCGAAAACGCCACTTCCCGCCTTGTTGCGCTGGCCGCTTCAATTCAAACACCGTGCCACAGCCGCCGTGCCCACAGCCAAGGTCACCGCCGAGCCCGGCTGCACCGTAGAGGTTTCCATCGGCGCCGAAGGTTAAGCCCTGAACGTCGGCTCCATCGCTAGTTCCGTTGAGAGCGTAGAGCAGGACATATTTCCAGGCGCCGTCGCGGGAAGTCGGCGCCTTCAATTCGAAAACGCTTTGGGCCGAGTCAACGCCGTACAGATTGCCGTCTGGACCAATCACGACCAATACGGGCCCCCCTCTCTTTCCGCCCGGAAAGTCGTAGAGCACAGTTTTTCTCCACGTTCCGCCGCGAGTTCGCGGCGCCGTCAGCTTGAAGACCGTGCCATAGATAGTGGTGCCACCTCCGTTGGTGACGCCGTACAAATCACCATTCTTCGCCACAGCCGGTACACCCACGGGAAACCAGCCATCGGAATAGCTGTGTCCAAATTCATAGATCACTCGGTAGGCTTGGCCCCACACCCTGGTTACGCCGCCCAGTAAAACGACGGCAACGAGCGCCAAGGTGAAGATTCCTCTGCCAGATTGCCGTCTGAGTTTCATTGTGGATGCCTCCTTCCGAGGTGACTAAAAGGGATCGCAACGCCCGCAGGGCGCGGGAGGAAGGCTACTATATCACGGGCCGGTAACCGTTTTGTTCTCGTCGTGGTTGACGTAACATCGCGATTACACTCAAAATCCACCCAATCGAACACCTCCTGTGTCCCATACGTAGAAATTCACCAACGCTGTCCGTAAGGTCGAGTCCAAGCTATTACATCTACGCCCCTCGCTTTGTCTTCAGCTCGACCAGCAACTGCTCGATGCGATCTTCCTTTTCAAGCGCGGCTAGGCGCTCTTCCATGTTATCGGCGGCGATCTCCGACTTCGCTTGGCTCAAGGCTTCGCTGTGTGCGACTTTGCGCTTCATGCGGTCGAAGGCAGCGGCGCTCGATCCGTTGCCGCCGGCCATTTTCGCGTCGCTGGCTTTGCCTACGGCCCGTGCGCGACGATGCTGCGCGATTAGCAGATCGGCCTTGGCCTGGGCCTCGGCGAGCTTCTGCTCCAGTTGCCGCAATGCCGTCTTCAAATTATCCACTTGCGCTTTCTGATCGGTAACCTGTTGGGCGAAGCCGTCGGTCAGGTCGCGGTAACTCTCCACGCGTTCGAGTGCGGCGCGTGCCAGGTCGTCCTGCTTCTTGTCGACGGCCAGCTCGGCCTTGCGCATCCACTCCGTGACTTTGTCTTCGTTTTCCTTGCGCCGCTTTTCCAGCAGATGCTGATCGGCGATGGCAATCGCCACCTGCGTCTTCACCTGCAGAAGCTGGTTGTGCATGTCGAGAATGACTTGCTTGATCATCTTTTCCGGGTGCTCGGCCTTGTCGATCAGGTCATTGAGGTTGGCCCGGACCAGTGT
>Ga0210409_10006078_pt1 | contig 12599 bp, 10 predicted proteins | sample IncBWH17MmetaG_FD_161649 | JGI IMG/M metagenome (GOLD analysis project Ga0210409, IMG submission 161649) | Forest soil microbial communities from Barre Woods Harvard Forest LTER site, Petersham, Massachusetts, United States - Inc-BW-H-17-M | ecosystem: Environmental > Terrestrial > Soil >...
ATGCCTCCTTGCGCTCGCGCCCACTGCGGACCGCGATCGAGCTCACGCTTAATCGGAAAAGGGGGTACGAACAGGCGATCTCGGCGCGATGTCCCGTGGTACGCGGTGGCCGAGCACCCCCGCCGAATAAGTTTGTTTCCCGAAGCGCAACGGTCCGTCAACCGGCCGCCGATTCTTCTTACCCTGGTGGCCGCGTAGTGTGGCGACCAGCACATCGGAACGAGTGTTGGAGATGCACATGAATGCAGTCGCGCCTGCGGCACGCATTGCCGCTAGACCGGCCGAAAGGACGCTCGAGCTCGGCGACCGCGCCACCGGCAGGAGGACGCAGCTTCCGGTCCGCAAAGGCACTCTGGGACCCGGGGTGATCGATGTCGCGTCGATCTACCGTGAGCAGGAGGTCTTCGCGTTCGACCCCGGATTCGCGGTAACCGCTGCGTGTGAAAGCAGCATCACGTACATCGATGGTGACGCGGGGTTGCTGCTATACCGCGGTTACCCGGTAGAGCAGCTCGCCGCGCGTAGCAGCTTCATCGAGGGGTGCTATCTCCTCCTGCACGGCGAGCTGCCGAGCCGCCGCCAGCTCGAGGATTTCACCGGCAGCATCCGTCATCACACGATGATCAACGAGAGCCTGCTGCGCTTCTTCAACGGTTTCCACCACGACGCTCACCCGATGGCCATGGTGGCTACCGCCGTGGCGGCGCTCGCCGCCTTCTACGACTCGGTGGACATCCATGACCCGCGCCACCGGGAGATCTTCGCCCACCGCATTCTCGCGAAGATGCCCACGGTCGCGGCGGCCGCGCACAAGTACTCGCTCGGCCAGCCGTTCATCTATCCACGCAACGACCTTGATTACTGCGGCAACCTGCTGCACATGTTCTTCGCGGTGCCGTGCGAGCCATACCGCATCGATCCAGTCGCCACACAGGCACTCGATCTACTCTTCCTCCTTCACGCCGACCATGAGCAGAACGCAAGCACCTCCACAGTGCGCTTGGCGGGCAGCACCGGGGCAAATCCATATGCCGCCATCTCGGCAGGCGTGTCGGCGCTGTGGGGCCCGGCACACGGCGGTGCCAACGAGGCGGTGCTCGCGATGCTCGAGCAAATCGGAACGGCGGCGAAGATCCCAAAGTTCCTCGCTATGGCGAAGGACAAGTCGAGCCACTTCCGGCTGATGGGCTTTGGACACCGCGTTTACAAGAACTTCGACCCGCGTGCGAAGATCGTTCGCGAGATGTGCCACAAGGTGCTCGCCAAGCTCGGTCGCGCCGATGACCCCTTGTTTGAGCTCGCGCTGCGACTGGAGGAGATCGCGCTCAAGGATGAGTATTTCATCGAGCGGAAACTGTATCCGAACGTGGACTTCTACTCGGGCATCATCTACCGCGCGATCGGCATTCCGCGCTCGATGTTCACCGTTATGTTCGCGATCGCACGCACCGTCGGCTGGGTGGCGCACTGGCAGGAGATGGTGTCCGAACCAGCCATGCGCATCGGTCGGCCGCGTCAGCTGTACACCGGGCCTACGCGGCGGGATTACACCGATATCGCGAGGCGGGGGTGAGGGGCGAGCAGGCGGCGCCGGCGCAGATTACCGTGCAGGTGCACACATGAAGCAGACGCCTGAACAACTGACGATGCTGACGACATGGCAGCAGCACACTCATGCCGAGTTCGTGCTTGAGGATCCGCATGTTGCGCTCGCAACAATGAGCCCAAAGCCCCTACGTGATATGTGTGCCTTCGGGCACCGGCGGCGAAGGTCGCGAAGGTGTGTTTTGATTTCTACGCCAAGGATTTCCTTCCCTATATCCCGCACGACATCGAGTTGATCACGATCTTTCAAACCTTTGGGGCTGACCGAATTGTCGAGGAGATGGTGCTGCGGTTTACGCACTCCCTCCGCATGGATTGGATGCTGCCCGGTCTGCTGCCTACCAGCCGCAAAGCAGAGTTCCTGCTGGCTGGCGTCATCGGATTCCAGAACGGGAAAGTGTCTTCCGAGCACCTGTATTGGGATACAGGCAACGGTGCTGTCGCTGGTAGGTGTACTGGATAGCCCGGTGGCGGCTGCTGGAACCGGCAGCGCCGGAAAAATTCGCAACCTCGTCTCAACCGCGAGCTTGGCCCGCCAGGCAGTCAAGCATGCTTAAGCAGTCTTCCCATATCGCCGTCTTCAGCCAGTAGTCCGCGGGTACGGTTGAGCAACGCCTTACGTTGCTCGCCGAAACCGGCTCGCGCTCGGTGCAGAGTGAAGCGTCAGCGCTCGGCCGGCGTCGATGCGACGACCAGCGGATCGGGCAGCATGCGCGCCTCTTGCCATCGGCCGTAACGGTAGTAGAGCCACATCAGCAATGCGGCCACACCGGATCCCACCGGAAAGCTCCACCAGATCGCATCGGCTTGCGAGCGCGGGATCAGCAGCCAGGCGAACGGAATGCGCACCAGCCAGAGCGATGAACAACACGACTAGCGGTGGTACCGCCGCGCCAGTTGCGCGCACGACGCCACCGAGCACCATCCCGATGCCGAGCAGCATGAACGACCACACGACGATCGCGTTGATGTGCTGCGCGGTCGCCAGCGCTTCGCTGGCGGCCGGGAGAAACAGCGCAAGTGTCGGCCGGTTGAACACATACAGCGCCGCGACGAGCGCGCCTGTCATCACGAGGTTGTAGGCGACGCCCGCGACCGCCGTGCGGCGGACGCGGTCCCAGCGTCGCGCGCCCACGTTCTGCGCCGCCATCGCGGAGGCCGCCATCCCCACGGCGAGCGCGGGCATCATGACGTAGTTCCAGAGCTGCATGGCGGCGCCGAATGCCGCGGTGGTCTGCGATCCGAAGCGGTTCACCAGGCTGATCATGACGATCGACGATGACGCCAGCACGATCATCTGCAGGCCCATCGGAATGCCCTTGCGGATCAGCGCGCCGAGGACCGCGCGATCGGGGCGCAGATAGCGCCACTCCGAGCGATGCAACCACAGGAAGTGCTTGCGGCGATACATGAACAGGAGCAGCGCAGTGGCGGCAACCAGGTTCGCGATCACCGTCGCTGTCGCGGATCCTGCGATGCCGAGCGCCGGTAGCGGCCCGAAGCCGAAGATCAGCGGCGGATTGAGCGCGATGTCGAGCAGCACCGCCAGCAGCAGGAACCAGAACGGCGTTCGCGAGTCGCCTGCCCCGCGCAGAACCATCATCAGGAACGTCATGGTGAAGACGAACGGGAGGGCGACAAACAGGATTCGCATGTACGCTACGGCAAACGGCATGGCGTCGGGCGGTGTACGCATCCATGCGAGCACCGGGCCGGTGAGCAGGGCACCGAAGATGGAAATCAGCGCCGCGATCGCGACGAAGAATGTAGCGCTCGTTCCGACGACGCGCTTGGCCGCATCGATCTTGTGCGCGCCGATGTCCTGCCCTACCAGGATCGCCGCGGCCATGCCGATGCCGAACACCAGCGCGAGCAGGAAGAACAGGATCGTGTTGGCGTTCGACGTGGCCGTGAGCGCGGCTTCGCCGAGATAGTGTCCGACCCAGATCGAGTTGATCGAGCCGTTGAGCGACTGGAGCACGTTCGATCCCAGGATCGGCAGCGAGAACAGGAACAACGTGCGGCCGATCGGGCCTTCGATCAGCTTCGCGCGTGCGGTGGTGTCGGCTTTCATCGGGTGCGCAAGGCGATTCGACGACTCGCGATAGTCTCCACCCCGGCATGCTGACGAATTGCTGACCGATCGGCGGGCAGCGACGCCGGCGCATGATCGATCGCTACCGGCCGAGCTACTCGGCGACGACGACCTCCGAAGCGGATGCTCCTCGTGCTGGCTTGAGCAGCAGCACCAGCGGAATCATCACGACAAAGCTCGCGACGATGAGCCAGAACGCCTGCAGCAAGCCGAGCGTCTGTGCCTGCAGTGCGGCCTGCTGCGCGATCAACGTCAGTCCCGCGCCCTGGGCCTTGAAAGGGCATGCGTTCGATCATCCCTTGGTGAGGGCGAACTGTCGATCCTGCCTGCCGACCCCAGCCCGGCAAGAGATCGGTTCGGGTGCGAGTCTTCAAGCCGAAGGAGATTTCAGTGCCCCAGCAAGCACGTCACGGAGAGGCTTGGGCGGCCGGCCGCCAAGGCGCTCGACGTCACCGGTCACAATGTCGAACGCACCCGCCGCGAAGCTCGCCTGGATGCTGATAACGATGTTGACGACCTCCACCGGCAGACCCGCCTGCGTCAGTCCGGCGCGCAGTTGCTCTTCCGTGATGGCAAGGAACGCGAGCGGCCGGCCAGTGATTTCGCCGATGAGGGCCGCCCGTTCCGCACCCGACAGGCGCTCGGGGCCGGTAGCGTTGTAGATCGCGCCTGCATGGCCGTCGCCGATCAGGATTCCGGGTGCGGCGGCCGCCACGTCACCGCGCGCAACGAAAGCAACCCGGTTCTCGGCCAGCCCGGTCAGCACGCCCTGGTCCAGCGACGCCTGCGCCTGCTGCACGAGAGCTTCGGCATAGAAGTTCATACGCAGGATAGTCCAGGCCGGCGCCGTGGTTCCGGATCGACGGTCGAGATGATGAGCAGACGATCGAGACCCGCATAGGCCTCCGCGAGGCTTTCGGGCCGGTTGTAGTCCCCGAATCGTCCCCGAGCCGGTCCAGAGACGGTTTCGGGCGTGCGCGTGATAGCCACTACCTCGTGCCCGTCGGGACGCTGCAGCAGTTCCGAAACGACCGCTCTGCCCAAATGGCCGCTGGCGCCACTCACACCGATTTTCATGTCAACCTCCAATACTTCTGCACATGGTGAACAATTCTGCGCGGTGCGACCGATGCGTCAGGCGAAGAGCGGTTTGCAAGTTCAGCGCGTGGCGCGTTCACGGCGCTTCTCCTTCGGAGAGTCGTGTTTTCAGGCTGCTGCCGGGATCGCGAAGTTCGCCCGAGCCCACGCGGCAAACTTCGTCGGCTGTCGGCCGGCGACTCTGTTGGCCAGCGTAATTGCATCGCGCGAATCCGCACCGAGGTAGGTGTGGGCCTCGAAGTAGGCGAGCATCTCCGCGATTTCCTTGGCGCCTGGGAACCAGCCGGCGAAAAGTTCTTGCGGGACTTGCTTGAACGAGAACCGGTGTCCCTGTCGATTCAGCGTGGCGATGATCTCGTTGAAGCTCAGGAAGTCGCCGACCAGCGGCAAATGTTCGCCGTGCCCCGCGAGTTCCGGCTGCGCGAATGCACCGACCACGATGTGGCCGAGTTCGGTGATGTCGCCCATGTGAATGACGCGCTGCGCCGGATCGAGCGGCAGCGCCCAACCCACGGCCCCATCCGCTTGCTTCTGCGGAGCCATTACGCCGAGCAGATTTTGATAGAAGAACGGCGCGATCACGAATGTGTGGTGCGCGAATCCAGCCTCGCTCACGATGCGGTCGATCTTTGCTTTGTCCGTGAAATGCGGGACATCGAGCTTGCCGCGGCTGATCGTCTCCACGTTCGGCAGCGTCGACCAGATGAAGTGCTGAACGCCGGAATCTTTCGCCGCGTGAACGGCCGCGAGTGCCTGCTTGCGCTCGTCCGTGCCCGGTTCCCGGAAATTGGTTACCAGAAAAACCCCGTGTGCTCCGGCAAACGCGGCTTTCAGTGTTTCCGGACGATTCAGATCCGCCAGCATGACTTCGTCAGCCAACTGCGGATGCTTGGCCGGATTGCGTGTCAACGCGCGTACCTTGAATTGACCGCTCGCCTGCAGCGCGCGCACGACGGCGCCGCCCTGATGACCGGTTGCGCCGACGACGGCGATGAGCTTCTTGGTGTCTGACAAGGCAGTTCTTCCAATGAGTAGTTTCTCGGTAAGGAACAGAGTACGGTCCCGCGATGCATCTTTGAAGCCTATATTATTCGATGTTATCCATCGTCTTTGGAGATAGCTCATGCTCGACGCAATCACCCTCGATCAGCTTCGCACCTTCATCGCGGCGGCTGAAGAGGGCAGCTTTTCGGCGGCCGGACGCAAGCTCCGGCGGGCGCAATCCGTAGTCAGCCAGACGCTGGCGAATCTGGAAGGACAGCTCGGTGTGCGCCTGTTCGATCGCAGCGGGCGCTATCCGCGTCTCACGGAACAAGGGCAGACGCTGCTGCACGATGCGCGCGCCGTCGGCAGTCATATGGACAGCTTCAAAGCGCATGCATACTCCATGCACGAAGGACTCGAGCCGGAGGTCTCGGTGGTTGTGGATGTGATGTACCCGATGGCCGGGCTGACCCGGGCCGCGGGCTCGTCACGCAAGATCTATCCCCATACCCCGTTACGACTCTATGTGGAGGCCCTCGGAGGCGTCGTCCAGCCAGTGCTCAATAGAACGTGCCGGATCGGCATCATGGGTTCGCTTCCCACTGTGCCGGACGACTTGCAGGCGGAGCCGTTGTTGAACGTTCCGTTTGTCACGGTGGTTTCACCCGAGCACCCGCTGGCCAAGGTCCGGGGAGTCATTCCAAAAGCGGCGCTCGAGGAGCAGGTGCAGCTCGTTCTGACCGATCGCACCGCACTTACCGAAGGTCGCAATTTCGGCGTCCTCTCACCGATGAACTGGCGCCTGGCCGACCTGGGAGCCAAGCATGCGTTTCTTCGGGCCGGTCTCGGCTGGGGTCACATGCCACTGCATATGGTTGACGAAGACCTGAAGAGAAAGAGGCTGGTAACGATCGCGGTCTCGAGCCTCAGCCCCAAGACGCCGTTCGTGATGCCCATGCACGTGGTCTACCGAAAGGAAACCCCACCGGGCCCCGCCAGTCGGGCCTTTATCTCGAACCTCAGAGGCGATTCCCGCCTCGTCGGCTCCAGGTAGAGCGCGGCCTCAAACGCAACGCGTGCGGGAACGAACGCGGCTGTGATGGCACCGGCGCGCACCAGTACGTATTGCGTCGAGCATCGCCGCTATCTGCTTTAGGAACGTGAAGCACACGATCACGTCGTCGCGTAAGTAAGGCGAAAGAAGCGACTGGAGCGTAACAGACGTTGTTATTTCCGCCGATAGGTCTGGACGCGCCACTCGGGGGCTGGCGGTCCCGGTCGCGAGCAGGTCAGGGCGGAGAGGGGCTGGTTCGTGGTTTCCGCTAATCTGTGGGGATGTCGAACAGGTTCCGCTTTATCCGATTTGGTTCAATCGCCACGGTGGCATTGCTGTGCGCCGTCAGCGCGCAAGGCGCGGGGGCTGATGCGTCCTACGCAGACGCGCGCAAAGCCTTTCAGGACGCCTATGCGCGGGTCACCGCCAATTTTCCGGATGAGTCCGCCGCCGACAGCGAGGCGCTGAAGAGTTATCCACTGTATCCGTATCTGGAAGCCGCACGCATCCGGCAGGCACTGAATGGCAGCCCCGATTCACTAACGCGGGTGGACCAGCTAGCCGCGGATTTCATTGCAGCCCACGAGCAGGCACCGGTGTCGCGGGGACTGCGCCGCGCATGGCTGGACAACCTGGCCAAGCGGGAGAAATGGGGCCTCCTCATCGAGGCCTACCGCGATGCCGGCGCGACCGATGCAGCGCGCTGTCAGAGTTTCACCGCACGCATCGAGCTCGGGAAGACCGAGGGCCTCGCCCGCGACATCGCCAAGCAATGGCTCACTCCACGCAGCCTGCCGGAGTGCGCGCGTCCCTTCGCTTGGCTCAACGCCAACGGCCTGCTCACTCCGGATCTGATCGAGAAGCGCATCCGCTTGGCCTTGGAAAGCGACAAGGTGGTATTCGCCCGCCAGATCATACAGCAGCTTCCCACAGACCGGGTCGGACCCTACTTGCAGTGGGCCTCGCTGCTCGAGCACCCGCAACGTAGCCTGGATGCCCTGATCGCCTCGCCAGACGTCGCCGTAGACCCGACGGCTCTGCTAGCCGGATGGACGCGGCTTGCCCGAACAAATCCGTCAGCGGCCAGGGAGCGCTACCAAGGCTTAATGAGCGCGCGCGACCTGACTCGCGAAACCGGGAGCCCTTATGCCTTGGCACTGGCATTGCCGCTGGCCTGGAATCACGATCCTGCGGCGCTGGAATATTTCGATCTCGTTGCTTCTCGCGATTTCGATGACTCAGCCCTGGAATGGCGGGCGCGTGCTGCAATTCTGGCCGGGGACTGGAAGCTGGCGTCGAAATCGATCGTTGCGATGTCCGAGACCAACCGGCAGACGGCACGCTGGCGCTATTGGGCTGCGCGCGCGGCGGCACAACTGCACGACCTCAGTCAAGCGCGGCGGCTGTACGAGTCACTGCTAAGCGATGACAACTACTACTCCGGAATGGCGGCTGCACGCCTACATCGGGCGGTAGTTCCCCTGCTCAAGACCCTGCCGGTCGACCAGGGGCTGCTCGCATCCATCGAGCGCGTCCCGGCGATGGAACGCGCCCGTGAGCTGTTCCTCTGTGGCATGCGCCAGGAGGCCCTAGCCGAGTGGCAGCTCGGCTATGGTTTGTTGTCCGAGGCAGGGCAGTTGCAGTCGATCCGTCTGGCGGCGGACTGGCGATGGTATGACCAGGCGATCGCGGTCGCTAGCGCGCAGCAAGTGTTCAACGACTACGTTCTCCTGTATCCCCGTCCGTTCGATACACAAGTGGAACAAGCAGCACGGCTGGCGCAGTTGGCACCAGACCTCATCTATGGTGTTCTCCGCCAGGAGAGTCTATATCGCGTCGATGCCGTGTCGAGTGCGGATGCCCGAGGTCTGATGCAATTGCAGTTGGATACAGCCCGCCACACGGCACGCCATTGGAAGCGGCCGCAGCCTGACCTCCCGGATCTATTCGATCCAGCGACTAGCATACTGCTTGGAGCCGCTCGATTGCGCACACTGCTGGATCAGTTCGATGGCCAGATTCCCGCCGCGTTGGCGGCATACAACGCCGGGGCGAACGCGGTGATGCGGTGGTCACCCAGTAAGTCTATCGATTCTGATGTTTGGATCGAGAACATTCCGTATGGCGAAACACGAGTTTACGTCCAGAGGATTCTATGGCACGTGTTGACTTTCACGTGGCTACACACCAAGGAAGCTCAACAAACGAAGTCTTGGCTTACCCCGATTCGGGCGATGCAGCGGACGAATTCAGACCAAGGACTTTACCCGAGGTTAGAGGTACGGTCCGCCTCGGGCGGTGTGTAGGCAGTGTTGGCAAGATAGGAACGCGCGATCACAGGGTAGATGGACGCCCGCTCATCTGTGGCACCAAGCGAAGTGCATTTATTCGCGCGACTGTTCCTACGGCGGTGGCGTGCACAATCTGGAGTTTGATTCCGCGCCAGCTGCCGAGCATGCCTTCTCGCGTCTATCGGCGACTATAGGAATTTCGGTGTAGGTGCGGATAACTGCGGTGGTAAGTATGTGATTCCATGTTTCGGAACGCTGTGGAATCATCGGCTGAAAATGCCGCGGAAGACGCAGGTGCGCTCGAGCCTGACTGGATCATGGGAGTACGTTCGCCACGCTCGTTCGCTTTGTTCCCGGCAAGCGTACTCACGCGCTCCGTTAACCGCTGGTCAGTGTCACCTGCATCCTCAGCTCGCGCTGCGCGCCCGGCGGCACGATGAATACGCCGGGCTTTTCGGTGAAATCTCCAGTAAAGCCCACCGGATCGGCAATCCCGTGCCAGGGCTCGATACAGATGAAGGGGGCGCCGGGTTTGCTCCAGAGGCCCAGGTAGGGCGTACCCGGAAACTGCAGAGCGAGCCGAGGACCCGTGTCTGCGCCATAGCTCACGCCCTGGCTGCGAACGGCGTCGAGGATCACCACGTCGTCTCTGAAGAGCTCATCGTCGAGCAGCAGACGCCGTGCGTGAATTGGCGTGGGATATCGGACAGGCGTCACTAGGCCAGCGGCATCGAGGCGGCGGATTGGCGCCGGCTCTTCGAGGTCGAACTCGATAGCATGCAGAGCGCGCGCGGCGCCGAAAGGTAACGGCCAGCGAAACGCCGGGTGATAGCCGAAGCTCGCGGGCATCGGCGCATCGCCGTCGTTTCTCACCGAGGTCGTCACCATGAGCGTCGAGCCGGCGATCTCGAAGCGCACCTGCAGCTGAAAGTAAAACGGATATACCGCCAGGGTTTGATCATCGGCCTCCAGGCGCAACACGGCCGCGGCCGGCGAGGTGCTCAGCACCTCGAAAGGTTTGCCGCGCGCGAAGCCGTGGCGCGACAGTGCATAGGTCTTGTCCGCAACCCGGTAAACCCCGCCGGCCAGAGTGCCCACGATTGGGAACAGCAACGGCGCTCGACCGTTCCAGAAAGCCGGATTGCCGTCCCACAGCAGCTCACGGCCCGACGGGTCCCGCAGAATCGATAGTTGGGCCCCCAGAGGGTTGACCTGCGCGGTGAGTGCGCCCGAACTCACGGTAAGCCAAGCACTGTCCTCTGACATACGGGTACCCTACGTCAGGCCCAGCGGAGCGGTAACGCCGGCGTTGCGCCGGTGAGCGGCACGATATGCAAACTCCTCGATGCGGAAGCCGATCATGCCAGAAGGCGCCGGTAGCGCCAGTGCGTGGCAAGTTTGACGTGAAATGATGTGCCAGAGGGCTTACAGCCTTGAGAGGGCTGGCTGCTCAGCAGTGGAAAGGTAGTGCGGAGCGACGCCAACTTCCTGCCGCATCGTACAGCCAGTCGCTGCAGTGGACGACTCTAGCCACGCCGGCGCCGGATGGACCGGAAGCGCACCCGCAGCGTCAGTGCTTTCTGAGCCACCGAGCCCCGCGTGCGGCGTAGCTGTTTTGCTATGGCCGTAGAGGATAGCTTCGCTTTGGCGAGTGAACGAAGCTGCTTCACTTCGGCAGCGCTCCAAACTTTTGGTCTTCTCTTCACAACGCACTCCAGTCCGCTGTTGGGAGCAGCTCTCAATTATAAAGCAACGCCAACACGGACGACCGAAGATATGGATACGCAATCCGATGGTCCCACAAAGGTTGTCACATCTCTGGGCCCGTGTTGACCCGAAATGGCCAGTCGGAGATCACACCCCGCCAGGCCCGGTATCCGGGGGAAATTTAGACCGCGGTAGTCAGCCGTGGATGCGGCCAACATCTGTGTTTCGGATGCACTTTTAGCGCGCGACCTCACAGCTCCTGCGCCGTGGGCCGGATGACGACCTCGTTGATTTCCACTTCGGGCGGTTGTTCGATAGCGTAGGCGATGGCGCGCGCGATCGAATCGGCCGGAACAGCGATCTTGTAGAACTCGCGCAAATTCCTTCTCGTCGCCTCCTCCGAGCTGCTTTCCGGGAGTTCCGTGGCAACAGCGCCGGGTGAGATTATGGTGCAGCGAACGTTGTCGGCCCGAAGCTCAACCCGCAGGCCCTCAGTCACCGCCCGCACGGCGAACTTCGTCGCACTGTAGACGGTGCCGCCGGGTGCGAAGACCTTGAAACCGAAGACAGAGGCGATGTTGATGATGTGACCCCGCTTTTGTCTTTGCATGATCGGCAGCACCGCGGCTACCCCATATAAGAGGCCCTTGATGTTCACATCGATCATCCGGTCCCATTCGTCGACCTTGAGCGCCGCCATAGGCGCGATAGGCATGATCCCGGAATTGTTCACGATCGCGTCGATCCGGTCGTGCTTGTCCATCGCGCTCTTGACGAGAGCCTCGACATCGCCGCGCCTCGTCACATCAGTCTTGAGACCGAACGCGCTGCCGCCCTTGGCGGTAATGTCCTCGACGACGGCGTCGATCCGATCCTTCCGCCTCGCTCCGATCGCGACGTGTGCGCCGAGGCTCGTGAGAAGGCGCGCCGTGCTTTCGCCGACGCCGCTGCTTGCCCCCGTTATCACCACTACTTTCCCTTGGATGTTCGTCGCCATGATTCTTCCTCCTGCGAAAGTCGCCATGTCCTAAGTAACGTTCGAGTTGCAAGTCTCTGTTAAGAGAATCTGCATCGAAAACTTGCGTTTCTGGTCCACGTCGGGCGTTGCGCTGCAGCGGGTCTCATGCTCCACCACCCTCGACAGGAGGTTGCCCCCGTAACAGCGGCTTGGTACGTCACTGCATTTTCTCCAAATCCGCCAGGCGCGCGCGTGCGGGTACGAGATCTTTCAGCGCGCCATTAAAAGGGGCGGTGGCCTGAGCGAAGGAGCGGCCGCCGGACTCAGTGCGCTGCGAGGAAGTCCTGCACCGCGGCGATCGTCGCCGCGGGCGCTTCCTCCATCAGCCAGTGGCCGGCGTTTGGCACGACGAGTTCCTGCACGTTCGTCGCCGCGTTGCGCATGACGACCGCCACGTTGGCGCCGAAGGCCTTCGCGGCGCCGATGGCGAGCACCGGCATCGCCAGCTTCGTCTCCATCGCCTTGAGGTTGTCGGCCTCGTCCTTCTGGCCGATCGCGAGGAACTGGGCGAACGCGGAATGCATCGCGCCGGGCCTGGCGTAGATCGCGGCGTAGTGGCGGCGGGTCGCTTCGTCGATCTTCGACGGGTCGCCGGCGAACTCGTTCCAGAAGCGGTCGAGGTAGATGCGCTCGCGGCCGGCGACCAGGCGCTCGGCGTCCGGGCCGCCGAAGTTGAAGTGCCACAACGCGGGCAGGCGCACGATCTGGTTCCACGGCGGGATGCCGGGTATCGGCGAGTCTATTATG
>Ga0210409_10006079_pt1 | contig 12598 bp, 10 predicted proteins | sample IncBWH17MmetaG_FD_161649 | JGI IMG/M metagenome (GOLD analysis project Ga0210409, IMG submission 161649) | Forest soil microbial communities from Barre Woods Harvard Forest LTER site, Petersham, Massachusetts, United States - Inc-BW-H-17-M | ecosystem: Environmental > Terrestrial > Soil >...
GATTTAGTTAGGGCTCGGCGGGAGCCTCGCCCCACCAGCCTGGCGCGTACTCCAGTTGCGGACTTTGTCCCTCGCCCTGAGGGATTGCGAAGATGAATAGATTCCTCCTTGACACGAATACAGATCCAGGAGGATAACGATGCCACCGTTGGCGAGCGCCAGATCCCACTATGAACCACAGCAACTTTATTCAACCAATAAGAACCGTTGACACTTCACAAAATCGACGCTCACCCAAGTGGAAATCATCGTGTTCACGATTCGGAAGCATCGGCGCAGTAGCGGCGTTGCTCGGCTGTGTCACAGGGCAGTCCAACGCGAGGGCTCAAATCGTAACTGACAATTTCAATTCGGGCAGCTTAAGCCCGGCTTGGACGGTGTATGAGGCGGATCCCAGCCTGGTGTCATTGACGTTCCCAACCGTGGGGACCGGCAAAGGATTGCGGATTCAAAGCAACCCTTTCGCCAGCGCAGGAGTGCCGGCGGTAGCCGCAGTCGCCCCAACCAATGTTTATTCCGACTTTTACGTGGCAGTGGATTTGGTCAACTGGGTGGTCGAAGACCAGGCGGCAGTTTTGTTCGCGCGTTTTGCCCCTGGGGGCAATTTCGGTCTGGATGGAGGTCAGGGCATGATTCTCAACTATGACGCCGCGCAGGCTGGAGAGAATCCGGGAAACCGTCGCGGGGGAGAGTTTCAGATCAACATTGTTAGCCCCGGCTTCAGTGCCAACACCATTGCCAAGTGCGAAATGACGCTGAACCCGGGAAATTCCTATCGTCTGGTGTTCAAAGGCGTCGGCACGCTGTACACGGCGCAGGTTTATGATCTGAAGGACCTGACGACGCCGCTGGCAACAATACAGAATAACGATTCGACTTACGCGTCGGGCATCAGCGGTTTTCTTTCTTACAGTCGTAATGGCATCATTGGCACCGCGGATGTCACGATCGACAATTACTACGCGGGCCCGAGCGATCCGAATTCAGCGACCCTTCCGGCAATACCTCATTCGATTCCCGGCACACCGGTGGTGCAGACCCGTGTGCCCGCCGGGCGCTGGGAGAATTTCCACAACCCGGCCTCAGGGATCAGCTTCAAGGCGAGCACATTCACTACCGGCCTGATTGAGGCCAGCGCCACGAAGTTGTACCTCAACGGGGTCGATTCCTCGGCAGCGTTAGCGCCGTTCCCGACGAACGGCTCGACGGTCAACTTCAGCACCGCGCCTGGAACGCTGGGGTCCAACGCAGTTTACAGCGCGCAGATCGTGTTGCAGAGCACGGATGTCCCGCCGCTTACCTCGACCAACACGTTCTGGTTTGACACCTTCACCGACGATTACTTGTCCACCGGTTCGGTAAAGACAATCGAATGTGAAGACTATAATTACTCGAACGGGGTGTTCCAGCTGGATTCCATCCCGGTCTCCGGCAACCCCACGAACGGCAATCCGGTTCAGGTGGGCGACAACGGTCAAGGGTATTTTGATCCGAACGACGGTGGCTACTCGACGGCGGCGACTCAGGGGGTGGATATTTACACGCCGAACCAGGTCGGGCCGAGCTCGGGATGGGATGACTACCGACAGAACGATGGCGTAATGACTGGAGAAGGGATCCGGGATGAGTTTAATGGCTTGTGGCCTAGCGGCACGCCTTTTGCCGGCTTTTTGTCAAATGGTAACAACGTTCCCAATGGGCCGGGTTGGAACCCCGGCGTCCCGGCAAATACGTACGATCGTCCTAACGACAACACGCGGCAAAAGTACTTCGCCGCGGGCCTGGTCGAATACCTGGTAGTTCGCAGGCACGCGGGCGATTGGCAGAATTACACTCGGCTGTTCACGTCGAGCTTGAGCAACTATTTTGCGTTCCTCCGAGTTGGTTCGTGGGGCAGCACAACCAACATTCTCAGCCAGGTAACGAGCGACCCGACCAAGACTAACGAGACGACCTTGGAGTTAGGCACGTTCAATATTCCGAACCAGATCCGCAAGTCCAATTTCAGGTATATACCGTTGCTGGACACCAACGGTCTGGGCTCGATCCTGAAGTTGTCCGGCACGAACACGCTCCGTTTAACGAAGCTTGGGGATCCGACAGTTGCTTCGGATGATCGTTTGGAGGTGTGCAACTACCTGCTGCTCGTGCCGGCTCAGGTCACGGTTCAATCGTCGGCGCTCGTCGCCGGACCTTATGTGAATGACGGCACGGCCACGGTCAACCTTGGTACGCGGACGATCACCATGCCGACGGCCGGGTCCTCGCGGTTTTATCGGCTGGACGCCGTTGTGCCGGTTAAGATCACCAGAATCTCGGTGGCTGGCAGCACAGTGACGCTTAGCTACTAGGTTTCACAGGTTCACTCGGGCAGAGCATCTGGGGACCGACCTCGCGGAACAGTGATACATTGCCGAGTGGAACAAGTCGAAACAATCACGAGTGTGGCAGCTTTTCCCGCGTGCCTTGACAGAGACCCGGCAGGGGGTAGGATCGGAAATCTTGGATAAGCAAACAATCACGGCATCGACAAACGCCTTTTTGAGGAAAAACCGCGTTGCGAGAAACTGGTTCCATTACCGATGTTCCCTGCTTCTTGCCAGCGTGTGCCTCGCTTGCGAGGTTCTCGGGCCTGCCCCGGCGGTGGCTCAGATTGGTCTTCCAAGTGATCCAATATGTCGGCTACGCGCAATCCCAGACGGTGAGGCGATCTCGGGCAAGCTCGAATATGACGTAAAGGCTGCGCTGTTATATCGTTGTTTGGAACTCGTCCAGTGGCCAACCAACGCCTTTGGGTCCGCGCCGGCCACCTTGAGAATTGGGATTGTCGGAAAGAACCAGTTTGGAGAGTCGCTTGACTGCCTCATCGGCAAGACCGTTGCTGGCCGCAAGTTGGTGGTGAAAAGGGTCTCGCGCCTTAGGCAGACCTCCCGTTTCCAACTGGTTTTCGTGAGTTCATCCGAGTTGCAGCAAACGTCCAAAATCCTCAACAATCTAGCGCCGCAACCGGTTTTGACGATGGGAGAGATCCCGGGCTTTACCCAACAGGGCGGAATGATAAACCTTCTGCTCGAAGGAAAAAGCATCCGGTTGGAAGTTAACCGGGCGGCAGCGGAAAAGGCAGGGATCCTGCTGGACCCCAAATTGAAACAACTCGCCGAAGCCTTGTCGCGGCCAGTGCCCGCGCAGAACAGTTTATCGGACGCGACTCCAAAGAGCTGAATGGCTCGCGATAGTCCCGGTGAGCTTTCAACGAGTTTCCGGTGCCGTCATGGCTTTTCGCATTTCTTCAACCAAGTCGGCGGGTTGCCATTCATTTCCATCAAGAACTTTCTGCACGCGGCCGGAAGCATTCACGACGACGGTGCGGAGATTGTGACTGAAGCTTCCGCTCTCGCGCCAAAACTTAAGCCCAAACGCGCCGCCCAATTGCCGAACTTCGTCCTGGCCTGAAGTCGCGAAACTCCAATGGCGCGAGTCGCTGTGGTGCAGTGTCGCAAAGTCCCTCAGACGTTCGGGCGTATCTGAACTGGGGTCGAATGAAATGGAAAGCAGCTGCCAGTTTGTGCGCGGATCTGTTTGAAGCGCCTGTTGCACAAGCTCGAAATTGTTATTCATGCGCGGACAGAATGTCGGCAGCGGACACCGTGAGAAGAAAAACGTGAACGCTAAACCCTGTCCCTTAAAATCGCTCATGCGTATGGCTTGACCGGCTTGATTGGTTAGAACGCAATCGGGCAGGGGCTCCCCTAATTGGAGTTGATGGACGATCGGCGTTGCCGGCTCGGAACGCTTTGCCTTCTTGGGACGTGTTTTGCTCTTCTTAATCTCGTCGATCCAATCGTCGTTATCTGTGACAGACAGTTGAAAAGTGATTTGGTCGCCGGATTGGAGGCCTTTGAGTTGCGCTGGGGTCTTCACGTTGAACGGCATGGTCATTGAATCCATGTAGCCGGGAACCTCCTCATGGGCGATGACTGCGATACGCCCGCCCGATCTGGATTCGAGGAACACGCCTCTAACGGTATACGTGGTTATGTTCGTCACGGCAGCGGTTGACCCGGCATTGCAGGAAACCCTCGCATTCCACGCGATGAAAAGGATTGCCGTAGCAGTCAAAAAGCACCTTTTGTTCGATTGGAAGAGCTGGATCGTCACGCACTGACAATATCCATTTGCCCCAAGAGTTGCCACCAAAAGGTACCGTAAAAAAATTAACCTAAAAATGGTGGTTAAAGATAATTAACCACGGATGAACACAGATAAACACAGATTGGGAATTGCTTCGAAGCTCACCTTCTGGGTGAGCTGATGCAACTTGTTCCTTATCAGTGTTCATCCGTGTCCATCCGTGGTCTAACAGGTTTTGTTGCCCAGTTTTTGCAAACCAGAACTGGCATGGTGCCGGAAACCGAGAAGCTAGTTGTTGGGCACAAGCTGACCTCGAATTTCGCCGGCGCCGTAGTTAGTGGTGTGGATATTGGCATAGGTCAGGCCCGACAAGATGTACGACAGTTGCTGAGGCGTCAGCGCTGCCGTTCCCGAAAAAGTTCCGGATGTGGCGGCGGGCACGGTGAACGGGATTATGACTCCTGCCGTGTGGGAAGAGTCGGCCGGCCCATGGATGTGGCCAGCTGTTGCGGCCGATAGCAGGTTATTAAAGGTAAAACTGTAGCTAAGGATGTTGTTGGCAATGCTCAGCGAACCGGACCCGAACGCCGGCGAAGCGGTAGGAGGCACCTCAGATGCAGCATTGAGGATGGCGTGAAATTGGAGGGGCCAGATCTGGCCTCGGATCTCTCCGGCTGGGTTGTTCGTGGTATGGATGTTGATATAGGTCGATCCTGAAAGGAGATAGGCCATTTGAGTCGGCGTCAGGTTGGCAGTGCCCGAAATGGTTCCTGCCGTGCCAGACGGGGTTGCGAACGGGACAATCACCCCCGCCGCGGTGGTGAGGCTCGCCGGTCCGTGAATATGGGCCGCGGTTGCCGGCGCGGATAAACCGGAATAGGTGACGCTATATAACAACTGGCTGCCGTTGAAAGTCAAAGAACCAGTAGCCGTTGCATTGGGGGCATTTGTCACCGCAGGCACCTCCGAAGCCGCATTGAGCGTTACGACCATGTGGAGCGGGATAATCTGTCCGCGAATTTCTCCGCCGGGATTGAGCATGGTGTGGATATTCGCGTAACATATGCCACTGACGAAATTTGTGATCTGGTCCTGGGTCAGGGCTACGGTACCGGACATCGTGCCTGCCGTTGCGGCCGGCGGGTTGAAAGGGATCATCACCCCCGCGGTGTTGGTGGCATTAGCCGGCGCATGCAGATGGGCGGCCGTGGCCGGCCCGGAAAGTCCGGAGAAGCTGATGTAGTATGAAAGATTGCTCCCCTCAAGCGAGAACACGCCGTTCGCCGTGCCCGAGGAGTTGCTCACCGCGGGCACTTCCGAGGCGGCGTTCATCGACACGGTAAAAGGCAGCACCGTGTTGGTCGCCAGGCTCTGCACCCGGAAGAAACTGCTTGGGGAATTCTTGGCCACTTGAGGGTTCCGACTGGTGGTGGTCAGCAAGTTCACCCAATTGGAGTCCTGGAGGTTCACTTTTTTCTGCACGAGGAAGGGTGCGGCTCCTCCGACCCAGCTCAAAGCGTCTGCCACCCCTTTATCCGTTGTTTGTGTGAAGGTCGGCCTTACGGCGGAAATACTCCCGAACAGTCCATGAGACTGGACTACGTTGGTTCCGGGGATGCCCGCGGCAAAATACAGCGTGTGGTTGTCTCCGCCATTACCTCCGTTACCCACAACCAGGCCCCAAAGACCCGTAATGGAGATGGGATTGCCTCCCTCGTCCTGCAGCGTGCCCAAGTAAGTGCCTGTCCCCGAATCGAAAGCGTTGATCTCGCCACTGCCAAAATTGCCGACCAGCACTGCCCCGCTAAAGGCGCCAAAGTCAGGGGGCGCGATAGCCATTCCCCAGGGGGAATTAAGCACGCCGCCGGAGGCAAACCTTTTCACGAAATTGCCGCTGGTGTCGAAAATACTCAGGTAACCATTTCCCACGCCGGGCACGTCGTTGGTCTTGAGGGTATCTTGCTTGGCGTAAGCGACAAAGAGCTGGCCGCCTAGGTTCTGAACGTTGAATGGAGCGAAACCCGCAGGAATGGTGGGGTCGCTAAACGATCCCCCCAAGGTAGCCCGGTTATAATTTGCATCATACACCTCGATGGCTCCCGCATGAAAGTTGGCTGCATAAAGGTAATTGCTCCCTCCGCTACTACCGGTAGCCAGTCCCTTGTAAACAGCCCCGGCAGCCGAATTGTCCACTTTGACCACCGCCCCGGTTCCGCTGTTCCAGCCGGCGATTGTGCCGCCCTCGGTTGCGAAAATGAAGTGCGCGACGGCATTGCTCCCGACCGCAAAGTTGGTGGTGCTGTTGAATACGATTCCGGTGGGTTTCGTCGGCGCTGAGCCGCCCGGGGCCGGCAGAATGGTAACGACGAGCGATTGCGGCGTTCCGCTTCCGTTGTAAATCGTGGAAAGTCCCGTGCGGTTATCTGAAATCCAGAACGGGCCGCTCGCGCTAAAGGCGATGCCCCAGGGATTAACCAGGTTGGAGTCGGTGAAGTCCGCCATCCCCGGCAGATCAGAGGCCAGGTTATGTTGGAAATAGGAATTTTGCGCCGAAGCCGGGTTAAACGCCAGCGCCAGCATGGTTAGAGCAATGCCCAGGACCAATGCCCCGGGTGATTTTGAAAGGTGCTTGGTTCTGCGGGTAAATTGCACCGATGACCGGAATTGCGAGCGCATGTGCATGGGTTTTGTTTTCATGTTGCTTCTCTGGCATGTTTGGTTAGAGGTCGAACTAGTGCTTGAGCTTAAGAGGCGCCAGCAGGGCAAAAGGTTCCCGCGTTATCTGAAATTTGTGCGCCCAGTTAATCGTTATCGGCACCCGTCAGTTCGTTGATCCATCTTTTAACACGATCGGTCACGATATAGTTGAAGTAAGGCCCTCCTTGCGGCATTTGCTCTCCACAAGGCGGACTGGTTATCTTCTCGTAGAGTAGGCTGTTAAACGGATCACTCGGAACAACATAGGTATAGGTGCCGTTGCATTGCCCTCCCGTCCCCGCGCTTATATACATAACGGACAACGCGCTGCCGGAGCTGAAATCCGGTGGGAACCCAGGTCCGTGGCACCCCACGCAAATCCCGCCAAATGCAGGTCCGTTGGGTCGATTGAGGATGAGATTCCGATAATAAGATAGCCGAACCAATGTGGTGATTGTTGCGCAAAACGTACGGGGAACCGTCTTCCCGGTAACGCGGTCGGTGAAACTGTCCGCCAGCTGGAACACGTTGGTATAAAGGCCGTCCTCGTTCAGCTCGGAGGCGCTGTCGGTGGGTGTCCCGGTAATTGCTCCGGTGGCCGAGAGCGCGGTGCCTGCCGGGAGAGCGCCGGACACCACGGTCCAATTTAAGGGCTCGGTTCCATTTGTCGCCGCCAGGAGAAGGTTGACTGCGGCCCCGGTTTTGAGGGTGAGTTGGGTTGTGAGCAGTGCCGGGGAAGGCGCAATAACTCGCAGATCATATAAATGGACGTAGTTGCTCCCGCTGGCGTCAGTGACACTCACGGTCAACTGTCGCCGTTGGCCCGCGACCAAATTGGTCCCGGTCGAACTGAGTCGCAAAACGGCATTGGAGGAGTGATTGTTGCTCGCGGCGGCAGAAACGCCATCGGGTGTCGAACCGGAAAACTGAAGGTCGTACGGCGCTTTCCCTGTTGTGGCGGGGGATACGTCGATTGCGTAAGCGAGGCCGGCTGTCGCATCCGGAAGGCTGGTTTCGCCTGGGTTCAAGAGCGGAGAAGCCGGCAGCAGCGTGAGCCGGTTGGCGGGAAGGCCAGCGACACGATAAAAGATTCGGCAGTCGCTTACCGGGCTATCAAAACTCAAGGCCGAGCCATTGCCTTGGCGATTGGTAGTGTCAGTCCAGTAACTCTGAAGTACATCGGAGGTTTGGAGGGTGTAAACGCAGCCGGTCGCAGAATTTATGCTGACCGTGGCTCGCTGGCCTTGAAGTGCGATAGAGAGAATGCGAAAGGGCGGAACGACAGGGTTGGTTTGGGCCTGAAGGGCGCCACCACCGAGGTGAAGAACGCACGAAACCAGGAAACAAGAAAGCGCGCGAGTAGCCGAGCAGAACGTGATAAGAACGGTCGCGGAGGGGAAGCGCCTGCGAAGCGCTCCAGTTTGGCGATTGCTATCCATAGCAGGCGAGCGTGGTGGGGTCTGGTGAAATGCAGAGTGCAGAGTGCAGAATGCAGAACGTTGTCCCCGAGCGCGGTCGCTTCAGATTTATGTTGCCGGTCATTGCGTGCTGAGCCTGAAGAATAGAGTGTTGCCGGTGACGGGAACAGTGATTTGTGTGCAAGTGAGGTTGAAGACGAAGCCTGCCTCGCCACCGAAATCGGCGTCATTCTGGAATATGAGGTTGCGCCAAAAGGTTTGGAGTCAACACTTTCGTAGCACGGCTACAAATCAACGATGCGAGCCGTCTCTAGACCCATAGCTGACTCGGCTGAATATTTTGGCCTTTCAGTGTCATGAAGTTCAACGCCGCGTAAATCAATTGGCCGGATAGCTGGCGCTCAACCGGAAGAATTGTAAAGGGCCTGTAATTGGCACAGTGATAGTGTGCATTAGGTCATCTCCAGTGATGACACCTCCGACCGGTTGCCACGGCACTGGCGCGTTCATCGTCGGCGAGCTTTGGAGAATGTATGTGGCGGGCTGTGTGCCGGCCGGGGCACTATCGGGAAGGAAGGAGGGCGCCGCCATTCGAATATTCACACCGTTTGTGTCCACGGTAATACCGTCGATAGTCAGCCCGGCCTGGTATTGCAGGACGAAGGGCGCAGAGGGCAGATCGACCGGCCCGCCGCGCGGCCCGTTTGTGGAGGTATCGACGAATTGCCATGTCGCCCGGTAGTATCCCGGCTTCGAGAAACTGTAAACCCGGCCGTGGATATGGCCGTAAGGGTCTGAGCCGGGCGAGCCGTCGCTCTCACTCACATATATCAAATTCGTGCCGTTGTGGTAGGGCACGGTCAGGCTCCAGGTCAAGTTGGTGCCGTCTATCCCCTCGCCGGAGGTGCCCTGTCCTGCCGATTCCCAAAATCCAAAGATGGCTCCGGCCGGGCCTGCCACGCTCAGCAATTTGACTTGTATGTAAGTGCCGAGTGCGGCATAGCCGGGTTCGGGTCCGCCATTGAGGGGAGTGGCGGCCAAAGCAATGAAAACGGCATCATCGGTCCAATAGGCAGCCCCGTACGGGTCATTGGTTGTACTGCTGTTAAGCCCGAAGACCCAGCCGCTGTTGGTGGTGAAATCCTGGGCTGTGGGTGCGTATTCCAGCGTTGCGCCGGGGGAGGTGGAGGTGGCCCCCGCGGGCATGTGGTCGTGGGCGTAAGCATGTGGGCTTATGGCGGTCAGGGGCAGGAGGAGGAATGTTCTCATGCCCACTGATTTCGTGATGGATAATGGATTTTTCATTTTAAGACTTTGGTTGAATGGCGAATGGTAGATTTTTGGTCAATTATTGGGTTGAACGAAACGTGTGACTGCCGGCGGCAGCAGAGTCTTTGCCTGTACCCACGACAGACGAGAGGCGTGGCCATCGGCAAAGAGATAATTGGCACCGCCCGAATGAATCGTCGCAGCCACCTGCGACTGAAAGGAGAGGACGGTGTAACCGCCCGAACTTGCGTCGGCGAAGTGGAAATGGTCGGAACCGAGGTAGTTGCCCCAGGTCTCCCCGAGATGCATGGTTAGGGAAGGCGAAGGGATGGAGGTAAGCTTGGAAAAGTTCAGTGTTGGGGCCCCAAACGGATTTGGAGTAAGGAAATCGTTGATAGCATAGCTCGTGACGCGGTTGGCAATGTTCGTGTCCAAGGGGCAGAAAAAGACCCCGTTCAATCCGTAGGCTCCCAGCGTGCCGATCCACGACTCATGCTGGTGCGATGTCTCCGGTAGTTCGTCGTGATTGTCCAACTCATAGAGCGCGCAGCCAATACCCAACTGTTTCAGGTTCGAGAGGCATTGAGTCGCTTTGGCCTTCTGTTTGGCGCGTGACAGAGCCGGCAAGAGCATGGCGGCCAAAATCGCAATGATGGCGATGACCACCAGCAATTCGATTAGTGTAAATCCACGACTGAACCGTTTCATCTGAAAAGCCCACTTCGGGCCTATCGTGCCCTTGATGTCCGAAGTTTAAGTTTGTTACGCAGCCTGGTTAGAGGGCTGCGTGCGACTCGACCGCGTTTGCGGTGAGTTGGAAAACGCGAGGAAGGATTATACGTGCCGCGGAGGCGGCACCGGAGGAGTCTCGGAGAATTGAGGGGCTGACGAGTCGCCCACGCTCTGTAACTGAAAGTGGGTCGGACTGGCAAAAGCGATCACCTGTCCGGTGCTGATAAATTCCAATTTCTTCACCTCAAAATTCCGGTCCGACTTCTTCTGGGACTTTTGTGCCTGGGCAATTTGGTTGCACAGCGAACAGGGGTGTTTGCCGTCGAATGTTTTCACGAAGGCCTGCGTCAACGAGCCCTCCTGGGAATAGGTAATTACCATGCCGACCCACGCCACGGACTGGAAGAAAGCCCAGTGCAGGCCGATGGAGCTAACCAAGGCCACTGCCATCAGGAGTTTTGGCAGGCGCGAGAACACGCTTTACCATAAGCCCGGGCGAAGCTGTGTCAACCCTGCCGTTGAGGCAGGGTCAGCGCCTCAACGCCCTCAAAACCGATACGATACTCCTCCCTGGACCCGATAGGAAGGAACGCTTTGGAAGCCGTTATTGGCAATGCGCAGTGGCAGGTCCACGCCTGCCTTGATGCTCAGGCGGTCGCCCCAAGTGAAGCTCAGCAGCGGGCCAAAAAACCAGCCTGTCAGACCCGTCCGGTTGGAAACATTGCCCAGCAGTTCATCGCGGGCCATCCAGTCGTAAAGGGCGTTGGCTTGCAAACTTAGGCTGCAGGTTTCGTTGAACAGGACGAATACCCCTGGCCCGCCTGAAACCAGCGACTCGTCACCATATTGGAACCCGGCTTCGCCTTTCGATCGAAGGTAATACTGTAATTGGCCGTTAAGGAACAATCGGCTCCAACGCGCATTCTCCGTCAGCCCGAACACCCCGTCGTAAGAACCTGATCCCAACGCCAGCATATGCTGATGCACACTGGTGATCGAATGTCCAAGCGGATCGTGGGGCGTGCCTGGCGGCAAAAAGGATTGGAAAATCTCCGACTGCATGACCTCGTCATCCAGACGGCTCGCATCGCCGGTGGGGAATTTTACTCCGCCCAACAAGTTCACCGTGAGCCCATATCGCATCGCCTGCTTTCGAAAGACCGTGAATCGACCAACCAAGGCGATGTCCCCCAAGCCAAACACATTTCCTTTTTCAGTAAATAGCACCGGCGGCGCGCTCAACGAATACCGCAGGTCCGTGCGCTTGAAATCCAAATAGGTCAACGGCAGATTCAAGCTCAGGCCGAACGCCGGTGAGAAGTTATAGGACGGAACCAAGTGAGTGATCGAGCTGTAGAGATAGCTTGGGTTGGCCAGGCTGACTTCTTGACCATCAACCTGGCTGGTATCATAGGCAATGTATTGCTCCGCTACTGTGAAGAGGAAACCGCTGCCCGTTTGGCCGAGCGCGTTGGCTGCGCTGTAGATGGCGCAAAGCTCACAAGCGTGAGCGGCCTCGACAAGGAGGGCAAAGGCAAGCACCAACTTCATACCTGATGCGCCAGTCGCACACTACGGGCTGACTTGCAGCCGATAGAATCGCTGGCTTTCGGTCCCCGTATCCGCAATAATGTAGTGCTCGAAAAACGGCAGGTTGGGCGATACCCAGAGATTCGACCAGTTGACTGAACCACTCCTGGTTTTGACCGCGTCAGTCCACTGGAGGGTGCAGGTGGTGTTGGGTTGCACGTCGAAGTGGACGAGCACTTGATTGCTGCCGTAACGCTCAATCTTGCTGATGACCGGCAGGGCAGCGCCTACCGGCCAAACCACGAAGAGCAGAACCACCATCCGGCACAGGTCGACTCCAGTGTGTTTCCACAGAGACCACGAGCTTCTGCCTGCAGTTGACGCTAGTTCGCACATAGCCCGGGGCCAAAATCAGCCACTTTCGGTGGAATACCAAAACCGCAACGTGGGATCACGATAAATCCGCTTCCTCACATTGCCTTTTGCGCGAGTCCCGACGTTATCATGTTTGTAACTGTTCAGGTCGTATCGGGGCGGGGACGGCTCGTCCCCGCGTTTTGTGACCCGTTGAGCAAAGCGGGGACGAGCCGTCCCCGCCCCTGTTAGGCTCGCATGGGCACCCTGAATAGTTACTCATGTTCAAGCTCGGGCTGTATAGTAAGAGGTGTCGAGAGGAAAAAAAGTTCCCGAAAAATTTCACGACACGCATCCTGGGCCAAGTGCCCACGTCGGTCTTCCTTTTAAATCACGGACACTTGGAATCGCCGCCTAAAATGCTCATTTGTTCCCACCTTACCGCTCGCCTTGGCGGCCACTTTGGC
>Ga0210409_10006080_pt1 | contig 12595 bp, 13 predicted proteins | sample IncBWH17MmetaG_FD_161649 | JGI IMG/M metagenome (GOLD analysis project Ga0210409, IMG submission 161649) | Forest soil microbial communities from Barre Woods Harvard Forest LTER site, Petersham, Massachusetts, United States - Inc-BW-H-17-M | ecosystem: Environmental > Terrestrial > Soil >...
AGCTACGGGAACGTCAGGACGCCTGGTCGTGCAAATCGCTAAGTACCTGGGAGCGAAGAGGGTCATCGCGACTGGCCGCAACGATTCGGCCTTGGAGCAAGTGAAAGCTCTTGGCGCGGATGTAACCATCTCTCTAAATCAACCTCCCAAGGAACTGGAAACGGCCTTCAAGGAGCAATTTGGCGGCGAGCGCGTCGATGTTGTGCTCGACTATCTCTGGGGGCAAAGCGCCGAGACGCTGATTGTGGCGGCGGCAAAGGCAGGCAAGGATGCAGTGCCCATCCGCTTCATTCAGATCGGCGCCGTGAGCGGGAGGGACATTGCTCTGCCAAATGCCGCCCTGCGTTCGTCCGCGCTGGTCCTAATGGGCAGCGGCATCGGAAGCATTTCCCTCGAAGGCTTGATCGGCGCGATTAGCGGCGTGCTGCAAGCCGTCGTACCCGCCAAGCTGAAAATCAAAACCGAAGCTGTGCCCTTGGCCAATATCGAGGTGCGTGGAACAAAGACAGCGGAAACTCACGCGTCGTCTTCATCGTGAGGCAGAATTTGGGGGCGTCCGCTACGCTCTAGCTTCCCCAAGCAAAGAGTTCCCGCCAGCTAGCAGACACAGCTCATTGTAAACGGCATTGTCGGAATGCGGCGCGGGAGAGTCCATATCCACTCCGCCAAGATGGAGCACCACAGCAGATTAGTTTGTTACCCGCCGGAATCCATTGCGGCAAGAGAACCCCGAGGTGCCAAGATCGCCAGAGCCACGGCGACAATGGCAAGAGCAGGGATGTCTCCCAGGAGATGTCCGTGTTCCATGGGCGATCTCATGGCCTGAACGGTCATAATTCCTGCGTGTACTAAACTTGACCAAACTGTGAACCAAATCAGGCTGCGGTGCTGCAGAGGGTTGCGGGAGGCAATAATAAGGAACACTCCGAGCGTCGCGTAGACCCCGAGGATCATCTGTTCGTATTCAGGTTGGTTTGGTTGCCAACGCCATCCCGAAGGCCACCAAGCCATCATAAGCGGGTAGACGCCGAGTATAAAAATCAATCCCACCAAGACCATTACGGCGCGGAGATAGCGAACCCGAGTAGCGGTGCTCACCTTTCACCTCCTTGGATTTGACAGGGACCTGGAGTACGGATTGGGCGCGATGTTAATCGTTGGGCTCCAGCAAGTCAACTAAAACACCCGATCCTCTTTGCGATTCGTGGTCGAGGCGGCGAGAGGGGACCATCAGGAGCCTTATGTAACTGCTGGCGAAGCTCGACCCGTTAGGCTCGCGCGACCTACCAGGAATGGGCTCGAAATTCGACGGGCCTAATTTCGCGCTAATGATGTGTGTTGAGAATCAGTGAGGCCAAGAATGTGGAGCGGCGACACTAACCAAAGCTTCGCGGCGAAAATGGCTGGAGATAGGCTTTTTTTATCATCGCGACGGTCAGCAGACGGTATGGAGACTCATCGGCTCTCGATCTGGCTTGTTTCGATTTCGTGATGTCTTGTTGGACTATGCGGATGACTCAAGCAACGATTACAAGTCAGAACAGGAACACTATGGTCCGGATTATTTGGAGATCATGACGTGGTCTGAACCCGGTTTTGACGATCACGCGATTCATGGGTCTCTGGCAGATATGAACCGGCTCGCCGCGATCGTTGAGAATAGGCTCGCCGCGACGCGGGCAGGTGATTCCGTTTTAATGCAAGACGAGTTTGCCGCGAACACTCCGCATGCGCTCATTCTGGAAGTTCGCGAGGATGATTTTGATCCCGCAGAGGCTGATCCTATGTTACCCAAGGAAGCCCGGTGAACAGCGGTTGGGCCGCATTCCGGCAAGTAGACAAATCGGCAGTTATGCATATAATTATCCAAACCTAGGCCATCGGTTCGAATCTCTAGACCAAGTGTGGAGCGGATTATGGGAACGCCGTTCGCCGGCCAGGACCCCAAACGAAAACTCGTTCTGAAAGTAATCTTGGCGGTGGCTCTAACGGGCGCAGTGTTTGTGCCCCTGTGCTCGGCGCAATCGCGGACGCCTGATTGGCAGGCAGCAGCCGGGGGCAGGATGGTGTTTGATACTGCTTCCGTTCACGAGAGCTCGACTTCGGAGCCTCCACATGAATTTGGACCCAATTTCCCTTTGGGGCCGGGCGACGTTTATATCCCCAATGGAGGGCACTTTAGGGCGGCGAATTTACCGCTGGTCGTGTACATCAAGTTCGCATACAAAATCACGGACAGTCAGGAACTGTTCCTGCTCCCGCAATTGCCCACCTGGGTGACCACCACGCCTTTCGATATTCAGGGGACGGTGCAAGGAAATCCCACCAAGGACCAGATGCGCCTGATGATGCAATCTCTGCTTGCGGATCATTTCAGGTTGGCAATTCACTATGAGACTCGGCAGGTTCCAGTTTTCGTTCTGCTCGTGGATCAGCCCGGAACGCTGGGCCCATTGCTACAGCAGCATCCAGATGGCTCACCATGCCCAACGACCTTTCGGAGCCCGTCGCCTACGGCCGCACCTCAGACGGTCGACAGCCGATTTCCAGTCACGTGCGGTGGTCTTATGGGAATGGATCCGAGCGCACCGGGTCGCTTTCGCGCGGGCGCGCGAAATGTGCCGATGGAACTGATCGCGAGTTCAATGGCGGGAGGGGCAAGCGGCCTGAACCGCCCCGTCCTGGATAAGACGGGCCTGACTGGAACGTTCGATTTCGCGATCGAGTTTTCGCCACAGCCCGACGAACCCTCGGCCCCGGGCGCAAATTTCCGGTCCGATCCCACGGGACCAACATTTGCGCAGGCCCTCAAGGAACAACTCGGCCTCAAGCTGGAACCCCAAACGGGTCCATTCGATGTTCTGGTCATAGAAAATGTCGAGGAACCGCCGGCAAACTGACGGCCTGCGTTCCCTCTTTTGCAATGAGAGAAGCCGGTTGCGTCGTCCAACCCAGGGAAAAACGCCATTGTCGGAGAGTAGGGTTTTAGTCGCGCCACATTGCGATAAGCAAGAGAATGGACGCCGCCCAGACAGAGATAAAAGCCACTGGCTCTCTGCCTCCCTGAACAATGAAGGACCTGGCGGCCACTTTCTTGGAAGGGAATTTATGAGGACGTGGGTTCATTTCAGGCCACTCACGGTTGGCACGAAATTCAAAGGTTGGCTCCCCCGGGTGGGTTCTATAGGTCCTATGAGTGCTACGTCATGAGTGCTACATCGTGATTGTTACTTGACGTATTTATGAAGTGGTAAGAACATCCTCGTTGTTGACACCTTCATATCTTCCAGGCGATCTGAAACTGGTGGAGTGCCCCCTGATCGCGCGACATGGTTTGGAATGCGGCGCCTAAAGTAGTTCACACAGGTGGACAAGAATGAATCGAGCCACAAAGTTGTCGCTATTGGTGTTGCTGTTTGCCGTGTCATCGAGGGCCCAGACGTCACCAAGTCCAGCGGGAGCGAACTTTTTGCCGGATTATATCCAGCCGGCTCGAAATGTTTTTGCGCGGCCATTCCTGGACACGCGAGACGCTTTCCTGTTCAAGGACAAGGCCGAATCGATACTTGCGCTAACGCAGGGATTCTTCCTGGTTTCCGATGGCATAATCACTCGCGCCAGTGTGCAAAGCGGCGGCGTCGAAGAAATCAACCCGGCGGTCAGAGCTCTTACCGGACCTTATCCGACCTGGAATCGGATGGCGCCGCTGGGAGCGGTTCAAGAGATTGTTGGAATATGGTTGGGAACCGAGATGAAACGAAGCCGAAACCGTTTTTTCCGGAGAACTTGGTGGATTCCGCAAGCCGTAGGAATCGGAGGAAATCTATCTGGAGCGGCGTACGGAATAATTACGAGATGAGCTTTTTAGAGTGAATGAAATTCAGTTTTTGGGTAGGAGAATCCTGGCGCGATAGATCGCCGCGCCGGGGAGTGCTCAAGACCGATGCGTATCCGCCGTCAGCGCCTGCCCGATGGGCGCCGAAGAGAGTCTTGGCGGGATGTATCGCAAATGCCGCAAATCCTCTCCGCCAGCCTAGATTCTTCTCCCGCACCGAACCTGGGTCGGGCCCTACTTTAGCGCGTATACGTCGTATGTGACTGTGGTACCGGCACGCTCACCCACCGCGACCGCCTGCAAACGGGTGAGCCATGCGTAGCGCGAATCTCCGGTCTCAAAGAGGGGTGCAGCGCGCAGCGACGCGCCCGTGTCTGTCGTCTGGCCGATGCCGTTGTACGTCACCAGGATTACAACTCCATCGTCCGTTTTCAGTGTGAGGCGAACATCGAGCCGGTAGCTGCCGTCGGCCCGGTTGGTGATCCAGTCCCCGGCTGGCGTCTGTACCGACGCCTTGACACGCGGGCCTTCGAAGCGGCCCCCGACGATCTGCACGATTGTGCGCGTCCCCTGCGGGCCGTTTTCGACAACGGTACGGGTGCCAATTTCGGCGCGCAGCGTGCCAAGGTACTCCAAAGCAGGTGCGCGCAGCGTATCGCTGGCCTTTTGGGCCCCTGAAGCGGGCGCACTGGCCACGCTCGTGGAAGTCTGAGCGTGGCAGTATAGACCGCAGATAGTCATTCCGAGACAGGTCAGCAGCGCAGTTATGACACGCATCGTCCCTCCTTAATCGGGAGGCCGATTATAGCGACATTGCCACAAACTGTACGAGTTGAATTTGGTTTGGCGAAGTAATTCTCGACGAACGGTCTTCCTGGAATTCGGAAGTTCTGCCGACGTTGATCGAGCCGGGAGCGGGGTAACCCGCATCAGGCCGGGTGAAATATCACCGCGGCCTGAAGCGAGTCGGAAGGCGAGTTGCTATCTTTGTCCGATGTGGTAGACGATTCCGACGGAGATGCGCACGCAGTTTGTCGTGGCGCCGTTCGAACTCATCCCGAAGTAATCGACTTCAGGCCGCAAAGCGACTTTGCCTCTGCTGCCGAGGGGCACCTCCGCGCCTCCGCCGACGCTGTAGGTAAACGGATTGGTTGACCCGCTAAACCCCCCGAACGACGCCGACACGTGCGACCCGCCGACGAGCCCCTGCACGAAGGGCACAAATTTGTCGGATTTGCGGATCGAAAAGCGTGGACCGAACGTGTACGTCAGGTCGGTCAAGCCCACTCCGCTCGGCGATCCGTGGTACACCCCCAGATCGCCAACTAGCCCGAACCATTGGTTTGCATTGTAGGCGGCCGATGTGCTGAAGCCATTCAGATTCGCGCCGCCGGTGCCGCCGATACGGAAATAGGAGTATCCGGCCGAGACGTCGGCAGCGGGTATTTGTTGCGCGGGAGACGACACCGCAAGAACCGATAGAGCGAACGCCACCCATAAGAATTTCTTCATGATTCCTCCATTCGTTGATTTGTTATGAGTTTTTCTGGGGCAACATCAAACGGGCGCCCCGTAGGCCGCACGCTTGCGGCCCAAGTTTCTGCGAACTTTCTGATATTGCCTGCAAATCTACGGTAAGGTAGGGTTGCTATTCCGTCAATTTCAGACCGGTACAGCCTGTTCTTTTGCGGCAACTGTACGAAAGGGCAGGCAAGGGCTGAAGCACACGGGGGGTGACAGCCGAAATGAGATCGAGGCCTATACGCGGCGTCTCCCACCCATTTCGCGGATTTGGAACTATCCGCGTATCTCTTATCATGCTAAAAACTTAAAATAGCGACAATCGCAGCCATGTGCGCGCCCTCTGCCCTTTGACTCTGGCCAAGTCCCGGTACGCGGTCCTATCGGAATGGGCCCAAATAGAACGTCGTGACAATTCCCACATTTCCATAATCGGGTCTATAGAAGAAGATGTCGCAACTAGAGGACTGCGGCTTTTCGGGAGTGTTTCCTTAAAGGAATGCTGGCGCTCACGGAGTCTTGCACCCAGGAGACATTGTGCGCATGATTCAAGGGGCGCGCATAGCCGTGGTAAATATTTATGTGGCCGCGCGGTCCTCACATTACAATGGGAGAAATTTCCAGCATTGCTGAAGGGGGCGCCACCGGCTGGCGGGGCTCAGTCAAGGCCTACACCAATCGCCAGGTGCTACAAGTCCTGGCGCTCGGTTTCGCAAGCGGTCTCCCGCTACTGCTCACCTTCTCGACCCTTTCGGCGTGGTTGGCCACCGCCGGCGTGCGGCGGGCCGCCATCGGCGCCTTCGCACTGGTGGGCACGCCCTATGCCTTCAAATTCTTGTGGTCTCCCCTGATTGATCGCCTGCCCGCACCGCTCCCGCTAGGGCGAAGGCGCGGTTGGGGAGTGACGATCCAAATCGCGCTGATCGCCGCGACACTCAGCTTGGGCGCGTGCGATCCCAAACAGAATCTGGCACGCATGGGAGTGCTGGCACTGCTCGTCGCGTTTCTCTCGGCCAGCCAGGACGTGGTTATTGACGCCTGGCGCGTGGAAATCCTGTCGACCGAACTGCAGGGCCCCGGCGCGGGAATGATCCAGACGGGCTACCGAATCGCCATGCTGGTTTCCGGAGCGGGCGCCTTGTTTATTGCTGCGCGCGTGGGCTGGTTTGCGGCGTACGCCACCATGGCTGCTCTACTGACGGTGGGAATTCTTGTCTTTCTGTTCGGCCCGGAACCCAAACCCGCAGCCGAGTCGGTGCGACAGAGCCGCCCGTACGGGGGAGACGGGCTTCGCCAATGGTTCGCAGCAGCCGTGGCCGGCCCCTTCGCCGATTTCATGCGCCGGCCGCTTTGGGCCGTGATCCTTGTCTTCATATTCGGCTACAAGCTGGGCGAAGCGCTGGCGGGCGTAATGGCCACGCCGCTCTATGTTTCGCTCGGTTTTTCATTGGACGAGATCGCCGCTGTCTCCAAGCTGGTGGGATTTTTCGCAACTGTGGCCGGGGCGCTCATCGGAGGCGTGGTGACGGCGCGCTTCGGCATCTTGCGCTCCCTTTTATTGTGTGGAGTGCTGCAATCCGCGGGCAATTTGTTTTACGTGCTGCAAGCCGTGGGTGGACACCGAATCGCCTATCTTGGCCTCTGCGTCACGGCCGAGAATCTCACGGGTGCAATGGCAGGCTCGGCTCTGGTAGGTTATCTCTCCAGCTTGTGCTCTCCCGCTTTCACGGCCACTCAGTACGCGCTGCTGTCTTCGCTCGCGGCGGTCGGGCGCACGCTGGTGGCGTCTTCGGGCGGCCTGCTTGCCGACAAACTCGGTTGGGTGCCATTCTTTTTGCTGACGACTGTGGCCACTGTGCCGGCCCTGCTGCTGCTCGTTTGGATCGCGAAGCGCAGCACAATTGAGTCCGGCGCGCCTTTGCTAGCCTCGAAGAGGTGTTGAGCCTCGCCGCAAGCGGTCCAAGCAAAAAGTCCTGCTTGCCATGACGGCTAACGCCTGAGAAGTCTACCTCGCGGAATATGCTCTCCGGTCTACGGAAGCGATTGGGCCACATTCCGAGAATTCCTGTTTCTCAGGCACTGGAACGGTCGAACAGCTAGCACGCAAGTCCGGGTCCCCGGAAGTGATGGTTTCTTGGTGGATTATTTGGCTACAATTTGTCATGACACGATTGAGGTTCAGCCAAAAGTTGGCTGAACTGGCTTCCACGGCGCAGGCCACGTGACAAAATCAGCACGCAGCCAATTTCCATGAGGTGAAAACATGAACTCGAAACTAACGTTCGGCGCGATAACCGGAACTATTTTCGGCTTAGTGCTCTGCAGTTCCCAGCCAGCGTTTGCCGGCGGCACCGGAACCGATCCGTGTTCCCTGCTCACGCAGGCGCAGGTCAGCGCGGTCCTCGGCACGAACGTCGATCCAGCGAAGCAGGTCACGCCAACCATGTGCGGATGGTCCGCGCCCAACCAGCCGAACTCGATCAACGCTAAAAAAGTCGCGCTGCTCATGAGCGACGCGCGCGCATTCGGGTTCGCAAAGACGCCGGTCGTCAGCAGTGAGACAACCGCGCCAGCTAGCGGCATTTGTGAAGACGCAGTTTACTCCTTCCCTACCGGAAACAGATCCGGTCTGGCAACAGCATTGTATGTGAAGAAGGGCAGCACTTACTTCACTGTTCATGTGTATGGTTTCCCCGACCAGGCCAAAACCATGGCGATGGAAAAGACGCTCGCGCTAGATGCATGTTCGAAACTGTAGGGACGGGAGGACTCGCTCCTCGCGTCATGTGGGGAATCCGGATTCCCAGTTGGCGATAATGCGTTTCTCAGATGAGCTGGCACTGTTTTCGGGAATTGGCTTATCGGGATCAAGACGCGCTCTCTTAAATACTACCTCCGTGGCAGATTCGTTGTCTCGATTATAGGAAAAGCGTACGATCAGCAACACGCAGGCCCAAATGGAAGATCCGCTTGGGGGAGCGGGTGAAACTGGTTCCTCAGGAGAGAAAATGAGAATGAGACCACTCGCGTTCCTTTTGGCGTCATTTCTGATCTTGCAACTCTTGCTTCACGCTACTTCCCTCGCGGCAAGACCGAAAGTCGATGTTCGGATCAAGGTGAACGAAGGAATCGGAAAGTATGCATCGCCAGACACGCTCAACAAATACAACTCCCCGGTTGCAGGTCCGCTCATGTCCAACGAGGTTTTCTATTTCAACGTAATCGTGTTCTCCGACAATGTGGAAGCCGTGGCCAAGAACAACGGACAGTGGTGCATCAAAGGAGACATCGAGTTGCAGAGCATCGAATATCACGGAACGCTTGGCGGCAATGACCTGGAGATTGAGATTCCCCAAAAGAACGGGAGGACAAAGAAGATAACGTTCGTGGTCTATGATCACAAATGGCGAAAACTATCGGACATGTAGCCCTACTTTCGGGCCGCCGAGCTCTGTAGCGCTCTAGGAGTGATTGCCATGTCCCGAGAAGTCCTGTCAGTTCAACCGGTCGTTGCGGCGCTTTTTAATTATTTAAACTGAATGCGATTCCCCTCGAGATTCAATCAGTGCAGCAGTACTCGGTTAGAACCTAAACAGGGAAGTGTTCTTTTTGAATCAACGCTCGCGAACGAAATCACGCTCGTAGGCTCCTTTGAGAAGACCTCCTGCAAGCGTTGCGACGACCTATTCAGCCCGCTCCGGTTTTCAGGAATTGGCGTGCTTGTGCGAGTTGATTGGGCTGGTCATGCGCACACCTTCCGGGCAGGAATTGCGGCTGATCTCGTCGAAGAAATTGAAGATGGAACTGATTTTGCTCACCGCTATAGTCTGTCCTACCGACCGGGTTCAAATTGGGTGTATAAGGATTGCATCGAAAGCCATGGGGCAGGCCTCATCCCCACTGGAAAATGGAGGTGAGTCGTGAACGGCAAACTACGGATCGTTTTTTTCTTAGGGTTGGTTATTTCGGTCTCCTCCTCTCCTCTCGTCGCGCATCATGGCGGGGCGGCATACGACGCGGACAAAAGGGTCACGGTCAAAGGAACTGTTACAGATTGGCTGTGGTCCAATCCCCATTGCTTACTTCAGCTCGACGCGACCGATGATGGCGGCCAGGCCGGCCATTGGGTACTGGAGACGGAAAATCCGTCCAGCATGATTCGAAGTGGCTGGACCAGGGACTCCTTAAAAGTAGGAGACGAAATTAGTGTCGTGGTCGTGCCGCCCAAAACTGGCGGGCGCATTGGGCGCATCGTCGAGATCACGTTTCCTGATGGTCACAAACTGCTCGGCCGGGGATTCTCCGTCACCCCAGCCAAGCCTGACGAGTCCGCAAAACCGTGAAGAGAGCGGAGGCGAGCGGTTGGCGCCTCGTCGTTCGCCATTGGTTGTTGTTGCTCCATTGTTAATGAGGGGTCGCCCGATGCCGAAGAAGATCCGCAAGAGCCGGAAGGGGGCTGCACTTGTTTACGCTGAATTCCGAAGAGCCCGGCAAAATCCGGTTGCCCGGGGGGCTGTTCTGGCCGCGTTGATACTCTCCCCCCTCTTGATGTTCTCGCCGCTGTTCTCGGCAAAAGCGCACTCTCTCGAGCTCATGGCCACGTCACCTGCCGGCCGGTTGGGCGCTTCGCCGCTCGCGGTGAATGCTCGCGGTGAACCTCAATCGGGAGCCGTGCAGGACCAAGGGGAAACTTCACAAGAGCTCGACGGCTGGGATCGCCCCATCGTCGCACTCCCGAAAGATCGGAAGCCAGCCCCTGCTCCAAGGCGTGACATTACCGGAATTTGGGACCCCGGTTTGAACGGAATCGGCATGCTCGGTGCGAAGGCGATGCCGGATGACGGCAAGCCCGAACATCAACCGCCCTACACTCCCTTGGGCCTTCAGATACTGGCGCGCGCGAAGCCAACCTCGGGAACCAAAGCCGTTCTCCCGGGGGACACAAATGATCCCGTCTTCCAGTATGGCGACCCCCAAGGAACGCCCCGCGAAGATCTCTATGAGCTACGAACGATTCAGGTCTATCGATCGGCTCAGAACATGGCCATCCTGTACCAATTCAATAAAGTCTGGCGGGTTATCTGGACCGACGGCCGTAAACTCCCCGAAAATCCCGAGCCGCGATGGTTTGGATATTCAGTAGGCAAGTGGGTCGATGATTACACGTTTGTCGTCGAGACTGTAGGGATGATTGACGATACCTGGATTGATCGAATCGGTCGTCCGCACAGCGCCGATTTGCACGTTGAGGAGCGGTTCCACCGCCCAGATCGCGATCATCTGGAGCTGACGGTGACGATTGAAGATCCAAAAATGTATACGAAATCCTGGGTTGCGCTCGACAAACTCGTTTTCGAGGCGCAGCCGCCCAGTTTTGATGTCCGGGAAATGATTTGGTCGCCCTCGCAATATGAGAAATACAACAAATTGATGGGCATCACCCCGAGCGAGAAAGACACCCGCTAGCGCCGTTTATTTAGTAGCGCCTAACTCAGATGAGTCGCGGATTCCTCTTGCTCTTCAGTCGTGGGGCTGTAGTTGCAAGTTAAGATTTAGATGAGCGCGCGGTGCCAACCCGGCCGGGTTCCTAGGGAGTGCTAACCCAACCACCCCGCGGAGGCGTATCGTGGTCAATGGCGAACAGATCCAACCATAGAAATCGCGAAGGTGAGGGTCAGCGCCGCTACGACTTGCGGCCCGAGCCTATTCCAGCTTGGTGTATGGTTTCCCATGCCGTATTCGTAGATAGACTAGAAAAGTCGGAATCTAAGTTGCAGGAAGGGTTTCGAAAATGTCCAAAGCCATGGTGGTTTCGATGGTCGCTATGATCGCGGGATTAACGTTCTCGCTTAATCTGCGCGCTCAAAATGCTCCGCCCAAATGGAATAATGTCCCGCCGCCTAAATCTTCGTACGTCGGGAAAAAGTCAGGCCCGGCTCCGCGCCGTGACCTGTCTGGGATCTGGAATGCAGCAGAAGCGGATGGGGCACTCCAGGTAAGTGGCGTGTTCGAACACCCTGCACTGGAAGCACCCCGGGGAAAAGGCGCGGAAGGGGGGCGTACAGACGAGGCGGGAATTATGCGTCCTCTGCATTACACGCCTTTGGGCCTGGAAGCACTCAAGGCTAATAGGCCCTCTGGGCCGAGTGTCAGACAAGTCCCCGCCGCGCTTGCAAACGATCCAGCGGACCTGTGTGATCCGCTCGGGTTCCCGTACATGGAGTTTTGGGAATTTAGAACCATCGACCTCGTTCAGACTGCGAAACAGGTGGTCCTGTTAAGTCCATTTTACGGCAATTACCGCGTCATCTGGACGGATGGGCGAGAACTCCCCAAGGATCCGGACCCGCGGTGGAACGGGTATTCCGTTGGCAAATGGGTGGATGATTATACGTTCGTCGTCGAGACGGTTGGGCTGAATCCCAAAAGCTGGCTCGATCACGCCGGCCGTCCGCATAGCGATGCTTTGCGCGTGGAGGAACGCTTTCACCGGTTGGACCATGACAACATGGAGCTCACGGTCACGATTGACGACCCAAAGATGTACACGGAACCCTGGCAGGGTCTCAACAAGTTCCCTCTGCACTTGCAACGGCCCGATTTCGATATTCCAGAGTTGCTCTGTTCACCGTCAGCGATGTCGGACTATAATAAACAGATTGGAAATATTGTCCTTCCTGGAACCCAAAAGTAGCGATGCCCACGGAAGGCACACTCTAGTTAAACCACCTGCGCGACGCACCCAAGTCCCGTTCAGTCCTGCCAGCTCCACCGGTCGATGCAATACCATCTAAGTAGTTCACCTGGTAGTAATCCACCTCGAGAATCGACCCCTATGGAAATGCTCATTCAGAACCCACACAGGGCGGTGTTCTTTTTGAATTAACCCTCGCGAACGAAATCAGCCTTGCGGACTCTTATGAGAAGAGTTCGAGCAAGTTTTGCACCGACTCATTGAGTCCGGTGGATTCAGTGGGACTTGGAATCAAGAACTGCCGGAGAAGGACGGCGCAAATGATATTATGAATGAAAAAGAAATCGACCAAGGTGACGCGACAGTGAATCTGGACTATGACCTGGTCCGAGCGTTTGAAGCGACGGTGCCTATCTCCGCTCGCAAGCGTCCGTTGGAACCCGGTGATGTGATCGCGTCCTCAACGGGCCAAGTTGGTGCGACAGTTTCCATCGAAGTGGATGTTCCTCTTTTTCTGGTAGACCGGACAATGTTTAGGATTTGCT
>Ga0210409_10006081_pt1 | contig 12595 bp, 9 predicted proteins | sample IncBWH17MmetaG_FD_161649 | JGI IMG/M metagenome (GOLD analysis project Ga0210409, IMG submission 161649) | Forest soil microbial communities from Barre Woods Harvard Forest LTER site, Petersham, Massachusetts, United States - Inc-BW-H-17-M | ecosystem: Environmental > Terrestrial > Soil >...
TAGACCTCCGGATCGCCGTAGGAACTGAGCCCGTTCTGAGTGATAACAATGGAGCCGCTACGATTCGAGTCGAAGATGCGAACGGTCTTAGCGTTCAACACGGCGGAATCACTCAGTTTGATCCATCGAGTTGTTGGAGAATTGCCACTCTGATCGATGAATACGTTCAACCAATCTGTGGGCATGAGACGTCCCGGGACGAGCAAGTGCGGTGTTGCGATATCTTCGCGGTCGTGCGCTTGTTGAGATTTCTAGTTCATAGGGCAGCCACTTCGCGCCGTCCTCGATCGTCCATGCGTTTGGCTAAGCAGGTTTGTGTCCACGGCTCTGCGCATGGCCGAACGTCGATAGGCCCGCAGACACTTGGACTTTTTCGTCGACCGCAATGCCAAGAGGGCGCGACCGTTTTGAAGAGAATTTGTGTGCGCGATGCTGTATCCGGCAGTTTTTTCAAGAGTTGCAAAAACTTATGAGAATTCCTACGTGCGCTCAAGACTCGCAGACCGCTCGCAATCTGATGCGACTGACTAGGCGAACTTTTGCGACTGTTCGCGAGGTCAGGGGACACGATTGAGGCGCCAGTTTGCTCCCGAAAGGATAGGCGGCACTATCTGAATGGATAGGCTGAGGCGGTTCGGATAGATCTGAAAAAGTGTGCGTGGGGGCTAACAGGAGAGCCTTCGGCGGCTAAGCCGGGTTGACCTAGCGCCACTTACGGCATGGCTGAACAGGCGGAAAAAAGGGCGCCTCGCTCGTCATTTCGGGCGAGATGAGGAGACTCGCTTTGGCGAAAACCCAAGAAAAGAGAGATTCCTCACTCCGCAGACTCTGTTCGGAATGACAGAATGAGAATTTTTCCGCAGCTTGTGAAGCCATGCGCTCCCGATATCACGAGTCAACGAGCCGCGAAAGATGCAAAAGCCATTTCCTCCGGGGCTGAAGCCCCGTGGTAGCCAAGCATTTGATGTCGGAGCTAAAGAGTCTGTGTGAGGACTGCGGACAGTGGCCCTCGGCGGCTAAAGCCGGTTGAATTTTCGGGAGTTACGGCAGGACTGAAGTCGCGCCCTCCCGAACTACAGGGTTTTCGCACCGACTCTAAAGCTCCGATCCCTTAAAGACGGAAGTCTTCCGCAAGCTGTTAAGCCGTGCGCTCTCGACGATAACGCTGCGCTCCCCGGCGTGTGAGCTTGTCGGGTGGAAAAGCGGCGGCGAGCCGACGCACTCCACAGGGCTAATAGTTCGGGGTGACGCCGAGATTGTAGAAGAGGAACGAGTAGACGTCGGCCGTGAGTTCGATGGCTTTGGTGGTGCTGCTGGCGCCGTGGCCGGATTTGGTGTCGATGCGAATGAGGACGGGATTGTCGTGGCTGGCGAGGGCTTGCAGCGTGGCGGCGTATTTGAAGGAGTGCGCAGGAACGACGCGGTCGTCGTGGTCGGCGGTGGTGATGAACGTGGCGGGATATTTTGCGCCCGGGCGAATGTTGTGGACGGGCGAGTAGGCGTAGAGCGCTTTGAATTCCTCGGGATTGTCGCTGGAGCCGTAGTCGGCAATCCAGTTCCAGCCAATGGTGAATTTCTGGAAGCGCAGCATGTCCATGACCCCGACTTGGGGAACCGCGACGTGGAAAAGTTCAGGGCGCTGGTTCATGACCGCGCCGACGAGGAGGCCGCCGTTGGATCCGCCATTGATGGCGAGATGGTCGGAAGAGGTGTACTTGTTGGCGATGAGCCATTCGGCGGCGGCGATGAAGTCGTCGAAAACATTCTGCTTGTGCAATTTGATGCCGGCTTCATGCCACTTTTCGCCGTACCGCCACCACCGCGTATGTTTGCGGAAGCGAAGACGAAGCCTTGTTCGAGAAGCGCAAGGACGAGCGGGCGGTAAACGGGAGAGGTTGTTATGTTGAAACCGCCGTAGCCGAAGAGAAGCGTGGGATTCGCGCCGTTGAGTTGGAGGCCTTTTTTGTAGGAAAGGAACATGGGGACGCGCGTGCCGTCTTTGCTCTGATAGAAGACCGGCTCGGTCTCGTAGTTATCGGGATTGAAGCCGGGAATCTTCGGGGCGCGATAAACTTTGGCGGCGTTCGCGGCAATGTCGTAGCGGAAGATGGTGGGCGGGTAGTTGGGGGAAGTGAAGGAATAGAAGACGAAAGCATCTTTGGAATTGCCCTGGAAATCGGAAGTGGTTCCGGCGCCGGGGAGATGAATGGCGTTTTCCTGCTTACCATCGAGATTCAACACGTAGGCCTGGCCGGCCACATCTTTCAGATACGTGACGAAGATTTTGCCGCCCGCGACTCTGGCCTGCTCCAGGACTTCAGGTTTTTCCGGGACGAGTTCCGTCCAGGTGGCGCCGGCAGGATCAAACAGGAGCAGGTGGTTGTTGGGAGCCTGGTGATCGGTCTGAATCAGAAGCTTGCTGCCGATATTTTCGACGACATTGTAAGAATCATCGGTGATCTCCGAAACGATGGGACTGAACGTTTTCTCGGATTTGGAGAGGTCGCGATAATAGATGCCATTGCCGCGCTTGCCTTTTCCCCGGTCGGAGATGCTGAGGATTGCGAATCGTTCGTCCTCCGTGGTGCCGACGTAGTGAAAGCGCTCGGGATTGGCCTTGTCCTCAAAGACGAGTTCATCCTCGGCTTGGGGAGTGCCAACGCGGTGGAAGTACACGGTGTGGAAAATGTTTTTGGAAGAGAGTTCGTGGGCCGAATCAGGCGCGGGATAGCGGCTATAGAAGAAGCCATTGCCAGACCAGCCGACGTTGGAGGCTTTGATCCATTTCAGAGTGTCGGCGAGAACTTTGCGGGAAGCGATTTCCATGACGTGGATTTCCTGCCAATCGGAACCTCCGGTAGAAATGCCGTAGGCGATGTAACGGCCGTCCTTGGAAATATCGAAAATGCCGAGGCGCGAAGTGCCGTCTTCGGAAAACTTGTTGGGATCGAGAAGCATTTCGGGGGCGGCGTCGAGGCTGCTCTGGATGTAGAGGACGTTCTGGTTCTGCAGGCCATCGTTTTTGAAAAAGAAGTAGGCGTCGCCGCGGCGGAAGGGCGAAGAATATTTGGCATAGTTGAAGAGTTCTTCGAGGCGATGCTTGACCTTAGCGCGGTAGGGAATCTTATTGAGATAGGCAAACGTAACTTCATTCTCGGCTTTGACCCAGGCGAGGGTTTCGGCGGTGTTGTCGTCCTCGAGCCAGCGGTAGGGATCTGCGACCTTGGTGCCGTGATAGTCGTCGACCTGATCGGATTTGCGGGTGACGGGATAGTTGAGGGACTGCCCGGAGGCAGGAATCGCGGAAACGCCGATGTTTGCGGAGACGATCAAGATCGTGAAAATACGAGAGCGCAATGATTGCACGGAAACCTCACTTTGCGGATTGCCCCTTTTTTAGTGGCTTGCCAGATTCCTGGAATCGGTTTGAGCGATAACGATGGTAGGCGGGGACGCGGAGTGAGTCAATAAGGCAGTAATCAGAACGGGCAACGGGTTGACGACTGATTGGGCTGGCCATACCATGGGGCTCTTATGAAACGAAGAGAATTTATAACTGCTAGCGCTACGGCGCTGATGCTGAGCGGCATTGCGATGAAGGCGGCGGAGTTGAGCCAATTCAAGCTGGGCGTGATTACCGACGAAGTGTCGCAGGATTTTGAAAAGGCGCTGGTGTGGGCGAGGGCGTACGGACTGGGATGGGTGGAATTGCGATTTTTGTGGAACAAATACGTGACGGATTTAAAGCCCGACGAGGTGAAGCGCGCGCAAGAACTGCTGGCCAAGCACGGGATGCGCGTGTCGGTGGTGGACTCGCCGTACCTGAAAACGTTGCTGCCGGGCACGACGTCGAAGTTCAATGAAGGGAAGAAAGATCCGCTGCAGAGCGACTTTGACCGCCAAGGCGAGATCCTGGAGAAGTCCATTGCGCGGGCGACGGATTTCGGCACGGACAAGGTGCGCATTTTTGCGTTTCTGCGCGTCGACGATCCCAAGACGGTGTTCGATCGCGTGGCGCAGGAATTGAGCAAAGCGGCGGCAATTGCGCAGCGCGAGGAAATTCGCCTGGTGCTGGAGAATGAGTTTTCGTGCAACGTGGCGACGGGCGTGGAGGGGGCCGCGATGCTGAAGGCGGTGAATTCGCCGTCGCTGGGACTGAATTGGGATCCGGGGAACGCGTATGCCGCCGGTGAATTGAAGCCCTACCCGGACGGATACGACCCGCTGGACAAAAAGCGCATGTGGCACATGCACTTGAAAGATGCAGCGCCGAACCCGAAGGGCGGCGAGGCGGTGTGGATGCCGATCGGCAAGGGCAAGATCGAATACGTGGAGCAATTTCGCGCGCTGCTGAAGAACGGCTACGACGGGACGATGTCGCTGGAGACGCACTACCTGAATGCGGCCAAGGACAAAGAGGCGTCGAGCAGCGAGTCGATGGAGGGACTGCTGAACGTGATTCGGAACGCTTGACGACGAGTTGCGGAATTTATTGGCGAATCGCAATCGTCCTACAGTTCGACGCCTTGCTCTCTAAGAAAGACGGCCAGGCGGCTTACGGGCACCGCGGTGATGAAGTTGTAGCTGCCCGAGACGGAGTGAGCGAAGCGCAGAACGCCGTCGCCCTCGAAAGCTCCCGCGCAGCGCAAAAGCGGATATCTGCGGATGTAGTCGTGGAGTTCACGGTCTTCCAGGCGACGAAATTTGATCTCGGAAGTTTCGACAGCGGAGAGCATTCTGCCGGTATCCGAACGAAGCACGGTGAGCGAGGTCACAAACAAGAAGGCGCTGCCGAAAAGCTCGCGTAGGAATTCAACCGCTTCCTGGTTGCTGCACGGCTTCTCGAAGATTTTGCTGTGTTTCGCTACGACCGCGTCGCCTGAGAGCACGACAGCGTCATCGAAGGCGCTGGCAACTTTGCGAGCCTTGGCCTCGGCGAGTTTCTTCGTGAGCGCGGCAGGGTCGGAATCCCGGATGGATTTTTCGCCAATCGTGCTGGGATGGATTTCGTAGGTTAGCCCAAGGATATCCAGGGCTCGTTTGCGCGATTGCGATTCAGATGCGAGAACAACTTTCGTTGGATTGCCTCTCAAATTGGAAAAAATCGAGGGTACTATGCGAGAAGGAAGATGAGAAACGAAAAAATGGAGTTGCGGTGGCGGAGTCAAGTAGAGTGGGGGTGCCGGCGATCGAAAAGGCAAATCCTCAGGCCTGAAGGCCTGAGCTACAGATGCGGATGATCGTGGAGGTTGCGAATGAAGCTTACTCGAAAAGAGTTTCTTGCCATGGGCGGGGCGAGTTTTGCGCTGGCGATGGGCAGACTGGCGTGGGCGGCTGAGCAGCGATTGCCGCTGGCATTTTCCACGTTGGGTTGCCCCACGTGGGAGTGGCAGAAAATATTGTCATTTGCCGAGGCAAACGGATTCGCGGCGGTTGAAATACGCGGTGTGATGGGCAGCATGGATACTCCGTCGCGGCCGGAATTTGCGCCCGAACGGATTGGCCAGACGAAGAAGGACATCGCGGGGCACGGCTTGAAGATTGCCTGTGTGAGCAGTTCGTCGGCGATGCATGAGAAGGATCCAGCTAAGCGCGCACAATCGCTGGCCGATGCGAAACGGTTTATCGACATGGCCGCCGGACTCGGCGCGCCCTATGTGCGCGTGTTCGGAAACAATATTGATGGGCCAAGGGAAGAGATAATCGCGCAAGTGGCGGCGGGCATGCATGAGCTCGCGGAATACTCCGGTCCGCGCGGCGTGACCGTGATTGTTGAGTCGCACGGCGACTTCACGGATTCGCCGACGTTGAAGCAATTGCTGACGCAGGCGAATTCGCCGCATGCCGCGCTGCTCTGGGATGCGCACCATACGTATGCGTCGTCGCACGAGGAGCCGGAATTCACGGTGAAGGAATTGGGCGCGTGGATTCGGCACACGCATTTGAAGGATTCGGTGCCGGACGGCAAAGATCGCAAGTACGTGCTGACGGGAAGGGGCGACGTGCCAGTGAAACGCCAGGTGGATGCGCTGCGCGAGATTGATTACAAGGGTTACTACTGCTTCGAATGGGAAAAGGTGTGGCACCCGGACCTGCTCGACCCGGAAGTGGCGTTTCCGGATTACGTGCGCGTGGTGAGCGCTTATTTGCAGGAGCCGGTGAAGAAATCGTCGGCGTGAGTTGTGTTGAGGCGGGAACGCGTCTGGCAATCACTCAAATGGAATCTTCGCACTCAACCAGAGGGCTTACAACTTTCCAGCGCGACGCTGGATTTCGGGATATTTTGCCAATGCGAGGGAAGCGATTTGCATTTCGCCATCAAAGGCTGCGAGTCGGGCGCTGCGCCAGTTGAACCGCCAGACGGCTGCTACGGACAGAACCAGTCCTGCTGCAGCTGGGACCAGGGCATCCGCTGAATCTCTCGCCATGAAAAGGGAGGTCATCGGATTTGGACGCCGCGGGAGCTCGGAATGAGTCCAGTATCCCAATGCAAGTCCCAATTATCCCAACGAACGGCGCCCTTGTCGCGATTGTGTCCAGAGCACTCAGGCCGCGCCTCAACTGTTCATGCATGCGGTTCGCTGCGACACGTGCTCCTCGCGTGGCCCTTCCATCAAGTCTTCCGCTGAAGCACATGCGCGCAGTTTGCGGAATTTCCGCAGTGCGCCCAGGTGTACCGCGGCCACATGGCTTCGGTCAGCAATACACCTTAAAGAGAGATGCATTCTGAAGAGGAATGTGTCCCAAGGACAAATGCATGGTAAAGAGAAAGGCAGCGCGGCGTTGGCGTGGGGGATTATTCTGCGCGGAGGGTGTCTACCGGGTCGAGGGAGGCGGCGCGGCGGGCTGGGATGTAGCTGGCGAGCAGTGCGGAGACGGCGAGCACGGTGGCGACAGCGGCGAGCGTTGGGACGTCCCATGAACGCACGCTGAACAGCAGAGTGCGCATGAGGGTGGCAGCGGCGATCGAGCAAACGAGGCCTACGGCAACGCCAATGGCGATCGAGCGCGCGGCTTCTTTCAAAACGAGCTGATAGACGGAACGGCTCTGCGCGCCGAGAGCCATGCGGATGCCAATTTCCCGCGTTCGCTGGCTGACGGAATAGGCGACGACCCCGTAGAGTCCAACAACGCCGAGTAGCAACGCCAGAAAAGCAAAGCCTCCGACGAGCCAAGCGGAGGAGCGATGCATATACGCAGATTGCGAATCGTTGATGACCTCCAGCATGCTTGATCCAGAGGGCGTGACAATGTCCGCATCGATCTGACGAATCGCGGCGCGCATGGCCGGGAGCAGCGACTGCTCCGCCTGCGACGTTCGGACCACGACATTAAAATAATTGCTTGGGCTTTGTTCGAACGGGATGTAGACAGTCGAGCGGTTTGCGGTATCCAACTGACCTTCCTTGATGTCTTCGACGATGCCAACAATTTCGATGGGATCAGGGGCAACCGAAACGTGGGAGAGTTGCCGGCCGATCGGATCTTCTCCGGGGAAATATTCTTTGGCGAAGGCCTGGTTGATGATGGCGACGTGCGGCTTCGACGCGTCCTCTCCTTCGGCAAAGTCGCGACCGCGCAAAAGCTTGGCGCCCAGCGTCATGAAATACTCGGGGTTCACGTCACGCTCAGGGATATCATTGTGCTCACCGTGCCAGGGCCGACCCAGGATGCGTAGCCATGTGGTGTCGCCCCAGTGACTGACGGGAATATCGGTGGTGATGCCGACGGATTTGACGCCCGGAAGAGCTGCCATTTGGCTGACGACGCGGCGCTGCAGCGCAATGGCTTGCGGATCTTTTCCGTAGTTGGACTTCGGAGCGGCGACCCACAAGGTGGCCAAATGATCGGGGCGCATGCCAATGTCCACATGGAGCAGGAGGTAAAGGCTTTTGCCGAGGAGCCCCGCGCCGACGAGCAGAACAACGGCCGTTGCTAATTCCAGCACGACAAGTTTGGAGCCGACGCGGCGCCATGCGTTTCCCGCGTGGGCACGACTGCCTTCGGCGAGGTTGTCGCGAATTTGCGACAAGGAAAAGTGCAAGGTGGGAGTGAGAGAGAACAGCGCCGCCGCGAGAAGAGAGATAACGCCGGCGAAGGCCCAGACACGCGGGGTCAATCCGAGGCCGCGCAGGAACGTCATTCGCGCCAGCATGTCTTCCGGGATGAGCCTGGTGAGAAGTTGCATGGTCCCATAGGCAGACATGAGGCCCAGAGCGCTGCCTGCCAGGACCAGGACCAAGCTTTCGGTTACGAATTGGCGTGTGAGTCGAATACGCGAGGCACCTAGAGCGGTGCGGACGGCAACTTCCCGCTTGCGGCTCTCCGAACGCACCAACAATAGACTTGCGACGTTGACGCTGGCGATCAGCAGCAGAAGTCCAGCTCCGCACAAAAGCACGAAAAGGATTGGGCGAATGTCTCCGACGATGGATTCCGTCAGAGTGACCACGGCCGCGCTCTGGCCCATGTTGTCGCCAGGGTACAGTTTTTCCAATTGTTCTGCGATGGCGGTGACGTTGGCGAGTGCGGTCGAAAGGGAGACGCCATCCTTGAGGCGAGCGACTCCGTACATGCTGTGGCAGCTTCGCCTGAGGTCACATTCGCTGGAAGCGTGAATCGTGGTCCAGAATTCCGAAGGCTCGGCGGGCGCAAAATGGAAGTCCGGCGGCAAAACGCCGATGATGACATTGGCATCGCCATTCAGGACGACTGTCTGCCCGAGTACATCGTCCTTTCCGCCATAACGCTGCTGCCACGTAGCGTAGCTGAGCAGCACGGTTCGTGGCGCGGATAGTAAATCCTCGCCCGGGGCGAAATCGCGTCCAAGCACCGGCGTAACGCCAAGCGTGTGGAAGAAGCCGTCACTGACGCGAGCGCCGCGAGTTGGCTGTGCTCCCGAAGAGGTGGTCAGGATCATTCCCGTATGTTGGAAGGCCTCGAGCGAACTGAAGACAGTGTTCTGTTTTTTCCAATCGAGATAATCGGGATAAGAAATGTTGCTGTGCGGAAACCCAGAGGTTCTCTCAAAGACGGCGACAAGGCTGGAGGGATCGCGGTAGGGCAAGGGCTTCAGGAGAGCGGCGTCGACAAAGGCGAAGATGGCAACGCTGGCGCACATGCCGAGAGCGAGCATGAGCGTGGCGGTGGCGGTAAATCCCGGATTTTTGCGCAATTGACGGATGGCAAAACGGAAATCCTGCAGCACGCTTTCAAAGCGGAAGCTGACCATGTCCTGGCTTTGTTCCCTTAGGCGCATGGAACTGCCAAATTGCTTTCTTGCGGCGTGCTGTGCGTCTTGCGGCGGCAGTCCTTCGGCTTGCAACTGTTCTTCGGCGTGCTCGCGGTGGAATGCCATCTCCTCTTCCAATTCGCTATCGAATTTTTCGCGGCGCACGAGAATCCAGAGCTTTCGGAAGAAGCGAACCAGCGAGTCCATGACAACCTCCTATGCCTTCTGCAGCACGCGGCCAATGGCCGCGATCATCTGTTCAAATTGCGAGAGTTCCACGCCGAGTTGCTTGCGGCCGGCTGGCGTCAATGTGTAATAGCGAGCGCGGCGGTTGGTTTCCGTCTTTTTCCATTCGGCTTTGACCCAGCCTTGGAGCAGCAAGCGCTGCAAGGCTGGGTAGAGTGAACCTTCCTCGACGGTCAGGAAGTCTTGTGAAGACTGTTTGATGGAAAGGGCGATGCCGTAGCCGTGCTGCGGGGCGCGGGTAAGCGTCTTGAGGATGAGGAGGTCGAGAGTGCCAGGCAGAAGATCGGGTTTTTGGGCCATAGGGTTCAATCTATAGACTATCTATGGATAGAACGTCAATGGGCAGGAAAAAGTTCCTCCCAAAATGAAATTTTGGCAGGAACCTGGATCGTCTGGTGTGACCTCGGAAGGGCCTTATTCCTTCCCACCAGAATCGCTTGGGTCAGCATAAACCCGCTGCAGCAGAAGAATCCACGCGGTGTCGGCCAATGGGTCGACAGGTACCTGGAAATCCATGTTCCGATGGCGGAGGTCGGCGGTGAAAATCTCCATAATGCGGTCAAGAGTCAAATGGTTGATGCCGGGATTTCCGTTGCGAACTTCAGCTTTCCAGAGAACGGAAAACCGCATCGCATGGCTTGGGTAAGTGGCGCGGACCTCTCCATTCTCTAGAATGGTCCAGTTGCCCTCGCCATCCGGCTGGATCTTTGCCGAGGCTGACATCCGCGGCATCTCCTCAGTGCCATTTCCAATGGGACCGATGCGGTGGTACATCCGATCATTGTCTCCGCAAAGAGCAACATTGCCGAACGGCGGTTGCTCGCTAAGCATTGGACCATCCAGGCCCTCCGGCCAGTAATCGAAATTGCCACCCTTGCCCTCATAAAACCACGAGATCGTGCTGGCGCGAACCACACGCCATGCCTCGAACAGCCCGGAACCGCCCATCACTCTCAAAAACGGCAACGGATACTCGATGCGCGTTGCCCCATAAAAGGATGGGTTGTCCACGTGCGTTGCGCAAGCAGGCATAGGTCCATTGATGTTGACGGCCACGAATTCAGGATTCACGCACGATGTGCCAAAGACAGCTTTTGCGGCCTCAAGAAACCTCTTGTTGTGCAGAATCAGATCGGCACCCTCGACAAGCGCTTCGCCGCCCAAGGCCCAGTCTCCCCGGAACCACGGATCAAGCGGCCGCATGGCTTCCTCCTGCGCTTCATCTTTAATCCCCTCTGGAGCGTAGGCTGCGAGCGCCCGATAGGGAGCATACCGCTCAAACATGGCGCGGATCTTGCCGGGATCGTCAAATGCTGGTGCGATGCGAATGGGCTTAACGAATGTCATGTTTCCCTCCTGTTAGCAGAAGCCTGCAAGACCTCCGCTGGTTGTTAATTCGAGGATAAGGCTGCGACTAATTCGTTGCGCGAACGTCGCGCACAATTCTCCGTTCTGGGTCAGTGCCAATGCGGAGCTGCTCTGTTCGTGGCAGCAACAAGGCAAGGGTTGCTGACACAAAGAAGGAGAAGCCAGCAACAGTCAAGCCGGCATTCAAGTTTCCTGTCGTTTGCCGAACCCAACCAACGATGTAAGGCCCAGCGAACCCGCCCAGGTTCGCGACCGATGTGATGAGAGCAATCCCGGAAGCTGCGGAAAGTCCAGTCAAAAACTCTCCGGGAAGCGCGAAGAATGGAGGCAGAGCGCTTACGATTCCTACGATCGCAATCGATAGAAGGGCGATAGAAAGCGGAAGAGAATGCCTTGAGGGAAACGCGATCAAGGCCATTCCTGCGATCAGCGTTGCGCCAGCGACGTGGTAGCGCCGCTCCAACGTGCGATCCGAATGTCGCGAATAGAGAATCATCGCTACCAGACCGGCCAGGTAAGGAACCATGAGCAGAGCGCCGATGACGATGTTCGACTGCGAGGTCAACATTGATTTCATTAATTGAGGCAGCCAGAAAAAAACGGGATAACTTCCGACAGCGTGGGCAAAGCCAGTCGACGCTAAGTGCCACACCCGACGGTTGCGCAAACCATGAAAAGCAGAAAGCTGGACGACTTCCCGCTTCTGTAGTTCTTCCCGCTGTAGTTCCGTGCCGATCCATCGCTTTTCCTGATCAGTGAGAAATTGCGCTTCGGACGGGCGGCTGGGCAGCACCAAGTAAGTGAGCAGGCCACCAAACACAGCGGGAAGTCCTTCCAGGATCAAGAGCCATCGCCAAGTGCTGACGTGCCACCAGTGAATGTGATCGAGAATTAGGCCAGAAATCGGCGAGCCAACAATGCTGGCGACGGGCATGCCCGCTGTCAGCACAGAAATGGAATGGGCCAGGTCTCGTTGCCGAAACCAATAGGTGAAATAGAGGACGATTCCGGGGAAAAAGCCAGCTTCGGCCACTCCTAGAAGAAAACGGGCAACGTAGAGTTGGTACACGGTGTGGACCAAGCCGGTGCACAGCGCGATCGTCCCCCAGCTGATGAGGATGCGCGCGATCCAGATGCGGGCGCCGATGCGGTGGAGCAGCAGATTGCTGGGCACCTCGAACAGGAAATATCCAAAAAAGAAAATCCCAGCGACGAAGCCGAACTGCGGGCTGGTGATGGCCAGTTCGCGATTCATGGTGAGCGCTGCGAAACCGATGTTGACGCGGTCGAGGAACGCAATAACATACAGAACGAAGAGGAACGGCAGAAGCCTGATCCTGAGCTTGCGGATCGTCGCCGCCTCGATGGGGTTCGAAACAATGCCAGGGGCGCTTGCCATGCGTACCTTCCTATCGTTTCGCAGCTTACAGGCGACTAAAGACATGACAATGGTTTGCACCTGACCAAAACATTGACAGGCAAATGACTGAAAGCAAGAATGTTCGAACTGCTATGAACATGCGTTTCGGAGCATTCGAGATCGACCTGGAAGGCCGACGGCTGTTGAAGAGGGGAATGCCAATCACCCTCCGGAAACAATCGTTCCAAGTGCTCGCTGCTCTCATGGAACAGCCCGGCGAGATTGTTACCCGGGAAGAGCTGCGCAGGCGGCTCTGGTCGTCTGAGACCTTTGTGGATTTCGATGTAGCACTGAATTCCGCAGTCAGCCGGCTACGTGACGCGCTGGGC
>Ga0210409_10006082_pt1 | contig 12593 bp, 13 predicted proteins | sample IncBWH17MmetaG_FD_161649 | JGI IMG/M metagenome (GOLD analysis project Ga0210409, IMG submission 161649) | Forest soil microbial communities from Barre Woods Harvard Forest LTER site, Petersham, Massachusetts, United States - Inc-BW-H-17-M | ecosystem: Environmental > Terrestrial > Soil >...
CACCCGGTCGACGCCGACGCCCAGGCCCGCGGCCGGGGGCATGCCGTACTCGAGCGCCCGCACATAGTCGGCATCGTAGAACATCGCCTCCTCGTCGCCCTGCTCCTTGCGCGCCGCCTGGGCGCGAAAGCGCGCCGCCTGCTCCTCCGGATCATTGAGCTCGGAGAAGCCGTTGGCGATCTCACGCCCGGCGAGGAAGAACTCGAAGCGGTCGGCGATGAAGGGATCCGCATCGTTCGGCCGCGACAGCGGTGAGACCTCCGCCGGATAGGCATAGACGAAAGTGGGATCGAGCAGGGCGCTCTCCACGGTCTTCTCGAACAGCGCGATCTGCAGCGCTCCGGCGCCGTCCTGCGCTTCGACGGCAATACCGAGCTGCTCGCAGCGCTTGCGCAGGTAAGTCGGATCGCGCAGCGACAGCGGGTCGATACCGGGGTTGTGCTCGATGATCGCCTGCTCGACGGTGAGGCGGCGCAAGGGCTTGCTAAGATCGTAGCTGCGCCCCTGGTAGGTGATCGTGTGCGTGCCGTAGAGCGCGTCGGCGAGGCCGCGTATCGCCTTCTCGACCCACTCCATGAGATCACGGTAGTCGGCGTACGCGAGGTACAACTCGAGCATCGTGAATTCCGGATTGTGCTGCGTCGAGAGGCCCTCGTTGCGGAAGTTGCGGTTGATCTCGTACACGCGCTCCAGGCCGCCGACGATCAGGCGCTTCAGGTACAGCTCCGGTGCGATGCGCAGGTACATGTCCAGGTCGAGCGCATTGTGGTGCGTGCGGAAGGGGCGCGCCGCGGCCCCGCCGGGGATCGGTTGCATCATCGGCGTCTCGACCTCGATGAAGTCAAGCGCATCGAGGAAGTCGCGCAGGTAGCGCACGATGCGCGTGCGGGTGCGGAAGACGTTGCGGCTCGCCTCGCTCATGATCAGATCGACGTAGCGCCGGCGGTAGCGCGTCTCGGTGTCGGCGAGCCCGTGCCATTTGTCCGGCAGCGGCCGCAATGCCTTCACCAGCAGTCGCAGCGCCTCCACGCGCACCGACAGCTCCCCGCTGCGGGTGCGAAACAGCACCCCGCTCGCGCCAATGATGTCGCCGAGGTCGTAGCCCTTGAAGGCCTCGTAGGCGGCGCCCAGGGTTTCCTGCTGCAGATACAGCTGGATCTGCCCGGTGCGATCGCCGATCTTCGCGAAGCTCGCCTTGCCCATGAGGCGCTTGAGCATCAGCCGCCCCCCGACCGTGACGCGCGTCGGGTTGGCGTCGAGCCACTCGCCGCTCTTCTCGCCGAAGGCCGCGTGCAGCTGCCCGGCGAGCGCATCGCGGCGGAAGTCGTTGGGAAAGGCCACGCCTTTTCCACCTGAGCCGCCGGCGTCTTGGCGCAGCTCGGCGAGCTTCGCGCGCCGCTCGGCGATCAGCTTGTTCTCCTCGCCCGCCTCGCCGCCATTACCGGCGCCGCCGGGACTGCCTTCAGCTCTTGTCATGTCTCAGACGCCCGCCTTGAGCGATGCTTCCATGAACTGATCGAGGTCGCCGTCGAGCACCGCGGCCGTGTTGCCCACCTCCACCCCGGTGCGCAAATCCTTGATGCGCGACTGGTCGAGCACGTAGGAGCGGATCTGGTTGCCCCAGCTCACGTCGGACTTGGAATCTTCCAGCACGCGCGCGGCGGCGTTGCGCTTGTTGACTTCCAGCTCGTAGAGCTTGGCCTTCAGCATCTTCATGGCGGTGGAGCGGTTCTTGTGCTGGCTGCGCTCATTCTGGCATGCGGCCACGATCCCGGTGGGCAGATGGGTGATGCGCACTGCCGACTCGGTCTTGTTGACGTGCTGGCCGCCGGCGCCGGAGGAGCGGTAGACGTCCACCTTGAGGTCGGCCGGGTTGATCTCGATCTGAATGTCGTCGTCGACCTCGGGCGAGACGAACACGGAGGCAAACGAGGTATGGCGGCGGTTGCCGGAATCGAAGGGGGACTTGCGCACCAGGCGGTGCACGCCGGTCTCGGTGCGCAGCCAGCCGTAGGCGTACTCCCCCTGCACGGACACGGTGGCGCTCTTGATGCCGGCCACTTCCCCCGGACTCGAGTCGATCACCTCGCAGGCGAAGCCGCGCGCGGCCCCCCAGCGCAGGTACATGCGCAGCAGCATCTGTGCCCAGTCCTGCGCTTCGGTGCCCCCCGCGCCCGCCTGGATGTCGAGAAACGCGTTGTGTGCGTCCATCTCGCCGCGGAACATGCGCTTGAGCTCCAGATGCCGCACCTGCGACTCCAGGCGCTGCGCGTCGCGCTCGATGTCGCGCGCGGCAGGCTCGTCGTCCGCGGCCTCGGCGAGCTCGAGGAGCTCGCAGGCCTCGCCGACGCCCTTGGTGGTGCGGTCGATCTCGCCGACGTCGGTGCTCAAGCGGGCGCGTTCGCGCCCGAGCTCCTGCGCGCGCGCCGGGTTCGACCAGATGGTCGGCTCTTCGAGCTCGCGCGCCACCTCCTCGAGGCGCTCGCGCTTGCGATCGTACTCAAAGAAACCCCCGTAGCGAGGCCATGCGCTCGCCGAGGTCTTTGAGCTGACGCCTGAGCTGATTGACTTCCATAACTGTCCCGGAGCGAAACGCGGCAGCGGCCGCAGCGTACGGCACGAAGCGCCGGATGCTAGCACCGCGACGCAGAGTTTAGCGAGCCGCGGGCAGGAGGTGTTCGATCAGCAGCTGCAGGCGCCGCTCTCCCTGGTACTCGTTCACCTCCAGCCGGTAGACCAGCTGCGCCAGTCCGGCCGGGGGCTCGAACGCGCCGCCTTGCTCGATGTGGTTGAAGGCAATCGCGTCGAAGGAGCGCCCGCTGCGCGGCACTTCCGCCCACATCTTCACGTGGCGCTCACCGATCACGCGCGCGCCGCGGATGCTGAACAGCCCGTCGAACGTCGGCTCCGGGAAGGCCTGGCCCCAGGGACCGCCGGCCCGCAGCGCGCGCGCGGTGTCGAGCGCAATCTCCTCCAGTGCCAGCTCGCCGTCGGTCTCGACCGCATCGCTCACGGCGGCGCCCGGCGCGCAGCGCGCCACCTCCTCATCGAAGGCGCGCGCGAACTCATCGAGTCGCGCACGCTCGAGCGTAAGTCCGGCGGCCATGGCGTGACCGCCGAAGCGGCTGATGAGATCGGGATGGCGCGCGGCAATCGAGTCGAGCACGTCGCGGATGTGGATTCCCGCCACCGAGCGGGCCGAGCCGCGCAGCAGCGCCGCATCGGCGCTCGCGAACGCAATCACCGGGCGGCGCAGGCGATCCTTCACGCGGCTCGCCACGAGTCCCACCACGCCCTGGTGCCAGCTCTCGTCGAACAGGCACACGCCGCTGCGCTGCACGGCGTCGGCGGCCGAGCTCTCCAGCACCCGCACGGCGCCGAGGGCCTCGTGCTGCATCTTCGCCTCGATCGCGCGCCGCTCCTCGTTAAGCTCATCGAGCCGTGCGGCGAGACGCTGCGCGGATGGCTCATCGTCGGCGAGCAGGCACTGGATGCCGATGCTCATGTCGTCGATGCGGCCGGCGGCGTTCAGGCGCGGTGCGACGCCGAAGGCCAGGTCGGTCGCGGTGAGATCCGCCGCGGCGCGCCCGGCGAGCGTCAGCAGCGCGCGGATGCCGGGCACGCAGCGTCCGGCGCGAATGCGCTTCAGCCCCTGCTCCACGAGCACGCGGTTGTTGGCATCGAGCGGCACGACGTCGGCGACGGTGCCCAGGGCCACGAGGTCGAGCAGCTGCGCGACGCCGAAGGAAGCGCCGCCCTGCCCGGCTGCCTCGAGACGGCGGCCGAGAGCGGCCATCACGTAGAAGGCGACGCCGACGCCCGCCAGCGCGCGGCTGCCGAAGCGGCTGGCGGGGAGATTGGGGTTGACGATCGCGTTGGCGTCGGGGAGTTGAGCGCCCGGCAGATGGTGATCGGTGATCAGCACGTCGATGCCGGCAGCCCGCGCGGCTGCCACTCCGGCATTGCTCGAGATGCCGTTGTCGACCGTCACGATGAGCGTGGGAGCGCGCTGCGCCGCGAGCGCCACGATCTCCGGGGTGAGGCCGTAGCCGAAGTGAAAGCGGTTCGGCACCAGAAAGTCCACCGCCGCAAAGCCGCCCGCCTTAAGCGCCCGTACCACGAGCGCGCTGCTGGTCGCCCCGTCCGCATCGAAGTCGCCGACCACCAGCACCCGCCCCGCGCTACGGTGCTCGAGTAGCAGCTCGACCGCCGCCGCGACGCCCTCGAGTGTGCCGATCGGGAGCAGCCGCCCGAGGGAGGTGTCCAGCTCCGCCGGCGAGCGCACCCCGCGTGCTGCGTATACGCGCCCGAGCACCGGATGCAGCCCCTCGGGAATGAGCAGCCCGGATGCCGCGCAAGCGCGGCGCACGATGCGCAGTTTCAGGCGAAACTCCCGAGGCCCGCGCGCGGGCGCCGCCAGAGCCGCAAGCGACTGCCGCGCCGCAGCGTCGCGCGTGTATCGTTGACGATCAGCGTCACGCTGGCGAGCTCACCGCGACGCAGCGCCCGCAGCGCCGGGGACACGAAGCGCGCATCGAGCCGCGCCACGGCCTGTGCGACCGAACTTTCATTGACGCGCTGCACCTCCCCTCCCGCCTCTGTCACCAGCACGGCACGCTGCGCGCCCTCTTGCGCGAGCACGTCCTCGAGCCGCTCCGGAAGCGGCCGGCACGCACTGCCCAGAAGATGCCACAAACCCGCAAGCCAGGCGTCGGTGCCGAATGCCGGCCCCGGCTCCTCGGGTGCGGCGGGAGCGGGCGGCGGGCGGCGCCCTGCGGCGCCCCACAGCCACAGGGCGTTGACCGGGGGCTCCCCGCGCTGCACGCGCGCCTCGTTCAACGCCTGAGCATGCAGCCACATTTCGATCTCGCCCGTGAGGCGCCGCAGCGGCGCGGCCGCTGGCCCCTGGGGCAGGCACGGCGCCACGTCGCCGCCGGCGCAGCGCGCCGGCTCGGTGGTGGCAACGGGTGCGATGCCGCAAGTCTCGAGCAGGAAATCACCCGAGGGCAGGGGCAGGAGCGAGAGGTCCGCAGATGCGAATGTGCGGCGAAAGTCCGCCGCCAGCGCCGCCTGCTCCGCCGGCGTCAGACGCAGCAGGCCGCGATGATCGAGGTGCACGCGCGTGAGGCCGGCGCTCAGGTGCACGGGCGTCGCGATCCAGCTGGCGCTGAAGCCCTGGCCGCCTTGCGCGTGCGGCGCGGCCGCGACGCACGCCGGCGCCAGCCCGGCGAGGTCGGGTCGCCCGACATGGCACACCAACCATTCGCGCCAACCGCGCGGCAGCCGGGCGCGCTCGCCGAAGCGGCCGGCGCTCTCGATGCCGGGCACCGCAGCGAATCCCGCGGCGGGCGCGGACGCTTCTGCCTCGGCGGCGCGCGGCAGATACAGGTCGTCAACGACTATGACGATTTCGCGCACGGGGCGGTATCGTACCGCGGTGAAGCTCACCCTCGAACCGGGCACGCCCGCCAATCTGATCCGCGGCTACTCGCACAACGAGCTGCGCATCGGCGAGCAGCGCGTTGAGCGCAGTTGCATCGTTACGGCCACGCAGCTGATCACCGACTGGGAGCCTGGCGCGTTCGCCGACCTCACCCCCGCTCACCTCGAGGCGATCTTCGCGCTCGGACCGGAGTTGGTTCTGATCGGCACCGGACCGACGCAGCGGTTCGCCACCGCTGCGGTGCGCGCCGCGTTCGCGGCGCGTCGCGTCGGACTCGAAGTCATGCAGCTCGGGGCGGCATGCCGTACGTTCAACGTGCTGCTTCAGGAGGAGCGGCGGGTAGCCGCGGCGCTGTTCCTGCGTTAGTGCCGCAGGGCGCGAGGATGATCGGCAGAAGACACAAGGGGAGGGTCAACCAACCAAACAATCATTCGAAGCTGACAGACTCGAACAATTGCACTTTTATTGTTGTTGCCAACGTTATTGCTCTTGTTGCGAACTCCCCTCCTCCCTGTGTCTTCTGCGGATCACCCTCCGGTTTCTGTCGTCGTTAGGAGACAGGTGAGACATGTTAAACGGGTCGCAGAAGCCCGCGCAACTCATTTGCGGCACAGAGATTTTTTTTGCCCCCGCACCCGCCCGCAGGGCCCGCGCTCAGCGCGCAAGGGGCTGTTTTATGGGCAATTGTGCGTGCGGGAGCGGGAAATTGACGGGATACCACCGCTGTGCAGCGCGCTAATAGGTTTTATTATCAGTCTGTTAGGTTGTATTCATCATCCTGGACATTAGATGCACGCCGCTCCAGGCCCCCGCTCCTTCAGGCAGTGCCGCCCAGGAGGGGCACGAAGGCCACCGGACCGAGCGGCTCGCGCTCGATGCGCTGCTCGCGCCGCGTGAGGCGCACGAGCTCCTGCTCACCCTCGGGGCCGATCGGCACCACCAGCCGCCCGCCGATCTTCAGCTGCTTGATGAGAGCGTCCGGCACCGTGAGCGGGGCGGCGGCGACCAGTATGCCGTCGAAGGGGGCGTGCGGCTTCCAGCCGAGGGTGCCGTCGCCGTGACGGAAGCGCACGTTGCGAATGCCGAGCTCCTTCAGTCGTTCGCGCGCGCGCGACAGCAGCGGCTCGATGCGCTCGATGGAGTACAGGTGCGTCACGAGCGGCGCGAGCACCGCCGTCTGGTAACCGCAGCCGGTGCCCACTTCGAGCACGTTCTCGAGCGTTCCACCCTCGAGCAGCGCCTCCGTCATGCGCGCCACGATATAGGGCTGCGAGATGGTCTGCCCGTAACCGATCGGAAGCGCCGTGTCCTCGTAGGCGCGGCTGCCGAGCGCCTCGTCCACGAAAATATGCCGCGGCACGTTGCGGATGCGATCCAGCACCGTGAGATTCTCGATGCCCTGCTCGCGCAGGCGCTGTACCAGTCGGTCGCGGGTGCGCGCCGAAGTCATGCCAATCCCGGACATGCGCAGGTCAGCCATTGAGCTCGTCCAGCCAGCTTCCGAGCGCCGGCAATGCTGCATGGCGCGTGAGATCGACCTGCAGCGGGGTCACCGACACGTAGCCGGCGGCGACCGTCTCGAAGTCGGTGCCGGGCCCGTCCTCCTGCTGCGCGCCGGCGGGACCGATCCAGTACACCGGACGCCCGCGCGGATCCTGCGCCCGCATCACCGGCTCGGAACGGTGGCGATAGCCGAGCCGGCTGGCTCGGAAGCCGCGCAGCTGATCGAAAGGAACATTGGGCACGTTGACGTTGAGGATGAGCGCGGACTGCAGAGGCCTCTGCAGCAGCTGCGCCACCAGCAGGCGCGCCACTTCCGCCCCGGTCTCGAAGTGTCCGCCGCCCGCCGCGCCGGTGCACAGCGAGACCGCGATGGTCGGAAGGCCGAGAAAACGCCCTTCCACGGCAGCGGCCACCGTGCCGGAATACAACACGTCGTCGCCGAGGTTGGGACCGTCGTTCACCCCTGAGACCACCATGTCGTGCTCGAAATCGAACAGCCCGGAAATCGCCAGGTGCACGCAGTCGGTGGGCGTGCCCGGCACGAAGTACACGCCCGGCTCGGACTCGAACACGCGCAGCGGCACATCGAGGGTGAGGGAATTGCTCGCGCCGCTTTTGTTGCGGTCCGGCGCGACGACCGTGACCTCGGCCAGGGTGGCGAGGGCCTCGCGCAGGCGGCGGATGCCCTCGGCGCGAAAGCCGTCGTCGTTACTGACCAGAATCTTCACTTAGTGAATTGCGTGGGGTGCGCCGAAGTGCCGCTGACTATACTGTAAGAAGGACTTCGGTGGCGGAGCCGACCGTGACTGCCCTGCCCGGCGATGATAACCACCCCGACGACGAAGCCGATGAGGCGCGTCTGTTCCAGAACGCCGTGCGTGGCGTGCGGCCGCTGCCGCAGCGCACCCCCGCGCCCGGCCCGCCCCGTGTGCGCCCGCACGCGCGCTTCACGCGCGCCGACCGGGCGGCGGTACTGCGCGAGAGCCTGGGCACGGACGCTGCCGACCCGCAGCTCGCCGGCGGGGAGGAGTTGGTGTTTCACCGCCCGACGGTACAGCCGGCGGTGCTGCGCAAGCTGCGTCGCGGGGAATACCGCATGCAGCGCGAGATCGACCTGCACGGCCTGACCGTCGCCGAGGCGAAGGCAGCCCTGCGGCAGTTCCTCGTCGCCGCGCTCGAGCAGCGGGTGCGCTGCGTGCGCATCATCCATGGCAAGGGACTGCGCTCGGGACATCGCGGGCCGGTGCTCAAGTCGGCGGTCAATGCGGTGCTGCGCCGTAGCGATGCGGTGCTGGCCTACGTGTCCGCCCGCCCGGTCGATGGCGGAACCGGCGCCGTCTACGTGCTGCTCGCGCCCCGATGAGGATCACTCGCCGCCGGCGCAGCGATCGGGCTCGACCTCATCGGCCGTCACGATCAGCTCGCGCAACACGGCGGTCGCAAAGGCTCCGCGCGTCAGGCGGAAACTCACCCGTACCGCGCGCGGCTCCGCCTCGCAGCGCGCTTCGCGCACCGCGAGCCTGAGGCTGCGCCGCTCCTGGCGCAGCCCCGCGGCGCTGCACACGCCGCACTCGGTGGAGAAGCGCGCCGCAACAGCCGACTCGAGCTCGAGCACCCGCCCGGCGCTCGCCGGCTGCCCCCTGCCCCACAAAGGGCCGGTCGGGTGAATCTGCAGCCGCTCGCAACGGGCGGCGAGGCTCGTATCGGCCGGATCGGCGGCGAAGATGCTGCCGCGGCCGTCGAGGTTGGCGAGATCCCCGGGGAGCACCCGATCCCAGCTGCTCTCGCGCACGCGCTCGGCGAGCACTGCATTGAACACGACGCTGCGCGCGGCGGAGATGACGAAGCCGCGCTCCTGCCGCCTGGCAGCGTCCGAGCCCTGTGCGATGCGCGCGAGGTTCGCGCCGTCGCGACCGAAGCGCTGCGGCCCGAAGTAATTCGGCACGCCGCAGCGCACGATGTGCGCGAGGCGCGGCGCGATCAGCGCGGCGAGCGCAGTGCCCTCGCCGCCGGGCGCAGCGATGCGCACGCTGAAGGAATTGCCTGCCAGCGCCCCGCGCGGGAGCTTACGGGTGTGAGGATGCGCTTCGAGCACCTCGAACTCCGCGCCCGCCGCCGCCGGCCAGTCGACGGCCGCACCCGCGCGCGGCACCGAGAACCACTGGATGGCGATCGCGCGGCGATCCTTGAGTCCGGCGTAACCGACCGCGGCCGGGTGGCAGTGCGCGATCCGCGCCAGCTCGCCCGCCACCCACTGGGTGTTGGCGTTTCGCTTGCGCACCCGCAGCAGCAGGTGCGCCCCGCTCCCCGCGGGGGTGAAGCCGAGGTCCTCCTCGACCACGAAGTCTTCGAGCGCAGCGCGAAGGATGCCGGCGGCGGGCGGTGAGCCGTAGGCGCGCGGCGGATCCAGCGCGACGGCGCGCGCTGTGAGTGCCTCACCCTCCATGTTCGCCCGACTCCCGCAGTGAACCGCAACGGCGTGACGCCAGTCTGCCGTGGGAGTGCGGGGCTTTCCAGGCGCCGTTGACCGCGCTGCCAACGGGGAATACCCTCCCGAGCGCTCGCGTTGACGTCCAAAAAATCAAATTTCCAACCGGGGGAGAAATCCGATGCGCAGACTCTGTCACCTTCTTGTCATCGCCGGCGTGGCCTGCCTGTGGTCGGCGGGCGCGATGGCCCAGATGAAGACGAGCGGATCGAACGTGTGCGCCAAGCCTGATCCCTCGCACGTGCTGCCCGCCGGCGACCGCCCCGATCACTCCGTGGGCGTGGAGCAGATGAAGTGCACGTGGCCGAAGCCCTTTGAGATCGGGACCGACAAGGCCAAGGAGTCGGTGGCGACCGAGACCATGGAAATGACGGGTGACAAGACACACGTGCACGGCATGCACGTCGTGACCATGGCGAGCGGCGATAAGGTTTTCGTCAGTTATCAGGGCAACGGAACGATGAAGGACGGCAAGCCGGTCGAAGCGAAGGGCACCTGGAGCATCACCGGCGGGACCGGTAAGCACAAAGGGCTCAAGGGTAAGGGCACTTACACCTGCGCGCCCTCGGGTGACACTATGGGCTGCAGCGGCGAGGGTGAATACCAGCCGCGGAAGTAGTACGCACGGCTTCGCCCGCAGGCCGCGGCTCAAGCTCCGCTCAGCAGCACCACCGCCTGCGCGGCAATGCCTTCGACGCGGCCGAGGAAGCCCAGGCCCTCGGTGGTGGTCGCCTTGATGTTGACCCGCTCCTCCTCGAGAGCGAGCAGCCTTGCGATCTGTCGTCGCATCGCAGCGCGGTGCGGCGCGATCTTCGGCGCCTGCGCGATCACCGTGAGGTCCGCGTTCGCCACGGTGAGACCGCGCCCGCGCAGCATCGCCAGCACCTCCGCGACGAAGCGGGCGCTGTCGGCGCCGCGCCAGCGAGGGTCGGCATCGCTGAAGTGCTGACCGATGTCGCCCAGGCCCGCAGCTCCCAGCAGGGCGTCGCACAGTGCGTGCAGCACGACATCGCCGTCGGAATGCGCCACCACGCCGCGGGTGTGCGCGATACGCACGCCACCGAGCATGACGAAGTCCCCGGGGCCGAAGGCGTGAACGTCGATCCCGCAGCCGATTCTCATGAGCGCTCCTGCGCGGCGCACGCCTCGCGCCGCGATCGCAACAGCGCCGCCGCCAGCAGCAGGTCCGCAGCGCTGGTGATCTTGAGGTTACTCGCCGCGCCCTCGATGAGCAGCGGATGCTCCCCGTGCCACTCGAGCGCCTGCGCCTCGTCGCTCGGGCTGCGCCCGGCCGCATGGGCCTGATCGAGCGCGGCGCACAGCCTGCCGTAGCGGAACACCTGCGGCGTGAGCGCCCGCCACAGTCCGGTGCGCTCGACCGTCTGCGCCACGCTCGCCCCGCTGCCGGTCGCGCCGTCCTGCGCGCGCTTCAGGGTATCGGCTGCCGGCACCGCCAGCAGCCCCCCGAGCGGATGCGCGCCGAGCATGCCGAGCAGGCGCTCGAGATCCTGCGCATCGAGGCAGGGCCGCACCGCATCGTGCACCAATACCCAGTCGTTCGCCCCCGCCCGCCCCTGGAGGGCGCTCAGGGCCCGGCGCACCGAATGGCTGCGCTGTGCGCCGCCGGTGACGACCGTCACCGGCGGGCGTGGGGGGCTGCGCGCGCGCTCTGCATCCGCGGAACTCAGCCGCTGCGCCACCTGCGCCCAGCCTTCATCGTCCGGGGCCAGCGCCACGACCGCTTCCGCGCAGCGTGCATCGCCGAGAAAAGGGCTGAGCGCCCATTCGATGACGGTGCGCCCCTCGAGCGGTGCGTATTGCTTCGGGAGGGGCGCGCCGAAGCGCCTCCCGGCGCCCGCGGCCGGCATGACGAGCCAGTAGCGCATCGGCGTGTGTCGGGCTCAGCGCGCCGCGGTCCGCGTCGACGCGTGACTGGTGTCGCCCGGCCGCGCGGGAACCACCTGATAAAAGGTCTCGTTGCGGGCGATCATGCCCAGGTCACTGCGGGCGCGCTCCTCGAGAGCCTCCATCCCGGTCTTGAGGTCGCGCACCTCGGCGACCAGCTGGTGGTTGCGATCGCCCAGCTGTTCGTTCTCCGCGCGCTGCGTGGCGACCGCCTGCTTGAGCCGCGCGACCTCGCGCACCCCGTCCCCGGAGAGCCACACGCGATATTGCAGCACGATCACGGCGACGGCCAACACAGCAGCGAGCCACTTCATGGGCCCGAGAGCGTAGCACAGCGATCGCGCGCGTGAACGCTCAGACGGGGCCCGCCATGCTGCGATCCAACGCCGCACCCGCGCGGCGCGCAGCCGCGAGACGCTCCGGCCACACCCGCTCGAAGCGGCGGCGCACGGACTCGACGACCTGCGCTGGCGCACTTTCGGGGCGGCCGGCTCCGAAGGGCGGCTCGGGGGCGTATTCCATCGCCAGCTGGATCGCCTGGCCGAGCTCCACACCCCCGACATCGGCCGCCACGGCGAGGGCCATGTCGATCCCCGCCGTCACCCCACCGCCTGTGATCACGTTGCCGTCGCGTACTACGCGGCCGGGATCCGCAATCGCCCCGAACAGCGGCAGCAGCTCGCGAAACGCCCAGTGGCAGGCGGCTCGCCGGCCCCTGAGGAGGCCGGCGGCGCCGAGCAACAGCGAGCCGGTGCACACCGAGGTGAGGTAGCGCGCCTGCGCCCCGAGCCGGCGCAGCGCGCCGAGGTAGATCGGATCGTCCATGGCGGCGCTGCAGCCGAAGCCGCCCGGAACGCACAGCAGTGCGCACTCGCGCACGTCGCTGAGCGCGTGCACGTTGGCGAAGGTGATGCCGCTGTCGGCGGCGAGCTCGCCGGCCTTCGACGCCGCGAGCACGATTCTCGCCCCTGGGAGCCGGCTCAGCACTTCCAGCGGAGCGGTGAAATCCAGTTGCGTGAGGCGCGGATAGAGCGCAAACACGATGGGAAAGTCCTGCGGCACGGTAGCTCCCGGCGGCGAGATGCCGCTTCAGGCTCGCATGATGCCGCGCACGCCCCCTGCCGGAAGGACGTTTTGCGTCGTTCTTCGGCCAGCAAGCTGGCGCCGCCCGGCCCTGCCGGCCGGCGCGCGCGCTCAGATCCTGATCGGAAATGCCTCGCGGCCCGCGTAACCCACTCCGGGGAGCTCGGCCTC
>Ga0210409_10006083_pt1 | contig 12592 bp, 10 predicted proteins | sample IncBWH17MmetaG_FD_161649 | JGI IMG/M metagenome (GOLD analysis project Ga0210409, IMG submission 161649) | Forest soil microbial communities from Barre Woods Harvard Forest LTER site, Petersham, Massachusetts, United States - Inc-BW-H-17-M | ecosystem: Environmental > Terrestrial > Soil >...
GTTCGAGCCGTTGTTGTACCGCACCGTCCCCATCGGACGCGGGCGGACTCTGAACGATTGAGCGTACCGGAGACCGACCCCTATGAAATGGGCGCCCGGGGCTCCGCGCACGAGATCGACGGGATACGATCCCCCCGAGAGGACGAACGACAGATTGCTGGTGACCGTGACGCGCATTTCGGCGTTGAACCACGTGGCGAATCCGCCGAGTAGGGCGCCCGTCCGCCTGCCGGCGGTGGCGTTCAGGCTGAGTGGTCCGAGCTCACTTTGGATCGTGCCCCCAACGTCCGTATAGTGCGCGACGCCGGCGCGCGTCGTCGCGATCGTCAACGTCGGTGTGATGTGCGGCAGTGCGTAGGACAGTCCTCCGTCGACGCTACTGACAAACGAGCCCCGTTGCCGTTGGGCAGCTCGGCCAGGGTCGCTTGCGGAGACGCTGTCGTTGTCGGTGCTGCCGGCGGCGCCACCAACCCAGGCGAAGAATGGCCCGCGATCAAAAAGGAGCCGTGGTGTCACCACACCGCTCAAGACGGCGGGGTTGGAGCGATACCACAACGCGGTGCCATCTCCGCCGAGCTCCCATCGCAGTGGACCATAGAGCTTGGCACCGCCCGCGGCATTCAGGTCGAGGACACCGCTCGAGTGGCCCGTCTCGAACACCGAGAATGCGCCGTCGAGGCCGGCCCGCAGCGGGCCCCCGGCGAACGCGACCGACGGCGCCAGCGTGTACACCGCCGATGACTGGTACGCATCGTACGTCGCGTTCGCCGCGTTCGCTTCGAGGGACGTGAATACTTGCGCGGCCCCCCGAGTGGGGAGGCCGCTCAGGACCACAAGGGCGACGCCGGCGAGCCAACGCACGGAGCGACGATCAGGAGCGTTATGGCTTCTGTTTCGTGGTTCCGGCTGGGATTACTCCGTGTGCCTTCGGGCCGTTGAGTGAAGTCGGCGATGCGGCCTCTTCGCCGGCGCCGACGACGGGTGGTGAGACTGATGACGCCACCGATGGTGACGCGATGGAGTGCGGCAGGGCGGCGAGCTCGACATCGCGCGCGCCAGCGGCCGCTAACCGCAGCACCCGAGCCGAGGCGCTATCGGGACGGACGCCGCGGGCGACTAGCTCAGCGGCAACAGCGAGAGGAATCGTCACCTGTTCATTGTGCCGCAAACGGCGCAAGTCGGCAAGCGTAATCGGTGCGATTCCCGCTCGTAGCGCAGCAGTCCCGGCCGAAAGCTCGTCTGCTGTGCCATATCCGCCTAGTGCGGTGCGCGCATCTGCCAGCCTGGCGGACAAATCGCGCACCACCGCAATGATGCGCTCGCCGCTGGCGTGCTTCGCCGCGCCCTCCAAAGCCTTATCGACCAGCGGCTCTGCTGGGAGTCCCGCGGCGCGCGCGGAGTCCATTACCGCGTGCAGCGAGGCGTACGTTGGCGGATCGAACGCGCCGCGCAGGCGGTCGTCGTTCGCCTGGGCGTCGACGCGCACGGTCACGACCGCGAGTCCCAGCACCACCGCGCCGGCGTACCTCATGTCGCTCCCGGCGCGACGGTCACGAGCGAGTTCGGCGAGCCGAAATCGCTGCCAGGCGCGAGCGGGGCCGCCGGATCCGGCACCCAGCGGTTGCCGTCGACGACGAACGAGTAGACGTGGGCGCCGGGATTGAGGCGTACGGTCGTGCGCCATGTGCCATTCGGCGTCCGGCGCAGCGGCGTGGCGCGCGTGTCCCAGTGATTGAAGTCGCCGACGACCACGACCTGGTGGGCCGCCGGGATCGGCAGCGTGAACTGCACGACTGTGCCATCGGTCATCGGATGCTGACGAACTGCTACCAGTACACTACCGACCGCCAGCACCACGACCGCCGCAGTTGCGAGAACCACCCATGTGCGCGCCCGCCTACGGCGGCGCGCCGCATCGGCACGAACAGCCGCCATAATGCGACCTGTCGCGAGTACGGAGAGCTCGACTGGCTCCCGCAAATCCTCTATGAAGGATTCGAAATCACGCACTGTACGCCTCGTGCAGCAACATGCGCAGCTGATCCGTCGCTCTTTTGACTCTCATTTTGAGGGCCGATATTCCCGCCCCGGTAATTGCCGCCATCTCATCATAACTCAATTGCTCGACGTGCTTGAGCAAGAATGCTTCTCGCTGACTGGTTTCGATTCGCGCCAGCGCGTGCGCGATCTCTTCCCGCCATGCCACTCCATCAAACGCATCCGGCGCGGCCGCGGCGACCAGGGCCGTCTCATCGCGAACGAACGTGCGCGCTCGCCGCCCGGATCGTGCTCCCGCGGTCCGACACCGGTTGATCAGAATGCTGAACAACCAATGCCCGAAGCGTTCACGATCCGCACAGCGGCTGAGCGCTCGATAGGCGCGCACGAAAGTGTCCTGGACGGCTTCCTCCGCCTCGGCATGATCGCCGAGCATCCGCGTGGCATACCGAGCTGCCCGATTGCCGTACCGATCGACGAGGATGCTGAAAGCCTCGGTGTCACCGGCCACGACACGGGCGATGACCTCCGCGTCGCTTGCCACTACTTGGGGAGACCCCGGTCCGGTGTTCGAGGTCACCCGGCAGAAGGTTCCGCCCGCAAGCGTTCGCCGCTGGCCCGCGAGGGAGCGACGCCGTCGTCCCCGATGCGGCCCCAAGGCTCGCGGATCAAGATTTTCTGACTGGCGCGCTCGGGCTGGCCGTTGGGCTGGCGCTGGTGGTACGAGCCGTCCCCGGCGAGGTCCCACGCCATGCGGTTGTCGGCCAGGTCCGTCGCCAGCACCGACTCGAGTCGGGCGTGGAGGGTCAGGTCATCGACCGGTGTGACGCACTCGACCCGGCGCTCGAGGTTGCGCGGCATCCAATCGGCGGAACCGATGTAATACTCGGGCTGTCCACCATTGGCGAACATCCAAATGCGCGAGTGCTCGAGGAATCTACCGATAATGCTACTGACCTTAATGCCCTCGCTTAGTCCCTCGACGCCGGGCTTGAGGCAGCAGATGCCGCGCACGATCAAATCAATCTCTACTCCCGCTTGAGACGCGCGATACAACGTCTCGATGACTTCGGGGTGCACCAGCGCGTTGAGCTTGGCGATGATCTTTCCGCCTTTGCCATCGCGAGCGAATTGTGTTTCGCGTTCGATGAGCTCGATGAAACGGCCAAGCATATTCGCCGGGGCCACCAACAATTTTCTATACAGTCTTTGGCGCGAGTATCCCGTCAAGGAGTTGAACAGGTCGCTGACATCGGCTCCGATGGACGGGCTGCACGTGAACAGGCCGATATCTGTATAGAGCTTGGACGTCGACGAGTTGTAATTGCCCGTGCCAATGTGCACGTATCGCCGCAAGCCATCCGCGTCACGACGGACGACGAGGGTGGTTTTCGCGTGTGTCTTGAGACCCGGTACACCATAGGCCACGTGCACACCCGCATTTTCCAGTGTGCGTGCCCAGGAAATGTTGTTGGACTCGTCGCCGCGCGCTTGGAGCTCGACGAGCACGGCGACCTGCTTGCCGAGCATCGCGGCCTCGGTCAAGGCGTGGACGATCGATGCATCGCCTGACGTTCGGTACAGCGTCATCTTGATCGCTTGCACCGCGGGGTCTTGGGCGGCGGCTTTCAAGAATTGCTCGACTGACGCTTGGAACGACTCGAACGGGTGGTGCACTAGCACATCCCGCTCGCGGATGGCGTCGAAAATCGTCAGGTGCGCATGCCCGATGTCGCGGAACTCCGGCGGCACGATGGCGCTGAACGGCGGATCCTTTAGGTCCGGGACATCGATATGCAGCAGCGACATGAGGTCGCCGAGATCGAGCAGCGGGTCGGCTTCCTGGACGTCCGCCTCGGTGAGCGGTGGGAGATTGGCCGAGGTTTCTTCGCGCAGCTCCTCGAGCAGCAACGACCGCAGGTGCACGGGCATGGTCGGCTGCACCTCGAGTCGAACGACTTCGCTGAAGCGGCGCTCGAATACCTGCTGCTCAATCATCTCCAGCAGGTCTTCGGCTTCGTCGACTTTGGCGAGCTCGAGATCGGTGTAGCGCGTCACTCTGAACGCGTGCCAGCCGAGAATTTCCATCCCCGGGAAGAGGGCGCCGAGGTTCGTTCCTATCACTTGTTCGAGCGGCACGAAGCAGTAGGGGCGGCCGAATGGGACCCACCGCGGCAGACTCTTGGGGACCTTTACGCGCGCAAAATGGTCCGTTTTGCTGACGGGATCCCGAATCTCCACCGCTAGGGATAGGGAGAGATTCGAGATATACGGGAACGGGTGACCTGGATCGACGGCGAGCGGCGTCAGCACGGGAAAGACCTGCGACTCGAAGAAGTCGTCGACGGTCAGCCACTCCGCGGGCGTCAGATCAGACATCGAGACCAGGCGGACGCTGCGCTCGGCCAATGCGGGCAGCAGCAGCTCGTGGAGCACCTTGCGGCGCTGCGCCAGGAGCTCGTTGACGCGGACCGTGATGGCCGCGAGCTGCTCGGATGGCGAGAGGCCGTCGGGTGATGGCACGGCGATGCCCGCCGCGACCTGACGACGGAGTCCGGCGACGCGGACCGTATAGAACTCATCCAAGTTCGAGCTGAAGATCGCCACGAACTTGAGGCGCTCGAGGAGCGGATTGCGCGCGTCGAACGCCTCTTGGAGCACTCTGGCATTGAACTCGAGCCAGGAGAGCTCGCGATTGAGGAAGTGGGCCGGCTGCATGGTTCCAGTTCCGATCGTGTCCGTTACGGTCACTGCTATCTCCCAAAGAGCTCGCAAATTGGTTTTGGAGCAGGTCCCACGCAGTCCGCCAAGGCTACACCGCCGGAGGTGCCGATGCGGGTCGCCCCGCTTTCTATAAGAGCGAAAGCAGTGGCGCAGTCCCGCACACCGCCCGACGCCTTGACGCCGAGGTCGTCACCTACGGCCATGCGCATCAGTGCCACTGCCGCGGGGGTGGCGCCGCCGGAGGGGTGCATGCCGGTGCTCGTTTTCACGTAGTGCGCGCCCGCTTCGCGGGCCATACGACAGGATCGTACGATCGCGGCTGGGGTCAGTGTCCCCGACTCGATGATGACCTTCACGAGGGCCCCATCGGCGGCCTCGACGACCGACCGGATATCGCGTTCGACATACTCCCAATCCCCATCCTTGATCGCCCCGAGCGAGGCGACCATGTCCAACTCGCCGGCCCCCTGCTCGACCGCCGCGGCCGCCTCAGCGGCCTTGACGGCCGAGGTGGACGCCCCCAACGGGAACCCGACGACAGCGGCGACGGCGATGCTCGTGCGCAATCCAAGCGTTTCCCGACATCGGGAAACCCACTGTGGATTTACGCAGACTGCCGCGAAACGGTGGGTGACGGCTTCGGCACACAGCCGATCGATTTCCGCGGCCGTAGCATCGGCCCGGAGCAACGTATGGTCGATCCAGTCACCAAGTCGCCCCGCCTCGGCGCGGAAAACGACCCCACGGGGTAGGGCTGGCACCCTTCGAATCTATATGGTCCGCAAGCGGATGCGATCCATGCGGGTGCGAACATGCGAAGGATTTACGAAGAACTTGACGAGGATCGCGCCGCAGACGAAGCCGCCGACGTGGGCCCACACCGCCACCCCATTGGCAGCGTTGGGATTGATCTGGTTCAGTTGCTCGACGCCGGTCAACGCTTGAGTCAAGAACCACCAAATGAGAACGAGCCACGCTGGGAAGCGCACGATGAACAAGATCCAGAACATGCGGACCCGAGCGGTGGGGTATAGCACTAGATAGCCTCCCATTACGCCCGAGATCGCACCGGAGGCGCCTACCGTAGGCACGGGCGAATTCGCGTTGAGCGCAATGTGCGTCGCGGCGGCGACGAGGCCGCAGATGATGTAGAACACGGCGAAGCGGCCACTGCCCATGCTGTCCTCGACGGCGCGACCAAAGACGAACAGGTAGAGCATGTTGCCCAGGATATGCAGCCAACTCCCGTGCAGGAACATCGAGATAAGGGGAGTGAACTTATTGATGGGGTCGTTATCGACGGCGCAAACGAGACCGCGGCCCAGCGGCACGGATTGTCCGAGGGGAGCGAGGTGGGTCAGCTCCCCGGGGACCATCCCGGTGTTGCAGACGGTCGTGGCGAGCCGGACAGCGTCGATGCCAGCGCCTTGGTAGAAGATCCAGACAAGGAAGCAGATGGCAATGATTGTGTACGTCGCAATCGGCGTCCGGACTGTCGGAACGTCATCACCAAGCGGGATCATGCGGCCTCAATGCTGCCAGTTTGGCCGAGAATGCAGGCCTTGGCCTTGCTCTGGCTCTCGGCGTCAACTCCAGTCACCATCAGAGGGACTCAATGGCAGACAAAGTAATTGGAATCGACCTCGGGACGACGAACTCGGTCGTAGCCGTCATGGAGGGCGGCGACCCGGTAGTCATTCCCAACGCGGAGGGTGGTCGGACCACGCCTTCGGTGGTCGCCTTCACGAAGGACGGCGAGCGGCTCGTGGGCCAGATCGCCAAGCGGCAGGCGGTGACCAATCCGCAGAACACGATCTTCTCCATCAAGCGTTTTATGGGCAGAAAGCTCTCTGAGGTCCAGGAAGAGACCAAGAGAGTCCCATACAAAATCGTGAGTGGTCCGAACGACATGACCGTTGTCGAGGTTCAGGGCAAGCGGTACACGCCGCCCGAGATCTCGGCCATGATCCTCCAGAAGATGAAACAGACGGCTGAGGACTACCTCGGCCACAAGGTCGAGAAGGCGGTGGTTACCGTTCCGGCCTATTTCAATGATTCACAGCGTCAGGCGACGAAAGATGCCGGCAAGATCGCCGGACTGGATGTCCTGCGCATCATCAACGAGCCCACCGCCGCGGCGTTGGCCTACGGTCTCGATAAGAAGAAGGACGAGAAGGTCGCCGTGTTCGACCTGGGCGGCGGCACGTATGACATCTCCGTCCTCGAGCTATATGACGTAGAGGGTTCGAGGCAGTTTGAGGTCAAGTCGACCAACGGTGATACGCACCTGGGTGGCGACGACTTCGACCAGCGCGTCATCGATTGGCTGGTGAGCGAGTTCAAGCGCGACCAGGGCATCGATCTGTCGAAGGATCCGATGGCGCTGCAGCGGCTCAAAGAGGCGGCCGAGAAGGCGAAGATGGAGCTCTCGTCGGCGCCCACCACGGACATCAATCTGCCGTTCATCACGGCGGATCAGAGCGGCCCGAAGCACCTGAACTACACGCTGACCCGCGCGAAGCTCGAGCAGCTGGTCGATGATCTCATCAAGCGGACGATCCCGCCGATGGAGAAGGCGCTCCAGGACGCGGGTGTCAAGCCGAACGAGATCGACGAGGTCATCCTCGTTGGCGGCCAGACGCGCATGCCGAAAGTTCAGGAAATCGTCAAGAGCTTCTTCGGGAAGGAGCCGAACAAGAGCGTCAATCCCGACGAGGTCGTGGCGATCGGCGCGGCCGTGCAGGGTGCCGTGCTCACGGGTGAGCAGAAGGACGTGCTCTTGCTGGACGTGACGCCGCTGTCGCTGGGCATCGAGACGCTGGGTGGCGTGACGACCGTGCTCATTCCGCGGAACACGACAATCCCGACCAAGAAGACCGAGACGTTCTCGACGGCCGATGACAATCAGACGACCGTGGAGATTCACGTCCTGCAGGGTGAGCGCGAGCTGGCGTCGTACAACAAGACGATCGGCAAGTTCCAGCTCACCGGCATTCCGCCTGCACCGCGCGGCATGCCGCAGGTCGAGGTCACGTTCGATATCGATGCCAACGGCATTCTGCACGTCGGCGCTAAGGACAAGACCACCGGCAAGGAGCAGAAGATCCGGATCGAGGCGTCGAGTGGATTGTCGGACTCCGAGATCGACCGCATGGTCAAGGACGCGGAGAAGAACGCCGCCGACGACAAGAAGCGGCGCGAGGAGATCGACACGCGTAATCGCCTCGACGGCATGACTTACGAGGTCGAGAAGAATGCCAAGGAGTGGTCGGATCGCCTCTCGCCTGAGCTCAAGTCTCGCCTCGAAGCCTCGGTCGAGCGCGCGCGGAAGGCATTGCGTGGGGCCGACGCTGGCGAGATTCGCTCCGCGCAGGAGGAGTTGACGGCTGCGTATTCCGCGGCTGGACAGTCGCTGTACCAGCAGCAGGGGGCGACCGGCGGGGCCGGTCAGCCTGGGGCGGCCGGGCCGCAGGAGCCTGCGGGTGCCGGTGCAGGCGCTAGCGGCAAGCCGGACGACGTGGTTGAAGCTGACTACGAGATCGTGGACGACAAAAAGTAAGCATCTCGAAGAATGGCTCTCGGCGCGCTTCGCGCGCCTCGAGCCCTCGACCGGCGTACGGCGTACGGCTTACGAGGCACGACTTGGGCCGAGGAAACTCGGGCGAACAATCGAGGCGAGCGAATCGTTCCACCACCAGGGCCCCCGCGGCGTCAGCCGCGTGGGGCCCTGTGTCCATTTCATGTGGTAAACCACAGGCGCCCTACGCGCGTCTTATAGATAAGAGTGGCGCCGAACTTTGACGCCCTAGTCAGTGTAGATTTCAGTAACCCTTAGCACCGGAATAGTCGATGTCACCAGCGTTCGCCAAGGCGCGAATCGGCGGTGCGATCGTCGGGGCGTTCTTCGGCGGCCTCCTGTTCGCCTCAGCCCTCGACCTGACGCACAAGAGCTTCGCGCAGACCACCTCGAAGCCACCTGTCCAGGACACGCGTCCTGTCGCCGACTTCAGCAATAGCTTCGTCTCGATCGCCGAGCACGTGACGCCGGCCGTGGTCTCGATCACGACGTCGCGCGAGGCGCGGCTCATGACGGATCCACGGATGCGCGGCCGCGTCCCGCCCGGACTGGAGGACTTCTTCCAGCAATTCGGCCCGCAGCGTGTCGAGCCCCAGGAAGCGAGCGGCTCGGGCTTCGTCGTCACAAAAGACGGCTACATCCTGACCAACAATCACGTCGTCGCTGACGCCGATCGCGTCACCGTCACACTCGACGACCAGCGCGTTTTCAAGGCCAAGGTCATTGGCCGCGACCCCACGACCGACGTAGCGGTCATCAAGATCGAGGCCGCCGATCTCCCCGTGGTCAGCCTCGGCGATGACAACAGCGCCAAGGTTGGCGAGTGGGTGCTCGCCATCGGCAACCCCCTCGGCCTCCGCGAGACCGTCACGGCAGGCATTCTGAGCGCGAAGGGCCGCGATGGTGGCGACCTGCGCGGGCTCCTGCCGTCCAAGTACGCGGTGTCCGACTTCCTGCAGACCGACGCGGCGATCAACCCGGGCAACTCCGGTGGGCCGCTCGTCGACGGACACGGCGATGTTATTGGCATCAACAGCGCCATCGCCAGCCCGACCGGCTACTACTCGGGCTACGGCTTCGCCATTCCAATTACGCTCGCCAAGAGCGTGATGGATGAGCTCATCCAGTACGGCAAAGTGCGCCGGGCAGTCATCGGGATCTCGATCGCCCCGGTGAGCCCCGAGGACGCCGGAGCAGCGGGCCTCAAGACGATCGGTGGAGCGATCGTCCAGGGCTTCCAGCCGTCCGATGGGTCGAGCCCCGCGCAGAAGGCTGGCCTCGAGGTCGGCGACATTATCATCGGCGCCGACGGCAAGCGGGTCGATCGAATGAGCACCCTGCAGCGCGCCATCCGGATGCACCAGCCCGGGCAGACGATCACGCTCGACGTCATGCGGTTCGGGGACAAGAAGACGTTCAACGTGAGGCTCATGCAGCCGCCGCAGGACGACCAGGTCGCGGACGCCTCCGACTCGGGCACGAAGCCGCCGGAAGGGGCGAGCACCGAGAAGCTCGGGATCACCGTCGAGCCCGTGAGCGCCGAGTTCGCGCAGGCGAACAACCTGACGACCGACGACCGCGGGTTGCATGTGACGGACATCAACACCAACGGGCCCGCGAGAGGCAAGCTTCAGCCGAACGACGTGATCCTGGAGGTGCTGTATCCGCAGCCTAAGCACGACGTCCATACCGTCGCGGAGCTACAGAGTGCGATCTCGCACACGAAGAGCGGTGACTTCGTCACGCTGCTCGTCTGCAGCGCGCAGCCGCAGGGGCCCTGCGCCAAGCGGGTCGTGAGCCTCAAGATCGGCGGCTGACCGCGCGTAGCCATTCAGACGGCCCCGGGCACCTGTCCGGGGCCGTCTGTTTTTGGTAGTAACAGTCCAACGACTTCTTTAAGCAGCCGCGCAAAGCGCCGAAAACTCTCCGGGTACGGCTCCAGTCGAGGACTCCGTCTGCCGATTCCGCCGTCCGAGCTAGATTGCATGCGAAGCATGCAGTCTGGCTCGGATGGCGGAATTGGCAGACGCGCGGGACTTAGGATCCCGTGTCGCAAGACGTGCGGGTTCGAGTCCCGCTCCGAGCACGTATTCAGGTCGGCGGTTAATATTCCGCTATGAACATCCAGGTAACAGCTAAGAAAACAACGGGCGCGGAACGCCTCCTGGAGGTCTCCGTGCCAGCCGCCGATGTCCAGGTGGCCGAGGAATCCGCGGCACAGCGATATGCGTCGAACGTCCGGCTGCCGGGCTTCCGGCCAGGCAAGGCACCCGCAGCCATGGTACGGAAGCGGTTCGGGGAGGCCATCCGGCAGCAGGCGATCGAGTCGCTGATCCAGGAGGCCGCGAAACAGGCGCTGGAAAAGGAGCACCTCAAGCCAGCCGCCCAGCCCCACGTGCATGACGTGAAGTTCGCCGAGGGCCAGGATCTGACGTTCGAGCTGCACCTGGAGGTTCGGCCCGAGGTACCGCTGCCGCGGCTCGCGGGATTCCGCGTGGAGCGTCCCAATAATGTGGTACGGGACGACGACGTCACGGAGCAAATCGAGCAGATGCGCGATCAGCGCGCGACCTGGGCCCCGCTGGACGAGAGCCCGTCACCGGGCGACCTGGTGACGGTGATGCTGGCAACGGCGGACGACGGTGGCGCCATCCCGGCCGAGGGCAAGGAGTATCGCATCGTGCTCGGCGGCGGCCAGGCCATCCCAGGGATCGAGGAGCTGATCATGGAGGCCAAGCCCGGCCAGACGATCGAGCGCCCGGTCAAGTGGCCCTCCGACTTCCCCGACGAGACCCAAAGAGACAAGACGAAACCCGTCCGCGTGGCCTTACAGGACGTCAAGCGCAAAGTGTTGCCCCCGCTCGACGACGCGTTCGCGCGCGAGGTCGGGGATTTCGACTCGCTCGACGCGCTCAAGAAGACCGTGCGGACCGATCTCGAGTCGCATGCGACGCGCGACGCGGATGCGGCGGTGCGGCAGAAGTTGCTCGATGAGATCGCCAGCGCGAATCCGTTCGACGTGCCGCCGAGTTGGGTGGCGCAACTCGTCGATGCGTACGCGAATGCGTATCAGATTCCGGAAGAGGATCGCGGGCGGTTCTCGACTGAGTTCAAGGCCATGGCCGAGCGTCAGGTGAGGCGCGACCTCATCATCGATGCCGTGGCCGACAAGGAGAAGCTCGGGGCGACCGAGGCCGAAGTCGACGATCGGATCGCCGAGACCGCGGCGAAACGAAAAGCAAACGTGGCCGAGGTCTATGCGTCGCTCCAGAAAGCCGGGAGGCTTCGCGAGATCGAGCGCGGGATCACCGAGGAGAAGGTTTTCAAGTGGCTGATGGAACGGAACTCCGTGACTGAGGCGTGAAAAAATAGAGCACGTTGTGACGTTTGCGAGAATACGCGCGTGTGAGGCGAGAGGACCTTCGTAAGGACCTGCGGCACGAAGCGAAGCGAGTGCAATTCAACGAAGGGCGAACGAGAGGCTTGGGTGAGCATGGCAACTATCTATCCTCCGTATGTGATCGAGCGGTCAAGCCGCGGCGAGCGCACATACGACATTTTCTCGCGGCTCCTCATGGACCGCATCATTTTCCTCGGCACGCCGATCAACGACGACGTCGCCAACATTGTCATCGCGCAATTGTTGTTCCTGGATGCCGATAACCCGGATCGGGATATCTACCTGTACATCAACTCGCCAGGCGGCAGCGTCTCGGCCGGACTGGCGATCTATGATACCATGCAGTACCTGCGCAGCCCCGTGAACACCACGTGCATGGGCCTCGCGGCCAGCATGGGCGCGTTCCTGCTCTCAGCGGGCAGAAAAGGCCGCCGCTCGGCGCTCCCGCACTCGCGGATCATGATCCACCAGCCCTCGGGCGGCGCGCAGGGCACGGCGGCGGACATCGAGATTCAAGCGCGCGAGATCCTGTATCTGCGCTCAAAGATGAACGAGCTCATGTCGAAGCACACGGGCCGTCCAGTCGAGCAGATCGAGCGTGACATCGTTCGTGATTATCACATGTCAGCCGAGGAAGCCAAAGCGTACGGATTGATCGATAATATCGTCGCCCAGCGTGGCGACGTGATTGAAGCGTCGAAACAACCCACCGTAACAGCGTGACTTAGGCACAACGTGATGCGGCGCACTGTCTGCTTGTGAAAATCTTCACATGATTGGAAGGCGCCGCATCGCTATCATATTGACCGGTCTTGCGACCGCTGTTAGTTCTCGTGAGCCCTATGTCACACGATAAACACCTCCGCTGCTCGTTCTGTGGAAAGAGCAAGGAT
>Ga0210409_10006084_pt1 | contig 12590 bp, 8 predicted proteins | sample IncBWH17MmetaG_FD_161649 | JGI IMG/M metagenome (GOLD analysis project Ga0210409, IMG submission 161649) | Forest soil microbial communities from Barre Woods Harvard Forest LTER site, Petersham, Massachusetts, United States - Inc-BW-H-17-M | ecosystem: Environmental > Terrestrial > Soil >...
GAGTTCACGGCGATAGGTGTCACTCGCATGCTGGAAGCCGTGAGAAAGGCCGCGCCGAAGGCGCGCTTTTATCAAGCGAGCTCCAGCGAGATGTTCGGAAAGGTCGTGGAGACGCCACAGACCGAGTCGACCCCGTTCTATCCGCGTTCGCCGTATGGCGTTGCCAAAGTCTACGGCCACTGGATCACGGTGAACTACCGCGAGAGCTACGGCCTCTACGCGGTCTCCGGGATACTTTTCAATCACGAGAGCCCCCGGCGAGGACTGGAGTTCGTCACGCGCAAGGTCACCGATGGCGTCGCCCGCATCAAACTCGGTCTGGCTAAGGAGCTGCGCCTCGGCAACCTCGAGGCCCGGCGCGACTGGGGATTCGCGGGCGATTACGTGGATGCGATGTGGCGCATGCTGCAACTCGATGAGCCAAGGGATTTCGTGATCGGCACCGGCGAAACGTGGTCGGTCCGACAGCTGTGCGAATTTGCCTTCCGGCATGTCGGCCTCGACTACCGCGAGTACGTGAAGTTCGACGAGCGATTCAAGCGCCCAGCTGAAGTCGACGTCCTCGTCGCCGACGCGACGAAGGCGAGATCCCAGCTCGGCTGGCAACCGTGTTGCACGTTCCAGCAGCTCGTCGAGATGATGGTGGACGCTGATCTGACGCGGCACAGATGAAAATCTTGGTCACCGGCGCCGGCGGGTTCGTCGGCCAATGGCTCTGCCGAGCCCTCCTCGAGGCCGGCCACACGGTCACCGGCGCGACGCCCGACGATCCGGCGGCGGCGAAGATCCTGGCCGAAGACGAGCGCTCCCAAGTCACCTGGGTCCGCGGCGACATTCGTCGCACCGAGGACGTGCGTCGCTTCCTCGACGCGGCTTCTCCCGACCAGATCTTCCATCTCGCGGGCATCAGCTCCGTCGCCGGCGCGGCGCTCGATGGCGGCACGGCCACCGAGGTGAACGTCGTCGGCGCCGCGCGCTTGCTGTCCGAGGTGCGCGCTCGTCGTCGTGGGGGTGTGCTCGATCCGGTCGTGCTCGTCGTCGGCTCGGGTGAACAGTACGGTAAGCATGACGCGGCAGACCTCCCATTGTCCGAGGACGCCGAGCAGCGCCCGCTGAACGTCTACGCGGCCAGCAAGGCTGCTCAGGAAGTCGTGGCGCTGGAAGCCTATCGCAGCGAAGGCGTCCGCGTAGTATGCACCCGCAGCTTCAACCACAGCGGGGCGGGTCAACCCACGACGTTCTTAATCCCGGCGCTCGTATCGCGTGCGCTGGCCGCCCGCAACCAGCGCCCCCCGAAAGTGGCTCTCGGCTCGATGACCACGGTGCGGGATTTCTTGCACGTCATTGACGTGGTCGACGCGTACATGGTGCTGGCGAGCCGTGGCCGGCCCGGCGAGGTCTACAACGTCGCCAGTGGTCGGGGGACCTCGGTCAAGGATCTCGCCGTCGCGGTCCTGGCGGCGACGGGCGTCAAGGCCTCGTTGACCTCCGACCCCGATCTCGTGCGGGCCGTCGAGGTCCCGACGCTCGTCGGCGACAGCGGCAAGCTGCGCGAGGCCACGGGCTGGAGCCCGGAGCACGGCATTCCCGAAATCATCGAGGACGTGATCGCCCACACCGCGCATGCCTCGGCGCACTGACCTCAATCGCATTCTGCTGCTCGGATCCGGACCGATCATCATCGGCCAGGCCGCGGAATTCGACTACTCGGGCACGCAAGCCGCTCGCGCCCTCAAGGAAGAGGGCTATGCGGTCATTCTGGTGAACTCGAATCCGGCCACCATCATGACCGATCCCGAGTTCGCGGATCGGACATACATCGAGCCGGTGACGCCCGAGTACGTCGAGCTGGTGATCGCCGAGGAGCGGCCGGATGCGTTGCTCCCGACGATGGGCGGGCAGACGGCGCTCAACGTCGCGATGGCGCTGCACGAGAATGGCGTCCTCGAGAAATACGGGGTCGAGTTGATCGGCGCGAACGCGCGCGCGATCGCCATGGCCGAAGATCGCGCGCTCTTTGCCCAGGCGATGCGCCGAATCGGCCTGGACGTACCCTCGGGCTCCACAGTCACCAGCTGGGACCAGGCCGACGCCCTGGCCGACACGATCGGATTTCCGGCGATCATCCGGCCGTCATTCACGCTCGGCGGCACAGGTGGCGGGATCGCATACAACCGCGCCGAGTACGAGTCGATCGTCAGGCGGGGCCTAGAGCTCTCCCCGACCAGTCAAGTTCTCATAGAACGTTCGGTGCTCGGCTGGAAAGAATTCGAGTTAGAGGTCATGCGCGACGGCGCCGACAACGTGGTGATTGTCTGCTCGATCGAGAACTTGGATCCCATGGGCGTCCATACCGGCGATTCGATCACGGTCGCGCCGGCCATGACGTTAACGGATCGCGAGTACCAGACGATGCGCGACGCCGCGATCCGAGTGATCCGCGAAATTGACGTGCAAGCAGGCGGCTGCAACATCCAATTCGCGGTCAACCCACGCGACGGCACGATGCTGGTGATCGAGATGAACCCGAGGGTCTCTCGCTCCTCAGCGCTGGCCTCGAAAGCCACCGGCTTTCCCATCGCCAGAATCGGCGCGAAGCTCGCCGTAGGGTATCGGCTCGATGAAATTCGCAACGATATAACACAGACCACGCCGGCGTCATTCGAGCCTGTTCTCGACTACGTCGTCGTCAAAGCCCCGCGCTTCGCGTTCGAGAAATTCGCCACGGCCGATCCGCGGCTGACCACACAGATGAAGTCGGTCGGCGAATCGATGGCCATCGGGCGAACGTTCAAAGAGGCGTTCCAAAAAGCGCTGCGCGCGCTGGAAGCCGGTCGCACCGGCTGGACCATCGGCGCGACGCCGGCCGACGATCGCCTCACGGACGACAGCCCGGAGTCGCTCCGCTCGGCCCTGCGTCAGCCGACACCCGAGCGCATCTATCAGCTCAAGCGCGCCATGCAGGCGGGCATCTCGCTCGCGGATCTGAACGACATGACGTCGATTGATCCGTGGTTCCTGGCGGAAATGCACGAGCTGGTTGACGCTGAGCGACGCTACGCTTCGCTCGCGTCGCCCGCGATCGAAAACGTGCGCGAGATGAAACGTCTAGGCTTCTCGGATGCCCAACTGGCTGCGCTTCGGAATGAACCCGAGCAAGTCGTACGCGAGCGGCGCCAGGCGCAAGGCATTCGCCCAGCCTACAAGATGGTCGACACCTGCGCCGGCGAGTTCCCGTCCTCAACACCGTACCTGTATAGCTGCTACGATGAAGAGAGCGAGGCGCCAAGAAGCGGCCGCCAATCAATCATCATCCTGGGCAGCGGCCCAAATCGGATAGGCCAAGGCGTCGAATTCGACTATTGCTGCGTTCAAGCAGCACTAGCGCTCCGCGGCCGGTTCGAGACGATCATGATCAACTCGAACCCGGAGACGGTGTCGACCGATTATGACATCTCGGACAAGCTGTACTTCGAGCCGCTGACGCTCGAAGATGTATTAGAGATCATCGACCGCGAGCAGCCCCTCGGCGTGATCGTCCAGCTCGGCGGCCAGACGCCGCTCAAGCTCACGCGTGGTCTAGAGGCGGCAGGCGTCAAGATCCTCGGTACGTCGCCCGATGCGATCGACATCGCCGAAGACCGCCGGCGCTTCGAGAAGATCGCGCGCGAGCTCGGCCTGACACAGGCGCCGAACGGCACGGCGACCAGCGTCGATGATGCCGCGGCGATCGCAGGCGAGCTTGGTTACCCCGTTATCCTGCGGCCGTCGTACGTCCTCGGCGGTCGCGCGATGGAAGTCGTCTACGACGAACCGTCGCTCCGCGAGTACTTCACGCGCGCGATCCGGGTATCGGAAGCCCGACCGGTCCTCATCGACCACTTTCTGGAAGACGCCTTCGAGGCCGACGTCGACGCGATCTCCGATGGCAGTCGCGTCGTGATCGGCGGCGTGATGCAACACATCGAAGACGCCGGCATTCACTCTGGCGACTCGGCCTGCGTCCTGCCTCCGTATCTGATCGGCGACCGCGATGCCGATCTCATGCGCGAGCAGACGATTGCACTGGCGAAGGCGCTGGGTGTAGTGGGGCTGATCAACGTTCAGTTCGCGATCAAGGCCGGGACGGTCTACGTCCTGGAGGTCAACCCACGCGCCAGTCGAACGATCCCATTCGTCTCGAAGGCTGTCGGGGTTCCACTTGCGGCCGTCGCGGCGCGCGTGATGGCGGGAGAGACGCTGGACGCGATTGGGTATACGAGAGAGGTCATCCCGCCGTATATCGCGGTGAAAGAGGCCGTATTCCCGTTCAACAAATTCCGGGAATTCGACCCGATCCTGGGCCCCGAGATGCGCTCGACCGGCGAGGTCATGGGGATCTCGGACTCGTTCGGCAGCGCGTTCGCCAAGGCGCAGATGGCGGCCGACAACAGCCTGCCGACGCGCGGCGCGATCTTCATCACCGTGAATGACAGCGACAAGCCCACGGTGCTCCCGATCGCGCGCCGCTTCCACGAGCTCGGATTCAAACTGTTCGCCACGGAAGGCACCGCAAAGTATTTGCGCGGTCGCGGTGTGCCGGCGGAGAGGGTCTTTAAAGTTCATGAAGGCCGCCCGCACGGCATGGACCTCATCGTGAATGGCCAGGTCCAGCTGCTCATCAACACGCCGCTCGGCAAGCACGCGTTCCGCGACGATTACTCGCTACGCCAGGAGGCGATCGCGCACCGCGTGCCGTACACGACGACGCTCAGCGCCGCCAGCGCTGCCTGCGACGCCGTGCTGGCCCTCAGGAGTCGCCCGCCCGCCGTGCGGTGCCTCCAGGACTGGCATGTCCTGGTGCAGGTCGCGCAGGAGGTGCTCTTATGATCGCCCCGGATGCATTTATCCATCCCTCCTCGTTCGTGGATGCTGGCGCAACGGTTGGTGCCGGGACGAAAATCTGGCACTTCTGCCACGTGATGCCTGGGGCGGTCATCGGATGCCGATCGAGCCTCGGCCAGAACGTCGTCGTCATGGGCGGCACGCGCATCGGCGACAACGTCAAGATCCAGAACAATGTCTCGATCTACGAGGGCGTCGAGCTTGAAGACGATGTCTTCTGCGGCCCCTCGATGGTCTTCACGAACGTCATCAACCCGCGCAGCCACGTGTCGCGCAAGCACGAGTACAAGAAGACGCTCGTGCGCCGGGGCGCGACCATTGGCGCGAACGCCACCATCGTCTGCGGCGTCACCTTGGGCGAATACGCCTTCATCGGCGCGGGCACCGTGGTAACCCGTGATGTCCAGCCATTTGCGCTGGTACTGGGCGTCCCGGGACGTCGCGTGGGCTGGATGTGTCGGTGCGGCGAACGCTTAGAGGGTTTGTCGTGTGCCGTTTGCGGCACCGAATACGTCCGTGACGCGGAGGGAATCAAGATCAAATGACCCGTGTCAGCGGAGAGACCTCGGCGCAGCGAGTATTTCGTGTGGCGCTCGTGGGCGCCGGCCGTATTGCCAAGAACCACTTCGAGGCGATCGCCAAAGTCGACGGTTTGGAGCTCACCGCCGTCTCCGACATCGACCCCGAGCGCGCGCGAGAGGCGGGCGAGTCCCAGGGCGTGCCATGGTTCCGCTCGTACGAGGAGATGCTGGCCCAAGCGCCATGCGACGTCGTCGCGGTTGCTACGCCCTCCGGTCTCCACCCACGCCACGGGATTCTCGCGGCGCACGCGGGCAAGCACGTCATCTGCGAGAAGCCGATGGCCATTACGCTGTCGGCAGCCGACGATCTCGTGCAAGCGTGCGATGACGCCGGCGTCCAACTCTTCGTCGTCAAGCAGAATCGTCTCAACGCCACGATTCAGCTCCTCAAGCGCGCGATCGATAAGCAGCGATTTGGGCGCATCTACATGGCGAACAGCACCGTGCGGTGGGCCCGGCCGCAGGAGTACTACGACTCGGCGCCTTGGCGCGGGACATGGGAGTTCGACGGCGGCGCGTTCATGAACCAGGCGTCGCACTACGTCGATCTGATCCAGTGGCTCGTCGGGCCGGTCGAGAGCGTCATTGCCAAGACCGCGACGCTCGCGCGGCGCATCGAGACTGAGGATTCGGGGATCGCCATCCTGAAATTCCGCAATGGCGCGCTGGGGACGATCGAGGTCACCATGCTGACGTATCCGCGGAACTTCGAAGGGTCGATTACCATCCTCGGCGAGAAGGGGACCGTCAAGGTCGGGGGCACGGCCGTCAACAAGATCGAGCATTGGTCGTTTTCGGAGTACGACGACGATGACAAGCTCGTCGACCTCGCGGCGTCGAACCCGCCGAACGTCTACGGCTACGGGCACGAGGGCTACTACCGGAACGTGCTTCGCGTTCTGCGGGGTGAGGCGAAGGCGGACACCGACGGCCGCGCGGGCCGGAAATCGCTCGAGCTCATCCTCGGGATCTATGAGTCGGCGAAGACCGGGCGTGAGATCCCGCTGCCGCTCCGCGTTCGGACCTAACTCAAAGCACCCGTGCCGCGTTGACACGCGTGCACCGTTCCGGCAGGTTTCTTCATTCTATGCCCGTGCCGCTTCTCGACCTACGCGCCCAGCACGCGACGATCCGCGATGAAGTCGTCACGGCCATGATGAACGTGGTCGAAGACCAAACGTTCATCCTCGGCGCCCCGGTCGGAAAGTTGGAATGCGAGGTCGCCGGCCTCTCCCGCACGCGTTTCGCCATCGGCTGCGCGAACGGTACGGATGCCCTCCTGATCGCGATGCGCGCCCTGGACATCGGTCGCGGCGACGAGGTCATCACGACGCCGTTCACGTTCTTCGCCACGGCGGGAACGATCCACAACGTCGGCGCGACGCCGGTGTTCGTGGATATCGACCCGGTGACGTTCAACATCGACCCGGACGCCGTAGCCGCCGCGATCACACCGCGGACGAAGGCGGTCATGCCGGTCGACCTGTTCGGCCAAATGGCGGCGCTCGAACGCGTCGTCATGGTCGCCCGGGGCCTCCCGGTGATCGAGGACGCCGCGCAGTCGATCGGCGCGCGCCGCGCGATCGATGGCGAATGGCGGATGGCGGGCGAGATTCCCACGATCGCCACGTTCTCGTTCTTCCCGTCGAAGAACCTGGGCGCCTGGGGCGACGGCGGGATGATGGTCACGCAGGACGAGCGCCTCGCGCAGCGGATGCTCCGTCTCCGTACCCACGGGGGATTGAAGACGTACTTCCACGAGGAAGTCGGCTACAATTCCCGCCTCGACACGCTGCAGGCCGCGGTCCTCTCGGCCAAGCTCCCGCACCTCGCGAAATGGAGCCAAGGCCGTCGCGATAACGCGGCATATTACACGGCAGCGCTCGCCGGCACGCACCATGTCGTCACGCCGGTCGTCGCGCCCGAAAACGAATCTATATTCAATCAGTACACGATTCGGATCACGGATGGCCGACGGGATGCGCTCCAGCAGCATCTGAAGGCCAAGGGGATCGGCACCTCCATCTACTATCCGCTGCCGCTTCACCTGCAGCCTTGCTTCGCGTATCTCGGCTACAAAGCCGGCCAACTCCCGGAGGCCGAGCGCGCCTCACGCGAGGTGCTGTCGCTCCCCGTGTACCCTGAGCTCACGCGCGCCCAGCTCGATGAGGTGGTCGCCGCCGTCCGGGAGTTTTTCGCATGAAAGACGAGTTGCTGGCAAAGATCAACGACCGCTCAGCGGTTGTCGGCGTGGTCGGCCTCGGCTACGTGGGACTCCCGCTGGCCGTGGAGTTCGCCAAGGCGGGATTCCACGTCGTGGGCTACGATGTCAGCACGCGCGTCGTGTCGGCGCTTTCGTCGGGCAAATCGCACATCCAAGACGTCCCGTCCGCTGAGGTTGCGGCGCTCGTCAATTCGGGAAAGTTCGAGGCGACCACGGATTCCGCGAGACTCGGCGCCTGCGATGCCGTGTCGATCGCCGTCCCGACGCCGCTCGTCAAAACGCGCGACCCCGACATGAGCTATGTCGACAAGGCGACGGACACGATCGCCGAGCGCTGCCACCCGGGGATGCTGGTGATCCTGGAAAGCACCACGTACCCGGGCACCACGCGGGAACTGGTCCTACCGAAGTTCGAAGCGAAAGGTCTCACGGCGGGCAAAGATGTCTTCTTGGCATTCAGCCCCGAGCGCGTGGACCCAGGCAACGAGAAGTACAACACGAGGAACACGCCCAAGGTCGTTGGAGGCCTGACGCCCTCGTGCATGGATGTCGCCTATGCCCTCTACGCGACGTGCGTGGATCGGGTCGTTCGTGTTTCTTCTCCCGAAGTCGCGGAACTGGTCAAGCTGCTGGAAAACACGTTCCGCTCGGTGAATATCGCATTAGTCAACGAGACGGCCATCGTCTGTGACCGTCTCGGCGTTGATGTCTGGGAAGTCATCGATGCCGCCGCGACGAAGCCATTCGGCTTCATGAAATTCACCCCAGGTCCGGGGATTGGCGGCCACTGCATCCCGTTGGATCCGCACTATCTCGCGTGGAAGATGCGGACGCTGAATTACAAGACGCGCTTTATCGATCTGGCGAGCGAGATCAATAGCCAGATGCCAGACTACGTCGTCGAAAAAACGGCGCACGCCCTGAACGACGCGCGGAAATCCGTCAATGGCAGCCGTGTGCTCGTCATCGGCGTGGCATACAAAAAGAATATCGATGACATCCGCGAGAGTCCGGCGCTCGATGTAATTCGCTTGCTGGAAGGCCGCGGCGCGACCGTCACATACCACGACCCGTACATCCCGCGCTTCCGCGAGGAAGGGCACGAGCGGGTCGGCGTTCCCTTGACGGCGGCGGAGCTCAAGCGGTCCGACGCCGTTGTCATCGTCACCGACCACAGCTCGATCGATTATCAGCTCATTGTCGACCACGCGGACGTGGTCGTCGATACGAGAAACGCCACCGCCGGCGTTCGCAACCCGTCGGCGCGCATCGTTTCTCTGTCGACCGCGGCCTGAATTTCTCCTCGTCGTTCTCTCCATGAGCGCCGCGCCACGCGCGGGCGCTCAGTTTGGTCTCGTCCAGTTGCCGCTGGATGATCCCGCGTACGTGCAACTGGCGGCGCTCGAGCACCTGGGATGCGCCGAAGCCCGCGTGTCTCCTCGCCGCCCCTACGACGTCCGCGCGGTGCGCGCCGCGCTGACGCGCGCGCGCGACGTCGCGGCCTGTCGCGGCCCTATTCTCGATGCGCTGGATCGGCGGTTCGGGGTCCGGCAGGCGGATATGAAAGCCGGATTGCGCGGTGGTGGCAAAGCCACCCTACGCATCACTGGCCTGACGGGGGGCGAATTCCGGCCCCTGTGGAACACGATCCGCCCGACCAACCAAGGTGACCAGCCGGCAGTCGGGATCGTGCACGGCCGGTTGACGTGGGGCGATGGATTGGCCGACCAGGTCGTCGCCGTAGGCGACGCCTACGCGCAGACGGGTTCCCGCAATGATCCCACGGTGCGCGCGCGCCAATTCCGCCACACCTCCGGCGTGCTCGACTTTGGCGAGGCATACATCTCCGGCCGGATCGGCCCATTCGAGGGGACGATCGGCCGTGGCGAGGAGGCCTGGTTGGGCGAGGGCCGAGAGTCGCTGTTCTTGTCGGCGAACGGTCCACCGATGGACCGGATCACCGGCAGCGTGTCGACGCACGATTTCGAAGCCCGCGTGCTGTTCGGGTCGCTCGACGACGTCGTGCTCGATTCCGCGCACGACCATATCGTCGGAACGCAGAACTTCCAGCGCTACTATCGATATCTGGCCGCCGGCGCCGTCACCTGGCGCCCGACGCGAGTGATAGAAGCGACAATCGGCACGATGGCCGTGTTGCCGTCCGCCTCGCGGACGCTCGACCTTTTCTATGTCAACCCGTTCCGTCCGAACGCGGACACCACCAGGAAGCTCGTCAACGTCACCGACCACGTGGAGACGTTCGGCGCCTTGCGCCTGCGCGCGGGGGTGGCGACGTTCGACGGCGAGTTGCTAGCCGATCAGCAACTCAAATCGACGCACCTCGGGTATCTCCTGTCCGCCACCCTGCCGCTGCCGACCCGACTGCCAGTCAGTCTCGACGCGACGTTCGAGCACACAGGTCGCGACACGTATACGAGCCAATACTACGCGAGCGTTCCAGAGCATTACGGCGTCCCCCTTGGTTCCGTCCTCGGCCCAGATGCCGAACTGGGACAAATCGGCGCCGAGGTCTTCGTAGCGGGTCCACTTCGCGTGGCGGGGGATATTGGCATATGGCGTCGGGGCAAGGTGCGCATAGACGAGCGCCCGTCCCAACCGGGCACGGGCCCGGACACGCCGGAACAGCGGGCCACGATCGGCGACCTGACGATCCAGTTCCTGACGCCCGTGATCCCGGTGACGCTAAAGTTCACCGGCGCGACGGTGACGAACGGGAACAACGTTACGGCGCCGTCGTCGTCCTATGGACAGACTCAAATCATCGCCAGCTATGCGTTTAGGTATCCATAAATTGCTCTTGGTGGTGGGCGGGCTGGTGGCGATACCCGCCGCCGGCCAGGATCCCCCGGCCGCGCCGGCGCTGGACACAGCCGCGCGGCCGACTGGGTCGCTCCGGCAGGGAGATATTCTACAGTTGAAGGTGTATCGGGACTCCGAGCTGAGCGGCAAATACCTGATCGACGCCCGCGGTGAGGTCCAGATCCCGGGTCTCGGGACGATTCGCGCCGCCGGGCTGACGCCGAGCCAGGTTTCCGACCGCATGGTCGAGGCGATGCGGGCCCGCGGGTTCCGCGACCCTGAGCTCGCCATCGCTCCGCAGATCCGCGTCTCGGTACTGGGCGAGGTTCGCCTTCCCCAGCTCTACACGGTGGATCCAGGCGTCAGCCTAATTCAACTCCTGACGCTCGCTGGTGGCCCCAGTGAGCGCGCCGACCTCCAACATACCCGCGTGATCCGCGACGGTCGTGAGTTCATCATCGACTTGCAGAGCGCCCTGGCCGGCAGTCCGGCGGGCCGTGTGGGTCTCTATTCCAATGACGTGGTGTACATTCCGAAGCGAGGGGGTCTCACACGGGAGAACGCGACGTTCATCCTCAGTCTCGTGAGCACCGGGTTGACCGTCCTGACGGCCGTCCTCGTCCTCACCAAGGTTAAATGAGCGAAAACGGGGCCGGTGCGGCCGTCGAAACGGGAGGCCGAGAGACGACGATCCGCGATTTGGTCGCGGCGACTCGCCGTCGTCGCGGAGCCGCGTTCTCCGTTTTCGCCGTGGTCGTGGCGGTGGGCACGTGGAAAACTATGACCGAGGAGCGGATCTACGTCGCGCCGGTCACGGTTCGCGTTCAGCAGCAGAGCCAGACGCCGATGCAGGGCGTGCCAATGTCGACGCCGGACCTTGACTTCCGTGTCGACCCGCTCGTGTCCGAGCAACAGGTCATCAAGAGCAAATTGATCGCTTCGCGCACGGCCGAAATGGCCGGCGCCCGACTGGTCGTGGTCGAGCCGCTGCATCTCTTGCTCAGCACCTTGCTCGGCGACAACCCACCGGTCGTCAAGCCCGGGGCGCGCGACGCCGACTATCGGCTCACCTTGTCGGACAGCACCTACCTCATCCGACAAGGCACGACGCGCTACGGCCCCGTCAAGTACGGCGCGCCGCTCGACGCCGGCGACTTCTCGATCACGATTCCGAGTCGTCCGGGCATCAAGCCCCGTGACGTCCTCCTCCGCGTCGCGCCGCTCGACGGAGTGGCGCAGGACCTCCAGGGATTCATCGCGACGCGGGTCCTGCCGCAGACCGACATCATCGAGATCTCGGTCTACGGCAATGATCCGATCCGCACGCGGGACATGGCCAACGACCTGGCACAAGTCTACGCCGACTACTCGAAGGAGCAGGGCCTGGTGATCGCGGCCGCTCGTTCGAGCTTCATCCGGACCGCGCTGAACGAGCAGGGACAACAGCTCGCGCAAGCGCAGGATTCGTTGCGCCGGTTCCAGGAACACCACCAGTCGTCCGACGTAAGCGCCGAAGCTACGGCGATCCTGACGAGCATCTATCAGTACGACGAGAAGCGCGGGGAGCTCACGCTCGAGCAACACGTCTACCAGGAGCTGGTCGGCAAGCTCGAACAGACCGACACCACGGACATCGAAATGCGGAAGCTGGTCGGCACCGATGCGGTCAAAGACAACCGCGCCGTCGCCGATCTGTATCAACGGTGGTTCGATCTGGAACGCACCCGGCAGCAGCTGAGCCTGACCCGGAACGGCAAGAATCGCGACGTACAGGCCATCGACAGCACGATCGCGGCGACAAAAACGAACCTGAAGATGGCGAGCGGCCTATATCTCCAGAGTCTGGCGACCCGTATCTCCTCGATCGACACGAACATCGCCGACCTGCGGCATCAGGCCGAGCAGTTCCCGCCACTCGTGGCTCAACAAGCCCGACTGGCGGAGAACGTGCACACGATGGAGACCGGCTATGAGAACCTGCTGTCGCAATACCAGTTGTCGCGTATCGGCGAGTCCGCGGAGACTGGCCGCGTACGCGTGATCGACGCCGCCGTGCTCCCCACCATTCCCGTCTCCCCGCA
>Ga0210409_10006085_pt1 | contig 12590 bp, 8 predicted proteins | sample IncBWH17MmetaG_FD_161649 | JGI IMG/M metagenome (GOLD analysis project Ga0210409, IMG submission 161649) | Forest soil microbial communities from Barre Woods Harvard Forest LTER site, Petersham, Massachusetts, United States - Inc-BW-H-17-M | ecosystem: Environmental > Terrestrial > Soil >...
TGACAATAACGCGGCAGCGTTCCCAATACGGCGTGAAATTCCGCCAGAATGACGCTGTGGTTTTGAGCGAGGGCAGCGGCCACATTTAAGGCCAGGGTGGTGGTGCCCGCTCCGCCTTTGGCGCCCATGAAGGCCAGGACTCGGCCGAGCTTGGGGGAAGCCTGCGTGACGCGGCTGAGTTCAAACCGATGGCTGGTCTTCGCAACCACCGAGCTCAGGACCCTGAGGAGATCTACGTCATACGCTTCCCGGATCAGGTAGTCCGCGGCTCCTTTTTGCAAGGCTGCCTCGGCCAGGTTCTCCTCAGCGGAGTCGCATACCACCACAATCGGCACCTTCGGCGCTCCGGCGTGCAGCTTAAGGAATCCATCCCAAAGATCGCCATCGGAGCTTCCAGCCGGTCCCAGACGCATGAGAACAATATCGACACCACCTCCCGCAATGCGCGCCAAGGCAGTAGATACATCTTCGACACACTGCAATCGAAACTGATTCGCTCGATCGGCCAGGGCCCTGCGAATCGCGTCGATTGCGGAGGCCCTTTCGTCAATGAGGAGAACGAATGTACTCTGATCCATGAGGGAGCCTCAACTCCGGCTGCCCGACGCCGCCACGGCGCCTTCAACGGGCTTTCGAAATCGCTCCGCGAGCGAAATCAGGGACGTGAGCGTCCCCTTCCGCGACTGCTCGGGGACCCCAGTCAGTTTTCGCGCCAGCCCGGCAATTGCCTGCCGAATATTGCTGTTCTTGCCGGGCAGCCTTTTCTGAACCCCGGCGCTGTACAATTCCTTGCCGTCATTGGGGATCGTGGCGTAGATCGGGACACCGAACATATTGTTCAGCTCGCCTCGAGATATGGGTTGTGCCTCTCCGACGTGATTTACAATCAACCGGATCCGATCCGTTTCGATGGCTTCCGCCTCGAGCGTTTCGATAATGCGCTTGGCATTGTAGAGGGCGGGAATCGCGGTCGTAGTCACCACAAACACATCACTCACCGCGGCCAGTAAGGCCAGGGACTTTTGGTCCAGACGTCCCAGGTCCAAGACGCTCCAAGGGTAGAGAGGCTGAGTGAACGTCAGCACGTCGCGAAGGCTCCCCGTCTCCGGTCTGCTGTCGCCTGGGACACTCGCCGAGGAGATGACGTGAAGGCCATCGGGCGTCTGTGACACGATTGCTTCCCAGCAATTGACGTCCAAACGCTGACTATTGCTGATTGCATCCAGAATCGAATATCTGCATTCGATTCCGGTGAGGAATGCCACATTCCCCCCCTCCGGATCTAAGTCGGCCAACAGGACTTTTTGATCGGTCTGCCCGCGCAGCTCCGAGGCTAAGTTGCAAGCCACCGTCGTCGTCCCCACTCCCCCCTTGGCGCCAATGACGCCAATGACACGATTCGGAATGGACCGTGCTTGCGCCGGGTTATTCTGCGACTTGCGTCTGACAATGGCATACCTCACTGCTCGTTTCAACGTTTCTCCGTCGCAACTGCCTTTAAGCAGGTAATCCTCCGCTCCCTCCTGTATCATCTCCAGGGCGAGCGACTCGCTGTCGGCTGAGCTGAGAATAAGGATGGGCGTCTGGGAGGCGCGGGCCCTGCTTTGACGGTAGGTCTCGATCCCGTTACAGTCGGGAAGACCAAGATCGAGAAGGATCACGTCCACCCCGCCTCTCTCCAGGCGGCTCATGCCGCTCGCCAGAGAATCCGTCCAGTTCAATAGGAACCCGGCTCCCTCGGCCGCATCAGAGAGCCAATGCTGTACCAGGTGCGCGTATTGAGGACTGTCCTCAATCAGCAAAATGGTCAGAGTGCGTTTTCCCAAGTCTTCCTCCTCTTTTAAAGCTTCTTATCGACACTGCGCCTTTATCTCTCTTCGGCCGATGCACCGGGAGTATGAACCTGTTCCGTCGCCGTTTCGCGACTTCTCATTGAACCGGCCAATTCTTAGCGGGCGATGTGGCTGGGATGAGAAGCTGAAGCGGGCGCCAGGGCTGTCGCCGCCTCCGATAGCGCCTCGAGATCGGACTGAGTCCAATCCAGGGAGCTGGGCAGCTCCGCAAAAAACGTACTGCCCTTGCCCGGGACGCTGACCACGCCTACCTTGCCCCCTTGTGCTTCGACCAGTCGCTTGGTGAGCGCCAGCCCCAAACCAGTACCCTGAACATGTTTGGAGAGGCCCCCATCCAGCTGGTGGAAATCCTGGAACAGCAGCTTGATATCCTCATTCGCGATCCCGATTCCAGTGTCTTCCACTTCCAGCCGGAACAAGGAGTCCCTTACAAGACGCGCCCGCACTGTGATCCTGCCGCCGACCGGGGTGAATTTCAGGGCGTTGGAAACGTAGTTGAGAATGACTTGCTTCAATTTCTGAGGATCGAGAAATACCTCGATTGCCGACATCTGAACCTCGGTAGTCAGGTCCACTTGCCGCTCGGTGGCGAAGAGCCTGAGCCCCGCGATGCTTTCCCGGATGAGGTCGGGCAGACACAGCCGCTCCGGTCGGACCGGCATCATGCCCGACTCCACCCGCGCCAGGTCCAGAACGTCATTGATAAGACCGAGCAGGTGCTTCCCGTTGCCCAAAATCTCCTGGATGAAGTCCAGTTGCTCCGCCGTGAGGGTACCCACCTTGCCATCCACCAGGAGCTCCGAGAAGCCAATCACGGCGGTCAGCGGCGTGCGCAGCTCATGCGACATATTGGCAAGGAAGATGCTCTTCATGCGGCTGGCGGCTTGCGCCTGGCGATACTGCTCCTCGAGCTCGACGTTTTTGTCGCGGAGAGCCTGTTCCGCCTCCAACTTCTGGCGCCGCAACTCACCATCTTCCAAGGCCCGTTGTACCGCCGGTCCCAATCTCATGATGCGGTCCTTGAGAAGGTAGTCCGCCGCGCCCTTTTTCATGCACTCCACAACCCTGTCTTCCCTGACGGCGCCGGTAAGAACGATGAAAGGGATCACCATACCGCTCTCCCTCAATATTTCCAAGGCCCGCAAATCGTCGAATCCAGCCAGCGAATAATCCGCCAGAATAACGTCCGGCTTTTCTTCGAGCCGGGTAATGAAGTCCGCCTCCGTCTCCACTCGCTCGTATCGCCCGCTGAAGCCAAAGCGATCGAGCTCGTGCGTAATCAGCTCAAAATCGGCAATGTCGTTTTCGAGGATCAATACAAACAGCGGATTTGGCATTTCGTTATCCCTGGGAGGTCTTATCGGCAGGCCACGGTGCAGTCTTACCCACCTTTGGATGTCGATCTCCCCGGTAATCAAGCGACGAAGGCTTCGGGGGGCGGCGGCTCGTTTCTGAGCAGCCAGAACGCGCCAATCTCCTTGATCGCCTTCCGAAAATCGTCAAAATCCACCGGCTTCTGGATAAATGCGCTGGCCCCCAGTTTGTAGCCTTCGATGAGGTCCTTGGCCTCCTTTGAGGAGGTCAGAATCACGATGGGAACGGCCCGGGTTCGTTCATCAGCTCTTAGAGCCTTCAGGACCTGCAGCCCACCCACCTTGGGAAGCTTCAGGTCGAGCAGGATGACGCTGGGACGATCGCATGGACTACGGCCTTGGTGAACACCGCGGCAGAACAGGTAATCCAGTGCCTCCGCGCCATCCTCGGCAACCGCTATGGAGCGGGCGAGGCCGCCTTGCTTTAAGGCGTGTACGGTCAGTTCCACGTCAGCGGGACTGTCATCCACCAGCAGAATCTCGTTCTTGCGAAGTGTCATCTCAAGTTCCTCCTCGGCTCTCTATCTGGCGGCGAATCGACGTTTCGCAGATCCGGTCCTTCAGAGGGTTGCTTCAATGATCGGTTGGTTTTTCCACCATCGACTGTAGGAGATTACCGTAGCCTTACCTCCCCGGAGTGTTCTTATCGCCCGCGCCCGCGCGGTTGTGAGGGTTATTTCCGCGCGGGGGGCGGCCTCAACCCTAGCCGCAGCCTTGATCTGAGAACTCACAGAACCCCCGCCCACCATTGAGTAGCGATTATTGAAGACTAGAAACGCTTACGGTTGGGCACAACGACCCTTGCGCCTCAGCGAAAAGTTCAGCCTACAGAATTCAATTCAGGGCGTGATCCACCGATAAGCACGTTTTACAAACGGCAGGAAGGATATAACATGGCTACCAAACTTTTCGACGGCGCAATCATGGGCTCGAGTGAGCAGGCGCTCGACTTCATCGGCAATGTGCTGGAGTCGTCCACCGAGTATTCCATCATCGGTAAGGACCTCAACGGCAAAATCCTGCTGTGGAACGAGGGCGCGCGGCGTCTTTATGGCTACGAGCCGGAGGAAGTCGTCGGCCAGAAAAACTCTTCCATCCTGCACGTCCCGGAAGATGTCGCGCTTGGCAAGCACGAGGAGATCATGGCGGCGGCGTTACGCGACGGAAAATGGGAAGGAACGCTTGACCGCCAGCGAAAGAACGGTACCCATTTTACCGCCCGTGTGGTCATTACGCCGCGCCGTAATGGCGCCGGCAAGGCAATCGGCTTCCTGCTCATCTCGAAGGACATTTCTGCCGAAATCCGCCTCACCGAGGAGCTCCAGGCCACACAATTCTACGCGCGCAGTCTCATTGAAGCGTCGCTCGACCCGCTGGTCACCATCAGTCCCGAAGGCAAAATCACTGATGTAAATGCAGCTTCGGTCCAAGTGACCGGCGTGGACCGCGAGCAACTCATCGGCAGGGACTTTTCCGACTACTTCACCGAGCCCGATAAGGCCCGTGAAGGCTACCAGCGGGTATTTGCTGAAGGCTTCGTCACCGATTACCCGCTTACCATCCGTCACCGGGATGGTCGGCTTACCGACGTGCTTTACAACGCATCGATTTACAAAGACAGCAGAGGTGAGGTGCTAGGCGTATTCGCTGCCGCGCGGGATGTGACCACGCAAAAGGAGGCGTCCCAATACGCGCGAAGCCTGATCGAAGCCTCACTCGACCCGCTGGTCACCATCAGCCCCGAAGGAAAGATCACGGATGTTAACGAAGGCTCCATCAAGGTTACCGGTATCCCGCGAGAGAAGCTCATTGGGACCGATTTCTCCGACTACTTCACTGAGCCAGCCAAGGCCCGTGAAGGCTACCAGCGGGTGTTTGCCGAAGGCTTCGTCACCGATTACCCGCTGACCATCCGTCACAAGGATGGCAGGCTCATTGACGTACTTTACAACGCCTCAGTCTACAAGGACGACAGGGGTCAGGTCCTGGGCGTATTCGCCGCTGCCCGTGACATCACTGGGCGCAAGAAAGCGGAGGAGAAATTCCGGAGTTTGCTCGAAGCTGCCCCCGACGCTATCGTCATTGTGAACAAGGATGGGCGGATCGTCCTAGTCAATGCTCAGACCCAGAAACTGTTCGGTTACGAGCGCGAGGAACTGCTCAATCAGCCGATCGAAATGCTCGTTCCCGAGCGATTCCGCGGCGCCCACCCAGGACACCGAACCAACTTTTTCGGCAAACCCGGCGCACGTTCCATGGGCGCCGGTCTTGAGCTGTACGGCCAGCGCAAGGACGGAACCGAGTTCCAGGTCGAGATCAGCCTAAGCCCGCTCGAGACCGAGGACGGTATGCTGGTCTCCGGCGCTATCCGTGACGTGACCGCCCAAAAACAGGCCTCTCAGTATGTCCGCAGCCTGATCGAGGCCAGCCTCGATCCGCTGGTTACCATCAGCCCCGAGGGAAAGATCACCGACGTCAACGAAGGCTCCATCAAGGTGACCGGCGTCTCGCGAGAGAAGCTCATCGGGACCGATTTCTCCGACTACTTCACTGAGCCTGAGAAGGCCCGTGAAGGCTACCAACGGGTATTTGCCGAAGGATTCGTCACCGATTACCCGCTGACTATCCGTCACAAGGGCAGCCGGCTCACTGACGTGCTTTACAACGCATCGGTTTACAAGGATGACAGAGGTGAGGTTCTGGGCGTATTCGCAGCGGCGCGAGACGTTTCCGCGCAAAAAAAAGCCGAAGCTGAGGTCGCTGAGCAGCGATCCAAAGAACTTGAGAGGCTTGCCGAACTCGAAAGCTTCCAAAAGCTGACCGTGGGCCGCGAACTCAAGATGATCGAGCTGAAGAAAGAGATCGCGGAGCTCCGCAAGCCCATCCCGGTATCAAGATAGGCGTGATCATGGCTGCGGAATCCATTGGGTCGGCGAATGCGAATAGCGCGCCCCAACCCGGCGAGTACGTCAAGGCCCTTGTCAATATCCTCGATGATTTCGTCGAGGAGAAGGCGCATCTAAAAGAGACGCAAGCAGCCCTTCTCAATATATTGAGGGATTCCACCGGTGAAAAGCAGCAAATGAGATCCATGCAGATGGCCGTCATGAATGCCCTTGAAGATGCCCAGGCTGAGAAGCTGCAACTCCATGCCACCGAAGCCGCTATCTTGAACATCCTGGACGATTCCTATGCCGAGAAGGAGAGCCTTCAGCATATTCAGAAAGCGGTATTCAACATTCTTGATGATCTCCAGGGCGAAAAGGCCAACTTGGCTGAGCGCACCATCGAGCTGACCGCGGCCAATGCCGAGCTGGAGTCGTTTTCTTATTCGGTTGCGCATGACCTGCGGGCTCCGCTTCGCCAGATCGCGGGCTTCTCAAAAATCCTTGTGGAAGAATGCGGACCGGAGATCAGCGACGATTCCAGGCGATATCTGAAGAGAATACAGGACGGCGCTCAGCACATGGGAAAGCTGGTGGATGACCTGCTCTCGCTGGCAAAGGTGAGCCGCCAGACGCTCGCCCGCCGTCCGACGCCCCTGAACGAGCTCATCCGCTCGGTGATCGAGAGTCTTCAACCGGAGTGTTCCGGCCGGGAAATCCGCTGGGAAATCGATCCCCTCTGGACCGCGCATTGCGATCCCGCCTTAGTCGCGCAAGTATTCGTAAATCTGCTTTCGAACGCCATTAAGTTCAGCCGGGTCCGCGCTCAGGCGGTGATTCAGGTCGGACAAACCGGAGTGAACGGCCAGAGAGCGATCTTCGTTCGCGATAATGGCGCCGGGTTTGATATGGCGTACGCCGCGAAGCTGTTCGGCGTATTTCAGCGCCTTCACAAGGTGACCGAGTTCGAAGGCACCGGAATCGGTCTGGCCAACGTCCAGCGCATTGTTCACAAGCATGGCGGCCGCATCTGGGCCGAGGCTGCGCCAGACCAGGGTGCAACCTTCTTCCTGACCCTGCCGGACGCGCCCTTGCCGGATGCGGCCTTGCCGGATGCGCCCTTGCCGGATGCGCCCTTGCCTGATCCTCCCTCACCAAATTCGTGAGAGGCGCGTAAAAATCCTCAAACTCCGGCTGGCCCGGGCGATGTGTATTGCGAGTATGGGCCGAGATGCGGTTCTGATCGTCGACGACAATCCGACACACCTGAAACTCTTGCGTGTCCTGCTGGCTGCCGAGAGTTATGCGCTCCGCACGGCAAGCACCAGCGAGGAGGCGCTGGCGATTCTCGAAAGCTTCCGTCCCCGCCTCATCTTGACGGATATCCAGCTTCCGGGACTGGACGGCCTCGATTTTGCGCGCCGGTTGAAATCCAATCCCGCGACGCGTGACATCATCATCCTGGCCATCACCGCCTATTCGATGGCGGGCGACGAGGAAAAAGCGCTTCGCGCCGGTTGTAGCGGTTATGTCACCAAGCCCTTGGACACCCGCACACTCCCCGCGACCGTGAAGCTGCATCTTGAATCCAAGCACGCCACCAGGCCGGCCTTCGAGGCAGGCGACTACCACGACTTGCTGGCCGATCTTCGCACCAGCTTTCTAATCGAGGGTGGTGAAGAAGGACACGGATTGCTACGCGGATTGACGCACGGCTTCGATCCAGACCGCGCGCAGCGGATTGCTCACCGCTGGGCGGGGATTGCCGGAACTCTAGGCTTTGCCGAAATTGTCGGCAAGGCACATGGAATCGCGGACTTCCTGGCGAACCCGGTGGAACAAAATGAGCGGGACTCCATCGCCTCCGGGGAATCCGTAAGCCGCTTGCGATCGGAGCTCTTGAGCATCCTGCAAATGTTTTCCGAGGCGGTACAGGGAAAGAGGGAGACGCCCGCCTTGCCACCGGCCGTCTGGCAGGTGCTGTCTCAAAAGATGTTCGCCGTAATCGGCTTTGAACCACCCGAGGCGGCCCGCATCACCCGGGCTCTGGCGCAGGCCCGGTCGCTTTCCCGTGTCTTCAAAGACGTGCCGGATACCGGCGTCCTGCAACCCTTCGACGCGGTGGTTGTCAACGTGTGCCGGGAGCAGAGCGTTTTTTCCTGGATCCACACCGGCGTATTTGCGGCCAGCGGCAAGCCCATCCTGTTCGTGGGATCCGCCGAGACCCTGTTGAGAAGAGAACCGGGAATTCCAGAACGCTCCTGCGATTTTCTGCTGGGACCCTGGGATCATGATGAGCTGGTCTTTCGGGCCTATCGGCTCTTCTCATCGGATGCGGACCGCGCCTTGGCCGCACCGCCCAGGCCGCGCCACGCTCCGGAGCCCCCGGTGAGTCATGAACGGACCTTCAGATGGTTCTCCACCCCGTGACCTCTGGGCATTCGCCGCGCGAGTAGCCTGGCCACGCTGGCTGGTACAATTTCAAGAAGTGCCATCCAGGAAGATCAGCGCCCCCGTGGTCCTGTTTCTATCGGCAGCGGTTTCTTTATTTGCTCAGAATTCGGCGCTCCGTGGCCTGGTGACCGACGAAACCGGTGGCGTTGTGCCGGCAGCGACCATCACGCTCACAGGATCGGATGGTCTCGCTAGGACGGCGGCAGCCGATGCCAACGGCTCCTATACCTTCCCGAGCGTTCCGGTCGGCGACTACACGCTTCAGGCCTCCGCGCCGCAGTTGGTTCAGCGGCAACCGCAGGCGGTCACTCTGAGGGGCGGCACGCAGATCGTGAATCTGCGGTTGATGGTGGCCTCCACCGTGCAGCAGATTGTGGTCGAAGAAAACGCTGGGCCGGCTGTTAGTCTGGAGGCCGCCAATAATGCCAGCGCCGTGGTGCTGACCGGCGACGCTCTCGCGGCCTTGTCCGACAATCCCGAGGATATGCAGTCGGATCTGGAGGCGCTGGCCGGGCCGTCCGCGGGTCCCAGCGGCGGCCAGATCTACATCGATGGATTCAGCTCGGGCGAAATCCCTCCCAAGGAGTCGATTCGAGAGGTTCGCATTAATCAGAACCCCTTTTCGCCGGAATTCGATAAGCTGGGCCTGGGGCGGATCGAGATCCTCACCAAACCGGGGTCCGACAAATACCATGCCACGCTGAACTACAATTTCGCCAACGATTTCTGGAACGCGCGAAATCCTTACTCGGCCCAGAAAGCTCCCCTGCTGCTGCACGAATGGGAAAATAACCTGGGCGGGCCGATCAACAAGCGCACCTCGTTTACCCTGGACGCCAACCAGAACAACATCGACAACGGCTCCATCATCAACGCGGTGGTCCTGGATCCGCAGACGTTGATGCAAAATTCCCTGCTGAACAATTTTCGGACGATACAGCGCCGCACGCGCATCAGTCCGCGCATCGACTATCAGGTAAACGACAACAATACGTTGACCTTCCGCTATGACACCACGCAAAGCGATATTCGAGGCGCCGGTATCGGCGGCTTCAACCTGATCTCGCGCGGGTACCGCGTGCATAACTCGCCGATAACCGTGCAAGTGATCGAGACGACGGTGCGCGGTTCCACCGTGAATGAGACCCGCTTCCAGTACCACCACCATCCCACGGAGGAGTGGTCCAACTCCGCGAGCCCTGAGCTTCAGGTGCTGGGTTCGTTCGCGAGCGGCGGCTCGCAGATCGGGCACAACCTCAACTTCGCCAACGACTTCGAATTGCAGAACAACACCACCACTATCCACGGCGCGCATACCTGGCGATTCGGAATGAGGGCGCGCCGGCAGTCGCTCGATAGTGTAGCGCCTCAGAATTTCAACGGGACTTTCACCTTCAGCGGCGGCGACGCGCCTTCTCTCGACGCCAACAATCAGGTTGTCGTGGATTCTTCCGGACAGCCGGTGATCGAACAGATCAGTTCGATCGAACGCTATCGCCGCACTCTGCTGTTCGAGCAGCAGGGGCTCTCCCAGGCCCAAATTGACGCGCTGGGCGGTGGCGCCACGCAGTTCAGCGTCAGCACCGGTATCCCCGGGATCGGTGTCCACCAGTTCGACATCGGGCTGTTCGCAGGTGACGACTGGCGCCTGCGTCCGGGCCTGACGTTGAATCTGGGCGTGCGGTACGAGACCCAAACCAACATGCATGACCCGCGCGATTTCGCCCCGCGCGTGGGATTCGCGTGGGCGCCCGGCGCCAGGAATCCCAAGTCGCAGGCCAAGACCGTGGTGCGCGGCGGCTTCGGCATGTTCTACGATCGTTTCGCGATCAACAACACGCTCGCGGCCGACCGCTACAACGGCATCGTCCAGCGGCAATACGTCTGCACCAATCCGGACTTCTTCTCGAATCCTCCGGTTACTCCGGATCCCTCGGTGTTCGCTCCGTGCAGGCAGTTGATCGCGCAGATCAGCCCGGCGGTGCGCGCGCCTTACACCATGCAAGCTGCGCTGACCCTGGAGCGCCAGTTGCCGAAAGGCACGACACTGGCCCTCACCTACACCAACTCCCGCGCGTTCCGGCTCCTCCGCTCCGCCGACATCAACGCGCCCTTTCTGGGAACCTATAATCCGGCGGTCGCCGACAGCGGTGTTTTTCCGCTGGGCCGCCCCGGTCCCGTGTTCCAGATGGAGACCAACGGCGCCTACAAGCAAAATCAGTTCATCACCAATGTTAATTCCCGGGTGAGTCAGACCGTTTCGCTATTCGCCACCTACGTTCTCAATCGGTCCAAGAGCAACACCGAAGGCGCCAATACTTTCCCCGCCAATCCCTATAGCCTGGTGGGCGAATATGGCCCCGCTGGAAACGACGTCCATCACCGCGTGAACCTGGGCGGGTCCATCAACACCAAGTGGAATGTACGCCTCAGCCCGTTGGTCACCGTCCAAACTGGACAGCCCTTCGATATCACCGCCGGGAGCGACCTGTACGGCACCACGTTATTCAACGGGCGGCCCGGAATTGGAGCCGATCCCCTCAAACCGGGGCTGATTCAAACCCCCTATGGCCTGCTGGATCCCAACCCGTCGCCGGGAGAGACACTACTTTCGCGCAATTACGGGCGCGGTCCTGGGCAGATGATGGTGAACCTGCGCGTCGCCAAGACTTTCGGATTCGGCACGGAGCGCACATCCGCGAAACCCGGAGGCATCTTCGCCGCGCCCAGCGAGCGCCGCTATAGATTGGTTCTCTCCATTGCGGCTCGCAACATTCTGAACCACACCAATCCCGGGCCCATCATCGGCAACATCACCTCGCCGTTATTCGGACGCGCGAATCAGATGGCCGGCAATACCAATGCCGAAGGCTTTTCGGAGAACGCCAACAACCGGCGCCTCGAACTGCAGACCCGCTTCACGTTCTAGATACAGCGCCGGAGATGCTTGCACACAAACCGTGCCGGTTGCTTGGCGGCGTTCTGACTTCTGTCTTCTGTTTCTTCTTTAAATTTTGGGCTTTCGATTCCAAAACCTGAGATGGATGCGATTCCGCCTGCCAACAATGCGATCGTGGCAACCAGTGTATGGAACAACACCTTGTTATTCTGTCACGCGCGAAATCACGACAGCGCAATTCGAATGCCACCGGACGTTTTTGCGGTACCCACAATTTCTTTCGTCCCGCCGAAACACTTGCCCTCCTCTAGTCATCCAGACGTTGCACCGATGCAAACGCGGCGGGCTCAGGACGACCGCCGCAATTTCTGAGCAAGGAGCACACAATATGGCAGAAGTAAATGTACAGAAAAGACGACCCGATGAGCGAGGTTCACAAAGTCTCGAACGTAGGCGCCCGCTCAGCTACCGGGACGAGTTCTTTCCAACCCTATGGCGCAGCCCGTTTGAAACTCTTTCCACGAATCCGTTCGGGTTGATGAGGCGGCTCACTGAAGAGATGGACCGTATGTTTACCGGCAACTGGCCCGGTCTTCGGGAAAACGAAGTGGGAGAGTGGCTGCCCGCCGTGGAGGTCACGGAACGTGACGGCAAGATCCTGGTTCGCGCGGATTTGCCCGGGATCAACAAAGACGACGTCAAGGTCGAATTAACCGACGGAATTCTGACCATCGAGGGCGAGCGTAAGCAGGAGCGCGAAGAAGAGGGCCAGGGGTTCCGTCGCTCCGAGCGGCGCTACGGAAGATTCCTCCGGTCGATTCCCTTGCCCGAAGGCGCCAATCTCGACCAGGCACGCGCCCAATTCAACAACGGCGTTCTGGAGGTGAGCGTGCCTGTTCCCGAATCACAGCGCCGGCGGTCGATCCCCATCGAAGCGGGAAGCAGCGAAAAAAAAGAGGCGGTTTCGGAAAGCGCCGGGCGACAGGCACAATCCAAGGCGGTGTGAAGCCCGCCAGCAAACCTGGGGACTGCCTTCGAATTTTCGCCCCCGCAAACTAGAGAAATCAGGACTGCTCTGCGCGCGGAAATTCGCTGGCCGTCCTCAGGTTTGCTGGCAACGGGCTGC
>Ga0210409_10006087_pt1 | contig 12589 bp, 7 predicted proteins | sample IncBWH17MmetaG_FD_161649 | JGI IMG/M metagenome (GOLD analysis project Ga0210409, IMG submission 161649) | Forest soil microbial communities from Barre Woods Harvard Forest LTER site, Petersham, Massachusetts, United States - Inc-BW-H-17-M | ecosystem: Environmental > Terrestrial > Soil >...
AGCCATGTGCCGTCTTCACCTGCCCCGCCCCAACATCGAACGCCGAACATGCAAATTCATCGATTCCCAGCAATTCGAATCCAATCGCCGCGCCCACGATATCAATAATCGAGTCCACAGCGCCCACCTCGTGAAAATGTACCTGCTGGACGGGCATGTTGTGGACCTTGGCTTCTGCCTCCGCCAGCCGCGTGAAAATGTTCCTTGCGCGCTCAGCGGTTCGCGGCGCAAGATTTGCATCTTCGATGCGGTTCAAGATGAGCGAAAGACCGCGATGGTGGTGGTCTTCGTTCGATTCCACTTTCACACGCGTGGCACAAATGGCGCCGCGCTTCACTTTTTCTGCCGACATGCTCCAATTCTCAAGGCCTAACCGCCGAAGATCTGTCTCGATCGCACGCAAGTCGGCCCCGGCATCCACCAGCGCGCCGAGGACCATGTCGCCGCTGATGCCCGAAAAACAATCGAAGTATGCGATTCCAGAGATTTGCATGTTTCGCTAACGAATTTTTCGCGGCCACGCGAAAAAATGATACTAGTCTGCCACTCCAACTCTGTCAAACGCAGCCCTGACAGCTGCGATATAATCGCCGGATTCATTCAAGCCAAGGAGGCGTGTGTATAAAGCAGTCGAAGATCGGATTCGCAAAGCGCTGAAGCATCATATTCACGAGCGCTACAAGACGGACGTGCCTGTCGTCACCGAGCGCCCGCCGAAGCTGGCCATGGGCGAGGTGGCGTCGCCGGTGTGTTTCGAGCTGGCGAAGCAATTAAAAAAGCCGCCGCGGGCTCTGGCGCAGGAAATTGCGAATTCGCTCCAACGTATCGAAGGGGTCGCGCGGGTGGAAGTGGCGGGCGGCGGTTATCTGAATATGTTCTTTGATCGCGCGGCATTTTTCCGGGACGCGAGCGCGGAAGCGGGCCACGAAGCCATCGCAGTGGCTGCGGCTGCTCCCAAAACGGTGGTCGAGCACACCGCCATCAATCCGAACAAGGCGGCCCACATCGGCCATTTGCGCAATGCTGTCTTGGGTGACACGTTCGGGCGGCTGCTGCGCCATTGCGGCCGACGGGTGGAAATTCAGAATTACATCGACAACACGGGCGTGCAGGTGGCGGACGTGGTGCTGGGATTCTTGTATCTCGAGAAGAAATCTCTGGAAGATGTTCGCACATTGGCTGCCGCCCCCAAGTTTGATTATTTATGCTGGGACCTCTATACGCGCGTAACTCAGTTTCTCGCGGAAGATAAGTCGCGGCTTGAGCTGCGCTCACAAATACTCAGAGACGTTGAAGAGGGGCAGGGCGAGACTGCAAAAATTGCGGACTTGGTGGCAACTGCCGTCGTGCACTGCCACCTGCGCACGCTCGATCGCCTAGGGATTGATTATGATCTGCTCTCGCGCGAAAGTGAAATTTTGCACCTAAAATTCTGGGATGCTGCGTTCGAGATGCTGAAAGCGCGCGGAGCGATCCATCTTGCAACTACCGGCAAGAACGCCGGATGCTGGGTGATGCAGCTCCCTTCCGAGTGTGAGGCGGTTGATGAAAGAGAAGAGCCAACGGAAGAGTCCGAGGCGAAAATCATTGTCCGTTCGACCGGAACCGTCACCTACGTCGGCAAAGACATCGCGCACCATCTTTGGAAATTCGGCCTTTTGGACCGCGACTTTCACTATCGCCGCTTTCACAGGCATCCCGACGGGCATGAGGCTTGGGTTACGTCGAGCGACCGAGACGATCCGGGCGCACCGCAATTCGGTCACGCGCACGATGTGTTCAACGTAATTGATTCACGGCAGGCCTATCCGCAGCAGGTGGTGGTGGCGGGCTTGCGCGCGCTCGGATACAACGAGGAAGCGGATCATCTGAAGCATTTTGCATACAACGTGGTGGCGCTAACGCCGCGTTGCGCCCGCGAAATGGGCTACGAAATTCCCGCGGAAGAGGTGAAAAAACCCTACATAGAGGTGAGCGGGCGCAAGGGGCAGGGAGTGAAAGCCGACGATTTGCTCGATCGGTTGGAAGAGAGCGCGCACAAAGAGGTGCACGAGCGGCACGCGGAATCGCCGGAATCTGAGCGCGCTGCGATTGCGCATGCCGTCGCCATCGGCGCCCTGCGATATTTCTTGCTGCGCTTCACACGCTCAACGGTGATTGCATTTGATTTCAAAGATGCGCTGAGCTTTGAGGGCGAGACCGGGCCATATGTTCAATATGCCGTGGTCCGCGTAAACGGGATTCTGCGCAAGGGCGCGGAATTTGATCCTAACATCGCAGAGGAAGATGCATCAAATCTTGCGCGGTTGAAGAGCGGGGAGTTGGATGCCTCGAGATTTCTTGCCCCACCGTCTGGAGATGACTTGTGGGATTTGATTTTGCTGGCAGGGTCACTGGGCGCTCGGATCGAAGCTGCGGTCCTAACGCAAGAGCCGGCTATCGTCGCGCGCTATGCCTTCGAGCTGGCCCAGGGGTTCAACGTTTTCTACCACAAGCACCATATCCTGTCCGAAAAGGATGCGGAAAAGCGTGCGTTCTTGCTGCTGCTGACGGCGCTGGTTCGCGAGCAACTGGTCACAGCTCTCGCGCTCATGGGGATCACGCCGCCGGAAAAAATGTAGGGGCCCACTCGGCGGCTACCGGACCCGTTTCATCCAATCGGTGAGAACTTAGGACAATTCCCCCCGTCGAAGTTACGTTTTTTGGAGACGCTTTCGATATCGAAGAACACGAGCCGTTCGTAGTCCAAAGTTTACTCATACTCGCCGCTGGCATTGATCAGCCGGCTGGAATTTAATCCATCCACTTCAGAGTAATACCCTATTCGGAAACGCCAACCCACTTCGTTGCGCCGGGGATTGCTTGGAGTAGTTTTAACACGGACAGTCGAGCAAGGCGGAATGCGCGCGCGAAAATGGTGTCGTCTCTTCGGACGTGGCGGGCATAGTGATTTACGTTTGCTGATCGATGGTCCTTTCCTCCGCTTCAACTTTCGCTCTTGATTCAGTCCCGGCACGCCCCTTGGATGCCATGCGACTCAAGACCCCTCGACTATAGCTTCATCGCGAAATCAATGATGGAGCGGATGGCGACGCCTGTTGGGCCCTTCGCGAGCCACGGCTTTCCTTCGTCCACCCAGCAAGTGGCGGCGATGTCGAGGTGCACCCATGGCGTGTCCTCGGCAAATTCCTTAATGAACCATGCAGCAGTGATCGCGCCGCCCCCTTTGCCGGTGCCCGTATTCCGGATGTCCGCGATGGAGCTCTTGATCATCTCTTCGTATTCGTCGTCCATGGGCATGGGCCACATTTTCTCGCCGGCAGCCTTTGCGCTCTCAAGGAATTGATCTAGATACTCGCGGGGGGTGCCGAAGGCGCCGACATGCACGTTTGCGAGCGCTACTTGGATTGCGCCGGTCAGCGTGGCGGCATCAATCAGGTGCGTGCAACCTAATTTGCGCGCGTAGGTGACGCCATCAGCCAGGATCAGGCGGCCTTCCGCGTCCGTATTGATTACCTCAATCGTTTTGCCGGACATGGCCACCTGCACGTCGCCGGGTTTTTGGGCGCGTCCACCAGGCATATTTTCCGTGGCAGGAATCACGGCGATCACGGGCACCAAAGGTTTCAGGTACGCGAGTGCGCGCATGGCGCCTAGCATGGTGGCGCCACCACCCATGTCGTATTTCATCTTCTCCATGTTGTCCGCAGGCTTGATGGAGATGCCCCCGGTATCAAATGTGACGGCTTTGCCCAACAATCCCAGCACCGGGCCTCCCGGCCGAGGATTTTCCGGCGTGTAGCGCACCACAATCACGCGCGGCGGCTCCACGCTGCCCTGGGCGACTCCTATCAACGCGCCCATTTTCAATTCTGAGATTTTGCGCTCGTCGAGGATTTCCACTCCAAGCCCCATTTCCTTGGCCATGGTTTCAGCGCGCACTGCCAGGATGCGCGGCGTCAAGCGGTTGGAAGGTTCGTTGATTAGGTCGCGCGCGAAATTCTGCGATTCAGCGATCACGCGGCCGCGCTCAATTGCAGCGGTCAGGTTACCGCCGGGCCCGGCATCGAATCCCACGAGCAATACGGACTGAATCTCGCGATCGTTTTTCTTCTCGGTGCGGTACTTGTCCGATTCGAAATCACCAGCCGCGAGGCCTTCGACAACGGCTTGGGCAGCGGCAGGACCGCGCTCACCTTCACGCGCGAGAAACGCAAATTTCTTCACACCGCGTATTTTCAAATAGCGCAGTGCCGACCCGGAAATCTTGCGCAATTCTCCCACGTTGAATTTTTCGGGCTTCCCGGCTCCCACCAAAAGCAACCGCTTCGCATCCATCCCCTCCGGGAAATGCAGCAGCACCATCTCGAGGGATTTCCCCGTGAGCTCGCCGCCCGCCGCGAGTGCAGACAGATGACCGCCCGTAGCCTGGTCAATATCGGCGAGTGGACCCTCAATCTTGTTGTCTTTATCGAAGACGTAGCTGACGAGCGCATCGGTCTGAATCGAAGAGTACGGCTGGGTCTCCAGTTGAATCTGCATGTCTCCCTTTCATTTTCATCGCCGGCGCGAGCGGCTGATCGCTTCGCTGGCTTCACGTTTAGCTTCTTTTTGTCGTTCGGATTCGCGCCGGTCGTGGAATTTCTTCCCGCGCGCAACCGACAGTTCGCACTTTGCAATGCCGTCCCGAAAGTAAATCTTCAGAGGGACGACGGTCATGCCCTTCTGCTGAGTCTGCACCAGAAGGCGTTCAATCTCGCGCCGGTTCAGAAGCAGCTTCCGTTTCCGCAGCGGATCGTGGTTGCGTGTCCCTCCCGGCAAGTACTCCGGAATGTGGCAGTGTACCAGCCAGGCCTCTCCGGCGCGAATCTCCGCATAAGCTTCCCGCAGGGAGGCTTTGCCCTCCCGGAGGGTCTTGACCTCCGTGCCTACTAGGACCAGACCGGCCTCGAGCTTATCCAGGAGACTGTAATTGTAGGAGGCGGAGCGGTTCTGGGCCACGATTTTTACGCCTTCGTAGTCCGATTTCTTAGCGGCGTTTTTCATGCCACGGTTATCATAGCCGTCGCATGCAATCCCCTGCAAGTCGCAGAATTCTCCAGGGTTCTGCCAAATGGCTGGCAGTGTGCTTTTCCCATTCTGGTCTTCTACTTGGTGCATGTTTAGACTAACGGTGCGGCAACACTTGGGAATCCTTGCCGCATCACAGTTGGGGTGTTAGACTCAATCGGAATCGCGTGCAAACCCCGCGCGGAGGGTTTCTTTTGCGCCGTCCAATTTACCTGTCACTCTTAGCAATTGCTGCTCTATTGCTCGCCGGATGCCCCAAGGAAAAGGGGAGCCAGGACTACAAGGCGGGGCGAAAGGCCGAGGCGCTACAGGATTACGATACGGCGCTGGTGGATTATGAGCGCGCCCTGCGGATTCAGCCAACAAACGCAGAATACAAACTTCACGCTGTCCGCATGCGCTTTGAGGCCGGTCAATTCCATGTGGAGCAGGGCCGCAAGGCGGTTCAACGAGGCGACCTGCAGCTTGCACTGGCGGACTTCCAGAAGGCCCAGGCGATTGACCCCTCGAGCGAAATCGCCGACCAAGAGGTCAAGCGAACGATGGATCTCCTTGCCGCCCAGCAGGCTGCGGAAGGGTCCCGAGGTTTGAACACCAACCCTCAGCCAGACGAGAGCATATTGACGGCTCCGCCCGAGCTGAAACCGCTCTCGCGCGATCCCATTAACTTGAAGATGACCAACGATGCCCGCGTGGTGTTTGAGACCGTCGCAAAGCTCGCGGGGTTGAGCGTCATATTCGACCCGGACTTTACCACTCGCCGCATCACCGCGGAACTTCCCAATGTCACTCTCGAACAGGCTCTGGATGCCGTCTCCATGGAGAGCAAGTCGTTTTGGAAGCCTGTAACGGCGAATATAATCATGGTGGCGCCAGATAACGCGCAAAAGCGCAAAGACATAGAAGACGAAGTGGTGCGCACGTTCTACGTTTCGAACACCCTCACGCCGCAGGATCTCACCGAAATCGTCACCGGACTACGCCAGTTGCTCGATTTGCACCGCATCCAGCAAGTAAACGCGCAAAACGCCATCGTGATCCGCGACACGCCGGATAAGCTGGTGCTGGCCGGGAAAATCATTCGCGATATCGACAAAGCCAAACCCGAAGTGATGATCCACGTCCAGGTTCTTTCTGCGAACATCGACCGCCTGCGTGATCTGGGGATATTGCCGGGACAGAGCATCGCGCTCTCCTTTAGCCCGCGAACGAACTTGCAACCGAATAGCACCACCAGCACTACCTCGACTACTTCGACGACATCCACAACATCGTCTACGTCTACCTCGCAAATCACGCTTCAAAACTTGAAACATCTTTCTACTGCAGATTACAGCCTCACGCTGCCTGGCGCCGTGGCCAACTTTGTTCTTACAGACAATAAGACGCGCATGATTCAAGACCCGGAAATTCGCGTGACCGATGGGCAGAAGGCAACGTTGAAAATCGGCGAACGCGTCCCGGTGGCAACGGGAAGCTTCCAAGCAGGTGTGGGAGTCGGTGTGGGAGGCGGTGCGGGTGTGGTCAACCCGCTGGTCAACACACAATTTCAGTACCTGGATGTGGGTGTGAACATTGACGTCACTCCCAGGGTTCATCCGGACAACCAAGTGAGCATGAAGCTGGCTATCGAAATATCCGCAGTTACGGGCAGCAGCAACATCGGCGGGATCAATCAGCCTGTGATCAGCCAGCAGAAGATTGAGCACGACGTAAGGTTGAAAGAAGGCGAAGTCAGCGTGCTGGGTGGCCTGATTCAACGCACCAACACGGACAATCAAAATGGCATCCCCGGTTTTGCACAAATTCCGCTCGCGAAATATCTATTCTCGGATAACAACCACGAGGTGCAGGACAGTGAGGTCCTGATCGTCTTGACACCACATATCATTCGCCTGCCCTCGATAACGGCGGCGAATCTGAAAACTATGGCCGCTGGAACAGATTCGGTGGTGCGTGTTTATCGCGAAGGATCGGAGAGCCAGCCGGCTGCAGCGTCGCAGCCCCCTAAGTCTAGCTCCTTGCCAGCGGTATCGCCGCCGCAGAGTGGGCCGCCCGCTCCTCAACTTCATTTTGAGCCTCCCACCGGGCAGCTGAAGCAAGGCGAGGCCACCACCGTGGGACTGTCGGTGTCCAACGTCACCGACCTGTATTCGATTCCGCTTTTGATTCATTACAACCCTGCTGTGGTGCAGGTGGAAGAAGTTCGCAACGGCGGATTCTTATCGGGAGGCAACCAGGATATTGCCATCGTCCAGCGCATTGACCAGCAGAAGGGCGAGGTGGTCGTCTCCGCTACGCGCCAGCCGAATACGCCTGGCGTCAACGGCACTGGCACCTTGATAGGGATCGTCGTCCGCGGTGTGGCTCCTGGGACTTCGACGCTTCAAGTGCTGCAGATGAATGCTCGCGACTCACAGCAGCGCACAATTCCGATGGTCTCCGGAGAAGCCACCATCCAGGTGCAGTGAGGCCAGATGACCCGGAACCTCCGCGTGACAATTAAACCGCCGGCGAGTAAGCCAGCCTTCACTTCCGTTTCGCCGCAGCGCCGCAGAGCGCGCGCCATCGCGGCGGGGATGACTCTTCTTGAATTGATCATCGCGTGCGCGGTGATGCTCATTCTGGCCACCACCGCCGTGCCCATGGCGCGTGTGATGGTAGTTCGCAGAAAAGAAGAAGATCTGCGCATAGCCCTGCGCGAAATGCGCGCCGCCATTGATCGGTATAAAGACGCTGCGGACAAGAACCAGATTCAGGTGCAGGCCGGCACCGAAGGGTATCCAAAGGATCTGGCGACCCTAGTCACCGGGGTGCCACTTACCGGCGGCCAAGCGCCGACTGGTCTGGTTCCTGGCGCCTCCTTATTTGGCAGCCAGCCTGCCGTCGGCGGTCAGAAACAGAAAATTCATTTCCTCTCGCGAGTACCCGTGGACCCCATGACCGGGGGCACGGATTGGGGTTTGCGCTCGGTGCAGGACGATACGGACTCAACTTCCTGGGGCGGCCAGAATGTCTTCGATGTCTACACGAAGTCTACCGGTACGGCGCTGAACGGAACGAAGTACTCGGATTGGTGATGCGCATATACAGGCAACTTGACAGTCCGACGGCGAACACGCGGTTTCGCACGCGGCAGCGACCCAGGCGCCCGCTCACGCGTCGCGAGAGCGGCTTCACGCTCCTCGAGCTGATGGTGGTGGCCTCAATCATCGTGATTCTTGCCGCGATTGCCGTGGGACGCTACGACCGCACGGTCATCAAGGCTCACGAGGTCGTCCTTCGCCAGGATTTGCGGGACATGCGTAAAGCTATCAACGATTACACGCTTGACAAAGAAGCGGCGCCTAACTCGCTCGATGATCTGGTCCCGAATTACATCCGTGAAGTTCCCTTCGATCCCATGACCGGCGCAAAGGATTGGAATTCGAGCAATTGTGATACGCTGCTTAGTCCCGACCAGGTTGCCGGGGGAGTTTGTGACGTGAATTCCTCTTCCCAGAAAGCTTCTCCGTTCGACGGAAGCGCCTACAGTTCCTGGTAAGCTACTCTTGCATCTTTGTGCTTCGAATTAACAGCCAGCCCTCGGACCCTTCACGCCCTAGCCATCGTGAGCACGAAGCAGTCAGTTGGCTGGATCACAGTGAAAGCTAAGCCAGCTTACTGATCACCCGGCGCGCGGCGAATGCCAACATCAAGCGGGCGATGCCACTAAATAACATGCTGAAGCCCACAAGCATCCCCGTCACCCAAACCGTGCTCGCCGGCCACGTCCTCCTGATCATGACGCGGAGGATCAGAGTGAAAATTGCATCGAACAGTAGTCATCCCCAACCGATCGCCGGACGCAACCAAGACGCCAAAATAAGTTCCAGAACTCCTTCTTCGAGCAGATAAATCGCGAGTGCGAGCGTGATTGATACAGGCCCCAATACGGAATGAATCAGAAAATAGCCGCCCCTGATTAGGTAGACGAGGCCCAGGAGGCAGCTCCCACAAAACGACGCCGGATTCGCGAAAGTGCCAGGCAATCACCAGGTGAGCGCCAATGCTGAAAATCAGCAGCCATCCGACAAAGTTTGTTATCGCGATTCCGGAAGCCGGCGGTATGAAGATTGCGCCTTTTGCCCGCCACCCGCTCGCACACGATTCAAGGTTTCAAGAAGCGCGTCGTGGAAATTGAGCTCGGAGAGCTCAGGGATGCCAAGCTGGTAGAAGGCCTTCTCAAGGGCGTCGACTACGCGCTAAGAGACTCAATACCGTCCCGTCCTTCGCCGCTAGGGGCGGAGGGGTGTGAACATTCTCAGGGCCGGTTGCGCAGCTATGCAGCTTCAGATTGCAAACTCGCTGTGGCTGCGTGAGAATTACCCTTCACGATAAGTCTGTTGGCTTCCACACTGTAAGCCGGGGAAAGACCATGCAACTGGGATTCATTGGGACTGGCGAAATTACGTCGTCAATCGTCACCGGCCTGTGCTCGTTTGGCACCAGATCATATTCGATTCGCTTGTCCCCGCGCAATGCTGCCGTCGCGAGCGAGCTTTCCAATCGCTTCAAGGGCGTTTCCGTTGCTTCGTCCAACCAGGAAGTTCTCGATCATTCCGCCACAATCGTTATCGCAGCGAGACCCGCGGCCGCCCGAGGTGTCCTTTCAGAACTGCGCTTTGGTCCCGACCATCAGATCATCAGTCTCGTTTCCGGGCTCTCGCTCCTGAGCCTGTCAAGGCTCGTGCCGCCTGCAACTCGAATCGCGAGGGCTGTGCCACTCCCATCAACCGCTAGGCGATTAAGCCCGACTGCGATATGTCCGGCAGATCCGGCTGCGCTCGACCTGTTTGCTGAGCTTGGAACCGTTTTTCCAGTCGAAACTGAGAGGGAGTTCGATGCGATCTGCGCGACAACTGCAACTATTGCGTCGTACTTCGCATTCGTTGAAAGGATTGCTTCCTGGTTAGCGCAACAGGGGATTCCGGAATCGAAAGCCAGAGACTACATTGGACGACTGTTTTTTGGATTGACGACGACTGCCGTCGAGGCGCCAGAGCGCAGCTTTCAATCATTCGCCGCCAATCATGCAACTGCCGGTGGCATAAACGAGCAATTCCTCAAACATCTGGTTGAACGTGGCCTACTAACGAGTGTTTCGGAAGCTCTGGATGGGGTTCTTCACCGAATCAACGCGCAGTCGCAAACTCCTGATGACCGGGCGGTCCTTTGACACCACTGGCATTTAGAAGATGTCTAGAGATTTGATGTAATTGGGTGCTAGTTCGGCCCGAATTACGGGCAAACCGGAAGTTATTCCGGGCCAGAAGTCCACTTGGGGGAAGCTCACTGTTTCACTGGATGGGTAACGATAAACGCGCTTGTGTTTACAGATTTCCTTTCACTCGCCTAATCATACCTCTCACTCGCCAGAAACGGGGTTCGGCGAAGTTTGGGCAGGATCGCCAGCCGTTCGGACGCATGATTCTCGCCTTCCGCACCCGACTTCACCAATCGGCGTCGGTCTTACGTATCGCTCCACTATAGAATCGTCAGCTCAGGAGAAGGCTGAAATTGATCAGCCGCACAGTTCCAATATCCGGGGCTACGCGCCGCGGGCGAGCGTTATGGCCAGGGCCTGCAGGTCTTCGTAACACGCGATTGTGTTTCTCGTGTATTCATCGAAGTGCCCGCTTTCCAACAGATGTTGGCTGACGAAGCCTTCGAAATGTTCTGCAGGCTAAGACTCGATGTCGTTCCCGGTCTGAACAGTGTGATCCCACTGGTCGAACATCTCGACTATCGGACACGCAAGGCAGGTGAGCAAGACAAGTGTGACGGTTACAATGGACACCCGAGATCGCATCGAGCGAAGTGTATCACTTCCCAATCATCGGAGCCGATGAAAGCGGATCCCCTGCGGTGAAAATGGAGTGATGGACCAGTTCCAGTGTTACGGAGTGGTCCGGTTGTTCGCATGAGTTGCGGAGGATAAAATGCTCGGGCTGCTTGCCCGTGCATATCAGGAAGATGCATCAAGCTGGCAAAGCTACGTAGCTGATTTTGACTCGGCGATACAGCAAGCGCTGAGATAAAACGCGTCCGTGGCGAAGGAATAATCCACTAATTGCCTAATTCTTTTTTTGCTCTGGGGCCCGGCGCCCCATGCTTCGTTTCTGAATCGTGGGACTCCTATCTGACTCCTCCCTTTTTCAATTTTCCAGTTTCACATTCACACGAGTTTCGGAAGGTCAATCTGTGAGAGCACACAAAAACTGTGCCAACCGCCACTCGAATTTCATTCCCCGCCGTGCAATGCTACGAATGGAGAATTTTGACCATGCGTTAAGGATGGTCACCCTGAGCGATTCCGCCGCGGCGGATGAGCCGAAGGGTAGATTTTGAACTCAATGACGCGCACGGCGAGACTTGTGGAGGACCGGTTTCATTCCAGAAACACTTAGCTCCGCACCTCAAAACTGCCGGGGGCAAAGAAAGGGCTAATCGTAACAGTTGCCAGTTCAAAAATCGGGCTACCTGAGTCACAACAAAAGACATCACCTTTTTCTAATCACAACAAAAACGCTGTTCTCGCCGCCTCGACACGGAAGCCAGGACACAAACACTACGATGAGCAACAAGACGAACAGCAGATTCCTCGTCGGCCGCAGTGCGGCCACTGTCGGAATGACAACAGTCGGCAACACCATGCAGATGAGAAAACAGCCGGCGGGACGCCGGCGCTACATAAAACAAAGAAGCCGCCCTCCGGCTCCCTCTGCTGGGGACGCGCAGGGCAAGCGAGCGCCGCGGTGGGTGACACGGACGCAAAGAGATGGGGCGCTCGGTCGGTCCCGCAGATTCGACCGGGACGCAAACGACGCGCCCCGGATGCTGGCGAGGTGCGGAATATGGATCTCGGCGTCAGGCAGCCGGTGGCTGGAAGGGCTCGATCTCCCGGCCATCTTCTAGCCCGGCCGATGGACTCGGTTAGTAATCTTCAGAACGCTATCTGAACGTCTGGCCGCTGAATGGTCGGCAAACCAGAAATTCGTTTGAATGCACACGAGAGATTAGTAACGACAAGTCTTAGCTTGTAGGAAGTGATTCGCGCTTGGCGTCGGTTCTCGACGGATTACCGGAAAACCGGAAGCAATACGCTGGTTGCTCGGAATTTCGAGCACTTATCGGGCACCTGACGGTGCTGAAGTTGTGGAACAGCGGGACGCAGGGTGGAACAGGCTGGTTGATCGTCGGGCTAATATTCCAGCAGATTCATCCCCAACTTTGGATCTTCGCGCAAATCCAGTCAAATGATGACCCTACGGCCCAACTGGACACTTAACGGGCAGCACCTGAGCATTTGCAGAACGGCGACAAGTCGCGTATTGTGTATGGCGCGGGGTGGAGCAGCCTGGTAGCTCGTCGGGCTCATAACCCGGAGGTCGTTGGTTCAAATCCAACCCCCGCAACCATGGGCGCTGAGAGGCAAAACCTCGAAGCGCCCTTTTTCCTTTCAATTTCAAGCCAACCC
>Ga0210409_10006088_pt1 | contig 12587 bp, 15 predicted proteins | sample IncBWH17MmetaG_FD_161649 | JGI IMG/M metagenome (GOLD analysis project Ga0210409, IMG submission 161649) | Forest soil microbial communities from Barre Woods Harvard Forest LTER site, Petersham, Massachusetts, United States - Inc-BW-H-17-M | ecosystem: Environmental > Terrestrial > Soil >...
CGACGCATAACGGCCAAACAGCCATCGTTTCTGCAATCTATTGATGGATCCATTTCTATGTCACCTTGCGTGTGTGAGCAGTGTACGCGCACCGAGAACAAAACATTCGCGCAGTCCGGATCGTGGACGAGACTCCGGCATCCAGGGGACATCCGGAAAGGGCCCTTTAGGGACGGTTTTCTGTTACTCTCTTGCCCATGAAACCGCTAGCACTTGCGAGCTAAACGGACGCGCCGCGATTCGAGTATAGCTCGTGGCATTTGCGCGACCGACTCACTAGCATCGGGAGCATGCACTCAGGGATATGACCTCTAAAATCTCTTTCGCTCGTCATTTGTGTTTTGTCATTGCCTTCTCATGTCCTCTTCATCTACTTCGAGCGCAGACCCCTTCCGCTGCACCGCCGCTGGATAATCCTGAGACCGAGCAACGCATTACTAAATTGCTCGGCGAGATGACGCTACAAGAAAAAATTGGACAGCTGGTGCATTTTGCCGATAGTTCCACCGGACCGGGTGCGCCGCATCCCGATTATCGGGAGCAGGTTGCCCAGGGTAATGTTGGCTCGCTCGAGAACATCACCGGCGCGGCGGAGACGAATGCGTTGCAGAAGTTAGCCATAGAGAAATCGCGCCTGCACATTCCGATCCTTTTCGCATTAGATGTAATTCACGGGTATCGCACTATCTTCCCTGTACCCTTGGCCATGGCTTCAACGTGGGACCCGTCAATCATCGAACTGGCTTCGCGTATCGCTGCAAAGGAGGCTACCACTGAGGGTATCCGCTGGACCTATTCCCCTATGGTTGATATCGCGCGAGATGCGCGATGGGGACGTATTGTGGAGGGCGCGGGCGAAGACCCATATCTGGGATCTGCAATGGCTGCCGCTTACGTGCGGGGATATCAAGGTAGTCGTCTGGCCGATCCTCAATCTATGCTCGCTTGCGTTAAGCATTTCGTCGGGTATGGAGCTGCGGAAGCCGGGAAGGATTACAACTCCGTTGAATTGTCCGATCGCACTTTGCGTCAGGTATATCTCCCCCCGTTCCACGCTGCCGTCGAGGCGGGTGCGGGATCGATCATGAGTGCGTTTAATGCGATCAATGGAGTGCCTGCCACATCGAACTCGTTCACCCTGACCCATGTACTGCGCCAGGAGTGGGGTTTCAAAGGAGTAGTGATCAGTGACTATGGAGCAATCAGAGAAACGATCGCCCACGGTACTGTATTGGATGGCAGAACGGCTGCGCTGAAAGCCATTTCCGCAGGGGTAGATATAGATCTCGAAAGCAACTTGTTTTCCCGGTACCTGTTCGGACTAGTGCGGTCTCGAGAAGTGCCACAAGGAAAAATCGATGAGGCAGTTCGCAGAGTCCTGCGGATAAAATTTGCTCTCGGACTTTTTGATCACCCATACGTTCCTGAACCCGCAAGTGACGGAAAGCCTCAACTCGATTCCGCTAACGTGGAATTGGCTCGCAGAGTTGCAGAACGTTCGTTCGTGCTGCTGAAAAATGTCAGCTCGGGTGGGCGAAGCACGCTTCCGCTGGATCCGAAAACCCGTACTATCGCGCTCGTCGGTCCGCTAGCTGATAGCGCCGCCGACATGTTGGGTTGCTGGCAGGCACGGGGTGATGCAGCGGACGTCGTGACGCTGCGGGCGGCGTTGACTCCCCGCGTGAAACAGAAAAATGGCCAGCTGATCTATGCCCTTGGCACGAAAATTTTGACCAAAGACGACAGTGGTTTTGCGGAAGCGGTTGCCGCTGCCAAACGAGCGGATGTTGTCCTCATGGCGCTGGGAGAAGATGCTCAGTGGATGACCGGCGAGGCGGCTTCCCGTGCCCATCTTGGACTTCCGGGAAACCAGCATCAGCTTTTAGAAGCAATCGCAGGCACCGGTAAGCCGATCGTGCTGATCGTATTCAGCGGCCGGCCACTCACGCTTAGCTGGGCCGCGGACCATGTTCCGGCGATTTTGCAGGCCTGGTTTCCGGGAGTGCAAGCCGGCCCTGCCCTGGTGCGGGTTCTGTTTGGCGATGTCAATCCGAGCGGCAAGCTCACGGTTTCAATTCCTCGTGCCGTTGGCCAAGAACCCCTCTACTATGACGCACTGAACACCGGGCGTCCTGCTGACGGTGTTGATCTCACTCACCCACCGACCGACAAAGGCGAAAAGTATCACACACGCTATGTGGATGAGCAAAACAACCCGCTGTTCCCATTTGGCTACGGCCTAAGCTATACGACGTTTTCTTATTCCCCTTTAGAATTGAGCGCATCCAAATTGAGCGCCGATACGCTGAACCGCGCGGCCGAAGCGTTACATGTGTCTACGACCGTAAGAAATTCCGGAACACGCTCTGGCGATGAAGTTGTCGAGCTTTACCTGCGTATTCGAGGTGCCAGCGTTGCTCTCCCGGTAAGGGAGCTGAAAGGCTTCCGAAGGATTGCCTTGACGCCAGGAGAATCAGAGCGGGTCGACTTCACAATAGGTCGGAATGAACTCGCTTTCTGGAACATTGATATGGAGCACCTAGTTGAGCCGGCAAGCGTGACCGTCTGGATCGGACCCAACTCTGCGGAGGGCCAGAGTGCAGACTTCGTCATCGTGAAGTAAAACAGTTGCCAGCATTCGAAACGAAGTCGGACATCCCGAAATCTCCAATCTAGACTGTATTTCCACGAGCAGATATTTGGTGCAATAGGGATTAATGAGATGGTCCCCCGTCGGTTAGGTTTACAGCTCAGCAATTTAAACGAGGAGGATCATCGTTATGCACATAGCATCAATCGGCATCGATTTGGCAAGACCACCTTTCACTTGGTCGCATTGGGAGAACGCAATAAGATTCTGCTGCGCAAGAAATGCTCGCGTTCGCAACTGTTGGCCTGGAGGCATGCGCGGGAGCGCACTTTCCGGGAGCCGCACTACGCGAACAGGGGTACCAGGTGCGCCTGATTCCGGCGCAGTTTGTGAAGCCTTATCGGAAGTCGAACAAAAACAACCTCCTCGATGTCGAAGCCGTGACCAAGCAGAACATGCGCTTCGTCCAGCTCAAGACGCAGGAGCAGCTGGATTGGCAGGCCCTGCATCGGGTGCGCGATCGACTGGCACGGCGTCGTACCGCGCTCATCAAGAGATTCGCGGATTCCTGCTAGAGCGCTGCATCATCTTTGCGGCTCAGCCCATTCGCCCATTCACCGTCGAAAGAATCTCCCCAGCGTGATCGAAGACGCCGAACAGCTGTCGTTCGTCAAAACGTTCCGAGCACAACTAAAAGGTTACTCGCGTTGCAGTAGGCTTTCGCGACCCTTCGACGTGGTTTTTGATCTGCTGGTTATCGAGGTTGATCGGTTGATGCCAACCCTGTAGTTCGCCAAAATTCTGTACGGACTGAACTTCTTTGCAATCAGCAATATTCCCAAGCGAGAAAGCGAAACCCTGTAACAATGTTACATTGATTCGAAAAACTGCCATCCTGGATTTTTGCGGACCACAAGTCCCAAACTCAGTCGGGCGAAGTTGAACATGCACCATAGTCATAACAAACCTTGCAATTGAGGAAATCGTGCAAAACTGTGGATTTCGGGCACGGACAGAGTTTTGGCGAAGCACAGGCTCAAGAGCACGTCAAAAGTTCGAGGACACAAGGGGCAAGCGTTAACAGCCTTTTCTGTGCGTGGAAGGTTTTGATGAACTACAACGATCGTCAGGAGTGGCGGGACACGATGATCGCGGACCGGTGGCGCAACGACACAAACAACAACGTCAGATATTTCTCGAACAATGTGCGTGATGGTATCCGCACATTCGAGGACGATGCCATACGCGCAATCCTCGATGCACCGCGTGAGGGATCGTCACCCCAAGCCCGAGATGCGCAGCCAGCTCGGTGAGTCCCGCAAGGCGGACGGGTAGAGCCCGGCGGGCACGCCCAAAGACGACGACAACAACAACGACAACGACGACGGCGAAGACCACGGCAACGGCGACGACAGCGACTGCAACGTCAACCGGAACGGCACCGGCATGACCATCATAAGGATGACCAGCACCATCATCACTATCACCAGCACTATCATCACCACTATCACTATGGCGATGACAGACGGGATCAACGGAATGAAAAGCTCGGCGGCATGCAGACTATTGTGACTAAGCCTCTGGAACAACACATAAAAAAGGATGGGTGGGTAGGGTAGTAGTGGAGAGGGATCCCCGCTTGAAAACCTAAAAATCGCTCGACACAATAACCTAAAACTGGTACAACATCATAACCTAATAAATGCACGGCACGAAAACCTAATATTCGCCCGACCCAATAACCTAAGGATTGCACAGGGTACCAGGCATGGCCTCACCGTCCGAAAAACTCGCGAAGTCGCTCCAGCTCCTGCACAAGCTTCAGAACGTCAATGGCGCAGCGGCCATACGGGCGAAGGACATGCCGCGCACGCACCGAGAGCGCCTCAAGGCCAACGGCTTTCTCCGCGAAGTCATGAAGGGGTGGTATGTTCCAAGCCGTCCCGACGAAAAAGAAGGCGACAGCACGGGCTGGTACACCTCGTTCTGGCGCTTCGCGGCCGTCTATCTGGAAACACGCTTCCGCAAAAACTGGAGCTTGTCCCCGGAACAGTCTCTATCCCTGCATGGCGGAAACTGGAGAGTTCCGCGCCAGCTCGTGGTCAGGTCTCCAAAGGGCGGCAACAAGATTGTTCCCCTCCCGCACGGCACGTCCTTGCTCGATCTACGGGCGGCTCTGCCAGGCCCGGCCGATCGTGAGGAAAAGGAGGGCTTACGTATCTTCTCACTCGAATCCGCATTGATCGAGTGTTCGCCGCTGTATTTCGCAAGCCATGCGACAGACGCGCGCGCGGCCATGGCCATGGTGCGCGACGCCTCCGGGCTGCTGGGCCGGCTGCTGGATGGTGGACATAGCCGGATTGCGGGCCGGCTGGCTGGCGCGTTCCGCAATAGCGGACGCGACAAGGTGGGGGATGAGATCGTAAAGACGATGGCCAGGGCAGGTTATGATGTGCGCGAGTCCGATCCCTTCAACGACCGTCCATCGCTGTCATTGCCTGCCCGCGAAGCATCTCCTTATGTGAACCGCATCAGGCTGCTTTGGGACAAGATGCGACAGCCGGTCATCGACCGGTTTCCGAAGGCGCCGGGACTTGTCCGTAATGCCAACGCTTATATGAATAGGGTGGAGGAAGCGTATGTCACCGATGCATATCACTCACTCTCCATCGAAGGCTACCGCGTCACGCCGGAACTGATCGAACGCGTGCGCAGTGGCAGCTGGAACCCGGAAGCCAACGAACAGGACCGTGAACAGACCAACGCTATGGCGGCGCGTGGTTACTGGCAGGCCTTCCAGCTCGTCGAGAAGAGTATCGCCCTCGTGCTGAAAGGTGAAAATCCTGGCACGGTTGCCGAAGAGGACCATCGCGAATGGTATCGGGAGATGTTTGCACCGAGCGTCACTGCCGGCATCCTGAAACCTTCCGATCTCGCCGGCTATCGCAACGGCCAGGTATACATCCGGCAATCGATGCACGTGCCGTTGAACCGCGACGCGTTGAGGGACGCCATGCCGGCATTCTTCGATCTTCTGACCAAAGAAACCGATCCCGCCGTGCGCGTCGTGCTCGGGCATTTCATGTTCGTCTACATCCACCCTTACATGGATGGCAACGGCCGCATGGGGCGCTTCCTGATGAATCTGATGATGGCAGCGGGCGGATATCCGTGGACAGTCATCCCACTGCCGGAGCGCAAGACCTACATGGCCGCGCTCGAAAAGGCGAGCGTCGGCGAAGACATTGGCCCGTTTGCGCTCTTTCTTGCAGGTTTGGTCGAGAAGCGTTTGGCAGGTGAGCCACTGCCAGAGGTACCAAAGTCTTGATGTTTAACCCACGAATGCGTCGTTGAGTTGGGATTCGGTCGGCTGCTTTCCGGCAATTAGACCTTTTGCGAGGTAGTCAACTTCATGCAGCCACTTCGTCATTGTTTCCTTTCCTCTCGAAGACCGATCGGGGTGAGCTGCCTGTAGCCTCAGCAATGATCTGAACACCTGTCTCTCGCGAATTGATACGGTGGCAGTGAAACGACCAGATCCGCCAACCGCGCTAGCGATTAAGAACTTAAACACCGAATGATTTCATTCCGAGTTTTTGCCGACGTTGAGCGGATACCGCAGTGAGCGCAAGGCTTTGAAAAAATCAGGCAGCCACGGGTGTCTGATAGAGGCCTCGACAGTGAGGTTGCCAGCGAAACGAGCAGAGATTTGCGACTGGTGGTGACGCGGGCGTATCGGGCGTTTGCCCTTCCCGTGAGTTATGCGTGCGATGGTTGTTGAAGTAGTTCCTGAAATCGAGCAGTTTATTTTCGAGATCTACAGTCGTCCAGAACAACGTGTGATCCAAACACTCGCGTCGAATGGTGCCGATGAGCCTTTCGACAAACGGGTGAGACAGGGGAATGCAGGGGACGCTCTTGATTTCTGCCACCTCCAGAATCCGCAGATTGGCTGCCATTGGTGGAACTTATAAAGAGGATCGTGGTCGGAACTGAGGTACTTCGGCATCCAGCGTTGCCCGCGAAGGGCGCGGTTGAACATTCGACAAAGTGCCACACCATCGACCGCACCTGCGTGGACGCTGAAGCCAATGATCCGTCGCGTGTATTGATCCATAATGACCAGGACCCAGTGGGTCCGCAACGTGGCCGACTCGCACCGGAACAGATCCATACTCCAGAGGCTGTCTTTCATATGGCCCAGGAAAGTCAGCCAGGAGGGACCCCCGGAGTCCTGTCCCGGCCAGTGGTGATGGGCGAGAATCCTTCGAACAACGTCTTTGTCGATTTGAACGTGGAACGCCAAGGCGATCTGCTGGGCGATTCGCGGACAGCCCCAGCGGGGATTACGTTGCTTCATGTCGACGACCGCATCGATGAGTTCTGCACTCGGTCCTTTCGGGCCGGGCTTCCGACGGCGATTTGGTGAGAACAGCATGCGGTACTTTTGCTTGCTCAAGGCTTGGTGAAGGCCTAACAGGGTTGAGGGCTTCAGTACGATTGCGGAGCGGAGCAGACGAGTAGGACGCACCAAGAGCGCCATCCAACCGGCGAGGATGCGGTCCGACGCGCATAGATTCGGCGATCGGTGCCTGGAGCGATTCAGGATCAGGAGTTGGTGCTTGAGGAGAAGCGACTCGGCAACGATGGAACGAGCGCCGCCAGGTTTGAGCAAGCGAGCCAGGGTAGCGATGAAGTGGATGAAAAGAACGACCAGATCGCGCATCAAAGAATCGTAGCAGGACGGGGAATCCCAAGGACTTGTCGCGAAGGAGAAAACGTCGATAATTGTGAACGTCTGATGCAGGAACACCAGATCCGGCGCATGCCGATCGTTGATGCGGATGATCACGTCATTGGAATCGTTGCGCAGGCTGACTTGGCGTTAAAAGACAATCCGGAACGAGTATCAAAGACAGTTGCAGAAATATCCAAGACCAGCGAATCCCCCGCCGCTTGAGGGCGGAGAAGCGAAGAGATCAGCATATAGATCTTCGACTACCGCAATGACCATCGGGGTCCGCTTGGTCCCAGTGGGTATCCCAACGTTGGAGGCGATAGCGAAAGACGTCGAAGCTTTAGGCGCAACGGAACATACTCGGAGTAGGAGAGGTCTAGGACCGCTTTTTGCATTTCTCAAGGAAGCAAAGCGCCATCCTGGGGAGGTGTAAAGGGGGATAATGAGTGAGACAGAACCTTCTTGGCTAGGACTTTACTTGCGCGATCAAGGGCTGCGTGCACTTATTCCGTTGAAAAGCTAGACGGAAAGAGCGCATGAACTTGTTCACTCATCAAATCTGCATTTGTTGCCCTTGCAATTGTGATCCTGTGCCAGGGCAAGGTCTCCAACGAACACAATGGGGTAGCGGGCAAGCGCTCTGCGACAAAGCGCAACTTTCGTATAGTCAGCTCAGCAATTGGTAGTCTGATCGGATGTGGGGCGAAAATCGGTAACGATGAACAGCCTATCGCAAGTGACGGGGTACTCTTCGCCAACCCGCAACCTTCCCAGGCTTGGGACGAATCAGAGGTTTCGTAGTTTTGCAGGTTTTGTGAGCGCAACTCCCAGTCCGTTCTCCAAGGACTGACGGGGCGAGCACGTTTGGACGTGCTCAACATCTGGCAACATATCGCTGAGGACAACGAACCAGCCGCCGACCGATTTATTGACCTTGTGATACGTCATTTCCAATTGTTGGGAGAAAATCCCCACGCTGGCCGCCGACGTGGCGAATTGCGGCCAGGATATCGCAGCTTCCCAGTGGGAGAATATCTGATTCTCTATCGCGCTACTGAATCCGGAGTTCACATCCTGCACGTGGTCCACGGACGCCGCAATATTGAAGCGCTCTTGACCTATTAGGCGCGCGCTAACAAACTGACTCAATGAAACGTATGAAGGTAAATCCTCGGCGAATCGCAGAGCGCAGCCTCAGGGCTGCGCTCTTTGCGCCTCCGCGTTTTCAATCAACGGACAACTTAACTCGCCAGTATGGCCAAATTAGTGTGACATTCCGTGACCAGCGCCCGGTGTTCGCCTTAAGCGTCGGGACACTTAACCGTTGGGGACCGAACACGAAACCCGGACTCATAGGAATTCGGTCCTCAGGTGAGATCAACTTGGACTGGCTTCGGCACTTTAGCCGTCACTCCCACGAATCATGGCTAGCCATTTTCCCGACCATCAGATGCTTTTCGGATAGTCCTAGGGCATTTACTAGAACTGGATCTCGTCCTTTTTTCGCGTCGTCGATTGAGGTATGTACCTCGACGTCCGGGCGAATGCCGACTCCCTCGAATTCCGAGCCGTCGGGGAAGTAGCGGCGCCTGACGGCGACTGTGAGGGTCATCCCAGCGGCTTCGTTCAAATCCACCTATCGCAAGTGCCCGGGCGAGATACACTCAGCTCCGCTCGCCTGTTCGACGCCGCGCACTTGTCGATAGAGCACCAAGATTTTTACGCCAGTCAGAATGTTCGGAATATCCTGCCGTGACTGCCAAAGGAGTCATTATGCTGGAGCGAATCGCTCAGGGGCGTACCGATCTGGTCTTTTGATTATCTGGGGAAAAGTCATCCGCCGAGTTCCAAGACGAGTGATGGTGGCTCGTTGATGCAATGGTGCGCTTACCACGGCGACCTGTGCGCTCTAAAGCTTCTCCTCTCGAAGGGCGAGACACTTCAGTCCTTCGGGGAGGACATGGGTCTTGAGGCTGCGGCTTTTCACGGCCACTGGCAACCAGCAGAAATCGGAGCACTGTTGCCCTGCTTGCTCATGGCTGGCCCCACGAGCAGGTGCAAACGACTCCAGTTCCTGGCGACCAGCCGGCCGCCACAGCGAGAGCTTGCTCGGCGAGTCGCAAACGCTTCTCGCTGGATCAGGAGTTGCGCCGCGCCCTTTCTGAGCTGACGATCTTTCTACTGCTCGCTGACCTGCGATCCGGCCTTGGTGATGCTGCCTTTTACGAGATCAGTCTGAATCTTGAGCTTCTGCTGCGGGTGTAAATCCACCGTGGTGTCGAAGGGCAGGTAGCCCGGTAAAGCGATACGTAGGCGGTGCTGTCCGGGAGTAAGAAGCATGGCTTTGCCCACGCCGTCAAACTCGTCTACGTGGCCGGCATATTGACCGTCGACAAAAACCGCCGCACGGGACGGGGTGGCGGCTATTTTCAATTCGCCGGTGGCGTCCTTGGTCGGCAACCGAGCCGATTTCACCAACTCGACTTTGACTTCGTGGGTCTGCCCAGGCTCCAGGATGACCTCCTTGACAAACTCGTTGTACCAGGCCTGGCGGATCACAATTTCGTGCTTGCCGGGCAAGAGCATTAGTTTCTTGTCACCTGCAAGTTCTTTCACGAAGCCTACGTATTGCCCGTCTACCCACACTCCCGCGGTCTTTTCGTCTTTGCTGTGAGCGGCGAATCGCAACTCGGACTGCAACCGGTCCTCGGCGCACACCACGCTTATCAACAAAATCACCACCACTGGCATCACTCTACGATTGGACATTTGGCTCTCCAAAAGACGAACGACATTTTCAGTGATCACCTTGCGCGATGTCGCTATGATTTCTTAATCCGATCTGAGTCGCCTGTACCCATTGAAAGCTCCTTTGTCACCCTACAATCAGCCGGAATGTAACACGCGCACACAGATCTGGATCAGCCGGATGGCGGTGCTCGGGAAGTGAGTTCGGAATCGGAGCTGGGTTCTCAGTTCACTTGAGAAGCGACTGCATCCTTTCGTTAAGCAATCGTGGCGCGTGCGGTGTACGTTGAGGATCGGGTGAGTCCAGTAAAGGAGCTGTACACTTTCCGTAGGTTTTTTATCGCTGCTTCCTGGATTTTTCTGGTCGCTACCGAATGGGCTAAGTTTGGGTCGGACTTACCCCATTGGCCTGATGGTGCTGCCCATCTTGTGACTAGTCTGGGGAGATTATGGAAAACGAAGAAGAAGTGGAAAACACGGTGAAACAGTTATGTGCCCAGGCCAGCGCAAAGCGGCACCGACGCGAGTTTAAGAATGTGTTGATGAGGTTGAAAAAGTTCTTGCGAGAGCACACTGACGTGCTCAGGTCAATGTCAGACGAAACGTTCGAGGCGCTGCGCCAAGTTTTGCACTAGTAACAGGGCACACTCCCTAATACGCCATCGTTGGGAGTCCCTCGGAAACCCCTGATCCCACACAGCTATTGGCGCTTTCGGTCATGCCCGCACATTATTGATGGCGGTTCTATTGAAAGAAAAATTCGTTTTGCCCTAGAAGTGGACTCAGCCGTTGCGGACGAAATTGCGAGGCCGTACGGGCATCCGAATTTCACCCGGAAACACATTTAATGACATCGCAGAAAACGATGTTTACACCGCTTACGGCGCTTTGATTCGCGAGTTGAGTCGCCTCGGGCTCGCGTACCTGCACGTTTTGAATCGCGGAGGGGCGGACCTTCCGACCAGGGTTGCGGACATCGATAACAGTACTGCGGATGTGATTGCCGTCGCGTCGATGAGCCTTGCGAATCGGATTTAGTTGAACGCATCGAGACAAATGCACCTCTGAATGCCCAGACCCTTCGACGTTTTATAGTGGCGGGTAAAAAAGCAACACGGATTACCCAACCCTCGCGATGACGGCACATCAATAGGGTGGAGGGGCTATCGCGAGTGAAGCTGACAAGAGAAGGCCGTGCAATGGAACACGCATTGCTTCCTTGTAGCGAAAACTCGATGGAAGTGTGCGTTGCCGGCTTGGAACGGCGGGCAACAACCGATCGATTCGTCGTCTCCTCAAAAGAAAGGACCAGTTTTATGACTGACGCAGCCCTTGCTGCCGACGACCTCAAGCGGCAGCTTGTCATCGTCGATCCAGACGACCCGAATGTGCCCCACCTTGGCTTGGTTGCTCTTCGTTTTTCTGGTTCTGTCTCATGAGCGCCGCCGACTCCTTCACTTTGGCGTAACCTCTCCCTCGAAAACCGTTGGGAAAGGTGATGGGTTAGGCAGCTTCAATCGGCTCTAAAGTTACCTTGTGGCCGAGTTGTTCGAGCCGCTTCACCAAGTACCGCTTTAGATCGTCGGAGTGAATGCGATCGAAGTAGTTTCCGCCAAGATCGTCATAGTTGCTCTGGTCTTTGTGCAAGTGATAGCCAATGACTATGAGGGTATGCGCAGCCGCGATGATGGCTCTTTTCTTGCCGCGCCTCGCTGCTAAGCATCTGAACTGCGAGGACAAGTAAGTGTTCTTGGTTCGCGCGGCAGCCCAGGCGCACTGACAAGCCATACGGCACAACCATGGGCTCCCTTGACGAGTTGTACCGCGCAAACGCTTGCCGGCGCTTTCGTGATTGCCGGGGCATAGCGCTGCCCAACTGGCCAGATGCTCAGCGGTTGGAAACTGCCCCATGTTGTCACCTATTTCGGCTAGAAGAGCCCACGCTGCCACTCGATCGATCCCCGGTATCGTGTCCCAGCGAGCAACCGCTTGTGCCAGGTCCGGTCTTTGTCGGCCGATGTCCTCCAGCCGTTCGTCGAGCAATGCAATTTCGTGTTCCACAGACTGTATTTGATCCGTAAGCGTTCGGTTGTGGCCGTCTCGACATCGTGATAAATGAGAGCCATACTCGCGAAGTGGGCGCTTCGGATAGGTGTCCACTTGGAGCGAAGATGGACACTTCCCAGCAAGCTGCAGTCACTTCCCGCGACCGCGAGGGCTCGGTCGCAGCGCAGCGGCAGCGACGAAGCATCGCGGAGAAGCGGCGGATCGTGGAAGAGACGCTGGTGCCCGGCGCGTCGGTAGCGAAGGTGGCGCGGGGGCACGGTGTGAACGCCAATCAGGTTTTTGGCTGGCGCCGACTTTACTTGGCGGGACGACTTGGGGAGCAGAAGCCAGGGATCAAGTTGCTGCCGGTGCGCGTGAGCGAGAGTAAGTCAGCGCCGGTGGTAGTCGAGCCCCGCGTCACGGATTTTTCCCAACCACAACCGGGTACGATCCACATCGAGTTTC
>Ga0210409_10006090_pt1 | contig 12586 bp, 12 predicted proteins | sample IncBWH17MmetaG_FD_161649 | JGI IMG/M metagenome (GOLD analysis project Ga0210409, IMG submission 161649) | Forest soil microbial communities from Barre Woods Harvard Forest LTER site, Petersham, Massachusetts, United States - Inc-BW-H-17-M | ecosystem: Environmental > Terrestrial > Soil >...
GGCCGAGCGCCAGCGCGTCGCGGTCGTTGTCGGTGTCGTCATAGGAAACGATGATCTTCAGGGCCATGGGGCACCTCCTGATGGGGTTCGCGAAGTTCGAAGGCGATGGTGACACCCGCTTGGCATTAGCACAACTGTTAATGCCTATCCATATAATAAGCTTTCCTTATGTTGAATGCGGCTCGCCTCAACGTCTTCCGAGAAGTTGTCGCTCGAGGCTCCTTCTCGGCGGCCGCCGACGCTCTCTCCTACTCGCAATCGGCCGTGTCGCAGGCGATCGCCACGCTGGAGGGCGAGATGGGCGTCTCGCTGATAGAGCGCAATCGCGGCGGCGTGCGCCCGACGGCGGCCGGCGCGGCCCTGGCCGGACACGTCGGGGGAATCCTGGCGCGGATGGAGACAGCCGAGGCCGAGATCGCGGCGATCGCCGCGGGCCGCGGCGGGCGGCTGCGGACGGCGTCCTTCCCGACCGCCGGGGCGACGCTGATGCCGCAGGCGATCGCCGGCTTCCGCGCCTCCCACCCCGGTGTGGATGTGACCCTCGCCGAGGGCGAGCCGGAGGAGATCGCCCCACGGCTGCGGGCGGGGGAGTTCGACCTGGTGCTGCTGTTCGAGTTCGAGGGCGTCGGCGAGAGGCTGGGGGCGGGCATGCGGCGCTTCGAGCTGCTCGACGATCCCCTGCACCTGGCGCTCCGCCACGACCACCCACTAGCCGGGCGCAAGAGACTGCTGCTGGAGGACCTTCGGGAGGAGTCGTGGATACAGACCTCGGCTTCCAGCCCCTGCGCAAGGCACGTCGTGCGCTCCTGCCACGCGGCTGGGTTCGAGCCGAGCGTCTCCTTCGAGAGCGACGACTACCAGACCGTGCAGGGCCTGGTCGCCGCGGGGGTCGGGGTGGCGTTGATCCCCCAGATGGCGCTGTCGACTATCCGTGACGACATCCACGTCCGCGCCCTGCACCCGGCCAGCCCGGTGCGGAAGGTGTTCGCCGCGACCCCGCGCGCCGCCGCCGTCACTCCCGCGGTGGCGACGATGCTCGACGTGCTGCGGGAGGTCTCCCGAACGCACGCCGGCGCTCCTTCTTGAGGCATCCGCCACGAACGGGAACCGCCCCCGAGGAGAGAGCGGGGGCGGTTTCCGTCGTCGTGGGTTGTCGTCGTATCCCAGGTGGCGGCCGTAGCCGCTCGACCCCGGCCTAGGGGGCCCCTCCAGCGGCCGGCGCCGCCGCCGGCACCCCGGCGGGGTACCCGAGCGAAGGCACGTCGGACGGGTACACCTCGTGCCCGTGAACCGCGATGTCGCCCACCTCCATTTCCTCCTCTGTCATCCGCAGGGGCACGACGAGCCCGACCAGCTTGAGCAGGATGAAGGTGCCGACCCCGCTGAACACGATCACCCACAGCGCGGTCAGCGCCTGCCAGCCGAGCAGGTGGAGGCCGCCGCCGGAGATCGTCCCGGCCAGGGCGGTTTCCGCCATCGCGCTGTTGGCGAAGATGCCGACCATCAGGCCGCCCACCAACCCCGCGAACCCGTGGGTGTAGACCACGCCGAGCGTGTCGTCGACGTTGCGGAACGGCGCCACCCGGCTCAGGTAGTTGAGCGCGAAGTAGACGATGGTGCTGGCGACCACGCCGATGACGATCGCGCCCCAACCATTGACGAAGCCGGCCGCCGGCGTGATCCCCACGAGGCCGACGATCATGCCGTTGACGCTGCCGATAAGACTCGGCTTGCGGCCGGTCGCGTAGTCCCAGGCGACCCAGACCAGGAAGGCAACCGCGGTGCAGAGGTTGGTGTTGAGCACGGAGGCCGCAGCGATGCCGTTGGCTTCGTAGATATCGCCGCCGTTGAAGCCGTTCCAGCCCAGCCACAGGAGGCCGGCGCCGACCGCGACCATCGCCAGGTTGTTGGGCGCATCGACCTCGCGGTCACGTTGCAGGCGCGGCCCGATCACCCACGCCGCGACGAATCCCGAGACTCCCGCAGCGAGGTGGATCACGTATCCGCCGGAGAAATCGACCGCGCCGTGCTGGGCGAAGAAGCCGCCACCCCAGATCAGGAAGGCGTTGACCGTGTATACGCACACGGTCCAGAGGGCGACGAACGGGATCCACGCCTTGAAATTGATCCGCCCGAGCACCGAGCCGAGCATCAGAAGCGGCGTGATCGCAGCGAAGACGATTTGGAAGTAGGCCAGCGTCGATTCGGGAAAGTGCAATTCCAATTCGCTGAACTCCGGAATGTGCGCTTGTCCGACGAGGCTGGAGCTGTTCAGGATCGAGCCTGGCTGGCCCACCATGTTCCCAAAGAAGCCGCTATGAGTCCCAAGGATGTGAACCGGGTTCCCGAAACCCATTTTGAAGGCGAAAAGACACCAGAGGATGACCACGATCGCGAAGGCGACGAACGCCATCATCATCGAGTTCACCGACCAACGCTTCTGCATTACGCCGCCGTAGAGGACGACCAGTCCCGGGACGCTCATCAGGCCGACCAGGGTCGCGGCGGTGAGCTGCCAAGAGTTGGCGCCTTCGCTCAACCATTTCATAGGTTTGGTGTTTCCTTTCTCGTTGCGGGCCTGCCGGGCACGTGACGAGACAGGCTCGCGGACCGGCGAAATACGCCCTTTGGACTCGCCGCAACCCTTTCGCCGCCGGGGCGCCGCCACTACGTACGAGTGTCCAAAGATCGGGCCGGGAAGTTCGCCCTATTGTCGGAATGCGGCTGCCCATCGGGCGATAACCTGCTCCGCGATGCCCCTGGAAGGACACTGGCGGCGCGTCAACACGCCCCTGCGGCGGCTGGAGACGCGCGAGCGCAACGTGGCGATTGCGGCGGTCGGAGTAACGCTCGTCGCTCTCGTGGCCCTGATCCTGGCAACCGCCGGCGACAGCCGGCCGGGGCCGGCGCCCGGTTGCATCCGCGTGCTGGTCGCCGGTCGCGTCGGTGGTGAAGTGGTCGCCGGCTGTGGGGCGGAAGCGAAAGCTATCTGCACCCGGAGCGCAACCTTCGACGATCCCCGTGCGCGGAAGATCGTCGAGAGTTGCCGCCAGGCCGGCATCGAGTGAAGCCGGCCCGAATCCCCGCCGACGGGCCTAAAACGGGCTATATAGGCTTGTTTTAGGCCCGTCGGTCCTCTTGGCTTGGGCTATCTGCCACTCCACTTTGGGGAGCGCTTGGCTAGGAAGGCGCCTATGCCCTCCTTGGCGTCGTCGCTTTGGAAGGCGGTGGCGAAGCCCCGCTTCTCGGCTTCGATCCCCTGGTCGAGGTCGCCCTGGTGGGAGACGAGCTTGATCTGCTCGACCGCAAGCGGGGCCTGGGCGGCCAGCTTGCGGCCCCACATCAGCGCCGTCTCGAACAGCTCGTGGTCGGCGACGACCCGGTTGACGAGGCCGAGCTCGAGCGCCTCGTCGGAGGGGATCGCGTCGCCGATCAGGTTCATCTCCAGGGCTTTGCTCGGGCCGACCAGGCGCGGCAGCCGCTGAGTGCCGCCGAAGCCGGGGATGATCCCGAGCTTGACCTCGGGCTGGCCGAAGACGGCCGCCTCGGCGGCGATCCGCACGTCGCAGGCCATCGCCAGCTCGCAGCCGCCGCCGAAGGCGAGCGCGTTGACGGCGGCGATCGTGGCGACCCGCGCCTGGCCGAAGTCGCGCAGCAGCGCGTGGGCGGTGTGGACCAGCTCCTCCCCCGTTGCCTCGTCCATCTGCGTGAAGGCCTTGATGTCGGCGCCGGCCGAGAAGACGATCGGCACCGAGGAGGCGATCACCATCGCACCGATCTCGCCGGAGGACTTGACCCTGTCCCAGACGATCCCCAGGTCGCGGATCACATCCGGGGAGACCGCGTTCATCGGCGCGTTGGCGAGCCAGGCGATGGCGACGTCGCCACGGGTCTCCAGCTTCACCGTCTGGGCCTGCGCGCCCTCGTCGGGCTGTGGGTAGGGATAGAAGCCCTGGCCGGACTCGAGGCCGAGGCGACCCTGGGCGACCAGGCGCCTGAGGGTGACGGGCGGCGCGAAACGCTCGCCGTGGCGCTCCTCGAGCTGCTCCATCCGCTCCAGCACCTTGTCGAGGCCCTCGACGTCGGCTTTCCAGAACGGGGGCAGCAGGCCGCGACGCGGGTCGAGCCCGGCGCCGGCCATCATCCCGAGGTCGATGTCGCGGACCGAGCAGACGCCCTCCTCGACCAACTCGCAGGCCTCGATCAGCGCCCGGCTGGCGAACAGCGCCACCAGCTCCTCGCCGTCGGGATCGGCGTCGCCCGGCACGGTCTGCTCGCCGTCCTTGAAGAAGCCCTCGCCGCCGCTCTTGACGCCGAGCTTGCCGTCGGCGACCAGCTTCTTCAGGCCCTGGTGGACGTAGAAGGTCTCGCCGTAGGACTCGTGCAGGTGCTCGGCGACGTGCAGGACCGTGTCGAGGCCGAGCAGGTCGGTGAGGAAGAAGGGGCCCATCGGCGCCACGTTGGCGGCGGCGATCGCCTCGTCGATCCCCTTCAGCGAGAGGCCCTGCTCCTCCTGGGCACGCCAGATCTCCCCGATCGTCGCCATCAGGATCCGGTTGACGACGAAGCCGGGCACCTCCCCGCAGACGATCGGCTGCTTCTTGATCGCCTGGGCGAAGTTGTAGGAAGCGGTGGCAGTCTCCGGCGAGGTGGCCTCGCCGACGATCACCTCGACCAGCGGCATCACCGAGGCCGGGTAGAAGAAATGGAAGCCGACGACCTTGTCGGGCCGCAGCGTCCCCTCCCCCATCTCGGTGATCGAGAGCGAGGAGGTGTTGGAGGCGAGGATCGCGTGGCCGGGGGTGGCCGCGTCCAGCTCACCGAAGACGGCCTGCTTGATCTCCATCTTCTCCGGCACCGCCTCGACAACGAAGTCGACGTCGCCGAACTCCTCGTAGGCGGTCGTGCCGGTGACGAGCCCCATCACCTCGGCGAGGCGGGCGTCGGCCTGCTCCTGGGTCAGCTTCTCCTTCTTAACCAGGCGGGCGAGCTGGCCCTCGGTGACGGCGCGCGCCTTCTCGACCGCGGCGTCGACGAACTTGCGGTCGATGTCCTTGACGACGACGGGGATGTCGGCCGCGGCGATCGCCTGGGCGATCTCACCGCCCATGGTGCCGCCGCCGACGACGGCGGCCTTGGAAACGAACATTGCGGGTGGATCCTCCGGAGTTGTGGCTTGGGAATGCGGCGGCTCGGCCGCTGGGAGGCCGCAGGCTACCGGTAATCCGCCGGCCGCCACCCGGGACAAGGCGCCGTGCCGAACGTTGTACCCCCGTACAACCCATCGCCGTCCGACGCCCATTAGTCTGCGTTCTCTCCTCATATGGGGAGCGAGAAAACCGACCGCAAATCGCGCGCCCATGACGTGGGCGCTTCGCCGAGTGAGGAACTGACCAAGCGATGACTCGTATCCGCCAGCAGAACGTGACCGCAGCGCAGTGGAGCTCCAACGGGGAGGCCCTCGGCGCGCTCGACCTGACCCAGCCCGAGAACGACCCCTTCGGGATCAACGTCTTCTCGGTCGCGGCGCAGCGCCAGCGCCTGCCCGCCGACGTCTTCGAGAAGCTGCAGGCGACCCTGGCCGGGGGCGAGGCGCTCGACCCGCCCCTGGCCGACGCGATCGCCGAGGCGATGAAGGAATGGGCGCTGGAAAACGGCGCCACCCACTTCACCCACATGTTCCAGCCACTGACCGGCTCCACCGCGGAGAAGCACGACTCCTTCTTCGAGCCCGCCGGCGAGGGCACGGTGCTGGCCGGCTTCTCCGGCAAGGAGCTGATCCAGGGCGAGCCCGACGCCTCCTCCTTCCCGACCGGCGGCGTCCGCGCCACCTTCGAGGCGCGCGGCTACACCGCCTGGGACCCGACCAGCCCGGCTTTCATCCTCGAGAACCCGAACGGGGCGCTGCTCTGCATCCCGACCGCGTTCGCGTCCTGGACCGGCGAGGCGCTCGACGCGAAGATCCCGCTGCTGCGCTCGATGGACGCGCTCTCGCGCTCGGCGATCAAGGCGCTGCGCCTGCTCGGGGACGAGCAGTCCCAGCGCGTCTTCACCACGGTCGGCGCCGAGCAGGAGTACTTCCTGATCGACGAGCAGTACTTCTTCGAGCGTCCCGACCTGATCAGCACCGGCCGCACCCTGTTCGGCGCCAAGCCGCCGAAGGGGCACGAGCTCGACGACCACTACTTCGGCTCGATCCCGGAGCGGGTCCTGGCCTGCATGATGGAGTCGGAGCTGGAGATGCGCAAGCTCGGCATCCCGGTCAAGACCCGCCACAACGAGGTGGCGCCCAACCAGTACGAGATCGCCCCGGTGTTCGAGAACTCGAACGTCGGCTCCGACCACCAGCAGCTGATGATGCAGGTGCTGGAAAGCGTGGCGCGGCGCTACGGGCTGGTCTGCCTGCTGCACGAGAAGCCGTTCGCGGGCGTAAACGGCTCGGGCAAGCACAACAACTGGTCGATGGGCACCGACACCGGCTCCAACCTGCTCGACCCGGGCGACACCCCGGCCGACAACGTCCACTTCCTCTTCTTCTGCGCGGCGGTGATCCAGGCGGTCAACAAGCACCAGGGCCTGCTGCGGGCCTCGGTCGCCAACATCGGCCAGGACCACCGGCTCGGCGCCAACGAGGCGCCGCCGGCGATCATCTCGATCTTCCTCGGCGGTGAGCTGGAGAAGGTCTTCGAGGCGATCGCCAGCGGCGAGGGCGACCCCAACACGCCGGCCTCCTTCCTCGACCTGGGGGCGACGGTGCTGCCCTCGCTGCCGATGCACGGCGGCGATCGCAACCGGACCTCGCCGTTCGCCTTCACCGGCAACAAATTCGAGTTCCGGGCGCTGGGGTCGAGCATGTCGCTCGCCTTCCCCAACACCGTGCTCAACACGATCGTGGCCGAGGCGATCGACGAGCTGGCCGCCGAGCTGGAGGAGAAGCTGTCCTCCGGGATGGGCATGCCGGAGGCCGTGATCGAGATCGTCAAGGGCTCCTACGCCGCCAACAAGCAGGTCTGCTTCGGCGGCGACAACTACTCCGAAGAGTGGCACGCAGAGGCCGAGCAGCGCGGGCTGAAGAACCTGCGCACGACGCCCGACGCCCTGCCCGAGGTGCTGACCGAGCAGACGATCGCCGCCTTCGAGGACTACGACGTGCTCTCCAAGCGCGAGCTGGAGTCGCGCTACGAGGTCTGGCTCGAGCAGTACGCGATCCGCGCCAACATCGAGGCCGAGGAGACCTTCTCGATCGCCCAGACGATGCTGCTGCCGGCAGCGCTGCGGCACCTGGCGTTGCTGAACGAGGCCGGCGTCTCCAGCCTCGAGGGCGAGGTTCGCGAGCTGGTCGACGAGCTGGTCGCGGCGCTCGGCGAGCTGAAGGCGGCGAACGCCTACCCCGACGATCTCGCGGGCATGGACCTGGCGATCCACGCCCGCGACGAGCAGATCGCCGCGATGGCCGCGGTGCGCGAGGCGGCCGACAAGCTGGAGAAGGTCGTCGCCGACGACCTCTGGCCGCTGCCGAAGTACGAGGAGATGCTCTTCATCAAGTAGGGCGCGTGAGAGAGGGCGCCCTCGGCGGGCGCCCCTCCGACGCCTCTACTCGTCGTCTTCGTCGTTGTCGCGAATGGCGCGGACGACGATGTAGCCGATCGTGGTCAGGCCGAGGATCGGGATCAGGCCGCCGAACACCGCCGGCCACGCCTCGAGGGCCGACGGTGGCGCCGCGATGATCGCAAGGGCCGTCACGTGGGCCAGGATACGTCGAGGTCTTAAGGCCCGGCGACCTGGGTTAGCGGAAGCCCCCGAGGCGCGCCCCGCTCCCCCACCCGCATCTCCAGCCCGCCCTTGGGCGAGAGGGTCGGCATCTGGCGGATCGTCATCGTGCGACCGGGCATCGCGTCGAGCCGAAATCGCTGCAGCAGCATCGTCGCCGCCAGCTTGACCTCGGTCTGGCCAAAGCGCTTGCCGATGCAGATCCGCTGGCCGCCGCCGAAGGGTATGTATGCCCCGCGCGGCAGGGCGGCCTTGCGCTCGCGGGTGAAGCGCTCGGGGATGAAGGCCTCCGGGTCCGGGAAGACCTCCGGAATTCGGTGGCTGGCCCAGGAGCAGTAGTTGACGTAGGCCTCCTTGGGCACGGTGCAGCCGCCGAACTCGAACTCTCGGACGGCGCGGCGCGGGCCGATCCAGGCGGGCGGATAGAGGCGCAGGACCTCGTCGAGGACCATGTCGAGGTAAGGCATCTCGCGCTCGAGCTGGTCGACGGTGGGGGTACCGCCGCCGAGCACCCGGTCCTGCTCTTCGCAGAGGAGGGCCAGCACGTCGGGGTGGCGAGCCAGCTCGTACATCACGAAGGTGAGGGTCGAGGTGGAGGTGTCATGGCCGGCGAACATCAGGGTCATCACCTGGTCGCGGACCTCGCGGTCGGTGAAGGCCTCCCCCGCCTCGCCCCGGGCGCTCAGCAGGAGGCTGAGGATGTCGCGGCTGCCGGAGTCCGGAGCGGCGCGGCGGCGGGCGATCTCCTCGAAGACGATCTCGTCGAGCATGGCGCGCGAGGCGAGCATCTTGCGCCAGGGGGAGCCCGGACCGCGCAGCAGACGCAGTGCGTAGTCGATCCCGAAGAAGCCGAGCGCGCGCTCGAAGTGCTCGGCCGCGTCGGCGCCCTTGCCGTCGCCGTCGGGGTCGAGCCCGAGCAGGGCCCGCATCGCGATCCGCATCGCCAGGTTTCGCATCCAGTCGTAGACGTCGATGACCTCGCCAGGACGCAGGCGGGAGATCGCCGCCTCGGCCTCGGCCCCCATCGACTCCAACATCGCCGTCATCTGCTCGCGGTGGAAGGCGGGCATCATGATCGCCCGAGCGCGGTCGTGGTAGTCGTCGTCGATCGTCAGCAGGCCGTCGCCGAGCAGCGGGATCAGGTCGCCGAAGCTGCCCTCACGCCAGTGGAAGTTCTCCGGATGGGCGACGGTGACGAAGTGGTTGGCCTCGGGACCGAGCATGAAGACGCTACGGCCATGAAGGACGCGGAGGCTGAAGATCGGCCCGTGCTCTTCGTAACAGGAGAGCAGGATCGGCAGCGGTTCGCGAACGATCTGTCGGGTGCGGGAGACGCTGAAATCCGTCGGTCCCGGAGGGAACCTACCGCGGCCGCGCCACTCGGCGAGCGTGTCGCCGACCAGCCGGCGCATCGGATTGGGGGACAGCCGCGGGGGGCGGGCGGCTGGCGCTGCGGTGTCGACAGGCATCGCCGGGGATGCTAGTTGGCTGCGCAGCCAGGCCGTTGTCCCGCGCCCTGGGTGCCGGGGATTGTCTACAGGGCGGGGCTCGTCGCGGCGACGGCGAGCTGGCCGCAGGCGGCGTCGATATCGCGGCCGCGGGTGAGGCGAACGGTGGCGGTGAGGCGGTGCTCGGCGAGGACGGCGCGGAAGCGCTCGATCTGCTCGGGTGAGGAGCCGTCGTAGGCGCCGGTCGGGTTGTAGGGGATCAGGTTGACCTTGTAGACGCGGGGGTCGAGCAGGGCGGCGAGCCGGCGGGCGTGCTCTGGGCGGTCGTTGACCCCGTCGAGCATCACGTACTCGACGAAGACCTTACGACGGCGGCGCGCCCGGTAGCGGTCGCAGGCGGCGAGCACCTCGGCCAAGGGGTAGCGGTCGTTGACCGGCATCAGGCTGGAGCGCAGGTCGTCGTCGGGCGCGTGCAGCGAGAGGGCGAGGCTGACCGGCATCTCGCACTCGGCGAGGCGGTCGATGCCCGGCACCCAGCCGACCGTGGAGATCGCGGTGCGCCGGTGGGTGACGCCGAGGTCCGGCAGTCGTTCGCAGGCGGCGAGGACCGCGTCGAGGTTCATCGTCGGCTCCCCCATCCCCATGAAGACGACGTGGTCGATCGCCTCGACGCGGCGAAAGTGCAGCGCCTGATCGAGGATCTCGTCGGCCGTCAGGTTGCGGCCGAACTTCATCTGCCCGGTGGCGCAGAAGGAGCAGGTCAGCGGGCAGCCCGACTGCGAGGAGAGGCAGACCGAGCGACGCCCGTCGCGGTAGCGCATCAGCACCGCCTCGATCGGCCGCCCGTCGGCGGTGTGGAAGAGCGCCTTGACGGTCCCGTCGTCGGACCTGGCCTCCGTCTGGAGCGAGAGCGTAGAGAGCGGCACCGCACCGTCCAGCAGCTCACGTAGCCCCGCCGGCAAGTTGGTCATCTCGTCATATGAGCGCGCGCCGCGCGCTATCCACTTCCAAACCTGAGAGGCGCGGTAGTCGGGCTCCCCGGCCTCGATAAGCGTCCCTCCAAGCAGATCACGATCCATCCGGCGAGTGTACGGACGAATGAATCCCCTCCAGCGGCAAGATGCCCGTGCTCCCGGGCGCCCGGGCTAGGAGTGGATCGCCTCCCCTCGCTCCAGCATCCCGACGAACTTCCGCAGCCGCCGCTCCCGCGTCTCGGGTCGCTTCGCGTCGTTCAGCCGATAGATGATCGCGTAGCGGTTGACGCTGTTGAGAGTCGCGAAGAACTCGCGCGCGGCCTTGTTGTCGTCCAGCTCGCGTCGCAGGTCGTCAGGAACCTTCGCCGTGCGCTGCCCCTCGTAGGCCGCGTCCCAGCGACCGTCGGCCTTGGCGGCCTCCACCTCGGCGAGGCCGGTGGGCCGCATCGCGCCCGCCGCGATCAGCTTCTCGGCTTTATCCCGGTTGATCCGCGACCACCTCCCACGCGGTCGCCGCGGCGTAAATCGTTGCAGGAAGCACTCTTCGTCAAACCCCCGCTTCTGGCTGTCGATCCATCCGAAGCAGAGCGCCACCTCCAGAGCCTCCGCATAGGTGACGCTCTCCACACCGGACCCTTTCTTGGCGATCTTGAGCCAGACGCCACTGGAAGCAGCGCGATTCTCCTCCAGCCAAACCTCGAGCTCGCCGGGGGTGGCGAAAAGGACAATTGGCAAATCGTCGGGCATCGGCAAGATGATCGCCGAAGCTCACCTCAAGGTACAGTGCTCAAATCGCCCCAGTTGCGCGAGATGGCATTGAGGCTCTCACCGAGGCGATCGGGCGCTACAACGACGCCTGGAACTCACAGGGCCTCGACGCGATCATGGCCATGCACGCGCCGGACATGGTCTTTGCCAACCACACCGCCGGGGAGTCCGCGGAGGGCGAGGCGGTGCGGGGGCACATCGCGAAGATCTTCGAGGCCTGGCCCGACATGAAGTTCGAGACGCGGCGGCTCTACGTGCGGGAGGGACTGGTGGTGCAGGAGTGGACGGCGACCGCGACGCACGCCAACACGATGCGCCGTGGCGATCTCGAGGCGGCGCCGACCGGGAGCGTGGTCAGCTGGGACGGGATCGACTCGATCCCCTTCGAGGATGGGCTGGTCAAGCGCAAGGACGTCTACTCGGACTCGGTCTCGATCCTGCGCCAGGTCGGCCTGCTCGACTGAGGAGTCGGGAATCAGCTCGAAGAGGTCGGCGCCGTCCCCTTCCCGGCATCCGAGCCGACGGAGCTCACGCCGACACCTCCTTCAGCAAGCGTTCGATCGCGTTGCGGGCGTAGCCGAAGACCCGCCTGTCCCCGGAGAGCCGGTACCTCGAGTTGGCGCCCATTACGACCGCGTATAGCTCGAAGGCGAGCCGCTCCGGATCCCGCGCGCCGGCCAGCCTAGCCTGGCGCTCCAGCTCCCCGAGCCAGGCATCGAGGGCGCCCGCGATCGCGTCGCGAATCGGCCCTGGGCGGTCGTCGTACTCAGCCGAGGTCGCGGCCCAGAAGCAGCCGCCCGAGTAGTCGTTGCGGTCGAGATGGGCCATGTAGGCATCGGCGAGAGCGCGCAGGCGGGGGGCGCCGTCGGGGGCGGCCGAGGCGGGCCCGATGACGTCGGCGCTGAAGCGGGCGGCGGCGGCGCCAACCGTCGCCAACTGCAGCTCCTGCTTGGAGCCGAAGTGGGCGAAGAGGCCGCTCTTGCTCATCTCCAGCTCGGCGGCGAGACGGCCGATGGTCAGGCCCTCCAGGCCCTCGGCCGAGGCGAGGTCGACGGCGCGGTCGAGGATCGCGGCCCGGGTCTGGGCGCCCTTGGTGGCCCCGACGATAACGCTCACCTGAGCGAGGCTACAGAAAAGCACGAACGTTCGTGCAAATCGACTAGGATCGCGCACTCAGTCCCGATCGGGATTCAAATCCGCTTCAAGGAGGACGAATGAGCACCCACACGGTGAAGAAGATCGATGACATGGAGGCGGTCTTCGGCGGGGGCTTCAAGCGAGCCCGCGCCGAACTCGGCGTCGAATCGTTCGGCATGCAGATCATCGACATGCCGCCCAACTACGACAACTATCCCGTGCACGACCACGAGCAGGACGGGCAGGAGGAGGTCTACGTGACGCTGCGAGGCAGCGGCGAGATCGAGATCGAGGGGGACCGCTTCCCGCTCGACCCCGACCACGTCGCCAAGGTCGGCCCCGGCATCACGCGCAAGGTGTGGCCAGGCGACGACGGCATCCGCATCCTTGTCCTCGGCGGCAAGGCCGGTGAGGTCTACGAGGCGCCCGACATCACCAAGCTGGGCGAACCGGACCCGATGGCGGCAAGCTAGGAGTCACCCCCGCGGG
>Ga0210409_10006092_pt1 | contig 12583 bp, 12 predicted proteins | sample IncBWH17MmetaG_FD_161649 | JGI IMG/M metagenome (GOLD analysis project Ga0210409, IMG submission 161649) | Forest soil microbial communities from Barre Woods Harvard Forest LTER site, Petersham, Massachusetts, United States - Inc-BW-H-17-M | ecosystem: Environmental > Terrestrial > Soil >...
ACGCGGCCGGGGAATCGCACCTGCTGCGGGAGACCATGACCGCTCTCGAGGGCCGGCTGAACCCGGCCCGCTTCGTGCGCATCCACCGTACCGCCATCGTCAACCTCGACCGCATCAAGGAGCTGCAGCCCCTCTTCCACGGCGAGTACCAGGTGGTGCTGCGCGACGGCACCGAGCTCACTCTCTCCCGCGGCTACCGCGAGCGCCTGCAGGAGATCATCGGCCGCGACTTCTGAGTCTCCCTCCGCACCGCCTCTTGACAACGCGCGGGCGCGGAAACGAGAATTCGAAATGTGATCACCGGGTTTAACACCGATGTGAAGTATCGGGGCCTTGTCTACCACGTCCAGACCGAGGACAAAGGCGAGGCCAACCCCTTGATCGAGACCCTGATCTACAAAGGCGGAGAGATCCTCGCCTCCCGCCGCCTCCCCTATGCGGATCTCATCCGCAGCCGCGACGACGAAGCGGCCATCACGAAGCTGATGGAAGACCAGCACAAGGGCATGATCATGGAGGTCAAGCGCGGGAAGTTCGATCCCGGCGTGGATCGGACCGAAATCGAGGACCTCTCCCTGGACGAGATCGTGCTCGCCTATCTGGCCGGTCGCGCGGCCGCCAAGTAAGCCCGCCCTAGAAGCCCATGGCCCCCGGCGGGTAGGGCGCCCTGGGACCCTGCGTGTTAACATCCCCGCATGAGCGCGGGCGCGCCGGCCTCCAGGGGCCGTGAGCTTCGGGTTCCACGAAGTCGCGAGCCGAGACCCTCATCGCCCCTCCCCTCCGAATCGATTCCGCGATCGTGACCAGGAGCTCAAAGACGCGGGGGGGTCACGGCCTCCCCGGCCACGGGCGCGAGGGCCCCGGGTCTCACGCCGGCGCGCCCCTTGAGGACGGGAGAGGGGCTTAGCGCCCTTGCCAAGCGCGAGCGACGACCCGAGCCTCGACGCCTTGCGCCAGCGGCTCGACGCGGAAGAGACGGCCTACGCCGAGCTGCTGGCCGCGGTCGACCGTCTGGCTTCCTTTCCCCTTCCCGCGGAGGCGCTGCCCGATCTGCCCGCCCGGCTCGGTCTCCTCAACACCCTCTGGGAGGCCCCGCCCGCGCCCCGGCTGTCGGGGCTGGGAGGCAAGGTGAGGAAGTGGGCCTGGGAGGCGCTCGCCCCCACCCGCGCCCGCCAGACCGAGTTCAACGCCGCCCTCGTCCAAGTCTTGAACGGCTACCTGGAGGAGACGGCGCGGCTGCACGCGCGCCTGCGCGAGCTCGCCTCCGCCCTGGTCCAGTATCTACAGCGCGTTCTGCCCCTGGTCGACCTCCGCGATCGCATGGCCTCCGCCCTCGCGACCACGCGCGCGGAGCTGATCCTCGAGGCCTTCGACCGCCGACAGGAGTCCCAGGCCCGGCGCCTGCAGGGCCTGCTCGCCCTGCGCGACCGCCTGGAGACCGTCTCCGCCGAGGTGGAGGCCATTCGGGGGGCGCTCTTGGCGGGGAGCCCGCCCCCCGCCCTGGCCGCGTCCGTGCTGCGCGCGGCCGAGGACTCGGCCTACACCGCCTTCGAGAACCGCTTCCGCGGCAGCCGGGAGGAGATCCGGGCCCGGCTGGCCGACTACGCCGCCCTCTTCCCCGACCTCGCCCCCGTCGTGGACCTGGGCTGCGGCCGGGGGGAGTTCTTGGACCTGCTCCGGGAGCGGGGCATCGCCGCCCGCGGCGTGGAGGGCAACGCGAGCGTGGTCCAGCATTGCCGGGACCGGGGCCTGGACGTCGTCCACGGCGACCTTCTGGCCTTCCTCCGCGCTGAGCCCACGGGCGGCCTGGGGGGTGTGTTTGCGGCCCAGGTGGCCGAGCACCTCCCCCCCGCCGTCCTGGGGCAGATGCTCAAGGAGGCCCACCGCGCCCTCCGGCCGGGCGGGCTCCTCGTCCTGGAGACCGTGAATCCCCGCTCGGTCGTGGGCTTCCTCGAGGTCTACAACCGCGATCTCACGCACGAGCGGCCGCTCCACCCCGACACCTTGAGTTTCCTGGCCGCGGCCTCCGGCTTCACCGACGTGCGCGTGGAGCTGCGCTCCCCCGTGGACCCCTCCTCCCGCCTCCAGCCCATCCCCTCCGAGGGCCTGCCCGAGCGGGCGGCCACGCTCCTGAACGAGAACCTGGAGCGGCTGAACGGCCTGCTCTACGGGCCCCTGGAGTACGCGCTCATCGCCCGTCGATGAGGGAAGGACCGGGCCGGCTCTCATGCGCCTCGCCTTCCTGACCCCCCTCCCCCCCGCCACGACCGGCGTCGCCGACTACAGCGCCGAGGTCCTGGCCCGGCTCGCGGAGCGGCACGAGATCGACGTGTTCCACGGGCAGGACCGCGTCGATCCCTTCCGCATCCCGGGGTCGTGCCGCGTCCACCACGCGAGCGGCTTTCTGAAACGCCACGCGCAGCGGCCCTTCGACCTCGCGATCTACCAGATGGGGAACGGGCTCGATCACGCTTTTCTCTACGAGCCGCTGGCGCGGGTGCCGGGCCTGCTCGTCCTCCACGATCTGGTGCTGCACCACTCGCGGGCCCGGATGTTCCTGGACGCGCCCGAGGTGGCGGCCTATCGCCGCGAGCCCTCGAGCCCGGGGCGGCGCGACGCCGCGCGCCCCCTCCTCCAGGCCTACCGCGACGAGATTGCCTATTCCTATCCCGAGCAGGCGGGCCGCCTGGACGAGGCGCACCTCTCCACCCTGGGCCGCCTCCTGCCCTACGCCTTCCCCCTCTTCCGGATCCCGGTGGAGGCCTCCCGCCTCACCGCCGCCCACAGCGACTTCGTGCTGGAGTCGGTTCGTTCCGCGGTGCCGGGGGCGGAGGTGGCGCGGATCCCCATGGCCGCGGAGGGGGCGGCGGTCGGGCCCAGCGCGGTCTGTGAGCTGCGCGCCCGCCTGGGCCTCCCGGCCTCGGCCTTCGTGGTGGGGAGCTTCGGACTCCTCACCCGGGAGAAGGAGATCGAGACCCTGGCGCGGGCGGTGGCGCGGGCGGCGGTCGCGCTCCCCCACCTCTGGTTGCTGCTGGTGGGACCCGTTCCCGACCCCCGCCGTCTGGCCCGCCTCCTGCTCGAGAGGGGGGTGCGGGGGAGGACGATCGTGACCGGCCCCGTCCCCTTCTGGACCCTACCCGCCCACATGGAGGCGGCCGATCTCGTCGTCCACCTGCGCTATCCCACCGCGCGCGAGACTTCGGCCGCACTGCTGCGGGTCCTGGCCCAGGGCCGCCCCACCGTGATCTCCGACCTCGAGCATCTCGACGATGTGCCCGCGGGAGCCGTGGTGCGCGCCGACGTGACCGACGAGGAGGGCGAGGTGACGCGGGCCATCCTGCGCCTGGCCGGGAGCCCGGCCGCGCGGGCCGAGCTCTCCCGGCACGCGCGGGCCTTCATGCGGAGAGAGCATTCCTTCGCCCGCTCTCTGGAAGGGTACGAAGCCGCGATCGAGCGGGCCCGGGCTCGCCCGGACCCCCCTCCCCGGCCGTGGCCCGCCCACTGGCCGCGCCCCGGGGGGCCTCCCCCCGAATCGCCCTAGGCCCGGGAGGAGGCGACGGCGTCGCGGGCCTCGGCCAGGACCTGGGCGAGCCGCGCGCGGACCTTGGGCGCGATCCGGGTGAACTCCAGGCCCACGCCGAAGCGCCGCCGGTCGCCGGTGCTGCCCAGGGCGCAGGCGGCCACGCGCGCCTCCACGTCCGCCTGCTCCCCGGCCACGACCAGGCGCAGCTTCAGGACGGAGTCCCTCTCGAGGGGGAGGGGCGACTCGATCATCATTCCGTAGGAGCTCACGCGTACGAGCTCGGCCCCCACCACGGAGACCAAGGGGACCCCCTCCCGGGAGGGGATGCGCTGGTCACGCCGCCTCTCGAGGCCCTCGGGCCCGAAGGCTCGACGCCGCTTCAAGAGGCCTCCCGCATCACGCGGAACCCGTAGTCCGCGTATCGCATGCTGGGAAGGAGGCTGCTGCGCCCGGCGGGGGAAGACCAGCGCACGCGGTGACGCCACGATCCCCCACGGCTGGCCCGGCGCTCGCCCTCCGCCGGGCCACGCGGGTTTCGCACCGGCCCCGCCCCATAGGAGTCGGCGCGGTACCAGTCCAGGCACCACTCATGGACGATCGTGCCCATGTCGAAAAGGCCGTAACCGTTGGGCGTCCCCTGCCCCACCCGCCAGGGGCCGTTGAGGGGGCCCTCCGGCACCTCTCCCGGAGGCAGTGCGGCGCCCCAGGCCGTGGCCGCCGAGGCCAGGCCGCCGCGCGCGGCCCGCTCCCACTCCGCCTCGGTGGGGAGACGCCAGCGCCCCCCCACCGTCCGCGAGAGCCAGGAGCAGTAAGCCATGGCGTCGAACCACGAGACGCCGACCACCGGCTGCTCCGGCGCCCAGAACGCGGGATCGGACCACCAGGGCGGGGCCTCCGCCCGGCCCGTATGCAGGAACCGCGCGTAGGCCAGGGTCGTCACCGGCGTCCGCCCGATGTGGAAGGGGGAAACCTCCACCTCGCGAACGGGGCGCTCATCGTCGCGGCCGTGGTCCGAGCCCATGAGAAAGCGTCCGGCGGGAACGAGAGCGGTCAGGGGAGCGAGAGCTGACCCTCGACGGGTTGGGGGCAAAGAGGCAATCGCCATGGTCGCCCTTATCTTAGAAGCGTCTCGTTTGTGGGTGTTCTCGACCCATCATCATAGTTAATGCTGGACGAGAGTTACAGCTTATACTATAACATAATACTCTAGGTATTTTCAACGCCAAGCGAGGATCCTCATGAGACTCCTTCTGGTCTGCGCCCTGGCCGCCCTGACGGCCGTGGGTCTGGCCGCGTTCCGGCCCGCCGTCGTGACCCCCCTCGAGAAAGCCGCCGCCCAGTCGATCCACGCGGAGCGGCTGCGCGCGGACGTCCGCTTCCTGGAGAGCGATCTGCTCGAGGGCCGTGTTCCGGGCAGCCTCGGAGACCGGTTGGCCCAGGCCTTCATCGCCGCCCGGATGGAAGGCCTCGGCCTCGAGCCCGGCGCTCCCGATGGCTCCTGGTTTGAGCGCTTCGACATCGTGGGTGTGAGCAGCCGGCCCGCGGGCCCGATCCAGGTGTCGCGGGGGGCGGAGAAGGAGGAGCTGCGGCCGCTCGAGGACGTCGTGGCCACCGCGGGCGTTCCGTCTCCGGAAGCGCGGATCGAGGGGGCGGAGATCGTGTTCGTGGGCTACGGCGCCGCGGAGCAGGGCGGAGCCGACTCCACCGGAGTCGCGCTCAAGGGCAAGGTCCTCTTGATGATGAACCACGACCCCGAGAGCGACGCCCCCTCGGCGGCCGAGAGGCGCCCCCCCTGCGCAAGCGGGGACGACAAGTACGACCTGGCCGCGAGAATGGGGGCCGCGGGGGCGATCCTCATCCACACCGCGCCCTCCGCCGGCTGCCCGTGGCCTCTCCTCCAGTCCTCTTGGGGCGCAGAGCAGTTCCGCTTGCCCGACGAGGACGGGCCCCCGCTCCCCGTGAAGGCCTGGATCACCGAGGAGGCCGCGCGGCGGATCGCCCGCCTGGCCGGCCTCGACCTGGACGCTCTCCGGCGCAGAGCCGAGAGGAGGGACTTCCGCCCCCTGCCCCTGGGGGTGACGCTCAGCCTCGCCTTGCGGAGCGAGGTGAGGCGCGCTCAGACGGCCAACGTGATCGGCCGGGTGCCCGGCAGCGATGAGGGGTTGTCCGGGGAGGCGGTCGTCTACACCGCCCCCTACGACCGCCTCGGGAACCCGCCCGGTCAGGACGCGATCGCAAGCGGCGCCCGCGACCACGCCTCCGGCGCGGCCGTCCTCTTGGCCATCGCCGAGGCCATGAAGGCGCTGCCGCAGACGCCGCCGCGCACCACGTTCTTCGCGGCTCTCGGAGGAGAGGAATCGGGCCGGCTCGGCTCGCGGCACCTCGCGCGGCAGCCTCCCCTGCCCGCGGGGCGATTGGCGGCGGACATCAACGTGGACGCCATCACCCTCGGGGGGAGGACAAAAGACGTGACGCAGATCGGTCGGGGCCAGTCCTCCCTCGACGATTGGGTCGAGGCCCTGGCCGCCGTCCAGGATCGCCACGTGGTCTCGGAGGCGTCCCCGGACCGTTCCCGATCCGACCCCTTCAGCCTCGCCCGCCTGGGAGTCCCAGTGGCGTCCCTCGGCTCGGGCACGGAGGCCCTCAGCCCGCCCGCGGGCGGGGGGCGGAGAGCGGCGGGAGCGACGCCGGCCGACGCGCCACGTGCGCGTTCGGATGATGGGGACATTGGGGGAGCCGTGGAGGACGCCCAGCTCCTCTTCTACCTGGGGGTCAAGGTCAGCAGCGCCACCCCCCGGCCGACCTCGCGGAGGAACGACGAGCTCAGGGCCGCGCGGACGATGGCGCGGGCCGAGACGGGGATACGCTAGTGCTCTTTGGCCCGCGCCCCGGTGTCGACCCCGCCCCGCCCGCTCCGGGGGCTCAGTGATGGGGGGCGACGCCCGCCCGGTGGCGCGGGTTTTGGGCACGGTGAGAGCGCGCTCGTGCGCCCCGGCGCTTCCTCGGGGCGTGCCGCCGGGCCGCGTGGGTACGGCGGCTGCGGGAGGACGGGGAGCGACGCGAGGCGGCCTGGGCGGCCAGGACAAGCGGCCCCCCCAAGAGTCCCAGGACAAGGCCGAGACAGACGAGCTTGCGGATCATCAGCACCTCTTTAGGAGCCTCCAGATATTGACATGAAGTAACACCCTAGGCAACCGAGTCCATCTGCCTGTCACAAAATGTAAATCAGGTGGTGTCCAGGACAAAGATTGGGACGCTCCCGCCCCCCGCGCTCACGTTGATCACGCTGCTCCTCGAGACGCGCGTCACCGCCCCCACGCCCGCCCCCGCCGCATAGAAGGGGTTGGTGTTCACCTTGAGGGACTCGAACGCCAGCTCTCCGCCCCTGAGCACCGGGAAGGGCTCCTCGGGGATTGTCACCCGCTCCTGCACCACCCAGGGCTCGGCCAAGCCCGCCTCGACCGCGCCCTCCCACCGCGCCGGCTCCGTGTCCTCGCCCACGAGCACGGACTCCCCTCCGTACCCGTGGGCGGGCTTCAAGACCAGGCTCTCCCGGTTCGCGAGGACATGGGGCAGCAGATCGATCTCTCGCCCGTCCTTCAGGGTGCGCCGCTCCTCCACTCTTCGCGTCCAGGGGGTGACCCGGGCCACGAACGCCCGCTCGTCTTCGCTCAGTAGGGCGGCGAACGCCTCGTCGGTGAGGAGGGCGAGGAAGGCCTTGTCTTCGGAGAGCCGGCAGCGGAAGGAGTTGACGAACGGGACGAGGCCCTCGCGGTAGGCGCTCAGGAAGGGGCGCACCTCGTCCTCGCGCTTCAAGAGCTCGGAGAGCACCACCCGGCGGTAGACGACATCCACGGCCCGGGAGCCCGCCCGGAGCCGGCCCCCGAGAACCGTCATCTCGCGGGGATCGGCGAGGAAGCAGTCGACGCCGCGGGCGGCGAAGGCCTCGCGCAGGATCTCCTGGTCCGCCCTCGTTTTCACGTCCGCCCAGTCCGCAATGGCCACCCCCGGCCGCCGCGCTCCCGCCTCCCGCACCGCCCCCAGCACGGCCCCGATCAGCCCCTCATCCGAGGGCTGGTAGGCGATGCGCGTCTTCTCGGCAAACGCGCGGAAGACCGGGAGCTCGGAGAAGACCTTGGCCATGCGGTCGCTGTAGCCGAAACCCGCGGGCGCGTCGCTGTTGATCTCGATGAAGCGGGGGCCGGCGGGGGTGAGGAAGGCGTCGAGCCGCGAGACGACCACGTCGGGCTCCCCCGGATCCACGGCCAGCCAGCGCGCCTCCGCGGCCGGGGTGCCCAAGAACGCGCACAGCCGGCCCACGTCCCCAGAGAAGACGCGCCGGGCCACCCGCGCCGCCAGCTCGAGCAGGCGCCGGCCCGCCGCGCGCAAGAGCTCCCAGGCCGCCCGCTCCACGAACTGGGGCCGAAGGAAGCTCGCCATGGGCGCCCCGTCGAAGGTGACCCCCGACCGCGAGAGCTCCTCTTGAAGCCAAAGGGCCTGCTCGCGGGCGGCCGCGGGATCCGCTTCCAGGCGACGGTTGTAGGCGCGGACCGCCGCTAGCGCTCCCTCCACATCACCTTTCCGGCCACGATCGTCATCACCGGCCCGCCCCTCAGGATCCAGCCCGCAAAGGGCGTGCTGCGCCCCTTGCTCTCGAAGCGGGCGGGGTCCACTTGCCGCTTGCGCTTGAGGTCGAGCACGGTCACGTCGGCGGGGGACCCGGGGGCGAGGCTCCCCCCGGGCAGTCCGAGGACGCGCGCGGGGTTCGTGGAGAAGAGGGCCACGAGCCGCGGCAGATCTATGAGCTCGGTCGCCACCAGGCGGTCCAAGCCTAGGGCCACCGCCGTCTCCAGGCCGACCACGCCGAAGGCGGCCTGGTCGAACTCCACCTTCTTGTCGTCCACGGTGTGGGGAGCGTGGTCGGTGGCGATGCAGTCGATGGTGCCATCCTTGAGCCCCTCCAGAAGCGCCCGCCGGTCCGCCTCCGCGCGCAGGGGCGGGTTCATCTTGGTGGAGGTGTCGTACTCCGTGTCCTTCACCGCTTGGTCGGTCAGGAACAGGTGGTGGGGCGTGACCTCCGCGGTCACGGACACGCCCCGCGCCTTGCCCCGGCGCACCGCCTCCAGGGAGGCGGCCGCGGAGAGATGCGCGATGTGGACCCGGCCCTGCGTCAGCTCCGCGAGCTGGATGTCCCGCTCGACCACGACCGCCTCCCCCACCGCGGGGGCGCCCCGCAGGCCGAGCAGGGTGGAGACCGGGCCCTCGTTCATGGTCGCCCCCGCCCCCAGGGTGGGCTCCTCACAGTGGTCGATCACGACCAGGCCGAAGGCGCGCGCGTACTCCAGGGCGCGCCGCATGACCCGGGCGCTGGCCACCGGCCGGCCGTCGTCCGAGACGGCAACGCACCCGGCTTCCTTCAGGTCGCCGTACTCGGCCAGCTCCTCCCCCGCCGAGCCCCGGGTGATGGCCCCGATCGGGTAGACACGGACGACGCCCTCCACGCGCGCCCGCTCCAGGATGGCGCGTGTGATCCCGGCCTGGTCGTTCACGGGCTCGGTGTTGGGCATGGCGCAGACGGCGGTGAACCCGCCGGCGGCGGCGGCCCGGGTCCCGGTGGCGATCGTCTCCTTGTCCTCGCGCCCGGGCTCGCGCAGGTGGGTGTGGATGTCGATGAAGCCCGGGCAGACCACGAGGTCCTTCACGTCGATCACGGTGGCGCCGCGCGCGGCCAGCCGGGGACCCACCTCCTCCACCACCCCCTCGGCCATCATCAGGTCGAGCCGGGCGTCGACCTTCCGCGAGGGGTCCACGACGCGCCCGCCCTTGAGCAGCACGCGCGGGGTCACGAGGTCCCCCCCGCGCTGCCCCCGAGCAGGAGGTAGAGCACGGCCATGCGGACGGCCACCCCGTTGGTGACCTGGTCCAGGATCACGGAGTAAGGCCCGTCCGCCACCTCGCTCGCGATCTCCACCCCTCGGTTCATGGGGCCGGGGTGAAGGATCAGCACGTCCTTCTTGGCCCGCCGGACCCGCTCCTCGGTAAGGCCGAAGAGGTTGAAGAATTCCCGGGGGGAGGGGAGGTAGCCGCCCGTCATTCGCTCCCTCTGGATCCGCAGCACCATGATCGCGTCCGCCCCCTCCACCGCCTCCTCGATCCGCCAGGTGACGGGGGCCAGGCGCTCGATCCCGGGGGGCACCAGGGTGGGAGGAGCGCAGAGCACGACCGAGGCCCCCATCTTCGAGAGCAGCCACAGGTTCGAGCGGGCCACCCGGCTGTGCAGCAGATCCCCCACGATGGCCACCCGCAGCCCCTTCAGCCGCCCCTTGCGCTGGCGGAGGGTGAGGGCGTCGAGGAGAGCCTGGGTGGGATGCTCGTGGGCCCCGTCCCCCGCGTTCACGATCGCGGACCGGCAATGCCGGGCCAGGAAATGCGGAGCCCCGGAGGAGGCGTGGCGGATCACGATCATGTCCGGGTTCATGGCCTCCAGGTTCTTGGCGGTGTCGAGCAGCGTCTCCCCCTTCTGCACGCTGGAGGTGGCGGTCGAGATGCTGAGGCTGTCCGCGGAGAGCACTTTCTGCGCGATCTCGAACGACGAGCGGGTCCGGGTGGAGGCCTCGTAGAAGAGGTTGACCACGGTCTTGCCCCGCAGCACGGGCACCTTCTTGATGGGGCGGTCCAGCACCTCCTTCAGCCCATCCGCGGTGTCGAGGACCATCTGGATGTCGGCCGGCGCCAGGGGCTCGATGCCCAGGAGGTGGCGGTGGGGAAACGCGCTCACTTCCCCCTCCTTGCTAGGGCCCGCCCGCGGGCGGCTCCCCCCCGCCGGGCCCGCCGAGCCCGGCGCTCCAGCAGCAGCACGCCGTCCCTTCCGTCCTCCTCCTTGAGCAGCACCTGCACGATCTCCTGCCGGGCGGTGGCCAGGCTGCGGCCCACGTAGTCGGCGCGGATGGGGAGCTCGCGGTGGCCCCGGTCCACGAGCACGGCCAGCTCGATGCGGGCGGGGCGGCCGAAGTCGATGAGCTGGTCGAGGGCGGCCCGCACCGTGCGGCCGGTGAAGAGGACGTCGTCCACCACGATCACGGTGCGGCCGTCGATGGAGAACGGGATCTCGGTTCCCTTGGTGATGGGCTGGCTCGCGATGACCGTGAAGTCGTCGCGGTAGAGGGTGATGTCCAGGGCTCCCACCGCGGGCTCGACCCCGCTCGCCTCCCGGAGAAGCCCGGCCAGCCGCCGGGCCAGGGGCACTCCCCGGCTGCGCACCCCCACCAGCACCACCCCCCGCATGTCGGGGCGGCGCTCCAGGATCTCGTGGGCCATGCGGGCCAGGGTGCGGGCCACGCGGCCCGCGTCCATGAGGACCGCCTTCTCACGCTGGGGAGAGGGGCCGGCCATTCAGTCCGCCCGGGCCCCGTCCGGCGCCGGGCGCTCGGGGATCACGAGCGTGCGCTCACCGCGGCCGTTGTCGGCGGCCAGGACCGTGACCTCGGAATCGAGACCGGCCACCCGCCGGGGGGCGAGGTTCATCACCGCCACCACCGGGAGGCCGACCATATCCTCCCCGTCGTAGAGGTCCGTGATGGGGGCGCTCGCGTTCCGGCTGCCCAGCTCGCCAAAGTCGATGCGGAGAGCGAGAGCGGGCTTGGGGGCCCCCTTCTGCAGCTGCGCGAACACGATCGTGCCCACCCGGATCTGCACGCTCAGGAAGTCGTCGAGGCTGGCCAAGGCGGGCGGATCGTACCGCGCCCCGCTCCTAGGGACAAGCCTGGCTCAGGCGGGCCCTTCCAGGATCGCGCGCAGCGCCGCTTCCGTTTGCGAGAAGTCGTCGAGGAGCGCATCGGGGGACTCCGCGGCCAGGCGGCGGGAGGGCGTCCGGCCCGTGGCCACCGCCACCGCCCGCACGCCCAGGCCACGGCCGCAGAGCACGTCGTGGACGGAATCCCCGACGATCACCACCCTCTTGCCCGCGAACTCCCGCCCCGTGAGTTCGCGCGCGCGGGCCACGGCCAGGGCGGGCAGGCGGTAGCGGTCCTCGTGGTCGGAGCCGAAGGCCCCGAAGGGGAAATGGCGGTTGGCGTCAAGGGGCGCGAGCTTGGCCCGGGCGCAGGGCTCCAGGTTGCCGGTGAGGAGACCGAGAGTGACCCCCGTCGTCGCGGCCAGGGCCTCCAGGAGGGGGCCCACGCCCGGCAGCGACACCACGTGCTCCGGACGCAGCACCTCCAGGAGCCGCGAGCGGTACCGCTCGAGGGCGGTTTCGCGGAGGGCCTCGATCTCCTCGTCCGAAAAGCCGGCTCCCCGCATGAGCTCGCGCACAATCTGGGGGTCGGTCTTTCCGGAATAGTCGTAGCCGGCGAGGGGGCCCACGGCGCCGAAGGTCTCCATGAGGGCGTCCACCAGAGCCCGCGAGGAGACCCCGCCCGCGGAGAGAAGAGTGCCGTCGATGTCGAAGAGCACGAGCCGGGGCGTCAAGGGCCCTCCTCGGGCAGGGGGGGAAGGTCTTCCAGGCTGCCCCCGGCGGTGATGGGGGTGATGGCGAGGCTCTCGTAGCTGGGGATGAAGGTGACGGGGTGGGCCTGGGCGAACTCCTCGTCCACGATCTCGGTCAGGACCCGCCCCTCCATGTCGCGGGCCACCGGCAACCCGATCAAGTAGAGGAGGGTGGGGGCCACGTCGAGGACGGAGGCGCTGCCCAGCACGGCGCCCGGCCGCACCCCGTCCCCCACCGCCATCAGGAACCCGTCCGGGGCGCCCGCGTGGGTCCCGCTCATGCCGGAGCCGCCGGTCGCCCCATCCAGGAGGCGCCGCCAGAGGGGGACGGGCTCCATGCCATAGCCGGACACGACCACCAGGATCTCCCCCGGGCGGAGCTGCCTCTCCATCTCCCCCACCCACTGGCTGAGCAGGGCCTGATAGCGGTCGAGCACCCGCCCGTAGCGCCGGGTCTCCTGGGCCCGCACGTCGCCGAAGCTCTCGGGATGGGCAAAGCGCAGGAAGGCGTGGCCGACCACGTCCAGGCCATAGAAGTAGGTGGCGAAGAAGGGAGGGTCGTAGGCGGCCCGAAGA
>Ga0210409_10006093_pt1 | contig 12583 bp, 18 predicted proteins | sample IncBWH17MmetaG_FD_161649 | JGI IMG/M metagenome (GOLD analysis project Ga0210409, IMG submission 161649) | Forest soil microbial communities from Barre Woods Harvard Forest LTER site, Petersham, Massachusetts, United States - Inc-BW-H-17-M | ecosystem: Environmental > Terrestrial > Soil >...
CCTGGCTGATGGTGCCGGTGCTTTTCCTAACGCTGATGTTGGGACCCGCCGGGTTCCTGCTCTACCTCGTTGTTCGCTCCACCCGAGCGGCATCGCCGACATCGACCCAAAAAACTGTTCACAGCGCTGCTTAGTGCAGAGAGAAGGAAAAAGACATGCAATCAGTCGCCGGCCAAGTTCGAAGCCCTGAAAAAAGAGGATGGTGGCACCTGCTGCGTTCCGCATTTGCCGTCAACCCAGCGTTGACCATCCTGGCGGTAACCATGCTGATCACGTTTGTCGCCACCCTATTGGGCATCTTCCTAGACCACCGTGTCATCAAGGGAGCGCCCGCGTGGCTCAAACCGGCCAAGTTTGCCATCTCGGTGAGTGTCTATTGCTTCACTTTCGTCTGGATGCTCGGCTTTGTCGAGAATCGGCCTCGCCTGGTTCGTCTGGTGGCCAATGTCACAACTGCCGGCTTGATCGCAGAGATGGTAGTCATCCTCACGCAGGCGGCGCGCGGGACAACCAGCCACTTTAATCAGACCACGCCACTCAATACCGCTCTCTGGTTCACGATGGGAGCCTTCATCGTCCTCGTTTGGATGATGAATCTGCTGCTCGCGATCATGCTGCTGCTCCAGCGGATGCCCGACCGCACCTTGGCATGGTCGTTGCGACTGGGATTGCTCATCTCCGCGATCGGAATGGCGACAGGGTTTTTCATGATAACGCCCACGCCTGAACAAGCGGCTCGAATCGCGGGAGGATACGGTCCCCGCATTGTCGGGGCGCACAGCGTCGGAGTCGCGGATGGCGGCGCCGGTCTGCCTGTGTTGGGATGGAGCACCGTGGGCGGCGACCTGAGAGTTGCTCATTTCCTCGGCTTGCACGCCCTGCAGGTCTTGCCGTTCCTCGGTTGGCTGCTGACCAAGCGGAAAGGGGGTCTGGCCCTCTTGATTGGTAGCGATCGGCTCGCCCTGGTTTGGTCTGCTGGCGTGACCTACTTGGGCTTGATTCTGATGCTGACCTGGCAGGCCCTCCGTGGGCAGTCCGTAGTCCATCCCGACACGAAGACCGTTGCTGCCATGGGCTCTCTGGCCGCAGGGTTCGTAATTTCAGCGTTGATCACGGTGCTGCGCGTAAGGAACCGAAACAGAAGAAGACAAGCATTCACATTGGCACTTCAGATCTTGTCCGACTAGGAGAACATATGAAAAATGCAACTGCCATCTCAGTGCTCGCTCTGTTGATCATTCCAGCGATCGCTTCCGGGCAAGACGCTGCTAAACCGCTTCCCGAGGCTCCTTCATCCCAGACCATTTCTGCGGGATCTAGGGACTCTTCCGTACTCGGTCAAACGGAAGCGGATCCGCCTCCATCGTCCGCGGGGATTGATCCTGTGGCGCCACGAGCACCGGCGGCAAGTGCCGGGATCAACTTCGAAGATAAGGCCCACTACTACTTGAGCGAGACGTATTTCAATCCCAGCGCCTTAACCGCGCCCGCCTTCCGCGCAGGCTTGCGCATGGCGAATCCCCCGGGCAAAGGTGCGACTCAGTACCCTGCAGAGTGGAGGCAAGGTGCCGAGGCCTTTGGACGAAACTATGGAGATGCGGTCGCCGAGCGGGTCAGCTTTCAGACTGCGAGATTTGCGACAGGTGTGATCACGCGAGAAGATCCGCGCTACGTCCCTTCCAGCAGCCGCAGCGTTTTCGCAAGAAGCTTCCACGCCATCGGCTTTACCTTCGTGGATCGCTCGAACTCTGGACATCCTATGCCAGCAATATCGAACTTCGTAGGCGCCGCTGCCGGCGGATTTGTGGGCAATGCCTACCTTCCGGCCGGCTTTAACGATCTCACGCATGCGGGACAAAGAGCCTCGCTGCGGTTTGGATTCGCCGCAGCCGGAAACCTGTTCCGCGAGTTTGCCCCACAGATGCCCAGCCCGATGAGAACGTTCTTTATGCTGATCGCCCGCTGAAGACAAATGAAGACGAAAAGGAGAATTCAAGTGATTGGAAGAACACTCACATACCGTCGTTTCCAGATTGTTGCCGCCCTGTCAGTGGGCTTGTTCCTGACCGTGGCCCGTGCATTGCCAGGACCGCTCGAAGCACAAACAACCGGCACCGCAACCTTGACCGTTCATGTGACTGGCGCTCGCAACGCCAAAGGGAAGATTCGAGTGGCTCTCTTCCGCGACGCCAAAGGCTTCCCTAACGACGCCTCGCAGGCAGTCCACACGCAAGCCGCCGACATTGACCCGCAAACGTTGAGTGCGCAAGTTGTGTTCGCCGACCTTCGCACTGGCGTCTATGCGGTGTCTGTGTTTCATGACGAAAACATGAACGAGAAGCTCGACAAGAACTTGATGGGCATGCCGAAGGAAGGTTATGGCGCCTCGAACAATCCAAGAAAGAGAATGGGACCGCCACCGTTTGACGAAGCCAAGTTTTCGCTGCACCAACCAAAGCAATCGATTGAGATCAAATTGATTTACTGACCTGCCGAAGAGATAAGTTGGGGGGCAGTTGCGCTTCCCCTAGAACAGCGTCGGCGAGACGATGTTGCCAAAAACGCCCGGAACTGGGGAACCTGCCGGATGTTGGACTGTAATCGTGAGGGGTGATCATGTCCGAAAACCGCGAGTCTCCGCTTAGAACGGGTGAGAGAATTCGGATATGGAACTGCCTGATCGGGAAATCTGCTATCGAGCACTGCAGACCCGAGATGCCCGCTTCGATGGACTATTGTTCGTTGGAGTGACCTCAACAGGCATCTATTGCCGGCCCGTCTGCCCAGCCCGAACCCCGCATTTCCAACATTGTCGCTTCTTTGGCTCCGCCGCCGCAGCCCAGGAAGATGGATTTCGTCCGTGCTTGCGTTGCCGTCCCGAAACCGCTCCTGACTTAGCCTCATGGCGCGGGACTTCGAATACCGTTTCCCGGGCACTGGCACTTATCGCTGATGGTGCGCTGGATGGTGACGACGCGAACATCGAGAAATTGGCTGAACGCCTTGGAGTAGGAGACCGTCAACTCCGTCGGTTGTTTTTCGAGCATATGGGCGCAGCACCCATTGTCGTGGCGCAAACCCGGCGTGTGCTCTTTGCCAAGCAACTAATTCATGAAACCCGCATGCCCATGACTGAGGTTGCATTGGCGGCAGGATTCGGCAGCGTGCGCCGCTTTAACGAAGTGTTCCAGGCCCTATTTCATCGTCCTCCCAGTGCCTTGCGACGGGAGGGCACCTCACATTCGATGCCTGCCAAGACAGGGGTCACGCTCCGCTTGCGTTATCGACCGCCGTACGACTGGGATTCCATGCTTGCTTATCTGGCGCCGCGGGCGATCCCTGGCGTTGAAATCGTCGAGCACGACAGTTATCAACGCACGCTTGAGTTCGACGGGTCGGTTGGATTCGTCCAAGTTGTGCATCTGCCTCAGCAGCAGAGCTTAGGGGTTGCGATCCGTTTTCCGGGTGTTCGTTCTTTGCCTGCAATTGTGACCCGGGTGCGACGCTTGTTCGACACAGGCGCAGATATCGGAACTATTGATGAACATCTCTCTCGCGACTGGGTGCTCGCGCCCCTCGTGGCGAAACGTCCCGGGCTGCGGGCGCCAGGCGGATGGGACGGATTCGAATTAGCGGTGCGGGCTGTTCTTGGCCAACAGGTGAGCGTTGCAGCAGCGCGTCGTCTGGCTGGCGAACTGGTTGTGCGGCACGGGAAACCTTTGCCGGTCACTTCTGACAGCCACCCAAGCTTGTCGCATGTATTTCCTACTGCAGAATGTTTAAGAAGGGCAGAATCCATCGGGCTTGGGATGCCGTCGGCGCGACGAGCGTCATTGAAGGCGCTGGCGGAAGCTGCAGCGGCTGACCGGAACCTGTTTCGCCCGTTTGGAACCATCGAAGAAGCGATCACCCGATTCCGCTCGATCCCGGGCATCGGCGAATGGACTGCACAGTACATCGCATTGCGGGCGTTGCGCGAACCGGACGCTTTCCCCGCCTCTGATGCTGGCCTGCTTCGCGGGGCTGGACTGATCGAGGGGATGCGCTCCAGCCCAGATTGCCTTCTCAAACGCGCTGAATCCTGGAGGCCCTGGCGTGCCTACGCTGCGCAGCACCTGTGGGCCGCCCAAGCCGTCGTAATCCCAACCGGGGGCGCGCATGACTGAGGTCTTGCAGTTGTTCGTAAACCGAATCGACACACCGATCGGCAAGATGCTTGTCGTGAGTGACCGGGACCGAAACCTCCGTGCCGTGGACTGGGCAGACTATGAAGCACGCATGCGCCGACTCCTCTGCCTCCATTACGGCAAAAGCGGGTTCCGCCTTGACCCCACTCACGATCTCAATCGTCTGACCGATGCCATCGGAAGCTACTTCGCCGGAGAACTCGAGGCCATCGACGATTTACCGGTCGAAACCGGTGGCACACCTTTTCAACGTCAAGTCTGGCGTGCGCTGCGCAAAATTCGCTGTGGGATGACAGTCTCCTATGCGCAACTTGCTGAGCGAATCGGCCGCCCCGCTGCGGTTCGTGCGGTCGGCCTTGCCAATGGCTCAAATCCGGTTGGGGTCGTTGTCCCGTGTCATCGCGTGATCGGATCTGACGGATCGCTTACTGGCTACGGTGGGGGAATCGAACGCAAGCGCTGGTTACTGGAGCACGAACAGCGAGCTCTGCGGTAAACAAGCCGGGGCTAGGCAGTGAACGCGGTACTTCAGGAGAGAGTGCGATGAGCAAAGTGAATCTTGCCGAGAAGCTGTCACACATAACGGAGTACTGGAAGCCACGAATTCTTGCTGAGTTGAATGGCCAAGAACTCAAGCTCGTCAAGATTCGTGGAACTTTCGTCTGGCACCACCACGAAAATGAAGACGAGTTATTGTTGTGTCTCTCGGGCCGGCTGCGAATTCAGTTCCGGGATGGCTCCGTCGAGATTGGAGCCGGGGAGTTTTCCGTCGTTCCCAAGGGAATTGAGCATCGCACTTCGGCGGATGACGAAACCCACCTTCTTGTTTTCGAGCCAGTCGGCACCCGCAATACCGGAAATGTAGAAGACCCGAAACTCACCGCTGTTGATGCTCCGATCTAACTTGCAAACGAATTTGAAAGTTTCTGTTCTGCATTTGCATAAGAGAACTTAGGCCCAAAATGCTCTTGCGTGGCGGGGGGGAGCTGTCGCTGGAACAGCCGGATGCATTCGGATTCGGGCTAATCGTGATTCGAAAGGAGCTGACCAGTGCCTGTTGCCACCGTTTCTAGCGTATCCACTGCCCCAGGCGAGCCCCGCCTCGATCGCGGAACCAGGCTTCTGTCTATTGACATCTTCCGAGGTCTAATCATGGTGTGGATGGCGCTCGATCACACGCGCGACTTCTTCACCAACGTTCGCTTCGAGCCGGAGAACATAGATCTCACTTGGCCTGCATTGTTTTTCACGCGGTGGATCACACACTTCTGCGCACCGATGTTCTTCCTCCTTGCCGGTACTGGTGCCTTCCTGTATCGCGACCGCACTCGATCAGTCGGGAAGGTTTCGCGCTTCCTCTGGACTCGTGGAATCTGGCTGGTCATTCTCGAATGGACGATTATTGAATTTGCCTGGACGTTCGTGCCCTGGACATTCGGCGGAGTGATCTGGTCGCTGGGCGTCAGTATGGTCGTACTGGCAGGCCTAGTGTGGCTGCCAGAATGGGCGATTCTGACATTTGGTCTCGGTCTTGCCGCGACGCACGATCTGTTCGACGCCGTGCAGCCGGCACAAATAGGCTCCGCAGGAGGGCTATGGACATTGCTGCACCGTCGCGGCGTAGCACCTGGCACCAACTTCTTCGTACTATTCCCCATTTTGCCCTGGGTAGGAGCAATGGCGTCTGGCATGTGTTTGGGAGAGTGATGCTCAAGGAGCCACCCACTCGACAAAGAATTCTGTTGTTTCTCGGCTCAGTGCTCACTCTAGTAATTATCGTTCTTCGTGGATTGAATGCATACGGAAATCCGGCCGCTGGGGTAGCGGCCAGCTCTCCCGGTCGGTGGCATCGGCTTCCCGCAATGTCGATGACGATCGTCGACTTTCTTGACGTCGAGAAATACCCCCCATCACTACAGTTCTTGTTAATGACTGTCGGCCCTTCGCTCCTGTTGCTCTGCTGATCACAGCTTTCTGAAAAAAAGACGCCGTGGAATGTCTTGACGTCAATCTCGGTTAGTGATAACTTACCGTAAGTGGTTACTTACGAAGAGCAAACCCTTGATGCCTTGGGCGATGCTACCCGGCGGGCGGTGCTGAAGCGCCTGCGCGGCGGCGCACGATCTGTAGCCGAGATCGCCGAGGGGATGGAGGTGAGTCGCCCCGCAGTCTCGCAACACCTGAAAATCCTTAAGGCAGCACGACTGGTCACTGTTCATGCGGTGGGCACCCGACGGGTCTATGCAGTCGACACCCGCGGAATCGAGGAATTGCGGGATTGGCTCGATGGATTCTGGAACCGAACTCTCATGGCTTTCAAAGAGGCGGCCGAACGAGAAGCAACCAAAGAGATGAGGACAAGAAAAAGCCACTGAAGATTCGACAGGAAGATTTGTCCCGGCCCTGATTCTGTGACAGGCGTTTCCAGCTATCATCACTCAACGGTTTTGCGGATGTACGAGGAGAATGCGCAGATGAGGAATCGATTCCTGAATTGCATTCTGATCGCAGTGCTGGCAGTAACCGGAGTCGTGTCGATCTCGGCCCAAGAACTGACGCAGGCAGAAAAGGAGCACGCACTCCAATATCTCGAGTCCACCAAGAAAGATGTGTTGGACGCGACCCAAGGCCTTTCCGAGGCGCAATGGAACTTCAAGCCGGCACCGGATCGATGGTCCGTGGCGCAGGTGATGGAACACATTGCCGCGGGAGAGGACTTCACTCGTGTCAACCTTATCCAGGAGAAGGTCATGACTTTGCCGGGCGGAGAGCCGGGGCGCGACGTGAAGAAAATCGACGCTGCGGTCGAAGCGATGATTCCCGATCGCTCCCGCAAGGCGCAGGCGCCTGAGCCGCTTGTGCCCAACAACCGGTTTGGTTCTCCGGAGGGGTCGCTCAAGCACTTTCTCGAGAGCCGCGAGACCACCGAACAATTCCTCCGCTCAACTGCGGGATTGCGCGATCACGTAATGGACGGGCCGGTTGGCATGATGGACGGCTATGAGTTTATCCTCTTCATCGCCGCGCACTGCGAACGGCATGTCAAGCAGATCAACGAAGTCAAAGCAGATCCAAATTTCCCCAAAAGTTAGTGAATCACGAAACGGCGCGGAACCGTTCGTGATCGAGTTCATTTTCGGTTCGGGAGGGAGAGTGCATGAAGATAGAGGGCGCAGGCTCCGTCGGATTCGACCCTAATAGCGTGCGGAAGGTTGTGAGCGTTCAAGCACCGCAGGCAGTGGCGTGGCGAGTGTTCACCGAAAAGATGGGCACGTGGTGGCCGCTGGCATACTACAAAATCGGCAAGGCCAATGCGGTGGACGCGGTGATTGAACCATACGTCGGGGGGCGCTGGTATGAGCGCGGCGAGGATGGAAGCGCGTGTCAGTGGGGCAGCGTACTGGCGTGGGAACCCGATTCGCGCTTGGTACTCTCGTGGGATATCAGCGCCGACTTTCAGTATGACCCGACGCTGAAGACCGAGATCGAGGTGCGCTTCAGCGCCGACGGGAAGGATCGTACACGCGTCGAATTGGAGCATCGTCATCTGGATCGCTATGGAGTGCGTCGCGATGAGATGCGTCGAATCTTCGACACCGAAGGCGACTGGGGTAAGCTCTTGGAGGCTTTCGCCCGTTCCGCCGAGACCCAATGAGGGCACTCATGTCGGATATTAGACAGGCGCGAAAAGAACTGACGAGTCGAATCCTGGAAGGAGACGGCAAAGCATCCCCCTCCGAGCGTCGGGCCGCGTTCAACAACAGCGGCCTCGCCGAACCCCTAGGTACGCTAGTCGACAAGGTTGCCAGGCATGCCCACGGGGTCACCGACGAGGGCATCACCGCTGCGAGGGTGTCGGGCCTCTGCGAAGACCAGGTCTTCGAGATCGTGGTGTGCGCCGCGATCGGGCAAGCCACTCGTCAGTACGACACGGCACTCGCGGCCCTTGAGGCAGCGACCGGGAAGGAGTGAGCATGCGGCTTCGAATCCTCGAAAGCGGTCATGGCTTCGGCACGAAGGCACTTTTCGCGCTCATTCGAACGGTCTCGCGCCAGCCGGTGCTCGACGTCGTCAAGCTGGCCAAGTACCGGGCTGACTTCTACGGCGGGCCGATGCAGGGAGTCACCCATGAGGCGATGCGCGGGCCCTCCACTTGGTCTGTCGGTGATCGAGAGTTGATGGCCGCGTTCGTCGCGAAGACCAACCAGTGCGAGTTCTGTACGAAGGCGCACGCCGCGGTCGCGCAGCGAGCATATCGCGACGGGAAAACGGTCTCTGCGTTGTTGTCCGATCTCGAGACCGCGGCCATCGCGGAGCCATTGCGGGCGACGCTGCTCATGCTGGGCAAGCTGACGCGCGAGCACGCGGTGAATGCGGAGGACATGTGAGTAGTCCTCGCTGCCGGCGCTTCGCGCCAACAGATCGAGGATGCGCTCGCGGTCTGTTTCTCGTTCAATGTGATCAGTCGGTTGGCCGATGCCTTCGGGTTCTTCGTGCCTGGGCCCGAGGCCTTCGAGGCTGGCGCGAAATACCTCCTCGCGCGCGGCTACCGTTGATCAGGTACGGCTGCCAACTGGCGTGGCTGTTTCGTACGAAGTTCGCCCCGGCAGAACTCCCTTCTGGGCGAATCGGCAGGTCAGCCAAGGTAGCCAACGTCCCGCCACTGAAAAGTCGAGCAGCTGCTCATCCAAGTTGTTATTACTTACGACGCTCGACACTAGAACGACTGTGAGAACCGCGAGTCCAGGAATTCTCCCAGCTTGGCGGTGGTTTTGAATTGCGGGATGGGATCCAGTTCCTTGAATGCAGATGTGAACGCATTCGAGAGACTCCAGATCGTGCGCGGCCGGAATTCCTCGTACTTCGGCTCGAAGTAGAGGTCGTGCACGCTGCGAGCAAGGTGTTTGGGCGCTTCAAGCCTACCCTCAACGAACGCCTCGTAGATGACTGCCTTGGCCGTGACATCCGTCAATTCACTTCTCTGCCAGGTTTCCACTTGCTTTCGCATAGGCTCGAAGTTCCGCTGCATTCGATCGACGCCAACTGAAATACAGTCGATGAGCGAGAACGACTTCGAGTGTTTGGCAAGCACCGGCGTAAACGCGCCTGCCACAATGTTTCCGAGTTGAACGTCCTCTACTCCGGGCGTCGCCGTGAGACGTTTCCAACTCAGCGTAGCCTTCTTTCGGGCGAAACAGATGTGCAAGTCGAGGAATCTTCGTTTTTAGGCCGTTTGCACGGTCATAATACTCTTGATGCGACGGCCACCCTCTATTCAAACCGAACGCCTAGTTCTCGTCGTACTCTTGCCGGAGGAGCTCGAAGCGTTGATCGGTGGCGACCTTCAACGCTTTACGGTTCTGACTGGTTTCACATTCCCACCGGACAATCCAAGCATAGGGGATCTTCCTTGGCACCTGAGGGCAATCCAGACCGACGGTCGGCAGCTACCGTGGCGCGTCCGTGTCATAGTAGAACGTTCGTCCAACTCGGTGGTCGGATCGATTAATCTAAAGGGACCGCCGAGTGCCGCTGGTGACGTCGAGATCGGTTGGGGATTGATGGAGAGCGTTCGGAGGAGGGGGTACGCGACCGAGGCATCTGCGGCTGTGATTACGTGGGCTCTGGAACAGCCCGGCGTCAGTTCCGTCAGCGCCACTATACCCGACGACAACTATCCTTCAGAGCGCCTCGCCAAAAGACTGGGACTCATTCGAACGAACGAGGCGCGTCGAGACCTGCCTCTCTGGAAATGCGATGGCAACTCGCTTACGAAGGCCTCAGTCTGATGCGGCTGTTCAGAATGCAGGTCACTCGTGCCGATCCGTCGGTGCCCACGCGCATGATTCGCACATGAAGATCGGCTTTCGCGGAACCCGCTGCACGCTAGGCTAAAGGCACTGCGAGATCCGACCTTCGAGGAACTCGCCCAGCTTGGCTGTCGCCTTGAATTGTGGAATGGGATCCAGTTCTTTGAAGGCGGAAGTGAACGCATTCGAAAGACTCCAGATCGTCCGCGGTCGGAATTCCTCGTACTTTGGCTCGAAGTAGAGGTCATGCACTGTGCGTGCTAAGTGTTTCGGTGCTTCCAGTTTGCCTTCGACGAACGCTTCGTAGATGACCACTTTGGCGGTGACGTCCGTCAATTCGCTCTTCTGCCACGCCTCGACCTGCTTTCGCATCGGCTCAAAGTTCCGTTGCATCCGGTCCACTCCGACCGAAATGCAATCGATCAACGAGAACGACTTCGAGTGTTTGGCAAGCACCGGCGTAAAGTCACCCGAAAACGCCATGTTCGAGCAGACGAACACACGATACCCACAGGTCATCGCCAGCCGCATACTCTTGTCGTGAGAATTTCGAAGACCGATGGAAAAACGGCAACCCACCATCTCAGTTGCCAGGTCAAGCACACCGAACATCTTCATGCCATCCGGCGAGACTGCATATTCGTCGTGGACCACTCCGATGTGGCGAAAACCGAGAGTCTCGATCAATGCACCAATGATCTCGTGATGCGGGATCGGGCGGTGCGTTTCAGTTGGTGGCGGTGTGGGTACTACCGCCAGTTCTTCGCGACCAATGGTCCGGCCGCTATAGCCAATGAGCGTACTAGTTTCTGACATATTGTTTCCTCCGTTTTGGGTGAAATAAACTGCAAAGTCTGAAAAGTGGAAACCGCTTCACGGTATGCGCGCGCCACCGGTTGACGTGAGTAGACTGACGATGCCTATGAGAGGTCCGTTCGATTCTCGATGGAAAGGCGAGCAATGAAGAAGCCAACCCTGCGGGTTACGAAATGGCTGGCTGACATCCCGGTCGAGGCACACTGCACACACTGCCCTACGGTGTCGTTCAAGGCGCAGGGGACTGGTCATCGCCCGAACCGGGAGGAGTATCAGAAGTCGTTACAGGCCCAGTTTGATGTGCACTGTAAACAGGTGCATTCCGAAACGTGATTGCGAGGTCGGCGCTCTCATCCGAACAGTGAAGCCTGCCCCGGCACGGATGGCTTTGGGCGTGGTCTCCTGCCCGACACCGGTTTGTGTCCGAAAATAACGACCGAAGTCGAAGCAATCATTTCCTGGGCAAGCCCTTGAGCATCGGAGTCACTGCGCAGCGGGTTGCGAGTCAAATCGGGCGATCCAACTTCATCCAACGATTCAGAAGCGGTTGGAAACAGCTTTTGATGTTCCGCGTTGAGTGCTTTCCATACCGCATCAGCCGATTCGCCGATGCCATTCCTCTCCACCAGTTCCCGTGCCATCGCGGATAGCATGTCGTCGTCTTCGTCGATCGATTGCAGTCCCTCGCCGGCAAACTTGCCTTCCATGGTGAGCGCCACGAGTAGTTTCTTTCCCATCAGGCGTAAACACGCCGTCTGCATCGTGCCTTCGTAGCAAAGAAACTTCACGCGCACTGGACGCTGTTGGCCGATTCGCCAGGATCGGCGGCTAGCCTGCCGTAACGTGTGTAATGAGTATCCCGACTCATAGAAAATGATGGTGGGGAAATCTAACAAGTCCAGGCCGGTCTCGACCAGCTTGGGATGAGAAATTACGACCTGCACTCCTTCCTTGATCTGCCGTGCATACCATGCCTCACGCTTTGAAGTGTCAACGCTCGCCCGCAACACCACCGTGCGAATGCCTTCGTTGCTCAGAATTCGCTCCAGTCGGGCGGTGACGTCATGTTTCCGCGTATAGACCGCAAATACCTGGCAGCGGCGTCCTTCGGCCAGTTCTTTTCTGATCTCTTCGATGAGTTTGCTTTCTTTCGAATAGAGTTGGTCTTCTGGCAGATCGTGCGTTTCGGCGATCACGAATCGACCATTGCGTTTCAGTTCCGGATCAAGCTCCGTTCCATACAGCGTCCCCAACCCATACGGGTGGTCCGGATAGAGCAAAAGTGTATTCAGCATCGTGCTCAATACGGATCTGTTGCCTCTGTGCTCTTTTAAGGTCTTCCGAATGGCGTCTTCGAGTTCCCGATATACAGCCATCATCATCGCATCCATTGGGACGCTGACGTAGCTCTCCTCATAGGGCGGAAGTTCTCCCGAGATATCTTCGAGGAAGACGAAAGCGCACAACTGCATAAGGAATTCGCCGAAGAGCAAAGGAGAAGCTCCCGGCTTGCGACGGACCATGCTGGTGGTCTTGCCTTTGGAGCAACGGTTCTCGGCCGGCTCAACTCTTGTGATGGTTTCGAGAACGCCGTAATCCTGGGTGAACGCGCTTCGTCCCGTCGTGCCCCATTCGTATCCGTGTTCTTTCATCCTCGCGGCTTCGAGCCGGAACAGAGTGTTGAACAGGTCGTCTGCATAACCGCCGAGGAGGGTTCCGGTCAGGCCCACAATGCGATTGGTACAGGACGCCAAAGTGCCCAGAGCATTC